>Ga0182792_1001309_pt1 | contig 20570 bp, 20 predicted proteins | sample Passage237B_FD_130497 | JGI IMG/M metagenome (GOLD analysis project Ga0182792, IMG submission 130497) | Cellulose adapted compost microbial communities from Newby Island Compost Facility, Milpitas, CA, USA - Passage2 37B (version 2) (version 2) ...
CTGAATAAAACACAAGGCCCAGGTCAATCCGACCGGGCCTTGTGTACTTTATGACAGATTCAGCGATTTCCGCAGGGATTACTTCTTTGGCGCAGCAGGGAAGGGCACATGGAAGATCGGCTGCGTCCATGCGAAAGTCTCACCCTTGCCCCAGCATTCGAATCGCACATAGCTGGCGTGCTCGGGGATGGTCACCTCCATCACGTTGCTGTCGACAGTGGCGAAACGCTTGCCAATCTGATGATACGCGACGATGCGCTGAGCATCGGGGCTTTCGATGCGGATGGTCCGATCGTTGAGCGTGATACTTGAGATTGTCACGCCGGTGCTGGCATAGAATCGGCCGGCCTGCAGGGCAGCGACCACGCCCTGCGGGGTGGGGTCAGTGACATACGCCACGTTCCAGCCCAGCGCGTAATCGTTGAACTGGGCATGATGGCTGTCGTCGTTGGCAAACCCCCAGACCTGCCTGCCTGCGGAGAGAAGCAGGTCCCACTTGTCCAGCGCGTAGGAACTGCCATCGAGCCTGCCGATCGCGCCGTTGTAGATCTCCATGCCCAGGTAGTCGACCCATTCCTGCATCTGTTCGATGCGGGCATGGTTGAACTGACCCTGCCAGTTGGGATGGGCCACGACGATGAATCCGCCTGACGCGACCGCTTCGTTGATGACGCGCTGGCGGGGCATGTGCGGATAGATCAGCTCTCGTGCGCCTACATGCAGCATGTGCGGACCGCTGCGGGAAATTTCATTGCCCGGGATGAGGATCAGGCCTTGGCGGTCGAGTTGAGCGTGATCCTCAGCGGTGGTCAGGATGTCATGGTCCGAGATCATGAGAAAGTCATGACCCTTGGAAGCATAGATGTCGACAACCTGCTGCGGGGTAGAGGTCCCATCCGAGTGGGTGGTATGGGCGTGAAGATTGCCCTTGAGCCATCGGCCGCCGGCGAGATCAGCGTAAGGGTTGAAGATCGTACCTGGAACCGCTGGCTGTTGAGGCGGAAGCTTCAGTGGCATGATTTTCCCCGAAAAGGTGATGGTGTCGTGTTACAAGATCATTCCCGTGGCTTGCTTGTTGTGAAGGCAATCTTGTTGCCCACCGGCATGACTTCCGGGAACAGTGTGCGAGGCGGATGCTTGGCCCGCGTCAGGAACGCATGGGCAATCACCAGCAGGCAGCAGGTGACAATCGCCAGACCGAGGATCATCAGCGTGATCTGCGTGATGAACTGCAGCGTCGGCTCAGGGGTGAGCAGGTGCCCCCAGTAGGTCAGAGCAGGATTGGTGCTGAAGGGATTGGTCGGCTGGCGCACCAGGGCGATCCACACCGCGTTGCCCACCAGCGTGATCAGGCTCACAGGCAGCAGCACCTTGACGCAGATGTAGAGCACCTGGTCGATGCGGATGCGAGGCAGCGTCCAGCGGATCCACATCTGAATGAAGATGATGATCATGGCCTTGAGTGCAAACCACGCCGTGCAGTAGAGGTTCAGGGCCCAGATGCCCCAGGTTGAAACACCCATGGCAGTGGCAGTGGTGGCGACGCCATGTTCCACGCCGATCTGGTTGTTCATATAGGCTTGGCCGGCGCCCACAGGGTCGTAGCCCAGCAGCAGGTAAACCGGGTCATACATGCCCAGCGGGCTGTTCCAGCCGCCCAGGAACAATGCCGCCTGAATACCGCCGACGACGAACATCGCCGCGTATTCCGAAAAGAAGAAGAACGAGAAGCGCAGGCCGGAGTATTCCGTGTGGAAGCCGGCCACCAGTTCGCTTTCTGACTCAGGCAGGTCGAAGGGGGCTCGCTTGTTCGACGCCAGCGAGGCGATGAAGTAGATCACAAACGCGATGAAGATGAACGGGTTGTGGAAGATGAACCAGTCCCACAGCCCACGGCCCTGCAGGAAGGAGAGCTCCAGCAGGTTCAGCGTGCCCGCAGTGAGCACCCCGCAGATGATCGAGATGCCCAATGGCACTTCGTAGCTGACCATCTGGCAGGCTTCACGCATCGCGCCATACACGGCCCACTTGCTGCTCGAACCCCAGCCGGCCAGGATCACGCCCATCACTTCCACGGACAGCACGGCCAGCAGGAACAGCACGCCGATGTTCAGCGACGATTCAAAGATGAACTGGGGGCCAAAGGGGAGTGCCAGGAAGGCGGCGAAGACAGGGGCGAAGGCGAGGTAGGGGGCGAAACGGAAGAGGAATTTGTCGGCCACGCGAGGGGTGAGGTCTTCCTTGAGGAGCAGCTTCCCGCCGTCGGCGAAACTCTGGAGGATGCCGAAGGGCCCGAGGTTCTTGGGGCCCAGTCGCCCCTGAATATGCCCGGCCACCTTGCGTTCCCACCAGATGCAGAAGATGGGAATCAGGCTGATGAACACCCCAAAGACACCAGCCACCAGTGCCACACGCAGGGCGATGGCGAGCCACAGCGTCCAGATTTCAGGATTCAGCCCCAGAAGCTGGGAAAGATTGCGGGCAAGTTCTTGAATCATCGGCAGGCCATCCTCATCTGACCCGGACAGGTCAATACATCTAAAGCGGATTCTACCGATGAAGCGCAGGCCGGTAAAACAACCAGCCCCGATTCAGAGGGAACAGGGGCTGGAAGGACATGATGTGATGTATAAGGGGCGGAAGGGGGTGCCAGCTGCGCCGGGGCTCACCGTCTGGCCGGGCCGGCCTGAGGCTGAGTGTTGATGCTGTCGCCAGGCTTGCCATTGATGCTTACGGGAAGCGCCAGCCATTCGGCGGAGATCGTCACCGGTGTCTTGCTGTAGATGGCATGGCGGACTGTCCAGTTGGTGAGGTTGACCGAGCCCTCGACCGGCTGGCCCGTCAGACGCAGAAAACCGCTGCCGCCCTGGCCAGTGATGTGAAGTTTCAGACCCGCATCAGGCAGACCTCTGGCCAGAACGATCTGCACGCCGTTGTAGTCCTTGGCGTCACGCTTGTGGGCCACGAGTTTGTCGAGCTTCACGCTGCCATGGCCATAGATGCTCAGCGGGGCCCAGCCTGGCTTGTCGGGATCGCCCAGAACGGTGTTGCTCAGGTCCAGACTGCGGCCGTCGGTCAGGGCGATGGAGATACCTCCACCGATGGCCGCAGCGTGCAGGCCCTTGTTGTCCAGCAGAACCGGGTTGACGATGCGTGTTTCCCCCTGGCCTGCGATCAGGCTCGGGCGGTTGCGGATACGCACTTCATCGGAATTGACGTTGAATCGGCTGATGGTGATTCGGCCGCCATCCACGAGGATGTGATGGTCATGCGTTTTGCTGTCCGGATGAGTATTGCGTTTGTTGAGGACGTTTGCGCCATACGCCTGTGAGCCTATACCCTTGGCGGGGACACCTCTGGAACTGCCATCGCTGTTCATCGCCACGGCATTGACCCATTCCTTGAGAGTGGGGAACTCCCACAGGCCTTTGTAATCATCCTTATTGTCGTGGGGATTGCTCGTCTGGCGGTAGAAGCCGTTGAAGAGAATGTTGCGATACTGGTAGTTCATTTCTGCGCGGTTGTACTGCCAGTGGCCAAACAGATCGCGCTGGTACACCAGAGTGCTCTTGCGAGGCTTGCCATCGAGCAGATAGGCCGTCTGGCTGGTCTTGACGGTAGCTTCAAAAAGTTCGCCAGGCAGGCCGGCGGTTTTATCGAAGCTCAGATCCCACACATTGGCCGGGTGAGGGGCTTCGGTTCCCACGACCTTGCCTGATGCCACCGAGCGTTTGCGCCTGATGATGGTGTAATCCTGACCATTGACGGTGATGACATCCTTCTCCTGCAGGCCCCAGCCGAAGATGCGGTAGAGATCGTTACCAATGGGTTCGATGGAAATCTTGTCACCGGCTTTGGGGATACGTTCAAACAGGCGGGCTGTGGAGGCATCGGGGATGCACATATCGATACGGGTCTGGCCCGTTTCGCGATAGAAGTTGCCATTGTTGCCCAGATGCAGCGTGAAGCCGTCGATCTTGATGAGCATGATGTCGGCCCCGCCGGTGGACAGGCCGGTGTTCCAGTATTGGTTGGAGAGCATCGGCCACGCGAAGTCGGTGGAGATCACCTTGACCACGCGGTTGTAATCCACACCTTCGCCGCTATGGAAGGCGAGCTGCACATCAGGGAACTCGTTGCGCTTGATGAAGGTGGCCTCGTAGGCCATGTGGATAGGCATGCCCCTGGCGTCGACTTCTTCGCCGTCGATCACCAGCCAGTTGCCTGCGCCATCGTTGTTCTTGACTGAGCCGATGCCCCAGGCGATCCACGTGGAGCGAAGCAGATGCAGACGCTGGTAGCCCAGGATGTCGATTACGCCATCACCGCGATCGCCACGCTTGCCACCACCACCGATTTGCCACAGTTGAGGGGCCAGCCATGCAGGGGAGGCGGGCAGCAGGCGGGCCTGCTGGCCCAGGGCCTGTTTTTCAGCCAGGGTATTGCAGTTGCGCACTTCGATGGTGCGTTCGCACTGGCCGTTGGCATAGCTGATGAAATCGCTGCTCCACTGGCCTTGAACGGTGGGGACGGTGTAGGTCGGCCCCAGGATGTTGATGTTGTTCAGATACAGGCTACGGTCATGCGTGGCGAGCTTGAAGAACACGCCGCTCGGAAGAGCCTGCTTGCTGCGCGTGCTCGGGCTGTAGGCGTCTTCCCCCGAGATTTTGATATTCGCCCGGCTGCCATCGTCTTCGCAGAGCCACCACATGGTCCCCGCACCCTCTTTAGCGGGGAAGGTGATGTTGGGCATGCCCTTGACTACATACGTCTGGCCAGACTGGAAGCGGAAGACAGTCGGTTCGCTCTGGTCGGCCACCATCTGGCGCAGCGCCTGGGCGGTATCGATGAAGAAGTAGCCCGAAACTTTTTCGGATTTCACGGGCTTGTCGAGGCTGCCGCCGTTGTATTCGAAGTTGACGATCAGGTTGTGGCTGTCGATGACGCGCACCACCTTCGCATACCTGCAGCCAAGCACCGAGGGGAAGAACGACTCGGCCGAGGCGACAGGCGGATTGTGATGAATGCGAAATGCGACGAACTCCACATTCCGTGTGACCCAGTCGGATTCAAACACGCCTTCGCCGGCGGCGATGGTCACCTTGCTGTGGCCCGGGCCCTCGGTGATGTCGGTGCTGTCCACGGCGTAGGGGGTAACCGTCAGCGAAGCGATGAAATCCTTCTTGAAGCCCACCACGCCCACAGATTCCACATCCACCACCTTCGTCCCGGCTCGTGGGGCGCTGGGGTACGACGCAGAGGCCATCATTGGAATGGAAAGCAGGGCGAGCGTCGTCAGAAACATCACGGTCAGCAGCAGGCGGCTGGGAACAGTCCGTAGCATGGCAGAAGATCCTCGAGGCGTGAATGAACAGGCTGATACAGGCGAGGGGAGGTGAGCTGGTTTCACCCACAGGATAAAAGGATAAACACAAGCAGTATTTACGAAAATAATCGGGCATGAAGCTGAATGCAAGACAATTCAGGACCTGTCATCGAAAAAGGCTTAGCAAGTTGAAAGACAGGTGAAGGAGCCATTCCAGCTGGAGTTGAAATAGACCGCTCTAAAGGGGAGAGTCGGCTTTTCGCTGAAGTGCTTTTTATGTTATCGTTTGGAGGAATCAGGAGTATTTGATCATGGCAAGTACAGTGGACCAGTTTGAGCCTGGCCAGCGCGTGCAGGTCACCCAGCAGATTCCCCAGCGCCATCGCGTGTGGACGACTCAGGTCGTCGGCGAAGTTGTCCGATATGAGCAGCGCAAGACTGGCTCATGGTACGCCCATGGCAAGGACGACAAGCTCTGGCTCGACCGTCTGGTGCTGCGCAAAGACGATGGTGAAATCGTCGTGTGCAACCTGGATGGCTACACCCATGTGGAGTTGCTCTCTGCCCCGGCGACCTCGGCTGACAATAAGTAATCCGACCCCAGGCTGATGAATCCGTGGGGGCGTGAATATCTCTAAAACCGATCAGGAGTTTCTTCACGTGGCGACATCGGCGTTTCCCATCGGCCTGACGGCAGTCATGCTGCCCGATCTCGAGTTCGACCAGCAGCTGGCGCTGTGCAAGGAACTGGGCCTGACTCATTATTCCATTCGCCCTCGCATCATTCCTGAAGATCAGAAGGACAAGCCGCCGGGCAACTGGGGCAGGCATCTGTTCGACCTGACGCCTAGGCGCCTGGTCGAAGAAGCCGCGCAGATTCGCCAGAAGCTGACCGATGCGGGCATGGTTCCCTTCGGAACGGTTCCCACGGCCCGTATCGATCAGACCGATGAGGAACTCATCGAACACTTCAAGGGAGCGCAGCTGGTTGGCGCCGGCCGAGTGCGTGTGGCACCGCTGCCTTACCCCAATGAATTCTTCGACTACAAAGCCGAGCTGAAGAAGACCATCGAAGGCTTCAAGCGCGTGGTCAAGCTGGCCAAACCTTTCGGACAGAAGATCGTCATTGAAACGCACTGCCGATCGATGGCCACCAGCCCGGGGCTGGCGCTGAACATCTGCCAGGAATTTGACCCGGCCGAGCTGGGCGTGATCTTTGATATCGCCAACTTCAACATCGAAGGCGGGCTGGCTCCGCATCTGGCCGTGTCGGTGCTCAACAAGTACATCGACCATGTGCACATCGGCGGATCCAAGCGTATCAGCTCCAACAGCGATGCGCAGGGCTATGATGTCCCGTCCATGCGCATGTGTGCGATGACTGAATCGCATCTGTATCTGCCTGCATGGGTCAAGGCACTGGACCAGGCCGGGCTGCACGTGCCTCTGCTGATTGAGGACTATACTCCTGCGATGTCAGGCGAAGCCCGTCTGCGTCGCAGTGCTGCTGATCTCAAACGTATCGTGGAGAATCTATAAGTGAGCACGCCTCCTGCTGAATCAAAGCCCACGCAGGCCCTGGATTCCCGTGGTCTGCCCGTGAATTACAACTTCCGCCCGGAATGGGAAGTCACCCCTCGTCAGGTTCAGGCCATGCGCCAGAACAACGAGGACTTCATCCTGGTGGACTGCCGCACCCCTGCGGAATACGAAGTGGCCCACATCCAGGGCTCCGAACTGGTCCCTCTGCGTGACATGGCCAATCGCACTGACCATCTTGAAGAGTGGTCGGACCGCAAGCTGATCATTCACTGCCACCACGGCGTGCGAAGCCTGCAGATGACCGCCATGCTGCGGGAGCAGGGCTTCAAGAATGTGTGGTCGATGGCAGGGGGGATTGACTTGTGGGCTCAGGATATTGAGCCCGGGATGAGACGATACTGAGAACGATGTCACCGGCCGGGTCGAACGACCCGGCCGGGATTGTTGATGGCCACCACGGGGTTCATCCTTACAGGATTGTTTAAAGAGAGGTTGTGACATGCGCCTTGGATGCTGCGGAAAACTGGAAGACGCCGAAGCGATCAAAGCCGCCGGCTTCGACTTTCTGGAAATTCTCGTACAGCCTGTGCTCCGCGGGCATGAGCCTTCGAGCGTGTGGGATGCCACCGCGCCGGACATCTCCAAGCTGCCTCTGCCCATTGAAGCCGCCAACTCCCTGCTGCCTGCGACGATGCCCATCATTGGCCCGAACCGTGACATGGTGGCGCTTCAGGATTACATGCAGCGCATCGCCAAGCGTGCCCAGAAGCTGGGCATCAAGCGGCTGGTGCTGGGCAGTGGCAAAGCCCGCATGCGCCCCGAGAACGTTTCACCCGAGCAGGCGATGAAGGAAATCATCGAGTTCGCCAGCATGGCCGGCCAGATCTGCGGACATCACGATGTCATGCTCGTGGTGGAGCATCTGAACTATCCGGAATGCAACACCATCAACAAGCTCAGCGAAACGCTGGCCATCTGTGAAGCGATCAACTCGCCTCATGTTCAGGGGCTGGTGGACAGCTATCACTGGGGACTGGAAAAGGACACCGATCAGGCCATTCTCGATCTGGGCCCGCTGATCCGTCACGTGCACATTGCTGAAGTCGACGGCCGACATGAGCCTGGCCATCCTGCCACGCCGGGCAATGAGTTTGATTTCGAGTCATTCTTCTGCGTGCTTCGCAAAGCAGGCTACAACGAGCGTATCAGTATCGAAGCCAAGTGGACCGGCCCCATCGCCGAGAAGGGCCCGGAAGTGGTCAAGCGACTCCGCGAAGCATGGGACGCCGCAGGAAAGTGTGAGTCGTAAACGCGCGGGATGTTCTCACTCAGAACACTCCCACCCATGACAAAACAATTCTCGACTCAAAGCCCAGGCATTGCATGCCTGGGTCTTTTTTCAATGAAACGGATCCCCGGGATTGATGTTGTCTCCCAGATCGTTTTCTCCCAGCAGCGTGAATTGTTTTTTGAGGAGTACTTCCTGCGCCAGGACCTGATCATCGCAGTTGAGTGCGATGGTGGCATTGCCATGCGGACGAACCATCAGCGGGTAGGCGTAGTGGATGTTGAGTTCCACTGACAGCAGCGCATTACACACGTCCAGCAGGGATCGGCCGTGGTCGAGTTCCACCACGAGGATGGAGGTTTCTGCGAAAGGCATCTGGTGACGGGTCAGCAGGCGACGGGCCAGGGCGCTGCGTGAGGTCATCAGCCGAACCACGGCGTGGTCTGCAGCGTCCACCACGCTCAGGGCGACGAGCTTGATTTCATGGCCTTCGAAGATGGCCAGCAGTTCCATGAGTCGTCCGCAGCGATTATTGAGAAAAACGCTGAACTGCGTGTTGCTGGGGGCTTCGTAGCCGAAAGACATTGTCTGCTCGACCGGGCTCTGAGACATGATTCCATTCTAACCCCCGAGGGGGGAATTCCCGCGCGGATTCCAGGGGGAGAATAGGGAGAGAAAAGAGGAATTGGAGTAAGACCCAGGCATGCAATGCCTGGGCTTTGAACTCCAGTACAGTCCCCTTCATCATGCGTTGAGCGCCGTCACTTAGTCCAGCATGTCGGCGACTGCGGTGCCAATGCCGGTGCGACCGTAGCCGTTGCCACAGTAGAACAGACGCAGGGTATTGCCTTCGCGAACGATGTGGGGGTATTCGGTCATCTGGCTTTCCCAGCCTTGGCCGCCGGTGGGGGGAAGCGCGAGGTTTTCGCCGGGCAGACCGCGTTCCCAGTTGAGCCCGTCATCGCTGACGGCTTCACAGATGGAATACGCGCCGAAACGCGAGCCAATGCCTGCGTAGATCGCCCGCCAGCGTGTGGGAGTCTCCCAGACGTTGAGCGCGATGCACGCGGCGTTTTCGTAGTCGGCCGAGAGACGCGGACGCAGGATGATCCGCCTGTCAAACCACTCGATGCCATCGTAGGAATGCGCGATGGCGGCTTGCTTGGCCTGATCGACCAGCAGATCGGGGCTGGGGGTTCCGGTGGGCAGCGTGAAGTGCATGCGATAGAGCAGTCGGCCGGCGTCGTCAGTGATCTCCTGAATAGTCCCGCCGCCAGCGATAGCCCGGTTGTGGGGAAACTCATCGAAGCCTGCGCCGGTCATGATTGGATCGCTGCTGACCCGTCGCCAGTTACGCAGGTCATCGCTCACGGCCAGTCCCATGCCCCAGAAGCCCTGCAGACCTTCGTGCAGCTTCGTGGCGTCGCGGCCGGTGTAGTACAGATGCCACTTGCCATTGATGCGATGTATGCAGGGAAGCACGCACCAGAGACTGTCGAAATCGGTCGGCCCGCCAAGATCGAGAACTGGGCCGAGCCTGTTCCACTGTGATAGGTTGTCTTTGTGCGCGATAGCCAGACAGATGCGTCGGTTGCCCTGATTATCGCCACCGGCGTAGAAGAGATAGTACTCGTCGCCCTGAATGACGACGAAGGGATTCATGCAGGCCGTGGAATCGTACGCAGCAGGATGAGGAGCCCCCGGCGGCAGGATCGGGTTCATGGGATCCTTGCGCCACTGATGGGTCTGGAACTTACGCATGGGTAAGCTGCCTTGTGCAAGCAGATCATGACGCATCGCCACACGCCAGGATCGCAGGCCGTTACGTTAAATCATGCGTGAGGGGCGTGCAAGCATTGGTCTCTCAGGGCAAGATCTGTGGATGCCTGTTTTCACGGGCATGACGGAAGTGAGCTGGATTCAGCTTCAGCACCTCACCCCTTCATGAACGGCTTCATTGCCTGCCACGCGGGCTCGGCGTAGAAGCGATGGCCACCATCGCCGATGATCAGCCGGCAGTTGTCTGCAGCGTCGGCGGCGATGTAGATGCGTTTGACCTGCTCATACGCTTCGTACACCTGAGGCAGGGGGAAGATTTCATCGTCTCGACCTGCGACGATCACCAGCGGGCGCGGGGCGTACAGGCCAGCGATATCGCCTGCTTCGGCCCACTGCAGCAGGCCGGGGATGTAGTTGTCCGCGCAGTGGTAGATCGACATGATCGACGCCTTGTACGTGCAGAAGGAGCACGAAGGCATGGCCAGCTTCACCTCGGGCAGGATGGCGGCGTAGAGCGTGATCGTTCCGCCGCCGCTGTTCCCCATCAGGCCAAGCTCGGTGAGATCCACCTCCGGGCGCGTGCGCAGATACTCAATCCCCACGGCCACATCGTGAATGCGCTCGGCGGCCAGGGTTCGGCCCAGCATCAGCGCGTGCATGGCTGCGTCGTGACACATGTGCGGCGAGACCCTGCTCTGCAGTTTCTCCCGCCGTTCTCCGAAGCTGCGCTGCTCGATGCATAGGGCGGCGATGCCCCGTTTCATGCATCCCAGGGCGAAGTCACGGTCGCCCTCGACGACAATCGGCCTGTCCTCATCCTCCAGAGCTACGGCGATGGAGTTATGCATCCCGGTGGAATGGCCCTGCAGGCAGATGAATACAGGAACGGCCCTGTCCTTTGCGGCGTGAGGTAGGCAGAAATAGCAGGGGACATCGCAGCCTTCTTCGCTGGTGAAGACAATCTTTTCGATGGTTCCCAGTTCATGGGCTTTGCGCCAGAGCGTGCGGATGTTGCGCGGGGTTTTTTCGGCAGGCAGCAGATCGTAGCCCAGCTGCTGGATGAGGCGCTGGCGCAGCTTGGCCTGCCACTGGTCGACTGGCCATCGGTGTAGGTCAGCTTTGGCCTGACTTCATGCATCAGGCGATGGTGGAGATGGGATGGGGAGTACGCCCGGGGGTAGTCGGAAGGGTTCATGAAAGATGATGATAGTGGCACAGATAATCCAGAGCGAACGGGCGTTGGGCCGATAATACAGGATGGCCCGCTTCCGTGTTGGACGAGCCTTCTGAGCCCCGGCAGTTTCCCATGCAGGCCTGGGGCGGTATGATGATACGCCAGTGAATTCGCAAGGTTCTGTCATGGAGCGAAGTGGTTTGAGTAAGAGTCGGTTGTTGATTGCCGTCAGTTCGCCCTGGGCTGCCGAGAAGCTTACCGCTCCTCTTGCAGACCTGGCTCGCCGTCTGAACTCGGAAGTGGTGGTGGCCCACGTCGCCCAGCTTCAGGACGAGGACGAGCACGAGTCAGACGCGACCCAGCGTGGCGAGCAGACCCTCAAGCTGCTGACGGACTCCCTGCGTGAAGCAGGCGTCCGGGCGGAAGGTGTCATGCTGTTCTCTGACGACGTGCCCAAGGCCCTGCTCAACACCGCCAAGGCCCGTGCGTGCACGATGGTGGTCCTGGGGCTGACGGGTAAGGGCGTCCTCAAGCGTCTGATCGCCGGTGACGTGCCCGGAAACATCATCCGCATGGCCGACATGCCCGTGATGCTCATGCCTGCCAACTGGACCGGCGTGGTCTGAGAAACATCCCAAAACGATTCGAAAGTCGATCCTCCCGGGTCGACTTTTTTTATGGCCTGTCGTCTCCACCACAGGAATTGCGTTCTCCAGGCTCCGGGGGGCCAGATCAAAAGAAAAACCCGTGGACCAGCGTCCACGGGTTCTGTTTTATAAGGGGATGGTTCAGAAGCTCAGACAGTCTTGGGCGGGCTGAAGCGGGAGCCTTCCAGACCCACGCGGCGGTTGACCGGCGGGCCGCTGGGCAGCTTGGGGCCGACCACGATCATGGCTGCCAGAGCCACGCCGTTGACCACCAGAGCCCACCAGGGCGACGCCTTGAAGAACACCATCAGGCCCGTGCCCACCAGCATCAGCAGGGTGACGGGAATCAGGCCGCGCCAGGCCAGACGCATCAGCTGGTCGAAGCGGAAGCGGGGCAGCGTCCAGCGGATCCACATCATCACCGCGATGATCAGGAAGACCTTGAAGGCGTAGGCCGCGAACTTGAGCACCACCCAGCCCAGACCGCCGGCGACGGGTTCCTTGACGAAGGGGATGTCCCAGCCGCCCAGGAAGAGCAGGGCGAAGAAGGCGCTGCCCGTGATCATGTGGATGTATTCGCCCAGAAAGAACGAGGCGAACTTCATCGAGCTGTATTCCGTGTGGAAGCCGCCGACGAGTTCCTGCTCGGCTTCAGCCAGGTCGAATGGTGCACGGTTGCACTCGGCCAGGATGCAGGTGAAGAAGATGATGGCCAGCAGGGGGTGATAGAAGATCAGCCAGGAGCTGAGCCACGGAGCAGCTTCGGTGGTGGGGGTGGTCTGCCAGAGAATGATCATGTCCGGGCGGATGCTGCCCACCATCAGGACCACGATGAGAATGGCCGTGGCCATGGGGATTTCGTAGCTGATCATCTGGGCCGTCGCACGCAGGCCGCCCAGGAAGGAGTACTTGTTGTTGGAGGCATAGCCGCCGATGACCACGCCGTACACCGCCAGTGAGCCCATCGCCAGGATGTAGATGATGCCGATGTTCAGCGGCGCACCCTGAATGGCCACAGTGGTTTCGGTGAGCGTGTAGCCCAGCAGTTCGCTCCCCGCAGCCAGATAGCCACCCCAGGGGATGACCGCCCAGGCCAGCAGAGCGGGAACCACCGCCAGCACCGGAGCCAGGCGGAAGAGCTTGAGGTCGACGCCGGTGGGGTTGAAGTCTTCCTTGAAGACAAACTTCATGCCGTCGGCCATCGGCTGACCCAGGCCCCAGAAGTGGAAGTTCTTCCAGGGGAAGATGCCCAGGCCCAGGCCCGTACGGTTGGGGCCGATACGGTTCTGAATCCAAGAGGCGATCTTGCGCTCGAGGAGGATGCAGTAGGCCACGCTCATCAGAATGATGTTGCCCACCACAAAAAGCGTGATGAGGCTGGCGACAAACTGCGGGGTGATCAGATTGCTAAGAAACTCAGGCATGGCGAGGATTTCTCTGGCTGATGAATGAGTTGCATCGCAGCCCTGCGCAGCCGCAAGGCTGGATGCGATCAGAGGCCTATTCTAAGACAAGTTCCTCCCCTCTGCACACCGGCCCGGCCGGGCAGGGGCATTGGGGATTGAAGGTTCGAGTGGTAGTGGCAGAAGGGGGATGGAACTTATTCGGACCTGCGGAAGTGTCATTCTTCCCATTCCCCTTGTGAATGCCCGACTTCCTCACGCTGCAGGCGGTGTCTGGCCGGGTTCATCCCACATTTCCACGTGGACCACGCCGCTGTCCATGCGGGTCTGGATCTTCATGTTGGACCGGTGGAAGATCTTGAGCATGCCGCTGTTTTCCACCAGCACCTCGGCGGTGTAGCGTTCGATGCCTCGGGAACGGGCCACCCGGACGATCTTGTCGAACAGGATGGTCCCCAGGCCCTTACGCTGCCAGCCATCGACGACCGCGAACGCCAGCTCGGCCGACTGGCCATTGGGGTCACGGTTGTAGAGCACCACCCCGACAATCTGCTGGGCCGAGGGCGGGCCGGCCACAGCCACGATGGTCATTTCCGTGTCGTAATCGACATTACAGAACTCCTGCAGCTGCTCATGGGGCATCGACCGCACCACGTGGTGATAGCGCAGGTAAACCGTCTGTTCGCTGAAGGAGTAGAACATGTCCTTCATCAGCGATTCATCTTCCGGGCGGATCGGTCTGAGGGTGATGCTTGACCCGTCGGGCAGGGTAATTTGTTCTTCCAGTTCAGACGGGTACTTCTTGGAGGCCGCTTCGAGGATCTGGTTGGGGTAGACCATCTGCCTTTTCTTGGCGGCGTCGAGCAGTTCATCGCGGAAATCCGGATGAGCCAGGCCGATGAGCGCCATCGCCCGGTCGCGGATGGACTTGCCATGCAGATACGCCACCCCGTACTCGGTGACGATGTAGTGGGCATCCCCGCGCGTGGTGGCGATGCCCGCGCCTTCAGGCAGCGACGCGACGATGCGCGATCGCAGGCCCTGAGGCGTCATTTCGGTCGAGGGCATGACGATCACAGGCTTACCGCCTCGCGACAACGCCGCGCCGCGAACGAAGTCGGCATGTCCGCCAAAACCGCTGGAAAATCGTGCTCCGACCGAGCCAGCGGAGACCAGCCCGGTCAGGTCGACACGGACGGCCGCATTGATGGCGATCATGTTGTCATGCTGGCTGATGTTGAACAGATCGTTGGTGTATTCCGATGGCCTCATCTCTACCATCGGGTTCTCATGCAGGAACTCAAACAGGGCAGGTGTGCCCGCCGCGAAGCTGGCGACAATCTTGCCTCGGTTGAGGGTCTTGTGTCTGCCCGTGATGACACCCTGACGTGTCAGCGCCATCACGCCATCGCTGAGCATTTCCGTGTGGATGCCCAGATCGTTCTTGTTGGTGAGCGTGGAAAGAATCAGGTCCGGAATGCGGCCGATGCCCAGCTGAAGCGTGGCGCCATCGGGAACAAGCCTGCTGACGTGCGCGGCGATCTGGCGGGTGACCGGGTCGAGCACATTGCCCGGATCGCTCGCCGGCCATGAGACCAGCGGCTCATCATGCTGGACCAGCGCGTGAATCTGATCCACGTGAATATGACAGTCGCCATAGGTCCGGGGCATGTGGCGGTTGACCATTGCAATCACCATCTTGGCCGACTCGGCGGCTGCTTTGGTGACATCCACCGACACGCCCAGTGAGCAGTGACCATGCGCATCAGGCGGGCTGACGGTGATCATCGCCACATCAATAGGCAGGCGACGCATGCGGAATAACGCGGGTACCTGCGAGAGAAAGACAGGCGTATAGTCGGCGCGGGCACTGTTGATGGCTTCACGCATGGAATCGCCGACGAACAGGGCATTGGCCCGGAAGTTGGAGGCGTATCGGGGGTCGACATAGGGCGAGTCCGCCAGCGGGAGCACCTGGATTACTTCGGTATCGGCCAGCTGATTGCTCAGGGAGACCATCGCCCGGACCAGTTCGCGTGGCTCGCCGCAGGCCGAGCCGATAAAGACGCGATCGCCTCGTTTGATCTTGCGCACTGCCGCTTTGGGGGGCATGAGCTTGTCGCTGTACTGAGATGTCCAATCCTCGGCCATGGCGTGATTCCGGTTAGCGGGCTCGATGACAAACCGCATGTCCACTGCGAGGGGGGTAGTCGACACGGGACACTATACGCGCTAATGGCACGTTGTGAATGCCTTTTGTGGAAGGGGGTAGGTTTTGAGAAGGCTGGGGTCTGTTCTTACGCCCGGGTAAAAAACAAACCCACTCCCGATTTTTGATGAGTGCATCGCCACTGGCTACCATATTGAAGGTTGTTACCGCGGCATTCACCCGGAAGCTTGCAGATGGCTTTGAATTCACGTTCCAGACCGACCGCCGCTGAGGTGTACTTTCGCAATATCCGGGATTCGATCAAGAGCATCCTCATCGGTATGCGGATCACGCTGCGTTACTGCTTCTCCAAGCCGGTGACGATTCAGTACCCATTTGAAAAGATCGCTTTCGCCCCGCGCTATCGTGGTATTCACGAGTTCGAGGCCGACAAGTGCATCGCCTGTGACAGCTGCGCCAAAGCCTGCCCGGTGGACTGCATCTACATCGAAAAGAGCGGCCCGCGCAAGATCGACAAAGCCACGGGCAAAGCCACCGGCGGCGAGCTGCTTCGCTACGCCATCGACTATCAGAAGTGCATGTTCTGTGCCCTGTGCACCGAGCCCTGCCCGACCGACTGCATTCACATGGGCAAAAATCACGACCTTTCCAGCTACAGCCGACAGGAAATGGTGGTGGAGTTCCATGAACTCAACAAGAAGGGCCAGCGCACGCCGCTGCCCATCTGGATGGACCGCAACGCTGACAACATTCCCTGGGTCGCCGCAGAGCGTGCCCGTATCCTTCGTGGCGAACTGGCTACCACGGACGCGGATATCGAACAGGTCTGACTCGCCCGTGGTACTGGCCCATGAATCAACTCACGCCTGAGTCTGTGACCGCCTACCTTCATCAGCAGATGCCGTTGACCCTGGCCATGGGTCTGCAGGTGACGCAGATTGATGATGACATGACCCGTCTGGTTGCACCGCTGGAGCCGAATCTGAATCATCAGCAGACGGCTTTCGGGGGCAGCATTGCTGCGCTGGGTATCACCGCTGGCTGGGTCTATCTCCATGCCCGACTGCATCGCGAAGGCATTGTCCGCCCGCGCCTGATCATCCAGAAAAGCCAGGTGGAATATCTGCATCCCATCGCCAGTGAGATGGAAGCCTGCTGTGGCCTGCCTGAAGCAGGGGAGTGGGAAGCGTTCATTATCCGGCTGCGTGACAAGGGGAGAGCCCGTATCAATCGCCCGGCGCAGATTCAGGGGCAGGGGCGTATCGGCGCGATCCATCACGGAACCTACGTGGCGATCATCGAATCGCTGGCGCAGCGCACCGGCGTGATGGGGTAATCGTTATATCGCATGGATCAAAAAGAAACCCCGGTTCGGTGAACCGGGGCTGTGTGTTACTGGGGGATGACGGAGCTCAGTCACGAGCCGGTGATGAGTTTTCTGAGCGCTTCGCCGACATCAGGCTGGCGCATCAGATGCTCGCCCACCAGCACGCGGTGGATGCCCGCGTCGGCCAGTCGTTGAATGTCCTGATGCGTGCGGATGCCTGATTCGCTGACCAGGATGTCAAGATTCTCGACCATGTCGCGCACGCGCAGCGTGTGGTTCAGGTCGGTCACCATCGTCTTGAGGTTGCGGTTGTTGACCCCCAGCAGCGTGTACTGAGGCAGGGGGAAGCCGATGTGCGGCCGAACGCGCAGCAGGTTCTCCACGTCATGCACTTCCACCAGTGTGGTGAGCTTGAGCTCGGTGGCGAGAATCAGCAGATCGATCAGCTGCGCCTCATCGGGCAGGCATTCGGCGATCAGCAGGACCGCATCGGCCCCGGCCATGCGGGCTTCATAGATCTGATAAGGATCAATGATGAAGTCCTTGCGCAGCACGGGAAGCGGAACCGCGGCTTTGATCTGCTTGATGTAGGACAGCGAGCCCTGGAAGAATTTTTCGTCGGTCAGGCAGCTGATGGCAGCAGCACCATTGGCGTGGTAGGCCTTCGCGATGGCGACGGGATCGAAGTCCGGGCGGATCAGGCCGGCCGAGGGGCTGGCCTTCTTCACTTCAGCAATCACGCGCAGCTGCTTCTCGGGCCGGGTGACCGCGGCGAAGAAATTGCGAGGCTCCGGCGATGCCAGCGCCTGTTCACGACAGGCTTCGAGGGGCAGGCGCTCCTTGGCCTGCGCCACTTCGATGCGTTTATGAGCCACGATGTCAGCAAGAACGTCAGTCATGATCAGGCTTTCATTCCGGGGATACTGCCTGTCGCTTCGGTCCGAGGCGATCGGCGGGGGTAACAGCATACCGCCTGACACGCCAAAAGGAACCGCCCGGCTATGGAGGCTCATAGATTTGTCACGTACACTGACGAAGGATGGCGATGAAGCCCTCCTTCGTAAGGGAATGGATATGCCCCGAATTGGCCTGCTTTCTGACTCCCATGGCCGGGCAGTCATCACGCAGATGGCAGTGAAAATTCTCCTGGCCCAGCAGGCCCAGCTGATTCTTCATCTGGGCGATGTCGGGACCGTCGAGGTCATCGATGCTCTGGCAGGGCTGGTGGACGATCAGAACCAGCCTGTCCCTTCCCGGCTTGTCTTTGGCAATACCGACTGGGACACTCGCAGCCTGACTGAATACGCCCGTGATGTGGAAGTGGGCGTGAACCATCCTGTAGGGGTGATTGATCTGGGCCCAGCTGGAACGCGGGGCGATGCTGCTTACCAGCTCATCTTCACCCATGGCGATGATCCGGGCATCATGGATAACGCCTTATCCAGACAGGTGAAATATCTCTGCCATGGCCACACGCACCGGATGGCTGATCATCGGCAAGGGGCCACGCGGGTGATCAACCCCGGAGCCCTGACCCGGGCCAGTCAGTACACCGTGGCGCTGCTTGATACTGACAATGACCAGTTAACCTTTCATCCAGTGATGCCCTCTTGATACGCGACAGGAGACTTGCGGGTATGATGATGCAGCTTACCCGTGGGACCTGAGGTGTTATGAACGAATCCAGTAGTCCATCGTCATCGTCCAATCCGCCTGTACCTGCCAAGCTGATCGTCCGCACGTATCAGCCCGCCGACCAGGCCGACGTGACCCGTCTGTACACCGATGGTCTGCTCGAAGGTCAGATTGCCGCCAACGATACCGGCGCGGATATCGAAAACATCACCCAGGCCTACCTTAACGACCCGGCTTCGCATTTCTGGGTTGTCGAAGGGGAAGGGCAGGAAGGCGTGCTGCTGGGCATGATCGGCGTGGCCCGCGAAGCCGAGCACACCGCGGAGATCCGCCGGTTGCGTGTCGATAAACGCTATCCGCAGGAACTCATCGGCGGCATCCTCATTGAAACAGCTCTAACGCACTGCAAGCGGGTGGGTTATCTCAAGATTGTTCTCGATACCCGTTTCCGCCGCGATACGGTGCTTGGCCTGTTTGAACGCTTTGGCTTCCAGCACAACCGGACTCGCAGTCATCAGGACAAGGACCTGCTGGAGTTCTATCTGGACCTCTACCGCGGCCCGAAGAAGGATCGCGAGTAAGCTTGAGCATGGAAGACTCTACGCACGCTTACGAGCTTTTCCATCGCGGTCTGACGCAGTTCAACGAGCATCATTTCTTCGACGCCCATGAAACCTGGGAAGAGCTATGGCTGCAGGCTCATGGTGACGATCAGCGTTTTTATCAGGGCATGATCCAGCTGGCGGTGGTGCTGGTGCACGTGCAGCGAGGTAATCCACGCGGGATCCGCAGCGTCTGGAAGAGTGCGCAGACGAAATTTCAGGGACTCCCTGAGGTCTACCGTGGTATAGCCTGGCAGGAACTGCTGGGGCAGATGCAGGACTACCTTCGGCCGGTGTTCGAGATGCCAGCGTCCGCCTACGAGCCCGGAGCCGGGCAGGGGCAGGCCATGCCGGTTGACTGGCGACTGGCCCCGCGCATTGTCCTGCAGGGGCCTTTTGAATGATGTGTCGGACCGGGCCAGAATAAAAAGGCGGAAGCCTGCATCCCCTCCGATGCAGGCCTCCGCAATCAGACAGCCGACCCATCCCCTCTCCGAGCAAATTGCTTCAGACCTTTTTGGACGAGCTGTCCGCTGGCCCCAACCGACATCCACTGATCGGTGCGGCAGAGATTACTAATGCACATTTCGTGCCAGAAAGTGACATTATGTAAGTACCTGTAATTTCATTGCTAATAGAGTGGTCGGATAGTGTGGGTTATTTCACCCAGATGAATTGTCAAGACAGGGTGGGGGATTTCACCCAATCAGGACGTGGGCATGGGGCAAGCGCTAAGGCGTAAGAAATCTATGCCTTGATTTTGCTTTCGAGATCTGGGGGAATTCACGAAGGGCGTGTCAGGCCGTGCTTTTTCACGCGGTAGCGAAGCACATCGCGGGAGATGCCCAGAGCCCGGGCAGCCAGGCTCTGGTTCCAGCGATTTTGTTCCAGTGCTTCAAGCAAAAGAGCCCGTTCCTGATCCAGCAGCTTGGGTGTAGCAGCAGGGGCTGCGGGAGCAGGAGAGGAAGGGGAGGCGTGACTCGATGTCGACAGGCATTGGGTTGCCGGATGGGCTGAGCCTTGAGCCACTTCCGGGGGCAGGGTCTGACGGGTGATCTTGCCCTGAGAGAGCAGAGCAGAGCGTTCCACCACGTTGCGCAGCTCACGTACGTTCCCGGGCCAGTGGTATTTCATCAGGGCATCGAGCGCATCAGGCGTGATGGAAGCACTGCTCAGGCCCATGGCCGGGCTGACTTCCTTGAGGATGACCTGGATCAGATCGGGCAGATCTTCCTGACGCTCACGCAGCGGAGGCAGATGGATGGGGAAGACTGCCAGGCGATAGTAGAGGTCTTCGCGGAATCGCCCCTGAGCGACCTCGGCTTTGAGATCGCGGTTGGTAGCGGCAATCACGCGGACATCGCAGCTGATGGTCTGCGATCCACCCACGCGCTCGAAGCAGCGTTCCTGCAGCACGCGCAGCAGTTTGACCTGCAGGCTGGGCGACGTTTCCCCGATTTCGTCGAGCAGCAGTGTTCCCCCCGAAGCCAGTTCGAATCGGCCGACGCGTCGACTGCTGGCGCCGGTGAAGGCGCCTTTTTCGTGGCCGAACAGTTCACTTTCCAGCAGCGTTTCGGCGACGGCAGCGCAATTGATAGCGACAAAAGGCCGATCGCGGCGGGGCGAGAGATTATGAATTTCGCGGGCGGCCATCTCCTTGCCTGTCCCCGTTTCGCC
>Ga0182792_1001310_pt1 | contig 20561 bp, 17 predicted proteins | sample Passage237B_FD_130497 | JGI IMG/M metagenome (GOLD analysis project Ga0182792, IMG submission 130497) | Cellulose adapted compost microbial communities from Newby Island Compost Facility, Milpitas, CA, USA - Passage2 37B (version 2) (version 2) ...
AGAGCCGGCGAAAGCCGGACCCCGGGCTCGAGTGATCAGCCCTGGACCGGCTGGGCGATCAGCTTGACGTTCGAGAGCTGGGCCGGACCATTCCAAGCTACGCAGCGGAGCTCGACCAGAGACTCCACATCGGCCACCGCCATCATCGACAGGTTGAAGTAGTTGTTGTAGGGAACGTCGCTGACCGCACGATCCACTCCGTCGGTCTCGTCGGCCCAGATCGTGCACTCGATCATGTTGGGGTCCGGGGCGTACTGATTGACCACGTTGGTCTTCGCGCTGAGCAGATACCGGCCGGCCGGCAGCTCGAACGAAAGCGGGACCATGAACTCGTCGTAGGGCAGGTTGAACTCGGTTGCTTCGGCGCTGATCGGATCGACCACTCCATCCGGGCCGGTCGGTCCCGCGGCGCCGGGTGGGCCCGCCGGACCAGTCGGTCCCTTCGCTCCCCGCAGCGATTTCACGGTGCCCGGGGAGATCTTCCGGGTCGTGATCGTCTTGTTCTTGATCTGTTTGGCGGTAACCGTGCCCGGCTTGATCTTCTTGCCGTTGATCAGGCCGGAGGCGGCCGTGGCGGTGCCGCCGATCGCGACGAAAAGCGCGATCACGGAAATGACCGTGCTCGAATTCAGGTTCCTCACTGCTTGCTCCCTTATTTCTTTGTAATTCCCCCGCCTGCCCTGGGAACCGGATCCCGGCCGTGCTGGCGTGACTCGGCCGGGGAATCTACTCAGGCAGTCGCGTTTCTGGCGTCCCGGGTCAAGTGCTGTCAGAAGACGACGCCGCCCTCTGACCCCATTTAGGCATCCTGACGACCGCCTAAGCTTCGAAGGCTCCCGGCGAGATAAGGAAGGAGACCGGGAATGCACGAGATCAACTGCCCGCACTGTGGCAAAGCTTTCAAAATCGACGAGGCCGGTTACGCCGACATCCTCAATCAGGTCCGCGACGAAGCCTTCGAGAAGGCAATCCACGAACGGCTCGAACTTGCCGAGCAGGAGAAGAAGACCGCGATCGAGCTGGCCGAAGCCAGGATCGCCGGTGAACTCAAGGAAGCCGCGACCCAGAAGGACCTGGAGATCGAACGTCTCCGCGAGGAGTTGAAGACGAGCGCCGAACTCGCGCAAGCCAAGGTCACCGGGAAACTGAAGGAAGAAGATGCCCGCAAGACGGCCGAGATTCAACGGCTCAGTGCGGAGCTCGACCGGGTCGAAGTAACGGGCAAGCTCGCGCTCAGGGAAGCCGTCGGTGAAATCGAGAGGGAACGCGACGATTTGAAGCGCGCGCTCGAAGCCAAGGCGACCGAGCAGGAGCTGCTCGAGAAGTCCCTTCAGGAGAAGTACGAGATCCAGATTCAGGATCGCGACGACACCATCGAGCGCCTCAAGGACATGAAGTCGAAGCTCTCCACCAAGATGGTCGGCGAGACCCTCGAACAGCATTGCGAGACCGAGTTCAACAAGATTCGCGCCGCTGCTTTCCCGAACGCGTATTTCGGGAAGGACAATGACTCCAGCGCCGGCACCAAGGGCGACTTCATCTTCCGCGAGTCGGATGAGTCGGGGACCGAGTTCATCTCGATCATGTTCGAGATGAAGAACGAACTCGATGAGGGAAGCCACAAGAAGAAGAACGAGGATTTCTTCAAGAAACTGGACGAGGACCGCAACAAGAAGGGCTGCGACTACGCGGTGCTGGTGTCACTGCTCGAACCGGAGAGCGAGCTCTACAACGCGGGGATCGTCGATGTCTCGTATCGCTACCCGAAGATGTACGTGGTCCGCCCGCAGTTCTTCATCCCGATCATCACGCTGATCCGGAACGAGGCCTTCAAGACCCTGAAGCTCAAGTCCGAACTGGCCACGATGAAAGCGCAGAACATCGACATCACGAACTTCGAGGAAGAGCTCGAGACCTTCAAAGGGAAGTTCGGGCGCAACTACGAACTTGCCTCCCGCCAGTTCGAGGGCGCGATCGCCGAGATCGACAAGTCGATCGCGAATCTGGAGAAGACCAAGACCTCGCTGCTCAAATCGGCGAACAACCTGCGACTCGCCAACGACAAGGCGCAGGATCTGACGGTGAAGAAACTCACGCGGGGCAACGAGACGATGACCGCGAAGTTCAAGGAAGCAAGAGAAGCCGCCAACCTCGAACAAGAGCTCGAGCGCCTCGAGATCGGGGACTTCGACCCCGAGCACAACTGACCCGCCCGGGACTCGGGGCCATCGACCCCCTCGGCGCTCAGCCGATGCCGTGTTCGAGCGCGGTCTTGACCTGGGCGTCGAGGGCGTTGAGCCGGTAGAGGGCGATCGCCTCGGCCGAGGGGAACTGCCGCAGCCGCAGAGCGTCGGTGCCGTGGTGGCACATCACCGTCGAGAGCAGCGTGTCGCTTTCGGACTCGGCCAGTCCGGCCCGCTGGCTGGCCGCGTTGATCAATTCGGCCCCGATCTGCAGGTGACCGAGGCTTCTCCCCCGTTCACTCAAACCGATCTCGGCCCCGAAGGTGAACTCGCCGGTCTTGCCGATGTCGTGGATCAGCGCCGCCGCCATCAGCAGATCCGAGTTCAGCTTCGGATGGAGCACGCAGGTTTCGGTGACCAGGGTGCCGACGGCGACCGTGTGTTCGGAGAGCCCGCCGATGTAGGCGTGATGGCCGGCCCGGGTGCACGGCGCGAGCCGGAACGCTTCGGCGCTCTCCCCGGTGAACAGCAGCTCTTCGACAACCGCCCGGTAACCCGGGTGATGGACCTCGCGGGAAAGGTGCTCGAGGAAGCCCTCGAGTTCTTCCCGGTCACGGTAGGCGGTGGGCAGGAAGTCGGCCGGGTCGATCTCGGCCGGGTCGACTTTCCTCAGCTCCTCGATCTCGGCCGAAAGCTGGCCGCGGAACTGTTCGACCCGGCCCTTCACCGCGATCACGTCGCCGCGTTCGAAGCCGAGCCCGATCCGGTCGGAGTCACGAAAGATCCGGCCGGGCAGTGAACCGGTCCGGTCCCGCAGCTCGAGCGCCAGGTAGGCCGAGCCGTTCTTCGCGGTGAGCCGGTCCTTGCGGGCACAGGCGTAGCGGCCGCTGAAGTTCTGGCCGGGTGTGAGCTCGACCAGGGGCGTGCCGTTCTTCGCGGTGGCTTGACCATGAGTTCTGGTTCCGGATTCCATCGCCCCACATCCTGACCGAAGCGGATGACTGCAAGGTGACCTGACCCCTTCCGGGCGAACGATGGTCAGCCGACGGGCCGGGTCGGCTAAATTGAACTAATGGATGAACTCCGCTGGGAGATGAACCCACCGAAGCTCCGCGAGCCGATGATGGTCTGTGCTTTTCGCGGTTGGGGCGACGCCGCCAACTCCGCCTCCTCCGCCTTGGAGACCCTGGCCGACTCACTCGAGGTCGACGTGCTGGCCGAGGTCGACCCCGAAGAGTTCTACGACTTCCAGGTCGCTCGCCCGACGATCCGGTTCGAGGAAAGCACCCACCGGCGCATCGAGTGGCCGACCAACACCTTCATCGCCGCCCGGGCCGAGGGCGCCGATCGGGACCTGGTTCTGCTCGACGGCACCGAACCCAACCTCAAGTGGCGGACCTACTCCGAGATGGTGGTGCAGGTCGCCGAGCAGCTGGATGTGCGACTGGTGGTAGTGCTCGGTTCGCTGATCGCCGAGGTCGCGCACACCCTGCCGGTCCCGATCACCGGGGTCTCCACGGATGACGCCACCCTCCGCAACCTCGACCTCGAGCGCTCCGATTATGAAGGGCCGACCGGCATCGTCGGTGTGATCCACGATCGCTGCCGCGCCGCCGGCATGCCCTCGGTCTCGCTCTGGGCTGCCGTGCCTCACTACGTGGCCTCGGTCCCGAACCCGAAGGCCGCTCTCGCCCTGAGTGAGAAGCTGGAATCGATCACCCGGGTCGCCGCCGATGTTTCCGGTCTCGAGGAGGAAACGATGGGCTACGAGGAGCAGATAAGCCGAGCCGTCGCCGCTGACCCCGAGGTCGAGGAGATGGTCGAGCACATCGAGGAGGCTCAGCGCAAGCGGCGCGGCGGGGACGCCGACCTGCCGAGCGGCGACGCTCTGGCCATGGAGTTCCAGCGCTTCCTCAAGCAGCGCGATTCGGACTAGAGGTCGCCGCGCAGGCCTCGCTGCCTAGACCTGCCGATGATCGCGTTCCCCGGTGACGTTCAGGCTTCGGCCGCCGGGCAGACCAGCCTGAAGTCGCACCAACCACAGACCGCCGGCGAGGGCCGTGGCTCGAAGTCCTGGCCGAGCACGCCCTCGCCGACTTCGAGCACCGTGCGTTCGACTCGCTCCCGATCGTCCGGCGAGGCCTCGACCTCGACCTTTTCGCCCTCGAGGACGTAGTAGTAGCTGCCCGCATCCGGCTCGATCCGCCAGGCCTCGCGAGCGCCGAGCCGGTAGAGGGCAAGTTGGATATCTCCGCCGTGGCGGGAGGAATCGACCCGCTGGCCGGTCTTGTAATCGATCACCTCGAACTCGCCGTCGGGCTTGCGGTCGACCCGGTCCACCCGCCCCCGGACGAAGTGCGGGCCGACCTTGAATTCGAACTGCCGCTCGAGAAAGGCCGGCTCGGATTCGGACTTCTCTTCACTTCGCCAGTAGGCGCGCATCGCTTCGCGCGCCCGGTCGAGAAACTGCAGCTCGTCGTGGGTCTCGCCGAACCCGCCGCGCCGCCAACCCTCTTCGAGCAATCCCATCAGCCGGGCTTCGCCGTCCGGCACGGGCCGCCCGATGTCGAGTTCGAGTTCGTGAAATCGCTGGAGCACGTTGTGGATCACGATCCCGAAGCGCATGTTCACGGTCGGCGGCGTCGGGATGCCGAAGACCCGCGCGAACTTGTACTTGAGCGGGCAGGTCAGATACATGTCGAGGTCGGTGGCCGAGAGCCGCAGGTCATCCCCGCGGCGGGGCAGGAAACCGTCGAGAGAGGGTTCCGAGCGGGAAGCTGCGAGGCCCTGGCGCATGCCCCGTTCCCGTTCGTTGGCCAGCAGGTACGGATCCAGGGTCGAGGCATCGAGTTCGGCCAACTGCTCCGGGGTCGCGATCTGGGCGAGCAGCCCGTTGACCGCTTCGATCGCTTCCCGGTCGCTGGACCCGTCGTCACGCTGGGCCAGGGCGGCCAGCTTGAGCAGTTCGAGGTAGCGGGCGACTGCCTTGTTCACGTCGATCGCCGTGTCGAGCCGCGGCTCGTTGAGCTCCGAGCCCGCCTTCCACGAGGCCTCCATCACCTCGGCCAGCATCGAGCGGTAGGTGGCCGCGGTGTCCTCGGCCGGCCCGAAGAGCTCCTCTTCGTGGATCTCCTCCAGTCCGCCGGTCGCTTCGAGGATCGCGGCGATCGGATCCGGCTCGGCATCGCCGGCGCGGGAGAGCACCACCTCCTCGCGGGCCGAGGTGAGCGCGGTGGCGATCGCGACCCGCGCCGTCTCCGGTCCGCCCGGATGTGTCTGTTCGTCGCCGACGCCGGGGCCGAGAACGCGGGGGATGCCGAAGCGACGCTCCAGTCCGAGCACCCAGATCCGGGTCCACTCCCCGCCCTTCAGCATGTCCAGGCCGAGCACCGGCACCGCCCCGGCCCCGGGCAGGGTGGGGCCACCGGCCGGTTCGAGTGCGCCCTCGGCCAGCGCTTCGAGGAAGACCGTGAACTCCCGCACCGAGGCGTTCGGGTCGCGACGGGAGAAGTCGGTCGCGATCTCGGCCAGCCGGGAAAGGCCGAGCAGGCGTTCGGCGGTTTCGGGGCGGGCGGCGAATAGCCGCTGCCGCCGAAAGCCGATCCGCTCGATCAGCCGCCTCACGTAGGCATCGGGCCGACGGGTGTCGAGCGCTCCGGATGCCGCCCGGTAGAGGTTGAGGAAGGCCTCGATCCGCTGCCTCGCCTCGGGCGCCATCTGCGGCGACTCGAGCGAGGCTTCGCAGGCGCTCACCATGTCTAGCTTGCGGCGCTTGGAGATCTGGGTGAGCTTGGCCAGGTCGAGGGAACGCAGCTCGGTCGGTGGTCGCATCAGGGCCCGGGTCACCGCCCGGGCATCGGTCGGGTCGGTCAACGCTCTGAGCCAGGCGATCGTGTCGCGCACCTCGGGCTGGCGGAAGAGCGCCGCGCCGCCGCCGGGCCGGGCCGGGATGCCTCGCTCGGCGAGCGCGCCCGCGATTGCCACGCCCTGCGAGTTGACGTCCGGCACCGCGATCGCCAGTTCCTCGGCTGGGGTGCCGCCGGCGATCTGGAGCTCAACCTCGCGGGCCGCGGCCTGGGCTTCGGCCCGAGCCGAGACGGGCCGCCAGTAGCGGACCGAGCCTTCGTCGCCCCTCGCCTCCCAGGCCCCCTGCGGTAGCGGGCCGGTTCCGAGCGCCGCCCGGGCCGCCTCGATCCGGACCTGGCTCATCCGCCAGGCCTCGTCGAGGGTGATCTCCTGCGGTTCGGGGAAGGCGGCGAGGAAGCGCTCTTCCGCCCCGGGCCCGTAGATCGCCCTTGACGGGTCGATCGCGGCGACCACGCTTTCGGGCTTCGCCGCGGCGAGGCGTTCCAGCAACCGGGCGCGGGCCGGGTGAAGGTCTTCGAGTTCGTCGATCACCAGGTGAGGGAAGCGCGCGACCACTTCCGCCGCGAATGAAGGCTCGGCCATCAACTCGGCCGCGATTCGGGGTAGGTCGTTGCGGTCGAGCAGGTCCGCGCCGGCGAGGATCCGGTTGTGGACCTCGATCAGCTCGGCCAGCTCGCCGCCGTCGTTGCCGTCCCGTTTTGCCCGGTCGATCCCGACCAGCAGCTCGCGCAGGAGACCGGCTGGGTTGCCGCGGATCTCGTGGTGGCGGAGCGGCAGCTCGTCGATCCTGGCCAGCAGCATGGCAAGGCGCTCGGCCGCGCCCACCACTTCAAACGAAGGACCGAGACCGGCCTCGAGCGGCCGGTGCCGGAGAATCTCCTCGGCCAGGCCCTCCCAGGTGAAGACCGAAAGCGCCTCGTACGGGCCGGGAAGGTCATGTTCGAGACGGACCCGGTGGGCGGCCACGGAACGATCGGCCGAAGCGATTACCGCGATGCGCGAGGGGTCGAGCGCTCCACCCTCGTGCCTGCCGGTTTCGGTGGGCGGGCCGGAGAGATGGATGACCCGTTCCCTCAGCGCGGTGCTCTTGCCGGTGCCCGCCCCGCCGCGGATCAAGAGCGCCCCGGAGCCATGCGCTCGAACCCGGTCCCGGCCGGGGCCGGGATCTCCATCGGCGCCGGGTCTGGACGGGGAATCGCTCACACCCTCAAGTTACCCGAGCCTCGGCCCCACCTCCACCCAACCGTCGGTGGGTCGGATTTCCGTCGCCCTCGCCGGAAATCCGACCCGCTACCCGTGGGCCCGTGTCTCTACCATGTCGCGGGTGAACCAACTTCCCGCCGATCCCGCCCTCGACGCCGACTGGACGGGAATCTGCCGCGACATCGTCGAGGAGCAGAAGAAACTCTTCGACGAGTTCGACACGATCGAAGCCCGCGACGAGTACGAAGGGGTCGGTGAGGGCGGTGACCACACCCTGGTGCTGGACCGCAAATGCGAGGACGTGGTCTTCGCCGAACTCGAGAAGCTGGCCGATAGCGGCGGCGCGGCCTTCACCGCGATCTCGGAGGAGCGGGGCACCGTCACCTTCAACGGCGGTGGCAACGTCTGGGTCGTGATCGACCCGATCGACGGTTCGCTCAACTTCAAGCGAACCATCCCGCGGCACAGCCTCTCGATCGCGGTGGCCACCGCGCCGAACATGGCGGCGGTCGAGTTCGGCTACATCTTTGACTTCGGCACCGAGGAGGAGTTCCTCGCCCAGGCCGGCGAGGGCGCCTACCTGAACGAGCGCCGGCTCGACCTCGAACCCCGTGACGGACTGGAGGTGGTCGGGGTTGAGGGTGCTGACCCGGCCCAGCTCGGGCCGATGCTGGCCGCCCTGGCCGGAAAGGTCTATCGGGTCAGGTGTGTCGGTTCGCTGGCGATCTCGATCGTCTCGGTCGCCGCGGGCCGCTATGACGGGCTCGCCTTTCCCTCTCTCTCCCGTTCGGTCGACGTGGCCGCTGGGCAGCTGATCGCCCGGGAGGCCGGTGCTTTGGTCGATCTTGGCGAAGGGGGTCTCAGCGAGGTAGGCCTGGCCCTCGAGGAGCGGTTCCCGGTCACCGTCGCGGCCACCAACGAGGGTCTGGAAACCCTCGTCTCCTGTCGCTCAGTGTCTTAAATCGCTGTCGCTCGGACCCTGAGTCCGGTCCGGCGAGTAGCGCCGGACACGTGATTTTGAGGAACGGCGAACGGACGAACACGAACGCCTGATCGAATCAGTTCGTCACCGTGCAAGCGCGATTGCACCATTTTTTGGCCCCTTTTTCGGCTCAACCAAGGGGAATGAAGGTCCGTGATGGAGATCACACCGAAAAAGAACATGTGTTCGTGTTTCGTTGCTACACTTCAAACATCCTTAGAAGTAAGTAATCTGCTTTCAACAACAAAGGACTTACTGATCCAGATGGCTGAAGCGAAGAAGACCACCAAGAAGACCACCGCCAAGAAGAGCGCCGCGAAGAAGCCGGCCGCTAAGAAGGCCCGCACCGCTGCTCAGCTGCGCGCCGAGGCGGAGAAGAAGGCCGTCCACGCTGCCAAGCTCGACGCCGAGAACGCCAAGAGCCGTCTCGAAGAGGTTCAGGAGACCGCCGTCGAGTACGCCCGCAAGGGTGTTGACGTGCCGGTGGGCGCTGCCCTCAACCTCGCCGACAAGGTGTCCGAGGTGATCGAGGACTGGACCGATCAGACTTCTGCCGAGAAGAAGGTCAAGGGCTACCGCGCCGATCTGACCAAGACCGTCAAGCGCGCCGAGCGTCGTGGCACCACCACCCGTCGCAAGGCGACCACTCGCGCCAAGAAGCGTCGCAACTCGCTCGAGAAGACCGTCCGCAAGCAGCGGAAGAACATCGAGAAGACCGTCAAGACGACCAACAAGGACGTCAACAAGCAGATCGAGGCCCGCGTCTCTGAGGTCACCAAGCGTGCCCAGCAGGCCCAGGCCGACGTCAGCAAGGTCGCCGAGGAGCAGGGCAAGAAGGCCCAGGACCTCGTCAACAAGGTCACGGAGCAGCTTCAGGCCCTGGTCTAGACCAACACTTAGCCCGGCTGCCGACGGAGAGCGGCAACCCGGAGAAGATCGGCTGACCTCATAACCTCGTCAGTCGATGTAGTACCTCTCCTCCCTCGCCAACGGCCCCTCCTCGGGGCCGTTGGTTCTTAACGGGACAAGACAATCGACCCCAAGTCCCCACCGCCGAGCAGCCGCGGGCACAAGACCCACGTAGTACACCCACGACCATCGGCCGTCAGGTCGCAAGACCAGGCACGTCAACGTGAGAACAGGCAGTTCACCTTCATTGCATAACCGAAGTCCGGGCCTTCATCACCACTCACGATGAATCGGTATCCCCCCGGGGCTCCGAAACGGTTGGTCAGCGCGGTCCTTCTCATTTCAAACGAACGAGGCCCCATATTCCCGATCGAGGGATCGAGCGCAGTCGGTGCCCTGGCCGGGCAGAGGATCTTCCCTTCGGTTTGGGTGAAGTTCCCGTCGCCGGCAACCGGGTCCGCGGACTCGACCACTTGGGTGTGACCAACCAGCATCTTTCCGAGGGCCCTGGCTCCGACCGAACCATTCTTGAGATCACCACGTCCTACGCTGAACTTGCCCGGAAGGGCGGCAGCAGTGCCGCCGATCGCCACGATCAGAGCGATGAGCGCGACGATCATCGCCGGCGAAGGTCGTGGTATCCGTCTCATGCTGCCTCCTTGCTTGTCGGTTCAGCCCTTGGGATAGACAATGACCGATCTCGGCTTCGATGTCGAGGGCAGGTAGGGCCAACCGGCCTCCGGCAGCGCCGTTGCCCGGAAGATGATGCGCTGCGCGAAGCTGATCGTCCGGAAGCGATATGTGTAGTGGAAACGGCCACGACGGTTAGTCCGGAGCACTTCAACCGGGCGCCACTTATGACGAGATGGATCGAAGAACTGGATCGCCAGCAGCTTTCCCCTTGCCGGCGGCAATGCGCCCTTGAACCCGACCGATCCCCTCATCCGAACGGCACCGCCGTTGTACACCTTCCGTGGCTTGATCTTCAACCGAACCCTCGCCTTGACATTCAGCCGAAGCGATGGCCCAGCAGCCCGCGAGAGCTTGGGAGTCCCGGCGAAGGTGGCCTCGACCGAACGCGATGGCCCGGCTGGAAGCCGGAAGCGATAGCGCCCGTCGCCGTCAGTGGTCAGTTCATCGACGACGTGTCCACCCTTCGAACCGGCCAAGTAGGTCTCGGTGATCCGAACCGTCTGGTTGGGCAAGGCCGCGCCGCCGCTGGTCAACCTGCCTTCAACGTACTGTCGGCTCCCGTAGCCGACCCGCCGGATGAGCTTGCCCTTGGCCAGGCTCGAGGTCAAGATCGCTGGCTCTTTCAGCGGGAGCTTGAGGATCATCGGGTCGCCGGCCAGGGTTTCGCTTCCGATCATGGTGTTCCCCGCCTTGTCGCTCGCTTTGGCCCGAAGCTCGTAGGCGCCGGCCCTCAGATCGTCGGAGGGCACCCGAGCCTCGTATCGTCCGTCTTCACCGGTTGTCCGAAGAGCCGTGAAGCCCCCGGTGGATCCCGCCGGCCGGATCTCGATGCTCGCCGAATCGACGCCGGAGTCGGTGTCTTCGGCGAAGAGTCGAACCACTTCGGGGTTCTCGGGATCCTGGGAAGCTTCAAACGTGACTTTCGGTGGAGTCGTGTCGATCCGGACCACCGCCTGGCCTGGCGTCTGATGAACGTCACCACCGGCTCCCGGCAAACCATCATTCACGTTGCCCGCGAGATCTTCCGCCCAGTAGCGGATCCGGTTCACGCCCTCGGTGGCGACCGCGAAGGTCGCGACCGGACCAGGGGCCTCGTAAGGGGCATAATTGTCGGCGGCGATAACCGTCTTCGGTTCGCCGTCGTCGCCGGCCAGCGGCTGCATGCCAGAGAGCCGGTCGCTCGCCGCCACGGTCAGGGTGACCGGGTGCTTGACCCATTCGTTCGGCACGCCAGAGATCGAAGACGACGGAGGGGTCCGATCGACCTGCACGATGGTGCTTCCCGCTTCAACCGAAGATCGATGGGCGCCGGAGACCGCGGCTGCCGAGATCCAGTGGTCACCTTCGGCAAGGCCGCCGACCGACCCTGTCCGCTGGTCCGGGCCGCCGGTGAGGGTGATCTCCGAAGCGAGGCAGATGCCGGTGCCGCAGGGTTGGGTCGGCCCATCGTCGGAGACCGTCATCGCGTACCCGGACACGCCTGAAGGTCCTCCGGGCTCGGCCTTCTCGATCTCCTGTTGGATTGGCAGTTCATCTCGCGAAACCCAGCCGCTGGGAGCCACCGGATCGACGTTCCCTGGTGGGCGGTCGTCGAAGCGAATCACCGTTTCGGCAGCTTTCCCGAGGTTGGCCGCTTCGTCAACCAGGTAGACGGTCACCTGGTAGGCGCCGACCGCGGGGACTTCGAGCGGGCCTCCGGCTTGCACGTTGGTCCCAGCGAAATAGCCGGCGTCGACCTGGGTATCCGTGCCCAGCTCCTTGACTACGTAGACGGCGCCGGCGATCGGCGCCACCTGGCCCACCGGGATGCCCCACCTGAGCGTGAAGCCATTCTCGGGACGCCAGTCACTTCCCTGGTCCGATCTCAGGTTGGTCGGAGGGTTTGAGATCTGGTTGTCGACCAGCACCGTCCGCTTCGCGGTGCAGCCCTTGGACCCCGCCGCTTCCGACTCGGCGTAGTCACGGACACAGAGGCGGACCTCATTGGCACCTTCCTGAAAAGGGGCTGCCGCAGTGTTGAAGGTCTTGGTCGCCGAGTAGCCCAGGGGGCAGGGCGTGAACCGGGTCGAGTAGCCACCCTTGTCACCGGGGCAGGAAGGCGCCGCGAAATCGATTCGAAGCCCGTTCACCTCGGCCCAGGCGGCCGCAATGCCCGCCCCCCTGTCAATGGCGCCGATCGTCACCGAGGCGCTTCCCCGGTGATACAGGCCATCGCTGCCCCAGCTCCAGAGCGTTCCCGACCCGTTTGCGACAGGCGCGACCGTATCCTCGACCCGGAACTCGACGTCAGTGACCTCGACGAAGGCCTTGGCAGAATCCGGATCGTTTGCGCATTTTGAGATCGATGCGCAACCCAGGTGCACGGAAACAAACGACTGTGGGTTCGCAGGATTTGACCAGGAGCTGACCCGCTCGTTGCCATCATGCGCCACCCCGTCGTCAAGGTCGGTATTCGTCGTTCCGTTGAAACCGGTCAGGTTTGCTTGGATGCCGTTGGCATCCTTGAGGCGAGCCGAAAATTGCGTGCCGATCACGCCCGTGCCCGGAGAGGGCTCCCAGGCGAATTGACCTCCATCCCCGAAGGTGAGTTTGTGGCCACTGCGATCTTGATAGATCCCAATCTTTCCCGAGCCTGCCGAAGTACATCCGCTCACAACGTCCACAACGTCGCTTCCGTTAATTGGGCCATAGGCGCCTTGAAAGTCGATGTAGTTTGACCCCGCACACTGCCGCATCGTGAACGTACCCGCCTCAGTGGTCGATGCAAACACGGACATGAAGCCAACGGCACAAAGCATCGTGGCCGCCACGCGTTGAATTCGTTTCATGGCGAGAACTCCCCTCCTCCGTTTCCGACCGGAACTTGGCTTGAACTTGAAGCTGTTTGAGGAGGCGGGGAAGGCGCGGGGACGGGAGTGCCCGCCGCCTCCGGCGTGAACTCGGACTCGGTCGATGTCGGAGTCGGGACGGCTGTGGTAACGACCGGATCCTCACTGGCCGGCTCCGGAGACTCGGCCGCCGGCTTACCGCCGTTTTCTGCGTCGCCGCTTCCAGACTGAGGGTTTGTCGGCGTTTGAGTTTCCGGCTCGACATAGACCATGGGTCGCCTCGGCGGATCGGGAACCGTGGCTCGTGCGGTTCGCTCGATCAGCGGCTTGGCGTCGTGATGAGGAAGCAGGTTCGCCGCGGGCAAGACTCCGGTCGCCGCACAAACCGCTGCGGTTCCCGCCGTACCGGCGCAGATCGCAGCGAATTTGGCGAGCGCCGCCATTCCGGCTCCTCTGGTGCCACCGGAGGCGATCGCCGTATGGACGCCGGAATCGGCCCCGTGGCCGAGCCCGTGGAGTCGGGTCTGGAGGTCCACCGCCACTTCCTGAGCGCGTTCCCAGATGCTCCGCGTGGCGGGCAAGAGTGGCGCCAGAGCCGCCGCCGCCTTTGGTGCCGCTCGGTAAGCCCGGAGGGTGGCTCGGCAATGCCCGCACGCCGCGAGGTGCTTTTCGAGATCGGGCAGGCGAGAGCGGTCGAGTTCCCCGTCACAACAGGCCGAGATCAAGGGCTCGAAGTTGGCGCACCGCTCACCCGCTTCACTGTCCCTGAAGGCCGTCCGAAATCGAGCGCGGCCTTCGGCCAGGCACCGGTTGACCTTGGTGCGGGACCATTGGTTCATGTCGCCGATCTCCTGGTAGGAGAAGCCTTCGGCCAGCTGGGTCAGAGCCTTGAGCTCGGCCGGCTTCAGCTCGCCGAGGGCCTCGCGGCTCCGGGCGACCCGCTCGCGTTTCAGGGCAAGCTCGTCCGGTCCGTCCCCCGACGAGGGGATGAGATCAGTCCAGTCATCGTCCGCATGCTCTTCGTCACGGTGCTGAAACGGTCGGCCCAAGGTCCGCTCGCGGGTCTTTCGGATCGCCAGGGCTTCGTGCTTGATCACCTTCCGGGTCCAGGGCAGCAGATACCCCATGTCAGTCGACGGTGCCTTCGAGAGCAGGATCTCGATCCCGCGCTGATAGGCATCTTCGGCGTCCTCGTCGCAGATCGAGTACCGATGCGCCGTCCATTTGAGAGGTCGATCGTGGTTTCTGATCAACTCGACCGCAACGCGTTTCCGGGCCGCCTCATCCGGGCGGGCGTCCGCGACATTCTCCTCAGTTCTTGAAACGGCAACTCTCCTCATGGAGTCCCCCAAACATGGAACGGTCTGCCGTCCTTACTAACGGCAGGGCACCTGGTTTTCCAGTCTCCAAATCGAGGGTCCGAAAAGAGGTCGCCCACGAATTTCCTCGTGCGGAAAGCGTTCATTTGCAGCGTTAAGCGTCAGAGGTTCGAAAACTCTCCCCCCTTGAGCGACCCCTTTTTCCCGCAAATTGCGTACTTCTTGGCCGAAGCGAAATTTCATGCAAATTGCATGATTTTTCGACGACCCGTTCCTCCGAAACCCGGAAAATCCGAGTACCGATGCCTTCAAGCCAAGAGATCGCCGCGATGATTCCTCGCCTCGGGCGGGGAGCCCGTATCAACCTGAAACTGGCCGATGGAGGCGAGGTGCTGGGCACCCTCTACGGACTCTTCGACGAGAAGGTCTACTTCGAGGAAGACGGGATCGGCCCGATCGCCCTCGATCGAATCGAAGATCTCCTGGTCCGGGTTCACTCGGAGCAGCCGGGCGGTCCGCCCCCCTGAGCGACAGGAGAGCAGCCTCCCGACCGCCAGATCCTGAGGTCTGAGACGGTGGCCAGGTTGTCGAAGTCGCGGTAGTTGTGAAGCAAAGCGAGCTCGAACTCGTCGATCCGGTCGACTGTGTCCGCAAATACCGGGATTCTCGTCGGCGGCGGGTTGACATATCCCCCACGGATCGGTTCGGCGGCGTTATGTTCGGGCCATGGCGAGGACGGAGGGACAGATCCCGGATGGACTGCTCACTGGAATGGAGAGGCAAGCCGCGATCCGCGGGGTCGACCGGGACGAAATGTTCCAGTCGGCCGTGCGAAGCGAGCTGGCCGCCTACCGGAACCGTGAGCCCGGTCCGCTGGTTGATCTGGATGAACTTCGCCTGAGCTTCGACTGGCCGGCGCCCGACCCACAGGTTGGGCGTCGCCGACGACGGCATCTCTGAAACCGGCCGGCGCGCCCCTCGCGGGGCGCCCGACCGGGCCGCCGGGGATGCCGTCGTTGGTTCAGTCGATCGAGAGATCGGCGAGAACTTCGAAGACGCCGCTCGTCCCGGTTGACTCGATGAACGGCTCCACGGCCTTGACCCTGTCCTCGTAACGGTTGTCCTTGGCTTGGCTCGCATTGAGCTGGTCAAGGTCACCGTCAAAGAGCCCGAAGGTGATGATCTCGTTCTCGTCGGCGAGGTTACGGATCGCGAAGAACCGCTTCCAGCCGCCGGGAAACTCATCGTCGGGTGGACGAAAGTTCTCGATGAACTCATCGGCCGTGCCCGGCTTCACCTTACGGACAGTCAATGCACAGAGCATGAACACTCCTTTCTCTGCCCCCGCTGTGAGACTAACCGGCCATTGACCGCACCGCTAGGGCAGCCGATCCGCTAGCGGGCGCGAACCACCTTTTCGACTGGCTTCGAACGGTTGCCGGAAATGTCGATGGCGAGGATTTTCAGCTTGTAGGGACCCTTCTTCAGCTGGTTCTTGCCGAGCTCGATCCGATTCGCGCCGGCTTTCAGCTTGCGGGTGAACTTGCGGGTCTTGCGGTGTTTCTTGGGGACCGGGGTGAAGACGACCTTGACCTTCGCGGCTTCCGAGAGCCGTAGGTTCAGGAACCCGCCCTTGCCCCGCTTGAAGCGGAACTTCACCTTGCTCACCTTGGGGGCGGTGGCGTCCCCTGTGGGAGGATCGTCCGGACAGAGCGACGGGTCGGCCGGGCAGCTGAGCGGCGGCGGGTCGAACTCGTAGGCACCCATGTCGCGGACCGCGGTGCCGTCGCGGTCGCCGTCGAGCGGCCGGGCGTTGCCTTCCAGGTCGAGCTCGGGCGAGATCGCATCCGGGTCTCCGGCATCGACCGCGGGCGAGCTCGCGCCCAGATGGAAATCGGTGATTCCGGCAAAACCCGGGGCCGCGCTGATGTTGCCGGTCGACTGGTCGGCGTAACTGTTGCCGACCGTGATGCCCTCGCTGGTCAGGTCCGAGTAGGCGGCGGAGAGGTTGACGTTGCCCTTGGTCGAGTCATCCGGCGCTTCGATGCTCCAGGTGTTCTGGAAACCGGAGACGATCGAGTTGGTGAGGCTGATCTCGATGTTCTTGGTCGGTGAGGCGAGATTGTCGACCCGGGCCCGGATCGCCGGCTGGTTCGGATCGCCGGTCGCGACCACGGTCAGATGATTGAGCGCCAGCGAGGTGATCTTGTTCTCACTGTTGTAAAGGCGGATCGGCGGGCCTTCGGAACTCTCGACCAGGGCGTTGGTGACACTGACCTGGGCACCGCTGCTGACCTCGATCGCGTCGTCTACGCCCGAGAAATGGATCCGGTTGACGGTCGCCGGTACATCGGCGCAATTCCAGATCAGGCCGCGGCCGGCGTCGCTGACCTCGGCGCCGTCGATCGTGAACTCGCCGCTGCCGCAGCCGCCCAACTGGTAGAAGACACCCCCGAAGCTGCCGCCGCTTCGGCCGAAGGCGCGGAAGTCCTCGAAGTTGGTGCCTCCGTCGGGGCTGATGACGCCGTTCGACTTTTCGTTGCGGCTGATCAGGTCGATCGACTGGAAGTGGTCGGCCCGGGCGACGATCCCGGCTCCGTTGCCGCCGTTGTTGGGGAACTCGCCGGGATCACCACGGCAAGATCCTTGACCGTGATCTCCCGGGTGTTGCCGGAGAGCAGGTTCAGCACGTACGTATTGCTCGCCGCGCCGCTGGTCAAGAAGGTCTGGTCGCGTCCCGCGCCGACCACGGTCAGTGGGTCACTGCCGGTGGCCGTGAACGAATCCGGGTCGACGTAGGTGCCGGCGCCGATGTGGACCGTGTCCGGCGTGCCGTCAGCCGAGTTGCCGGCCATCCCACTTTCGATCTTGGCGGCCGCATCGCTGCCCGGCGGCAGAACCGCGCCGGCAGGACAACCCGGGATCGAGGTGTCGGGCACGCAGAAGTCCGTTGCCATCGCCGATCCGGCGAACCCGAGCAGCCCGGCGAGGACCGCCATCAGAACCGCGAACTTCCCCACAACTCGCATTCGGTTTTCTCCCTTTGTGATCGGGTGCCAGGTCGGCGACCCAGATGTGACCGGCGCGGAAGCTTACTCCTGGCCGGAGAGCGCGTCCAGCTCCCTCAAAACCCGCAGGACCAAGAGGTTGCGGTAATTGACGCCGAACCTGAGCGCCTCGGGCCGGAAATCGACCGACCGTTCCAAGGCACCCGGCCGGTCGAAGCCGCCATAGGTCTCGAGATGGAAGCCGTCGAAGTACCCGTCGTGGTAGTCGATCAGCCCGTAATTGGCCAGCCCCTCCGAGGTCAGGGCCAGCCACTGGTTGACCAAGGGCACACGCTCCCGCCAGGCCAGGTCGCAGATCAGCTCGTTGGTCCGCTCGGCGAATCTCCACCGCCCCGGGTGCATCTCGTGGTCGAGCTGCGGCAGGATTGTCATCCCGATCGGGACCGAACCCAGTTCGCGGACCTTCTCCACGACCTTCCCGAACATCTCCGCGGTCCGTTCGGGGGTGCGCCCGTAGTTGCCGCTGTTGGTCCCGATCTGGATCAGCGAGTAGAGCGGCCTGGTGATCCGGAGCTCGCACTCGATCAGCGACTCACCCGGTCGGCAGTCAGGGTCGGTCTGCCAGTCCTTGGGCGGGCGGTCCATCCGATCCGGGGGGATCAACAGGTGGTCGGCGATGATGCCGACGCTGCTCGCGGCGGACATCCGGCTGAACGAGTTCCAGGGACGCCGATCTTCGGCGTCGGGCGAGTGGCTGAACGGGATGTCCATGCCGGGCGGCAGCTCGACCCGCCGGTAGCGGAGCATCACCGGTTCGAGATCACGGTGCGCGCCCCACTGCGGCTCGAGGAATCCCAACCCGAACAGCACGTTGTAGGCGGCGAAGTTCGAGTCGCCCAGCTTCGCGAACACCCCCGGCCGCAATCCCCGGTCGACCGCTCGCTCGACCTCGCGACGGAAGCAATTCAGCTGCTCGTCATCCATTTTCCGCAGCCAGCTCTCGCTGTAGAGGGTGGCGTCGGAAAGCCGAGTCTGACGCGGCCGCCGCCGCAGGCGAGGAATCCTCATTGAGCGGCTGCCCCGTCCAGCCGCTCAAGCACCTGCAGCCAGATCAGGTTGCGGCGATTGGCGCCGTAATGGAGAGCGGGCACGGTCAGCATGGCCGACCCTCGCATGATGTCCGTCTGGTCCTCGCCCCCGTAGACGCCGAGGTGAAGGCCGTCCGAGGCAAGCCCCTGGTCGACCATGCCTTCGGATGCGAGCGCCCGATGCAGGTTGATCAACGGCACCTGCCGCTGGGCGGCGACCTGGCTGATGATCCGATTGGCCTCGTCGACGCGCTGCTCGCCGGGCTGACCGTCGTGGGCCGGGACCGCCATCGGCGGCAGGGTCGAGAGGACCGGCACCGGGCCGAGCTTTCGGACCCGGTCGACCATCTGCTCGAGCAGACCCCGGTAGGTATCGCCCAGCGGCCGCCCGAGCAGGGCGTCATTGGTGCCGGACATGATCAGCGCCCAGCGCGGCTTGATCAGGGCGATCTCGCAGTCGAGCGGAGTCTGATCCGGCTCGCACTCGTCGGTTGGCGGGCCGATCTCCGTCTTGTAGAGATCTTCGGTCGGGGTCATCAGCCACTTGGTCCAGACACCAGAGACCGCGGCGGCCGAGCGTCGGGTCAGCGAGTTGATCGGCGAACAGCCATCGAGCCCGGTCAGGCTGGGGAACCTGACCTTCGAGTACCGCTCGACCACCGCCTTCAGATCCTGATTCGAGCCGTAGCCGACCTCGCGGCAGCCCAGGCCGTAGATGTTCTGAGGCCACTCGGTATTCGAATCACCGACCTTGGCGAACACCTCCGGATCCATTTTCTGACGGTCTGCCCGGGCGACTTCGCGACGGAGCCGTTCGCCGGCCGCGCCGGAGAGATCCGGCAAGACCGGATCGCCGGTCGCTGCGGGAGCGTCGGCGAGGGACTGTGGCGACTGAGCCTGGTCCAGTCCGTCGGCTGGGTCGGTGCCCGAGTCGTCGCCGGAGCCACAGCCAACGAGGAGCAGCCCGATGAGGATTGCCGCGAGGCCGCCGAGCAGCGAGGCCTTCAGCCGGCCAGGCATCTCAGCCGGTGATCCGATCGAGACGGTTAAGGGTCCTCAACCAGAGCAGGTTGCGGCGGTTGGCCCCGTTGCGGAGGGCGCGCGGACGGAAATCGACCGAGTTGGCGAAGGTCGTCTCTTCCGGCTGGAGACCGACCATCGAGCCGTCGTTCCCGTACACCCGAAGGTGCATGCCGTCGTCGGCGAGGCCATGGTTGATCATGAACGGCTGTTCCATCGCTCGCCACAGGTTGATCATCGGCAGGTGCCAGGCCCGGGCCAGCCGCCAGATGCCACGGTTGGTTCGCCTGACTCCCTGATCGAAGAGCTTCTGTCGGATGCCACCCGGCCGAACCACGGGAGGAATCGTGCTCAAGACCGGCACCACCCTGCGGGCCAGCAACGCTTTGATCACCCCACCGAGCCGGGGAGCGATCATGCTGCCCGGCGCGTGGCCGAAGGTGATGTCCATACCCAGGTCATTGGTCCCAAGGAGGATCAGGGCGTAGCGTGGCCTGATCGCATCGAGCTCACAGGAAAGAGGGGTGCCCTCGAGCGGGCAGCCCGGTGGCTTCGCCCAGTAGCTCGTGTCCGGCAGTCTCTCCACCAGATTGACCGACCACGACGAGAAGACCCCGGCCTGAGCGGCCGAGGAGCGGCGTGAGAAAGAAGTCGAGGGCTGGCAGCCCGGCAGCGACCGCTCGTTCGTGAGACGGATCCGGTTGTACCCGGACAGGGTCTTACTGAGTGCCGGCGAGAGACCGACCGGGGTGCGGCACGCGAAGCCGTAGAGGTTCGGGGCGAACTCGGTGTTCGAATCCCCCACCTTCGCGAAGACGCCGGCCCGGAGCCCGGCTTTGAGACCGCCCGCGACCCGGGAACGCAGCTTCGCCTGATCCTTGGCCGAAAGCCGCGGCACCAGCGGCTGGTCCTTCCACGACGCCGAGGCCCCGCCGACGAGCGCCCCGCAAAGGACGGCGGCGGTCAGCAAGGTGATACCGATCGCTTTTCCTCTGTTGGCTCTCACGGCTTCCATTCCCTTGGTGACAGTCAGCAAACGATATTCGATCTGCGCGGCATCCCCCAAGGGACCTCGAATACGATCCGCGACATGACTGTAAGCGTGGTGACCGGCGGCGCCGGATTCGTCGGATCGCATCTCTGTGACGCCCTGCTCGAAAAGGGCAACAAGGTGATCTGCATCGACAACCTGGACACGGGGTCGCTCCAGAACATCGAGCACATCCGCAATCCCGATTTCACCTTCTTCAACTACGACATCACCGAAGAAGTCGAGATCGACGGTGAGGTCGACTTCGTCTACCACCTCGCCTCACCGGCCAGCCCGATCGATTACGCCCGCCTGCCCCTGCACACGCTCAAGGTCGGCGCCCAGGGAACCTGGCACATGCTCGGCGGGGCAAAGTTCAAGCGGCCCCGCTTCCTGCTCGCCTCGACCTCCGAGGTCTACGGCGACCCGCA
>Ga0182792_1001311_pt1 | contig 20535 bp, 16 predicted proteins | sample Passage237B_FD_130497 | JGI IMG/M metagenome (GOLD analysis project Ga0182792, IMG submission 130497) | Cellulose adapted compost microbial communities from Newby Island Compost Facility, Milpitas, CA, USA - Passage2 37B (version 2) (version 2) ...
AGGCAGCGCAGCAGATTCCGGTGATTGAGATCTTTCGCAACGATAGGAGAGAACATTTCAATCCGCGTAAACGGATCGGTTGCGTCGTCCATGGACGTGATACTCCAGCCGTTCTCTGTGCGATCGATAGAGGCAATTTGATTTTGCGGACGAAAATGGTCGTATGTAAATCTACGATACTCTTGTCCTTTTCGATCGATAATGCGCATGCGCTCGATCGTCAATGTGCCACCCAATGAAACGGGATCTACGCGAAGCTCTGTAATCGGCGCATCTGGCAGGGGAAAGGTGTAGGTGAATGTCTGTTGTGAGGGGGCGATGGGGAAATAGATGGAGTCAAGTTGGTTGATACCGTTGGTCAGATTGTAGAAAATCTGCACGTCACCTTCTTTGTCGGAAGCGCACTTTAACTCTAGATAAAGGATGTCATTGCCAGGCTCGTTGAGTGGATACCACACGAGGGGCACTTCTTGGGGTAGAATGAACCCGCCGACAGCTAGCAACACCGAGAATAACAATCGCCAGCGAGTTGGATGAAAGGCTGACAGAGTTGCGGATTGAGGCTCGACCGCCGCTGATGCAGACTCCTCCGCCGACATAGCTGGATCAAGTTTGCTTGCCGGCACGCATCGAACCTATGCTCAGCAAACTCAATCCAATGCCGGCGGCAGCGCCAATGAACAGCCCCACCAACCCAGCCTTAAGCAGCCCAATATAGAAACTACCCGTGATCGGTTGCATACTCATACGCACGGCATCAGCGAATTGCTGTCTTGTGAAATCGGCGTGGGTTTGGCGGATGCTATCGATGAGGGTTTGATAGGCGGACTCCATCTTGCTCAACGAGTTTTGGGTTTGTGCGATGACGGCGGATTGATCGGAGGCATCATCGGTGATGAAGTGTTCCATGCTTTTTTTGCGTTCGAGCAGCACGGATTTTTCGGCTTGAATGCGTTTGAGTTTGAGCCCTGCGTCCAGTGCCCTGCGGATCAGGAAATTGTAGGCATCGTTGGCGAGAAGGGAGTCGATCAGCCCTTGGTCGAGGATAGGCGTCCCGAGGGTCGATTGCACCGCCTGAGATTTGACCCCAAGGACATAGCCCTGTCCTCTTTCCTGTGTTTGGGTAAGGAGATCTTGGACGACCTTGGCCTCTTCGGCTGCTTTTCTTTCCTGATCTTCAAGGGTGCGCAAATAGTAATCCATCTTTACCATGGCGGTAGCACGGTTTTTCGAAAGACCATTTTGGCGAATCAGACCTAGGGTCTCGTTCAGTCGGAGTTGTGTGAACAATTGGGTTCGCTTGAGCAGGTCGCTGAAGGATAGGTTGGTGTTCTGGGAACGGAATGCCTTGGCTGTCTCCAACTGCCGGTCCAGATAATCGATGATATTTTGAATCTCCGCATTTAGAACGAGCTCGTATTCAAAAAAGTCGGCGTCTTTTAGAGTTGCGAAGGCATTGCCAAAAGCGAGCGGCACATCGGCGTAAGTGCGTTGGAATTTCTCACGGTAGACGCTGATGATTTCGTTCAACAGGGCCTCTCGCTGCTCGCTGCCCAGAGGGAACTTACGTGGTAGGATAAGGGAAATCTGGTATTCGTCGGGAATGAGGGCCGGGGGTGTTTGGCCGGCGGCCCGCAGTTTATCCCGTTCCTTAATGAGATTGGTGGGGATAAGCCCTTCGATGCTCAAGGCGGCGCGGACGATACTTTGGAATTTTTCCGAAGCATCGAGACCTTGGCGACGGAGCGCCTCTGAGATAATTACAGGCGCACGTAAATCGTCGGGCTGGAATTTGGATTTGTCCGGGTATTCACCTCGTTCATACCCCGGGAAGGAGAAAACCACCCGCGATGTGGTGGTAACGCTTAAAAAAGGACCGGCGGCAAAATAAGCCGCGGCCGCCACAACGAAGCCCAACAGGGCAAGGCCGATGGTCTTGGGGAGTCCGCGCATCAGGCGAAGCCAAATCTCCCGCAAATCGATGGTGTCGTCATCCGGGAAGGACGACCTGCTTGGATTTGCTGATGCAGGGGAGGGATGGGATGCCATGATAGATAGGGTATGATGAATGGAGTGTTATTATTATTGCGTGTGGTGTGGTGAAACAATCGAGCGTCGATATGGCAATCGCTAAACTGAGCATTCTTGGGGGGCGGTATAAGAGCAACTGACAAACCCCCAGCTTGTCATTCTGAGCGCAGTGAAGAATGCAATGGGTGTGACGCTGTCATGATTGGGTAAAGATATTCATGGGTTCTTTGCCGCGCTGCTGATGGCATCCCGCCGGAAAAGTAACGCCGCTCTGACTTTTGGGGATTTGGCTCCGCATCCGCGGGATGGGAATTGGGGATTTCCAGCTCCGCCAGATTGGGTGCCGGTCAAAATGTGTTCAAATTTTCTTGAACACGGAGTCGGTCCCGGCCTTGCTGCCGGGTGTTGCAATCCCATCCGACAGCAGAGTATTCAGTGGTCGCCGTAGATCCCGAATTTGAGTGGGAATGCGCGGCGCTTTTTGCCGAGTTTTTGCGGGTGCTTGGCGTGCCTAATTCCGTGGGCGCTATCTATGGAGTGCTTTATGCTTCACCTGTCCCGTTGTGTTTCGCGGATATTGTGAAGAAACTCGGGGCGAGCAAGGGGTCGGTCAGTCAGGGATTGACCTTCTTGCGGCAGAGCGGGGCGGTGAAAATCGTGGAGATCACCGGGGATCGCCGGGAATTTTTCGAACCCGAATTGGGCCTGCGCCGATTGGCTAGCGGATTGATCAAGGAGAAAATTCAACCGCTTGCGCAAGAGACGAAGAGTGCCGTGATTCGGCTGCGTCGACATGCGAAAACAGTGAACAGTGAGCAACGCGAATTTCAACTGGGTCGGATTAGACAATTAGAAACTTGGCACCGTCAACTCGGCCGTGTTTTGCCCGTTGTTCAAACCATCCTGAAAGTCCCTCGCCCGTGATCTCACGGATTTCATTGTGCAGCATGGTTTCTTCCTGTCCGGAAGCGACGGGGCGAAGCTTTTTATAGAGGGTAACATATGAAAATAGCCATTGTCGGATTGGGATATGTTGGTTTGCCACTAGCGCTGCAATTTGCGCGCAATGAGGTATCGGTGCTGGGTTTGGATGTGGATCCGACCAAGGTGGCTGCGGTCAATGCCGGCAGGAGCTATATCAAGCATATCGAGGAGACGACGATCGCGGAAGCGGTGCGGGCCGGAAGCTTGGAGGCATCGGGGGATTTCTCCCGAGTGAAGGAAGTGGAGGCCGTCATCATCTGCGTTCCGACTCCGCTCAATAAAAACCGCGAGCCGGATGTGTCATACGTTTTAAATTCCGGCCGTGCGCTGGCGCCGCATTTGCAGCGTGGTGTCTTGGTGGCTTTGGAATCGAGCACCTACCCGGGAACGACCGATACAGATTTGCGTGAGGTCTTGGAGGAAGGCTCAGGCCTCAAGGCCGGGGTGGATTTCCATCTCGCTTTTTCTCCCGAGCGGGAAGATCCAGGCAATCCTGACAGCAAGGTAGCGAAGATTCCAAAGGTGCTAGGAGCGCTTACACCAGAATGCTTGAAGAAAGCGACGGAAGTTTACGGTCGTGCGATTGAGCGACTAGTGCCTGTATCGTCGTGCCGCGCTGCCGAGGCCACCAAGTTGCTCGAGAACATTTTTCGCAGTGTGAACATCGCTTTGGTCAACGAACTCAAACTCGTATATGCAGCAATGGACATTGATGTTTGGGAAGTGATCAACGCCGCCAAGACCAAGCCCTTCGGTTACATGGCGTTTTATCCCGGTCCTGGTTTGGGCGGACACTGCATCCCAATCGATCCGTTTTATCTCACATGGAAGGCACGTGAGTATGGTCAGCTCACCAAATTTATCGAACTGGCTGGCGAAGTGAACACCGCCATGCCGCACTACGTGGTGAACCGCATCGCAGAGGCGCTTAATGCTACGCGCAAGCCGGTGAATGGCAGCCGGGTGTTGCTACTGGGCCTCGCATACAAGGCTAACGTGGACGATATGCGCGAGTCGCCGACCTTTATTTTGATGGATGAACTGAAGCGCCGTGGGGCTGAGGTCGCCTATTATGATCCATATATCCCAGTCATTACGCCGACGCGTGAACACGGGCATTGGACGGGAACGAAATCAATCGAATGGAGCCAAGAGCAGGTGAGCTCTTTCGATGCGGTTATCGTCGCCACTGCGCATGACGGAGTGGACTATCGGCAGCTAGTCGAGTGGTCGAATGTCATTGTGGATACTCGGAATGCCTTGGTCGGCATCCCGGCAAAGGATGGCCAAGTCTGGAAAGCCTAAAAACATTCCCATGCAATTTATCGACCTACAGCAACAGTATCGCCTCCATCAGGCGGAAATCGACGCGCGCATGCGACGCGTGTTGGATCACGGCCAATATATCATGGGACCGGAAATCGCCGAACTGGAATCGGCGTTAGCGACCTATGTCGGCGTAAAGCATGCCATCACAGTCGCCAGCGGCACCGATAGCTTGGAGATTGCGTTGCGAGCGCTCGGTATTGGGCCGGGTGATGAAGTAATCACTGTTCCCTTCACTTGGATCAGTTCGGCGGAAGTGATCGGTCTTGTTGGAGCGAAACCTGTTTTCGTCGATATCGAGCGAGCCACATTTAATATCGATGTAGACCAAATCGAAGCCGCGATTACTCCTCGAACCAAGGCGATAATGCCGGTGAGTCTTTTTGGGCAGATGCCTGATTATGAGCGTATCAATGCCATCGCTGCGAAATATGGGGTGACGGTGATTGAAGATGCGGCCCAGAGTTTTGGCGCCACCCAATACGGGCGCCGCAGCTGCGGTGTAACGAAGATTGCCAGCACCAGCTTCTTCCCGGCGAAGCCATTGGGCTGTTACGGTGATGGTGGTGCTTTGTTCACCAATGACGATACGTTGAATGAAACGATGCGTGCGATTCGCACGCATGGCGGGGTGAAGCGTCACCACCATCCGCTGTTGGGGATGAATGGTCGCTTCGACACTCTGCAAGCGGCAGTGGTGCTGGCAAAGTTACCGCATTTTCAGTCAGAAGTAGAGGCACGCAATCGCATCGGTGCCCGTTACACGGAACTACTGCGCGGAGAGGTCGGTGTGCCTGAAGTGGCCCCGAACAACACTCATGTATATGCGCAATATACTATCCGTGTGACCAACCGCGATGAACTCGGCGCAGCGCTGAAAACTGGCGGAATCCCGAGCGCGGTGTATTATCCGAAATGCTTGCACGAGCAGCCGGTGTTTGCCTCGTTGGGATACAAATGGGGCGATTTTCCGGAGAGCGAACGCGCCTCGCGCGAGGTGATCAGTCTCCCGATGCATCCCTACCTGACGGAAGCGGATCAGGACCGCATTGTTGAGGTTTGTCGTCAGGCCAGCCAGTGGAGCCGTTGAACATGAGCACTCGCAATCTTGCACTGATCGGAGCTGGTTATTGGGGCAAAAATCTGGCGCGGAATTTCAATGCGCTGGGTGCGCTGCACACACTCTGCGACCTCAGCGCCGAAATCCTGGCATCTTATGGCGACGAATATGCGGGGGTAAGGAAGACCCGTGAGATCGACGCCTTGTGGCAAGATGCGGCCGTTGCGAGTGTGGCGATCGCCGCCCCCGCCGAATATCATTATCGTTTGGCCAAAGCCGCCTTACTGGCTGACAAGGATGTCTATGTGGAAAAACCGCTGTGCCTGGATGCCGCCGAAGCGGAGGCACTGGTGGCATTGGCGCGAGAGCACCGGCGAATTCTCATGGTCGGGCACCTGCTGCAATATCATCCGATGGTGCGTCATTTGCAGGGATGGGCGCGTGAAGGCGTGTTGGGTGAGATTCAGTATGTTTCCTCACACCGTTTGAGTTTGGGAAAGTTTCGGCGGGAGGAGAACGTGTTGTGGAGTTTTGCCCCGCACGATCTTTCGGTGATTCTCTCCCTGGCGGGAGATCGTGAGCCCGAGGCGGTCACCTGCCAGGGCGGAAGCTATCTGACCGCGAGGGTGGAAGACATGACCATCACCCAACTCGCCTTCTCCGGCGGTTTGAAAGCCCATGTTTATGCCAGTTGGCTGAATCCGGTTAAGGAACAGAAGCTGACCGTGATCGGCTCAAAGGCCACGGCGGTGTTCGATGACACGAAGCCCTGGGCGGAAAAGCTGGCGATTTACCGTGGATTGGTAGGGCAGGGCCCCCATGGTCCGGTGCCAAACAAGACAGCGCCCGAATTTGCGGTTGTGACTGAGGCCGAACCGCTGCGCGAGGAATGCCGGCATTTTCTGGATTGCTGTCGCGACCGCGCGACACCTCGCACCGATGGCGCGGAAGGTCTGCGCGTCCTGAGGGTGCTGCAGTCGGCACAAGCCAGCTTGGAGGACGGCCGGGCGTGAATTCCTGCGGAGTCTGGATTCAGAGTGCTTTGGGGCGACAAATGCACACGGATTCAGGCCAAACCCGCAGGAGAGAATAGCTCAGCTTCCACTGTTGCCTCCTGTAAAAAGTTCCATCCGTGCCTGTCCGTGAAATTCGTGGCCAAACTCAAAAATTGGAACATCTGATTCCCCATCCTTCCCATGCGTATCGCTGTTTTTGCCTATAATTTTCCTCATAAGAAGACACAGGACTTCCTGTATCGGCTCTATCTGGAAAAGGTGGATGTACGGCTGGTTTTGGCGGCCGACCCGGTCGAGCTGGGGATTCCTCCCCCGGCGGTGCGACTGAAGATTCGGAGTCAGGGCGGGTTGGTGCATCCGCGAAAAGTGGCTGAACGATTCGGGTGGCGCTACGAAGTGGTGGAGCACAACGCGGCGTCCACCGCAGCACTGTTGAAGGAAGAAAAAATTGATGCGGCGATCATTGCCGGCGCACGGATACTGAAACGTCCGGTCATCGAGGCGGTGCCGCAGGGGATCATTAATTTTCATCCTGGGCTGCTCCCCGAGGTTCGCGGTCTGGATGCGATGCAATGGGCGCTCCACGAAGGTCATCCGCTGGGGGTGACCGCCCATATGATCGATCATCGGGTGGATGCCGGGATGATTTTGTTGCGACGGGAAATCACTCTGTGTGCAGGGGACACGGTTTTTGACGTGTCCCAGCGGCTGCTGGATATCCAGACCGACATGCTGCCTGAAGCCTTGGAGGTTCTGGCCGGCGGCGTAAACGGACTGCCTTCGGCAGGAGAAGGCGCGTTGCATCGCAAGATGCCGCCGGAGCTGGAAAGAACCGTGCCAGAGTTGCTACAGGCGCGCTTGGCCGGGATGTCAAAGGGCTCTACCTGATGGCATTGGATGCTCAAGAGTCCGGAATATTGTTTGCCGCCTGCCGCGAAGGAAAGATCGCGAAGGTGGAGGTGCTTCTGGATCAGGCCGGCACGACAGAATGCCGCTCACCTGAAGGCTGGACACCGTTGATCGTGGCGGCCTTTCACGGCCACGCCGCCTTGTGCCGCGCATTGCTGGACGGGGGGGGCGATGTGAACGCCTGCAACCACAAGGGGACATCTGTCCTGATGTATGCTAAGAGCGCGGTGATCCGCACGGGGGATCGCGCTATTCTGGACATGCTCTTACGCGCAGGAGCGAATGCCGGGCATCGGGATGTCGCGGGACTTTCGATTTACGATTACTTGGAGCGGTTGGGGGAATATGAGCTGGCGGCGCATTTGCGCCGGCGTGTTGCCAGCATGCAGCAATGGTCGCCGCGCTGAGGTGGTGAAGTGTCTTGCGCTTAACCTATCGTGGCCTGTAGCGGGTGGAATGACATTCGATTTGAATAGGAGTGGAGCAATGGAAGAGGTAGAGCCCATAAAGACCGGGCTGCGCCAGTTGATCTCCGGTGCCCTGCGGTTGAGCGGAGGAACGGCGCTGGGTCATGCCATCGCCTTGATGGCGACGCCGGTTATTGCCAAACTGTATGGCCCGGAGGCGTTTGGCGTTTGGGCGGGGTGGCTGGCCTTGGCCGGGCTGCTTGCGACGGTGGCCTGTTTGCGCTATGAAACCGCCATTGCCTTGCCCGAAGACGATACTGAGGCGCTGCACGTTGCGGCGGTCGCGGTTCTCCTCGCGCTGGGGATAAGTGCGATGGGAGGAATCTTGGTATTGGCCTTGTGGGGGCTTGGGGTGCCCGGCCCATGGCAACGCTTGGGCGGACACGTCTTATGGGTGCCGCTGGGCGCCTTGGTCATCGCTTGGGTGGCGGTGGCAACGCAATGGCTGGCCCGGATTCATCATGTTATGGGTTTGGCCAAGGCCAAGATTTGGTCGGGTGGAGTCACGGCTCTGATGCAACTGCTCTTGGGCTGGGTGGGGAGCGCATGGGGCTTGATTCTGGGTGATATAGTGGGCCGTGGTGCGGGCCTTTGGGGGCGGATACGGGAGGTTTGGCTGGAGCAGACCTCACGCATCCATGCAATTCGGCGTGAGAATCTAGTGACAGCGATGCGCTGCTATCGTGCTCATTCGGCGTGGCTGACGCCTACTGCACTGGTGGATGCCTTGGGGTTGCATGCTCCGCTATTGTTAATGATTAATTGGTATGGCGGGGCGCTGGGCGGACAGTTTTCCCTTGTGCAACGACTGATGGCGGTTCCGGTGGCTCTTTTGGGGCAGAGCGTGGCCCAACTTTTTCTGCCCCTGATGGCAAAAGCCCTTCGCAATTCTGCCTCTGGGGCATTACGTTTGTTTCTTGGCGTGAGCGCACTGCTCGCACTCGCTGCCGTGGGTCTAGTTGGGATGATTTGGCATTTTGATGAAATGTGGCTGATCGCTCTTCTGGGCCACCAGTGGGAAGGTGTCGGGCGCTTCTTGCTTCCTGTCTCGATTCTGGTCGCTGTGCAATTAGTCGTCAGTCCGGTAAGCCAAACGGCCATAGCTTTGGGGGGACAAAAATGGTTTTCAGTGTGGGTGGCTTTCTGGGCCAGTGCTTGTGTTGCCGGGATGTGGATCGGGCATAATCAAGGAAGTGCGGAGCGCACCGTATGGGGAGGGGCCATAGCCAGTGGAATCGGATATGCTGCCTTGTGGTCGGGATTGTTGTGGCGCTTGTGTCTTTTGAAGAGGAATCAATTGATTAAAAGGAACTAACGTAAATTATGTGTGGCATTGCAGGAGGTTTGTGGAAGAATCCACCGCTTGATGCGGAATTACGGCTCTCCCGCGCACTCAGCCGTTTGCGGCATCGTGGGCCGAATGACCAAGGCATGGAGATCATACGTCATGCCGCATATTCTGCAGGCTTGGGGCAGACCAGACTTTCTGTCATAGATTTGGGGGCAGGGGGGCATCAGCCAATGCAGACTGCCGATGGTCGTTTTACCATTGTATTCAATGGCGAAATATATAATTATAAAGAGCTCAGGGATGAATTATCCGCTGTCGGATATGTCTTCAGTTCCGCTTCGGATACCGAAGTTCTCTTGGCTGTCTGGGCTGAATGGGGGAGGTCCTGTCTGGTTCGCTTGGAAGGAATGTTCGCATTTGTCATCTATGATCGGGAAAAGCATACGGTGACGGTGGTCCGCGATGCGTTTGGAATTAAGCCGCTTTTTTACGCGCAAACTGAAAATGGGGTGCTGTTCGCCTCGGAGCAGAATGCGCTCCAAGTTTTGGACTGCCGGCCGCCCAAGCCCGACTTGCAACGGGCATACGATTATCTCGTGCATGGAGATTACGACAGTCAGGAAAGAACCTTTATTGAAGGAGTCCGGCATCTTTTGCCTGGAACGCTTTTAGAGGTGGATCTGTTCTCGCCGATCGTTGCTCGTCCAAGCGTTTGGTGGCGGGCTTCAATTAAAGAGCGGTCGCAGTGGGCCTTTGATGAAGCCGTGGAAGCTGTGCGGGAGCAGTTTCTGCACAACATCAGACTGCATCTGCGCAGCGACGTGCCGTGGGGAGTTGCATTGTCGGGAGGGGTGGACTCGTCCGCAATTGCTTGTGCGGTACGTCACCTCGAACCCGACATACCGATACATACGTTCAGCTACGTCGCGCGCGGGTCCGAGGTTTCGGAGGAGGGCTGGGTCGATATGATCAACCAGCATATTGGCGCCGTAGCGCACAAGATGGTGGCAAGCCCCGATGAATTGGTCCGAGATTTAGAGTCATTAATCGTCGTCCAAGGTGAGCCTTTTGGCAGCACCAGCATCTATGCGCAGTATCGGGTGTTCCAGCTGGCTAAAGAAAACGGTGTCACGGTCACATTGGATGGGCAGGGGGCGGACGAGCTGCTCGCGGGCTATTGGGGTTATCCGGGGGAGAGAATGCTGAGCCTGCTGGAGGAAGGACGGATATTGGATGCTCATCGGTTCGCCCGGAACTGGGGCTGTTCGCCGCAGCGCTCGTACAGGAAAGCTTGGATGTACCTCGCGCGGTCGGTGCTTCCGGACGAGCTCTACGAGCGGTCGCGCCGGTGGCTGGGGCGTCATTTCAGACCGGACTGGATGAATGTCCCCATGTTGGCGGAGACCGGGGTGGTGTTCCGGGAGCCTAGGGCGTCGTTGAGTCGCTCGGCCCAGGGTCGGCGGGTCATGGAGCAGCTGGCTCGAAGTCTGCAGATCCGCGGGCTCCCGGCATTGTTGCGACATGGAGACCGTAACTCGATGGCGTTCTCCCTGGAAAGTCGGGTTCCGTTCCTGACCATTGGGATGGCAGAACTGCTGCTATCGATGCCGGAGGAGTATCTCATCTCGAATGAAGGGGAAACCAAGCACGTGTTTCGGGCGGCCATGAGAGGCATCGTTCCGGATCCCATTCTCGATCGGAAAGACAAAATTGGTTTCGCGACGCCGGAGAAACAATGGATTTTCGCCAGTGCCCCGAAGGTCCGGGAATGGCTACAGGAGACCGGGGAGATCGCTTTCCTGAAAAGGGACGAATTGCTCCGGCGGTTTGATGCAATCTGCGAGGGCAGGCTGCCATTCACTTGGCAGGTATGGCGTTGGATCAATTACGCGATGTGGCACGCCAGGCAGAATATCTCGTGACTGTGACAAGCGACAACCCGTCGAAATCCAGTTTCACCGGTTTGGTGATGCGGAGAAGCAAAGCCTTGGTGGCAGCAGGGCTGCTGTTATTCCGGGTGATCGTCGACATTCTCTATGCTAAATATATATACGAAACATTCGGCTATGCAGGATATACGTTGGATATCGATCCCACACGGATTGTATTCTCATATATCGTGCTTGCCGCGGTCGTGCTGGCGATGCCGTTGGATCGCCGCACCATCAGTTCGTTCTTTCTGTTTATAATTGTATTATTACTCCTGTTGCCGGCCACTTCATATTACGCAATGTCGGGTCAAAGTCCTGAGGCTTTCGCGCTTACACTGCTGGTGACGGGAGTGATTTGGTTGTTTCTGACGATCATGCCGAGAATCACCGTGGTAAAGCCGACTATATCGAATCAACGCGAGCTCATATTCACGGCAACCGTTATCGGAATAGGATATTTCCTGATCTACCTATATGATACAGAGAGGAGTTTGCTGGCTGGGTTTAACCTGGATAAGGTCTATGAAATGCGCGAGGAGGCGCAGGAAACGGTTTCCGGATTGCGAGCCTATCTCCTTGGAAACCTGTGCAAGGCGCTTGCTCCGGCAGGCATCGCGATCCTGCTTATGCTTCGGAGGCGACTCGCGGCGACACTGTTGGGTGGTGGCTTGATGCTGATAATGGGCGCGCTAGGATATAAAGAGATCGCGATCTACGCGATGCTTCCATTCGTGTTCTACTACGCCCAAAAATTGAGCATTTCCTTTCAAAAGGCGCTGTTGGTTGGGCTGATTGTGTTAAGTGTTGTCGCGACTATTTGGTGGCGTGCTTCGGGGCAGCATTATCCGTTGGCGTTGCTGGTGCATCGTGGAATGGTAGTAAATGCTCAGAATAATGTGGAATATATAAGCTTCTTTCAGGAGAATGCCCATACGATTTGGGGGAACAGTTTCCTCCGCGGCTTCGTCGAGTATGAATACTCGCAGAAGATTCCCGAGATCATCGGCTCGGACCGGTATGGTGAGGGGCAATACGGATTTTCGAATGTCGGGTTGGTGGGAAGCGGTTACATGCATTGGGGCCTTTGGGGTGTTTGCATTTACGCGATGATTGTCGGGTTTTATGCGTTCATTCTCCACTGTTGTGCGCGTTTGGATGTTTTGTCGGGAAGCTTGGTGTTTATCGCAGCTGTGCAGATTGTGAGCGCGGATTTGCCCTCCGTTTTTGTGACCCACGGCGCATTGCTGGTGGCCTTGTTGTTATACGCCGTGGCATGGAAGAGGGCTCATGCGGATCATGGAAGAAAAGAGCTATCTGGGAGCACAGCATGAAGGTCGCCCATCTTTGTCTATCGAACTACTTTATCGAGGGGCAGATGTACCAGGAGAACGAGTTGGTGCGGTGCCATGTGGAAATGGGGCATGAGGTTTTGATCATCGCCTCCACTCAAATATACGCGAAAGACGGCGGTCGGCGGGTGCATGTGCAGCCGGGAGTCTATCACACGGTTCCCGGTGCCCGGTTGGTAAGGGTGCCATATTGGGCTCCGTTTGCAGATAGAATCATGCGCAAGCTCCGCGCATATCGGGGGGTGAGAAGATTGCTGGAACAATTCTCCCCGGATTGTCTCGTATTTCATGGCACGTCGGCGTTCGAGTTACTGGAGGTTGCAAGATTTGCGGCAAACCGGCCGAATATGCTGTTCTATATCGACAATCATACGGATCGGTACAACAGCGGGAAAAGTTTTTTCAGTCGGCAGTTGATGCATCGGTTGTATTACGGACCGATATTGCGCCACGCGGTGAAGAGGACGCAGGCCGTATTGTGCAACACGAAGGACGGGATAGAATTTCTGGAGAAGGTTTATGGAGTGCCCGGTGCTGCGGTGGAGTACTTCCCCCTGGGGGGGCGTATGCCAGAGGGGAAAGAGTTTCAGCAGCGCCGGGAGCGGGGGAGGGCTCGGTACAACGTGGGTGTAGATCAGATTTTGATCGTGCAGGCAGGCAAGCAGACCCGGGAGAAGCGACTCGAGGAAACTCTCGAAGCTGTGAGCGCGGTGGGGGCGGAGGGCGTGCGCTTCATTATTGCGGGATCACTCGACGAGTCGATCGCACCCATCGTAGAGGAGTATATTAAGAGTCGGAGTTTTATTCAATGGGTGGGTTGGCTGAGGGCGGAGGAATTGTTGGATCTGCTCTGTGCTGCTGACATATACCTGCAACCAGGCACGCAGTCTGTCACGTTGCAGCAAAGCTTATGCTGTAGGTGCGCGGTGGTTGTTCGCAGTTATTTGAGTCACGACATGTATGTGAATGGGAATGGATTCATCATAGGACGGGATGGTGCCTTGCAGGAGATTCTTGAGCGCTTGAAGTCGAGCGATCTGAAGGCCATGGGTGAACGATCATATCAGATTGCTCGGGAGCACCTCGATTACGGGGTGCTTGCTCGTAGATTACTTCGTTGAAGCCTAATGACGAGATGCGAAGCAAAAAAGTAGTTCGCTTTTATAGCTCTTTCGAGCCTGTTACAGGTCTTTATCGTGAAATGGCAGCAGCTTTGGCAGCCCGAGGATGGGCACCGGAATTTGTCATAAGTGCGGCGGAGTACGCGAAGGGGCGGGGCTCGTTGGAAGAATCGGTAACGAATACGAATACGCGAGCACGAGTGGTGCGAATACCGTCATTTATTCGCTACCGGCGGACCACGATTGGGCGAATGGTTGTGTCCATCACGTATTCCGTGGGCGCGTTGGTCTGGGCGTTGAGTCGAAAGTCGGGGGCAGTAAACATCTACCTGACGCAGCCGCCGCTCTACTTGGCTGTGATACCGCTGTTGAAAATTCTCAAGAAGGAAAGGTACATTTGCATCATTAATGATCTATATCCGCATGTCGCGGCGGCGGCTGGTTATGCGCGAGAGGATTCCTGGCTCTATCGCCTCTCGCGGCGAATGGTGATCCGCGCCCTGCAGAGAGCGGATGTGGTAATTGCGATCGGGCGCTGCATGCGTGAACGGCTTATCCGGGAGGGAGTGGACGAGAATCGCATCCGCATCATCGAGAACTGGACCGATGCGACCAAGGTCTATCCGGTGCCGCGAAGCGAGAACCCGCTGGCGGAGAAACTGGGAATTAAGAACGAGTTCGTGGTGCTCTATTCTGGGAACATGGGGATCGCCCACGAGTTCGACACGCTGATGGACGTCATGGAGGAGCTCCAAGGACAGCCGGTACGATGCGTGATGGTCGGTGAAGGAGCGAAGAGGAAGACAATCGAGGCTCGTATCCGCGAGCGTGGTCTGACGAATATGATGCTGGAGCCGTACCTCACGGAGGACTGGCTCAAGTACAGCCAGTCCCTGGGCGACGTTCATTTCATCAGTCTGAATTTGAGATTTACGGGACTTGTGGTGCCTTCAAAGGCCTACAGCGCGCTGGCAGCCGGCCGGCCGGTGATCTACGAGGGCTCGCCGGATGGGGAGATCGCGCGATTGGTCGCGGAGCATCGACTGGGATTTGTCATCGAGCCGGGTGACCGGAAAAGCCTCAAGCAATCCATACTCAGACTGGCGCAAGAGCGGTCCCTAGGGGAGGATATGGGGCGCCGGGCGCGCGCCCTGGCGGAAGGGAGCTATGGGAAAGCCATTGCGCTCGCCAAGTATGGCGACGTGATCGAGGCAAGTCTTTCAAACACATGAAGAACAAAAACGACGAATACTGGGAAGAGTTCTATAGAGTAAATCACTACATTGATGCGGAAAGTCCCTTTGCGCGCTTTGTATATAAATATCTTCAGGAGCATCAGCTGACCACCAAGCCCCTGATCGATGTCGCCTGTGGGAACGGAAGAGACTCGAAATACTTCGCCCGTCAGGGATGCCGGGTGACGTCCATCGACAAGCATGGCGTCCTCGAGCATCCAACGGTCGATTTCAGGAAAGTGGATATGTTCGACTTTGATTTCACGGGTTACGAACTGATCTACCTGCGGTTCGTCCTGCATACGTTGACCGAGGACGAGACCGACCGCCTGCTGGCCAAGCTGCATGACACGACGAGATCCGCGCGCATATTCATTGAGACCCGCTCCATTCTGGGTATCGGCAAGGGGGACAAAATGGAGACCAACCTGAAGCTGGCAGTGGGGGGCCAGCATTATCGCATGTTATATTCCTATGATTATCTGACGGACAAGGTCTCGAAGATGCTTCGCGTCGCATATGCAACGGAGGGGAAGGATCTCGCGCCGTTCAAGGACGAGAATCCTTATGTGATCCGTTACGTCCTGTGTCGCGATTGACCGCGGTTCATATGTCTCGGGAATCAAGCGAATGAAGCTGCGCGTCAGGCAAAGGCTGGCATACTGGGTGAAGAACAGCCCCAGGGTCCAGAGGGTGTATCGGCTGGTATGCTCCTCAGTGTTACACATGTTGGGCTGGTTCATCCCGATTGACCGGAGGCTGGTGCTCTTCAGCTCCTTCTCGGGCAAGTCGTACAATGACAGCCCGCGGGTGCTGTACGAGGCGATGCGGAGGAGGAAGGAGTTTGCGGATTTTCGCTACGTCTGGGCGTTCGAGGATCCGGCACGTCATCGGGTCGATGGGGCGGAGCGCGTACGCATCGACAGCCTTGCCTATTTCCTGAAGGTGCTGCGCGCTGGCGTGTGGATCACGAACACAAACATGGAGCGGGGATTGAAGGTGCCGGGGAGAAAACACCGGGTCTCGCTGAACACCTGGCATGCCGTGTCGTTCAAGCTCATCGGAAACGCTGTGAAGGGGCGGAGCGACTACGACTGGAGCACGGTCGATGTGGTCTGCTGCTCCGGGGAATATGAGGCGGGGATTTTCGTGCGGAACTTCAATGCGAAGCGGTCGAGCCTGTTGATGTGCGGAATGCCGCGGAACGACATCCTTTACACCCCGCCGGAAGGGTTGGGGCGGAGCCTGTCCGAACGCCTCCGTTTGCCCGCCGGAAAGAAGGTGATCCTGTACGCTCCAACGTGGAGAGAAAGCGAGGACGGAGGGGCGAGCTACGAGATTGCTCCCCCGCTGAACGCGAAGCGCTGGGAGCGCGAGTTGGGGGCGGACTACGTGGTCCTGTTCAAGGCTCACCCGTTCACCGGTTATATCAAGAGGATAGAGTTCAACGACTTTTTCCGAAACGTCAGCGACTATCCCGACATCAACGAGCTGTATCTTGTGTCGGACGTGCTGATAACCGATTACTCCAGCGCGTTCTTCGATTTTGCCATTCTGCGCCGTCCCATCATCTGCTTCGGCTACGACTACGAGGCCTATCGGCGGACACGTGGCTTCTATGTGGATATCAACGCTGAACTGCCGGGCGGTGTGATGGCGACCGAGGAGGAGGTTCTGGCTCGGATCAGGAACTTGAAAACGAACTGGGACGAAGAGGTGCGGATGGTCGATCGCTTCCGGGACAAGTATATAGAGTGCCGCGGAGGGGCGACGGAAGCTTGCCTCCAAGCTATTCTCGACCAGTGCAAGCGCCTGCAAGAGCGATGACGATGTTGGTAACGGGTGCCGGTGGGATGATCGGCGGAACCCTTTGTCGCGAGCTGTCCCACCGCTACTACCGGGTAAGGGCGGCAGTGCGGCGGGCCGGGACGGACCTGCGTTCGAACGATATCGAAATCGCCTGCGTGGGCGACATGGGGGGGGCTTGTGACTGGCGGGCGGCGCTGCAGGGTGTGAGCTGTGTGTTCCACTGTGCGGCGAGGGCCCACGTTCTACGGGAGTCGGAGCCCGACCCGCTGCAGGCCTATCGCCGGGTGAATGTCGAGGGCACCCGGCGACTCGCGGAAGCGGCGGCGGAGTCGGGGGTGAGGCGAATGGTCTTTGTAAGCTCGATCGGGGTGTTGGGCACTGCGACGAAAGGAGAGGAGATATTCTCGGAAGGTAGCCCGACGAGGCCGGAGGAGGAGTACGCGAGGACGAAGTTGGAGGCGGAACACGCGTTGTGGGAGATATCCCGTCGCACCGGCCTCGAAATCGTCGTGGTGCGGCCACCTCTGGTCTACGGTCGCGGAGCGAAAGGGAACTTCGCTCGCTTGGTCCGGTTGGTCCGCAGCGGGTTGCCGATTCCTTTCGGAGCCGTGATGAACCGACGTTCCCTAGTGGGAGTCGACAACCTGGCGGACCTGTTGGCCATTTGTGGGGAGCATCCCCGTGCGGCGGGGGGGACGTTTCTGGTGTCGGATGGCGAGGACCTTTCGACACCAGAACTCATCCGCCGGATCGCAGCGGTAATGAGGCGGAGCACCCGCTTGGTCCCGGTTCCCCCGGCGCTCCTGCGATGGGGCGGAAGAGTGTTTGGGCGGGTGGCGGAAGTGGAGCGGCTGCTGGGCTCCTTGCGTGTGGACTTGCGGCACACGTGCCAGACGCTCGGTTGGCGACCGACCGTGGGTGTCAATGAAGGCTTGGCGAGAGCGCTAACCGAGGCTGAGGTGCCGGAGCGGTGATTCGACTCCTCGACATAGTCCTGTCGTTCCTGGGGCTTCTGCTGCTGTCGCCGATCTTGCTGGTGCTCTTGTTGTTGGGCTATCTCGATACGAAGGCGCCCCTGTTCCGCCAGGTGAGGGTGGGAAGATTCCAGAGGCCCTTCGTGATGGTGAAGTTCCGGACGATGCGGGTAGATACGGCGTCGGTTGCGACACACTTGGCCGACCCGAACACTATCACTCGCTACGGTCGCTTTCTCCGACGTACGAAGCTGGACGAGATTCCGCAGCTTTGGAACGTCTTGAAAGGCGAGATGAGCCTCGTGGGACCGCGGCCGGGATTGCACAATCAGGAGGAACTGACCCGCGAACGGGCGGCGCGGGGTGTGTTCGAAGTGAGGCCCGGTATCACGGGTCTGGCGCAGGTGCAAGGGATCGACATGTCCACGCCGGCTGTGCTTGCCGAAGTGGACCGACGGATGATCGCAGACCTTACGGTGGGAAGCTACTTTAAGTATATTATCCTGACCTTGGCGGGCAGGGGAGCCGGCGATCGCGTACGGCCGGAGGCTAAGGACTGACCGGATCCGTGGCACGGGGAAAGGCGTTCCGCAGTTCCTTACCGCCGCCCGAGACGACAGCGACGGTTTGCGGTCGCCAGTGTTGGGAGAGGATGGCGGAAGTTGAGGCTGTCGAGTACAGTTGCCTCAAGGAGGGGACGGCGAACAGCAGCGTGTCGTAGGCCGGGATTTCGGTAAGGAAGACCTCCGAAAGCGCGACCGTGGCATCGGGTACAGAATTGAAATTGAGGCGTGCACCAAGCCGGAAAAAGGCGGCGTTGGCCGGAATGGCGGCGTGGCCGAGACCGAAACTGATGGAATACGTGGTCCATCCCGCGGAAGCCGGTCGAGCGACTAGGCCGTAGTAGCTGTAGGTACCGTTTGACCAGCCGGTAGGCAGGCCTGCTCCGTCCGAGGGAGGGACGTTGGCGTGCAGCAGGTTACCTGCGCGGTCGTACCAAGCAACGGCTAGGTAGTTGACGGCTTCGGGATTGCCCGTCTGGCGCATTGCGCTGGTAAGTTGGTAGCGCTTGCTCCCGTCCACCGGAAGAAGCTGGGGGCTAAATACGTCGCTCGGCGCGGCTGGGGCATTGCGGATTATCAACCGGCCATCGGTGTGCTCATATTCGGGCTCCCTTCCGCCAAGAGTCAGCCATCGCGTGTCACCGCCGGTCAGGTCCAGAGCGATAAGGTCCGACGATTCGGGAAGGTCCGTCCGGGCAAATCTGAACCAGGTGTCGTGGCCTTTGGTCAGGGCGAGTTGCCATTCGGACGGCTTCAGCAGGGCTAGTGTGTCCAGCTGCCGTTCGATTTCGCCGAGGGCGAGAGGCTCGTGTATTGCTCGGGTCCATTCATGCAATTTTCCGCAGATGGCGGCCAGTGTGTTCGCGGCCAGCGGGTGAGCGATCGTCAGCGTGCTCTCGTCGGCAGCACGATAAAGGTTCTCGGGAGTCCAGGCGGCGATGTGATGGCGGAGGCTCAGGTCGTTGGGTGTGACGTGAAGGCTGTGCCACAGCCGGTTGAACATCGGCGCTCCAGGGGAAAGTGCGACAGCACCGGCCAGACCGGCGACGGGTAGCACAAAGCCCTTTGTGAGTCCTAGGGGGGCAAAAGAGGGAAGAGGAGCCCTTGCGACAACGTGTGTCGCGTCAATCTCTTGTCTGCGAGTTTGGGATGATGCGAGCGCGACAACGGCGAGCCCTAGCGGGACAGTGAACAGGAAGCGATGGAAGGTAATGATGCTTTCCGGATGAGGGTGCGTAGCTAGGACATGGGCGAAGGGTAGGGCAAAGCAAGGCATCGCTAAGGCGATGACCGGCGTCAGTGTTAGCCAACCTGCGACGTGGTTTTTGCGCACGATCAGCCAAAGCCCGAGCACAAGATTGAGCACGCCGAACGCACCAAGGATATGCAGGGAGCGCTCAAAGGTTGGCGACGAGAGAGAAAAAAAGTTGAACCCATACCACTCAGTTAGCCAACCCTGCGGGTGATAAACTTCGTCGAGGGCTGGATGGCGCGGGAACCACAGCACGGTGGCGATGCTCAGCACCACCGCGGCTCCGGCCACCCAGCCGATCATCGCGCGCTTCCACTCGATCAGCCGCCAGACGATAACGGCGAGAATACCAAGCCCAGCGATGCCGATGCCTTGGATGTGGTTGAAGAAAGTGAAAAGGAGGAGCAGGGAACAGGGAGCAAGGAGCAGGAGGGAAGGAGTGTGGGAATGAAGGAATGAGGTAGTGCGGGAAGTGCTGAGGGAGTGAGGGAGTGAGGGGGCGGGGAAGTTGCCGTTGCTCTTTCTTTCGGAGCGATGCCGGGAGAGAAAGAAGAATCCACGGAACGAGAACTGTGGGTTATTCGCTGCTTCCAGTGCAAGGCGTGTGAAGGCTATAGCCCCAATTTGGGCGAGAATGGTGCTCGAAAGGCCGTAGTAGCGGTAAAAAGAGAAGATATTGTTCCCCATCAGCAGTGCCTGCAAAATGACGAAGATCATCGCGGCGCGTTCCCCCAGACCGACTGCCCGGGCCAGGCGGTAATACTGCCAGCTCAGGATCAGGCACATGGCGGTGTAGTAGAGGTTCAGCCAGCTCAGCTGCGTCAGACCGACAACATGCTGGGTCAGGCTGTAGGGAAGAAAGTAGCTCGATTTCCGCCATGAGGTATGTTCCGTCACCAGGCTGTGAGCGTGCCACTCGTTGATCCGCCGGAGATGTTCCCATGGATCTGCGGGCCATTCGAGGTAGATGCCGGGTATGTAGAAAATCAGCGCGAGGAAAACCCAAGGCGCAGCCTTGGGTAGAGTATCGAGTAGTGGGTAACGAGTAGTGGATGGCTCGGCGAAGCGTGTTGAATCGCGACGTAGAGACGTTCCTGCCTCCTCTCCCCCCTGATATCTGTTCTGCAGACTCCGCTTGTCCCGCCACCATGTGATAAGTGCGACGGCTGCGAGAATGACGTGAACGGCATGAAGGAACCAATAGACGTGGAGGAGGG
>Ga0182792_1001312_pt1 | contig 20531 bp, 21 predicted proteins | sample Passage237B_FD_130497 | JGI IMG/M metagenome (GOLD analysis project Ga0182792, IMG submission 130497) | Cellulose adapted compost microbial communities from Newby Island Compost Facility, Milpitas, CA, USA - Passage2 37B (version 2) (version 2) ...
CAGAGGGCAGCCCCTGTCATGTCGACTCGTCTCAGTCTCCTCGCCGCCTTGGCCATCGCCGCAGGCATCATGGCGAGCTACGTCTCCGCCCGCGCGCAAAGCTCGCAGGATGTCGTCATCACCAACGTCTCCTACGATCCGACGCGCGAGCTCTACAAGGCCATCAACGAGGCCTTTGCGAAGCAGTGGCAAGCCAGCACCGGCCAGAAGGTCACGATCAGGGCCTCGCATGGCGGGTCGGGCAAGCAGGCCCGCTCGGTGATCGATGGGCTGGAGGCCGACGTCGTGACGCTGGCTCTCGCCGCGGATATCGACGCGATCGCTCGCGAATCCAGGCGCCTGCCGGAGAATTGGCAGTCTCGCCTCCCCAACAATTCCTCTCCCTACACCTCGACCATCGTCTTCGTGGTGCGGAAGGGGAATCCCAAGGGCATCAGGGATTGGCCGGATCTCGCCAGGCAGGGCGTCTCCGTCGTGACTCCCAACCCGAAGACCTCGGGCGGCGCACGCTGGAACTATCTTGCCGCGTGGGCCTATGAACTCGACCGGACAAAGGGCGACCAGGTGGCCGCGCGGAAGTTCGTCGAGGCGATCTATCGCAACGTGCCGGTGCTCGATTCCGGCGCCCGCGGTTCGACCACGACCTTCGCGCAGCGTGCGGTCGGCGACGTGTTCATCTCCTGGGAGAACGAGGCCCATCTGATCCTGAAGGAGTTCGGTGCCGACAAATTCGAGATCGTCGTCCCGTCCTTCTCGATCCTGGCGGAGCCGCCGGTCGCCGTGGTCGATGTCGTGGTCGACAAGCGCGGCACCCGCAAGGTGGCGCAGGCCTACCTCGACTACCTGTATTCGCCGGCGGCCCAGAAGATCATCGCCCGCAATTTCTATCGTCCATCCAAGCCGGAGGCGGCGGATCCGGTGGACCTTGCCCGCTTTCCGAAGCTTCGCCTGATCACGATCGACGACGTGTTCGGAGGCTGGAAGAAGGCGCAGGCCGAGCATTTCGCCGACGGCGGTGTGTTCGACCAGATCTACAGGCCGGCCGGAAAGACCGCGACGCGATGAGCGTCGTCATCCTTCGTGGCTGGACGTCCTTGTCGTTGCCGAAGCCGAGCGCACTGCCCGGCTTCGGCATCACCTTCGGATTTGCCGTCACCTATCTCTCGCTGATCGTGCTGATTCCGCTCGCCGTCCTCGTAGCCCGCGCCGGCGAGCTCGGATTCGACGGCATCTGGCGGGTGGCCACCGCTCCCCGCGTGCTCGCTGCCCTCGAAGTGAGCTTCCTTGTTTCTGGCGCTGCGGCTGCCGTCAACGCGGTGTTCGGCGTGATTGTGGCCTGGGTGCTGGTACGCTACGGCTTCCCCGGCCGGCGCCTGCTCGACGCGGCGGTCGACCTGCCGTTCGCACTGCCTACGGCCGTGGCAGGTATCGCATTGGCCGCGCTCTATGCGACCAACGGCTGGATCGGAAGCCTCTTCGCGCCGTGGGGCGTCAAGATCGCCTTCACGCCTTGGGGCATTCTTGTCGCGCTGATCTTCATCGGCATGCCCTTCGTCGTGCGCACCGTGCAGCCGGTCCTGCAGGATCTCGACCGTGAGGTCGAAGAGGCGTCGGCGACCCTGGGCGCGACCCGCAGCCAGACGATCTTTCGTGTCGTGCTGCCGGTCCTGGTGCCGGCGATCCTGACCGGGGTAGCGCTCGCCTTCGCCCGTGCCGTCGGCGAGTACGGGTCCGTCATCTTCATCGCCGGCAACATGCCATTCGTGTCCGAGATCGCGCCGCTGCTGATCGTCACGAAGCTCGAGGAGTTCGACTATGCCGGGGCAGCGGCCATCGCCACGGTGATGCTGGCAATATCCTTCGTCAGTCTGTTGGCCATCAATGCCGTGCAGGCCTACAGCCAGCGCAGGTTCTCCCGTGGCTGACGGCGTCCTTTCCGAATCTCGCGCCGTGCGCTGGACCCTCCTGGCATTGGCGCTGGGATTTCTCGCACTGTTCCTCGTGCTGCCGCTGCTTGCGGTCTTTGCCGAGGCGCTACGCCGCGGCATCCAGACCTTCGTCGACACCTTCGTCGATCCGGACACCCAGGCCGCCATCCGCCTGACGCTGCTGGTGGCGGCCATCGCCGTGCCCCTTAACGTCGTGTTCGGCATATCGGCCGCCTGGGCCGTGGCGAAGTTCGAGTTTCCCAGCAAGAGCCTGCTGGTCACGCTCGTCGATCTGCCTTTCTCCGTGTCGCCGGTCGTATCCGGCCTCGTCTATGTCCTGCTGTTCGGTGCGCAGGGCCTCCTGGGACCGCTGCTCGAGGCGTGGCAGTTGGAGATCATCTTCGCCGTGCCCGGGATCGTGCTGGCAACGGTGTTCGTCACCTTTCCCTTCGTCGCCCGTGAACTCATCCCGCTGATGCAGGAGCAGGGGACGTCGGAAGAGGAGGCGGCGCTGACCCTCGGCGCATCCGGATTCCGTACCTTCCTCACGGTCACGCTGCCCAATATCCGCTGGGCGCTGCTCTACGGCGTGCTGCTCTGCAATGCACGCGCCATGGGCGAGTTCGGTGCCGTTTCCGTCGTCTCGGGCCATATCCGCGGCCTGACGAACACCATGCCGCTCCAGGTGGAGATCCTCTACAATGAATACGACTTCGTCGGCGCTTTCGCCGTCGCCGCGCTTCTCGCGGGACTCGCTCTCGTCACGTTGGGGACGAAATCGCTCCTCGAATGGCGCTACGGAGATTCCCTCGCCCTTGCGCACCGGCATTGATGCGGCCGTGGCGATCGCGATCAGGGCTGAAGGCCTGACCAAGGCCTTCGGTGGAACGACGGCCGTTGCCGACCTCGATCTGGAGGTGAAGCCCGGCGAACTGCTGGCGTTGCTCGGCCCGTCGGGGTCGGGCAAGACGACGTTCCTGCGCCTCGTCGCCGGCCTGGAGGCGCCGACGGGCGGCCGCATCCTGTTCGGCGAGGAGGACGCCACGCGGCTCGCCGTGCAGGAGCGTCGAGTCGGCTTCGTCTTTCAGCACTATGCGCTGTTCCGGCACCTGCGGGTAAAGGACAATATCGCCTACGGCCTGCGCGTGCGGCCGCGCCGTATTCGACCGTCGGAAGCCGATATACGCCGCCGTGTCGGTGATCTTCTCGATCTCGTCCAGCTCACGGGTCTTGGCGAGCGTTACCCGGCCCAGCTTTCGGGCGGGCAACGCCAGCGCGTCGCGCTGGCGCGGGCGCTCGCCGTTGAACCGCGCGTGCTGCTGCTCGATGAACCGTTCGGGGCCCTCGATGCGAAGGTGCGCCGCGACCTGCGTCGCTGGCTTCGGCAGGTGCATGACCGTACGGGGCATACGACGCTCTTCGTGACCCACGATCAGGAGGAGGCGCTGGAACTCGCCGACAGAGTCGCGATCTTCGGGCGCGGTTGCATCGAGCAGGTCGGAACGCCCGACGAGATTCTCGACCATCCGGCGACGCCGTTCGTCGCCGGCTTCGTGGGCGATGCCGTCCGGCTGCCGGTTGATGCGGCGGGGGCCTGGATCAGGATCGGGCCCCATTCGGTGCGGACCGGCGCCGATCATGCCGCAGGCCCGGCCGAGCTTTTCGTCCGGCCTCGCGATCTCGTGCTCGCAGACGACCCCGCGGCCGGGCTGCCGGCCCGCGTCGTCGCCGTCCGCCGCAGCGGGCCGGCGCGCCGCGCCGAGTTGTCGCTGGCCGATGACCTGCCGGGCGTGGAGATCGAGCTGCCGGCCGGCCACGGCGCACGCAAGGGCGACGTGCTGAGCATAGCATTCGCGTCGATACGGCTGTTCACGTCGCGGCGCCAGGGACACCGATGACCGATCCCGCGAGTCAGGTGGACGATCTGCTGCATCGCTTCGGCGATGCGCCGACGCCGCGTGTCCTCCAGGCGGTGCTCGGGGAGGTATTTTCAGGCCGCGTTGCGGTGGTCTCATCGTTTGGCGCGGAGGCCGCGATTCTCCTGCATATCGTCGCCGCCATCGATCCTGCGACTCCGGTGCTGTTCGTCGATACCGGCCGGCACTTCGAGGCGACGCTCCAGTATCGCGACAGCCTGGCCGCTCATCTTGGCCTGACCGCCCTGCGCATTGTCGGACCCAATGCCGGCGAGATTGTGCGCCTCGACGCCGACGGGAGTCGGGCGGTCTGGGATCCCGACGGTTGCTGCGCCTTTCGCAAGACCGCACCACTGGAGCGCGCCTTGGTCGGCTTCGACGCCTGGATCACGGGACGCAAGCGGTTCCAGGCGGCCACGCGCGCCAGCCTGCCGGTATTCGAAGTTGACGGCCGGCACGTCAAGGTGAACCCGCTGGCGGCATCGTGCGCCGTGTCGGCGAGGTTGCCAAGCTGATGGCCGATGCCGGTCTGATCGTGCTGGTGGCGCTGGTCTCGCCCTTCCGGGCGGACCGGATGAGCGCCGCGGCCCTGCTGCCGGAAGGGCGCTTTCTGGAAGTGTTCGTCGATGCGCCGATCGAAGTGTGCCGCGAACGCGATCCCAAGGGTCTGTATGGGAGAGCCGACCATGGCAAGGTCGTGAACCTCACCGGCCGTGATCAGCCCTATGAGGTGCCTGAGGAGCCTGCGCTGGTGCTGCGCACGGCCGAGCTCGGTGCGGAGGCCGCTGCCGATCGTGTCGTCGATCTGGTGCTGGCACGGATCGCCGCCGGCTGATCAGCCGCCGGCCAGTCCGCTGCTACCAGTCGCGCGCCAGCCCCAGCAGCCCGAGCGCCTCGCGACGCAGGCGCAACAGTTCGGGATGGTCGCGATGGCGGGGGAAGGGCAGGTCGACCGCGAGATCGGCATGGAGGCGTGCCGGCCGGTCGCTGAAGACGATGACCCGGTTCGACAGCAGAAGCGCCTCCTCGACATCGTGGGTCACCATGAGCACGGTGAAGCCGCGCGCCTGCCACAGCCGGGTCAATTCGCCCTGCATGGCCAGGCGTGTCAGGCTGTCCAGCTTGCCCAGGGGCTCGTCGAGGATGAGCAGCCGCGGATCGTTGACCAGGGCACGCGCCAGGGACGCACGTTGCGCCATGCCGCCGGAGAGCTGGTGGGGGAAGGCGTTGGCGAATTTCGCCAGGCCAACCAGCGCCAGCGCTTCGTCGACGCGCTGCTTGTGCTGCTTGAGCAGGCCGCGGGTCTCCAGACCGAGCGACGCGTTGCGCCAGACGGTGCGCCAGGGATAGAGCGTCGGATCCTGGAAGACGACGACGCGCGACGGGTCGGGGCCGGTCACGTCGACGCCGTCGACCTGCAGATGGCCGCGGCGTGGCTGGTCGAGGCCGGCGACCAGACGCAGCAGGGTGGACTTGCCGCAGCCGCTCGGCCCCAGCAGGGCGACGAACTCGCCCGGCGCAACGTGGAAGGAGACATTGTCCAGGACGTGCAGGTAGTCGCCATGCAGCACAAAGCCATGATCGATGTCATGGACGTCGAGGCTGGCACCAGCCGTCGCGGCCGGTGCCGCCGCGAGCTTTTCCGCCAAGGCTACCATTTGACGATCCCCTTTTGCCAGGCAAGCAGCCGGTCGCGCAGCCGGAACAGCAGCGTGATCAGTGCCGAGCACATCAGTGCCATGACGATCAGCGCGCCGTACATGTTGGCGTAGGCGGCCCAGCCCTGGGCCCATTGAAGATACCAGCCCAATCCGGACTTCACGCCCAGCATCTCGGCCACCACGAGCACGGCGAAGGCCGATCCCAGTCCCATGAACAGGCCGACGAAGACGTGCGGCAGGGCTGCCGGGATCGCTACCTTGAGGATCAGGAAGCGGGGACTGGCGCCCAGCGTGCGCGCCACGTCGTAGTAGGCGGTCTGCACGCCGGCGACACCCGACCAGGTGAGCACCACCATGGGGAAAGCGGTGGCCAGCGCGATCAGGAAGGTGCTGGCGCTGCCGCTGGTCGGAAAGATGAAGAAGGCGAGCGGTACCCAGGCCGTTGCGGGCAGGGGCCCCACCACGCGCAGGATCGGATGGATCCAGTAGCCGACCCTGGGAGACCAGCCGAGACCGACGCCGATCAGGAAGCCGATCGCCGCACCGATGGCGAAGCCGCGCGCCAGCAGGACGACCGATGCCAGGAAGCTGTCGCCCAGGCGACGCCAGTCGTCGGCGTAGACTTCCACGAAGGCCTGCGGCGAGGGAAAGAACGGCAGCGGCAGCAGGTCGAGCTTCGCCGTGACGATCTCCCAGGCGGCAAGGAAGATTGCCAGCACGATCAGCCACGGTGCGGCGCGCCCTACGGCCGCGGACCGTTGCGAGAAGCGTGCACCGAAGGCGGCCAGGAGCTGACCGGCTCCCACCACTGCGGCGATGGCGCCCAGTGTGCCGGTTCGCTCGACCTCCTGGGCATCCGGCCAGGCCAGGACCAGGGTGGCGAGCCCGAGCCAGAGAAGGCCGGCGACGACGAGCACGCCCAGGGAGTGCGGCGGCTCGACATCGAAGGCCAGCGGTGCGCCCGAGGTAGTGGGCGCGGCTTCCGTTGTCGTGGTCACTGTCGTTTCCCTCAGCTCAACAGGTCGACGGTCACGCGCGTGGCGTATTTGTTGATGTCGGTGCTCTGTTTGAACACGGAAATCTGCTTCAGTTCCTCGCCGTAGGCGATGATCTGGCTCCTGAGGTCGGCGGCCAGAGGATTGTCGTGATGCGTGTGGCTCTTCAGCATGGCCGCGAGCTGATCGACCGGCGCCTTGGCGTAGGGCGCGAAAACCTGGGCGGCACCGTCGGGATTGACGGCCACCCACTCCTGTCCCTCCAGCAGGGCCTGCGTGAGGGCGGCCGCGACCTGCTTCTCCTCGCGCACCAGCGAACCTCGGATGCCCAGCACGCAGCAGGTGCGATGGGCGTAGTCTCCGCTCAGGTTGTTGGCGACCTCGATGAGATTGTCCCGCTGCTTCGCCATCCAGCCCAGGGGATCGCCTTGGCAGAAGGCCTGGATTTCGCCCTTCTTCAGGGCGATCGGCAGGATGTCGCCTGGAAATACCCGCCATTCGACTTCCTTGCCGGGATCGATGCCGGCCCGGTGCAGCATGATGGAGAAGAAGTTGCGGTCGGGCGCGGCGAGATCGGTGACGCCGATCGCCTTGCCCTTGAGGTCTGCAATCCTCGTGATGTCGCTGCCGGGTGCCGAGAACAGGCGCATGCAGCCGCCGTGGATCCCGGCGGCGATCTTGACGTCGAACCCGCTCTCCAGCGGTTTCAGCCAGCGCAGCGCCATGCCGATGCCGGCATCGGCCTTGGCCGTGGTGATGGCTTCGAGGAGCTGGTCGGTCGAGCCGGCGAAATTGATCAGCTCCACGTCGAGATTGTGCCTGGCGAAGAAGCCCTTTTCCTTGGCGACCGGCACGCCCACGGTGCAGATCGCGTTGGCGTTCCAGGTGAGCTTGAGCGTGCGCTTTTCGGGCAGCACGACGGGGGCGCCGAAGGAGGCGCGGCATATTGCGGGATCGATCTGGTCCAACGGCCGATGGCCGATGAAGGCGCGCTGCGCCAGCACGCCAGCCGGCAGCAGCGTGCCGGTGACGGCTGCGGCGCGCAGCAGATGGCGTCGGGTGGGACGTCGGTACATCGTTGATACTCCGTGATACGCGGGAGGAAAGGAGAGGGGCGATCGCCCCCGGCGGCGGTTCAGCCGCGACAGCAACGGACGGAATGCGGGAGGCAGCGGTTGCTCGTCATGGTCGAAGCATCCGACGGTTCGTCCCGGCCGTAAATAATCCGGAAAACCAAAGATTCCGCCCGCGGAGAAATCGCCTTCTGCAATCGTTCATTCGCAGGGAAGACCTTCCCCGCGGCGTGTAGACTGCCGGCAGACAGGAGAAGCTCATGACGACCATGAATCGCCGCGTGCTGTTGAAATCGCGCCCCCAGGGCGAACCGACGCCTGCCAACTTCGAGATCGTGGAGGCGCCGATACCCGAACCGAAGGAGGGCGAGTACCTCTCGCGCACCATCTGGCTGTCGCTCGATCCCTATATGCGCGGCCGCATGGCCGAATCGAAGGGCTATGCCGCCAACGTCGGTCTTGGCGATGCGATGGTTGGCGGCACGGTCGGCCAGGTCCTGAAATCCAGGAATCCCCGCTTCAAGGAAGGCGATTTCGTCGTCGAGTATGCAGGCTGGCAGAGCCACGCCGTCTCGGACGGCTCGACGAGCATGAAGCTCGATCCTGCAGCCGCGCCGATCTCGACGGCGCTGTCGGTCCTCGGGATGCCCGGCATGACGGCGTGGTGGGGACTGATGCGGATCGGCCAGCCGAAGGCCGGCGAGACCGTGGTGGTTTCCGCCGCTTCCGGCGCCGTGGGCTCGGTGGTGGGTCAGCTAGCCAAGCTCCATGGCTGCCGGGCCGTCGGCATCGCGGGCGGCAAGGACAAGTGCGACTACGTCGTCGGGGAGCTTGGCTTCGACGCCTGCATCGACTACCGGGCGGCCGGCGCCGACCTGTTCCGGGAGATCCGCGCCGCCGCCCCCAAGGGCATAGACGTCTACTTCGAGAATGTGGGCGGTGCCGTGCAGGCGGCCGTGATGCCCCAGCTCAACGACTTCGCGCGCGTGCCGTTGTGCGGTCTGGTCTCCCAGTACAACGAGATGCAGCCGATGCCGGGACCGGATTGGCGCCTGCTGCTGGTCAGGCGCGTGACGGTGACGGGCTTCATCGTCTCTGACCATTTCGCTGAGATGGATGGCTTCTGGAAGGAGGTTCCGCCGGCCGTCAAGGCGGGCAGGATCAAATATCGCGAGGATATCGTGCAAGGCCTCGACCGGGCTCCGGAGGCCTTCATCGGCCTGCTGAAGGGCCGCAACTTCGGCAAGCTCCTGGTCCAGGTGTCGGAGGATCCCACGCGGCGCTAGGAAGGCCGGCGGAGGGTCTGTGCCCAACGATTTCCAGCCCACAGCGTTCGCTCGTCATCCATGCCCGAATTCTCCACCCTGCTGTCGGCCTTCGTGACCCTGCTGGTCACCATCGGGCCGTTCGAGACGGCCCCGATCTTCGGCGGGCTCACGAGCGGCTACCTGCCGGCCGAGCGGCAGCGCATCGCCCGTCGCGCCGTGACGATCGCGGGCGTGGTGCTCCTGGGGTTCGCCCTGTCCGGCGAATGGATCCTCGCCGCCCTGCATGTGTCCATGCCGGCGCTGCGCACGGCCGGTGGGATCCTGCTGTTCCTCGAGGCCGTGCGCCTCATGTTCGCCAGCCCCGGCCTGTCGTCCATCACGGACAGCGAGCGCGCCGAGGCCCGGCCGCCGCGTGACATCTCCGTGTTCCCGCTCGCCATGCCGTTGATCGCCGGCCCCGGCTCGCTGGTCGCCATTCTGCTGCTGGTGGGGCAGGCGCAGGGACGCCCGCTGCATGTCGCGGCCGTCCTGCTCGTCCTGTTGGCCTGCCTCGTCGTCACCTGGGCGACCTTCTCCCTGGCGGATCGGCTGGCCCGGATCCTGGGCGTGACGGGCATGGACGTCGTCGGGCGGCTGTCGGGCCTCCTCCTGGCGGCTCTGGCCATGCAGTTCGTCTTCGACGGCCTGCGCGAGGGACTGCTGGCTCCTGCCGCCCCCTGAATGGCTTCGCGGACTGTCTGTGGCGTTTCGCACCCGCGCAGTTCCATACCCCGCGACGATGCCGACTGTGGCGGAATCGTCACAGCGTGGCAGGAACGCCACGGCGCAGGACGAATGGATAAGACTTGTGCTTTATCTCACTCTCGCCGGGGCGATGGCGCGTATTATGGCCAAGCGACTTGTGGGAGTTGCGTGGTGACAGACATCGCAGCGGAAGTCAGAACCATCTTGGCCTATCACCTCGGGATCGAGGAGGCCAAGCTCACGGACGAGGCGAGGCTTGCCGAGGATCTCGGCGCCGACAGCCTGGATCTGGTTGAGATCGTCATGTCGTTCGAGGAACAGTTCGGGATCGAGATCCCCAACCATGCCGCAACCGGCCTGACGACCGTCGGTGATGCGGTGCGCTTCGTCGAGGCGAGACGAACCAACCTACAGGCGCAGCCGGCCTCCCAATCCGACCGCTGGCGCCTCGCCCTGCGCTGACATTTCCCCGGCCGTAGGGTATTTCGGCAGGGGAGGCCCTCGGCCGTGCATCTCCTCTCCTTGCTGGTTGTCGCCTGTGCGCTGGCGGCTTGCTTCGTGACGTCCGCCGAATTGGGCATGCGGCCTGTCGCGCGCTGGCGGCTGGTGCTGGCGCCGGCGCTCGCGCTGCCGCCCACGCTGATCCTGCTGAACGCGCCGCCGCCCGAACTGTTCGATCCGCAGGTCTGGATGCTTGCCCTGGTATTCGCCCTGGCAGGGGTGGTCCGCGGGGCGCTGATCGCCATCAGCGTCGATCACGCCCGGGGGCGGGTGTTGATGGCGCGCGCCCCGGAAGCCTTCTGGATCGCGCTCGGTTCGGCCTTGCTGATCGCCGCGGAGATCGTCGCCGAGCCGGTCGGCAAGCTCACCTCCTCGTTCGCCGAGACCGTCGAACTGTTCCTGGTGGTTCTGACCAGCTTCCTTGTCGGCCGGAACGCCGCCCTGCTGGTGCGCAGCCGCGACGCCCCTCATCATGATCTATAGGTTCGGCGCCTCGTCGGATCGTCATGGAAATGACCAGCGTGGTTCCGGACCGAGCGATTGAACCGATCGCCGAAAGCATGCATTCATCGATGCTGCGTCGGGGATCGGGGGCGAAGGATGATACGGATGGTTCGGCATTGGGTTGGCGTCGCTCCGGGACTTCTGCTTCTGGGATTTCTGCTTGCCGCGTGTGCCAGTACGCAGTTGAACTACAACACTGCCGATCTTGCCTCGTCGCTGAATTCGCTGGCCCGCCGGCAGATCTTCTTCAATCTTGCCCAGGCGCTCGGTGATCCGGAGTTCGTTCCCTCGCAGGTGACGATCTCGATCGGCACCGCGCAGACCTCCAATGCGATCAATCCGAACGTCAATGTGCCGCTGGGGCCGAGTTTCACCACGACCAACCGGTTCACGTCGGGAAGAAACGACAATTCGCAGTTCACGACCCAGTTCGTGGCGGCCTCACCCAGCCTCGGCGTGCAGGTGGTCGATGCGTGGAACCAGAGCTGGACCATGGTTCCCGCCAATTCGGCGAACCAGTTGCGGCGGCTGCGCGCGCTCTACCAGTTCGCCACGGGGACGATGCCGCGCCACGGCAACGGCAGCGCGCTCACGCTGGAGCAGGCGGAAAAGCAGTTCCTCTGCGACTATCCTTTGCAATCGCTCGCCGTTCCGGCATCGCCGCCCGGCGAGAATATCGCCTACCGCATGACGGACTGTCCCGGCGACAGCAATTCGCGCATCCACTACGCGGATCCCACCTTCACCCAGGGACCCAACTGCGTCTTGTGCGTCGACGACCTCAAGGCCAAGTTTCCGAAGCTGTATATCAATCCCAACCTCAAGTACCGCTTCGTGCACGACGCGACGTCGAAGACCGACAGCATGGTCAAGATCGGCGGGCATGGGCTGGCCGATTTCTACGTCTGTGGCGGTGACGGTGGCGACTGCGCTCTCGTCGCGGGCCAGACGCCGTTCGACGGCCGCAAGGCCTTCAGCGATTTCGTGCTCTTCGTCTACGAGGCCATGAGCCTGCCGGCGGCCTCGGGTTCCGGCAAGTCCGCGGGCGGCTCGTTCGTCTATTCGGTCCGCTGAGCCGCGGCCGACGCATCGCGGGGATTGTGCTCACCAGCTCAGACGAATGCCGACATTGAGGGCGTGATTGTCGGTGCCGGCACCGATGTCGCCGTCGTAGCGCGCGTAGAGCCGGGTCGCTTCCGCGACCTCGGTGGCGGCGGAGAAGCCGATGGCGGCGGCGTCGCGCTGCGGCGTGGCGCCGTAGACGGTGAACTGCGCCGCCGGTGCGCCGGCGAAGGCCGTCGTGATGGGCCTGCCTGTATAGGCGTACTCGTGCAGCCAGCCCAGCCGCAGCGCCATCTCGAGCCTCCTTTCGCCACCCAGCGGAATGGTCCCGGCCAGCTCGGCGCCCAGTGTCGAGCGCAGGGCATTGGTGGTCTGCTGCTGCACGTTCAGGCTGATCGAGCTGGCGCCCCATTCGGACAGCCCGTTCTGGTTCACGTTCATCGCCTGCAGGCGGGCGAAGGGCGTCAGGGTGGCGGAAGCCTGGGCGTAAACCGGCACCTCGTAGCCGATCTCGACCTGGCCCAGGAACTGCCCCGCACTGGTGCTGCCGGAGGAGGTGCGCGGCTGCAGGCCGGGAAACGCGATCTGGCGCTGGAGCTGGTTGTTCGACCAGGCGTAGCCCGCCAGCAGATCGGCGTAGAAGCCCCAGCGGGTGAAGGAGCCATAGGCCGCGACGCTGGCCGTGTTCGTCCAGCCCTTGCCGGTGAAGGAGTTCACCCATTGGCTGCCGCTCGTGTAGCCGGCGCCGAGGCCGACCAGCACGCTCGGGCTGACGCGATAGTCGATGCCGGCGGCGAATCCGCCAAGCGCGTAGGTGAGGCCGCTGGCATTGCCATCGCCGATCACCGAGCCGGCGCCGCCCAGCAGGCTGCCCCAGACGCTGAACGGGCTGGTCGAGTCGCAGGCCGCGACGTCGCAGGCCTGCGCGAGCGCCAGCCGCTGGCCGCCGGCCGCGGCCGAGCCGCGCGCCTGGGCCATCTGCTGTGCCAGCGCGTTCATGAACAACGTGCCGGCGGCCAGGTTGGTGGTGCCGAAATCGCTCCACGGCTCGCCGCTCAGGGCGCTCAGCGCCTGTGGCGCCTGCTGCGTCTCGAGGCCGGCCAGGGCGCCGATCACCGTTGCGAAGTCGCCGCTCGCATTGGCGTAGGACCTGTCGAGCGCCGAACCGATCGCGGCCTGGTTGGGCGTGTTGCCCTCGAAACCGCCGAACGGGTTGCCCTGCAGGGCCAGCGTCAGGAACACGTTGTTGGCGTCGTAGCTCAGCGTCGGCGTCAGGAAGGCGAGGTTCTCGATGAGGCCGGTGTACCTGCCGGTCACGCCGCCGGTGGCGTTCAGGATCGTGTAGGTCGTGCTGTTGGCGTAGCTGCCCGGCGTCGAGAAGACCTGCACGGTGCCGCCGTTGATCGTCGCGGTCCCGCCCACGTTTATGCGATCGCTCTGCCCCGCCGACGCGACTTCGACGCGGTAGACGCCGCCATTCTGCACCATGTTGCCGGTCACGGTGAGGATGCCGATCGAGTTGCCCGGCGCCACGCTGGACGCGTTCACGACCAGCCCCGCGATCGTGCCGGCGCCGCGCAGCACGCTGTTGCCGTTCAGGGTCACGCCGCTCGCCAGCGTGCCGTTGACGCTGAGACCACTGCCGTTGACGATCGTGCCGCCGGTGTAGGTGTAGTTGCCGGGCAGGGCGAGCAGGCCGCCGCCCTGCACGACCACGCTGCCGGTGCCCGACATCGCGCCCGAGAAGGTGCCGACCGTCGCCTGATCGAAGACGACCGCGCCATTGTTGACGATGGTGCCCTGCAGGCTGGCCGTGTTCCCCTGCAAGGTCGACCCGGATACCGTGGTGCCGCCGCTGTAGCTGTTCGCGCCGGTCAGGACGACGGTGCCGCCGCCGCTGATCAGCAGGCTGCCGATTCCCGACATCGCGCCGGCGTAGGTGCCGGTCGACGGCTGGTCGAAGGCCAAGACGGCGTTGTTGACGATGTCGCCCTGAAGGCTCGAGGTCGTTCCCTGCAGGGTACCTTCCGCGACCGTCGTGCCGCCGGAGTAGCTGTTGCCGCCCGACAGGATCAGCGTGCCGCTGCCGATCTTCAGCAGCGAGCCCAGTCCCCCCATGTTGCCGCCATAGGTGCCCGTCGTCGTCTGGTCGAAGATGACGGACGAGTTGTTCTGGATGTGCCCCTGCACGCTCGTCGCGTTGCCCTGCAGGAAGCCGTCCGAGACGGTGGTGCCGCCGGAATAGCTGTTGGCTCCCGTGAGGATGATGCCGCCGGAGCCCTGCAGGACGAGCGAGCCGCTGCCCGACATGTTGCCGGCGTAGGTGCCCGTGCCGCTCTGGTCGAAGACGACCGTCGCGTTGTTCAGGATGTTGCCTTGCAGGCTCGTGGTGTTGCCGGCCAGCACGCCGCCCGCGACGGTCGTGCCCCCCGTGTAGGCATTGCTGCCGGTGAGCAGCAGCGTTCCCGGGCCGCTCTTGACCAGGCTGCCGCTGCCGATGATGGCGGACGCCAGTGACGTGCTGCTTCCGCTGTTGGTGATAAGGGTCCCGCTGCCCAGGTCGATCGTGCCGCCGCCGCCGGCCAGGGCGCCCACCGTCTGGGTGTTGCCGTTGAGGTCGAACAGCCCGCCATTGACCGTCAGCGCGCCGGTGGACGCCAGCGCGCCGCCGGGACCCAGCCGGAGGACGCCGGCATTGACCGTGGTGCCGCCGCTGTAGCTGTTTCCGACGGCCAGCACCATCGTGCCGCCGCCGTTCTTGGTCAGGCTGCCCGGGCCGGCGATCGATCCGTTCACCGTGAAGGTCGTGCCCGAGGCGGTATCGACCGTGCCGTTGCCGCCCAGGATCATCGTGCGGCCCGTCGCCAGCGTCGCGCTTGTCGCCAGCGTGCCGCTGTTCAGGGTGACGCCGCCGCCGGCCGCACCGAGATTGGCGTCGGAGGAGATCGAAAGCACGCCTCCGTTGATCGTCCAGGGCGTCACCTGGCCGGTCGTCCCCGTCAGCGTCCAGGTGCTGCTGCCGGTCTTCTGGAAGACCCCGAAGCCGCGATATTGCGCCCCCGATCCGATCTGCGAGACATCGAAGCTCGCGCTGGTCGGGCCGCCGAGGCGAAGCGTGTCGGCTGCGCTGAACGCCGTGACCGCCCCCGTGATGGACGAGCCCGTCCACAACTCCAGCGTGTTCGTGCCGCCGGTGAAGGCGATGGCATTGGCGCGCGTCACCCCGTCGCCGGACAGGCCGCCGGTGATCGTGCCCGCGTTCGTGATCGTGAGGCCGGCGCCGGCGATACCGATGCCGCCCGCACCGGGGCTGCCGGCATGGGCGGGAACCGTGGCGGATCCGCCGGCCCCGCCATGGCCGCCGGCGACGAGACCCGTGTTGAGGAAGGTGGCGCCGGGCGTCGTGAACTGCACGCCCACCCCGCCGTCGCCGCCGTTGCCGCCCAGGAAGAACAGACTCCAGCCGGTGCCGCCATGGCCGCCGTTCCCGCCGGTGATCGAGCCGGCATTGGAACTGGACGTGCTTCCGGTGATGATGGCTCCATAACCGCCGGCACCCCCGCCGCCGCCTGCGCCGTCAAACAGGTCCGCATTGCCGCCGCGGCCGCCGTGGCCGCCTGTCATCGAGCCGGTGTTGCTGAGGATCGCTGCGCCCGAGCCGTTGCCGTTGAAGCCGCCGCCGCCACCGCCGCCCGAGCCGCCGCCGATGAAAGCGGCATTGCCGCCGTTCGCCCCGTTGGGGCTGCCGACCGTGCCGCCCACGCCTCCGGAACCACCAAAGATGCCGCTGCCGTCGCCGCCACGCCCACCGCCGGCGCCGCCACCGCCGCCACCGGACAGGAGCTTGCCCGCACCGCCGCTCGTCCCGTTGAAGCCAGTCCCGCCCGCGCCGCCGGCATGAAAGGGCGCTTCGCCGCCGTTGCCGCCGCCCGCGAAGGCAGGTGCCGTTGAGAAGATCCAGCCCGATGACAGCAGCGTGGTGACGAGTCCGTTGACGCGGAATCTTGCACTCCGCCTGCGCTGCCGGGACATACGATCTCCTTCCAATTGTTGCCGATTCATGTCTGTCGCAAGTCTATTGAACTCTTGCGCTGGACGCGACCGCATTGACGGCGTCGGCCTTCGGTGCGGGCTGCATATCGCGATGTGTGGGGCGGAACGCGGGCGGGCGGCGACCGTTGACCCGGAAACGACGGAGGCTATCGATGACAGCCAAGGATCGGGTCCGGCAGGAGCTCGAGGACAAGGCGCTCAAGGTGCGGAACGCCCGGGAAGCCGCCGCCGCGCCGGATGCGTCCGAGCGCGAGAAGGCGGATCTCAAGCTCAGGGAGCAGGAACTCCTCGCGGAGCGCCAGAGGGTCAAGCATCAGGGCGCCAAGGCCAGGCCCGCGCCCGACACCATGGACAAGAAGCTCGACGCGGCGCTCAAGGATTCGTTCCCCGGCAGCGATCCGGTTTCCTTCCTGGAAGCAGCACCCAAGAGCGGTCCGAAGGCGCCGAAGCACGACTGAACCGGCGAACCTCGCGTCAGGCCTCGCGTTAGGGCCGTGCGCAGCGATCGGCCAGGTCGCGGGCGTCGCCGCCCGCGGTGGAATCCGGCCCACCATAGATGCTGCGATACGCCACTTCGGTGGCGCGGCCGACCTGGCGGACGTCGAAGGTTCCCAGCACGGCGCCGGCGGCATTGCTGACGACCACATGGGCCCGGCTGGACGAGAAGGTCGGTGTCACCGTAACCAGCGGACGCTGGGAGCGCTGGACGATGCAGTTCGCCATCGGCTCCCAGGGCGCCTGGTAGAGGGCCGTCCAGGTGGGCGGCTTCTGCGACAGTTCACCGGCCGATTCGCAGGCGGTAAGGGCGCAAAGGGCCAGGGTGGCAAAGACGATTCTGCTGTTCATCGGCCAAGCATGCCCCGGCCCGTGGCGCATCTCAACTCACGTATGAGGCGTCGCGCTACGTCGCCAGCGCCTGCGCCAGGTCCGCGATCAGGTCGTCGGGATGCTCGATCCCGACCGACAGCCGGATTGTCGTGTCCAGCACGCCGATCCGGGCGCGCACGTCGGCGGGCACGCCGGAATGGGTCATGGTGGCGGGATGGCTGGCCAGCGATTCGGTGCCGCCCAGGCTGACGGCGAGCTTGAAGACCTGCAGGGCGTTCAGGAAGGCGAAGGCTTCCTTCTGCCCACCCTGGATATCGAAGGAGAAGGTCGAGCCGGCGCCCGTGCACTGGCGCGCATAGACCGCCTGCGCCGGCGATCCCGGCTCCAGGAAGGCGAGGTAGTGCACCCTGTCGACCTTGGCGTGGTCCCGCAGGAATTCCGCGACCTTCCGCGCATTGGCGTCCGCACGCTCCATGCGCAGCGACAGCGTCTCGAGCGAACGGCCGAGCATCCAGCAGGAATGCGGATCGAGTTGCGTGCCCACCGCCCCGCGCAGCGCCTTGATCGGCGCGATCGTCGCCTTGTCGCCCAGCGTGGCGCCGGCGATCAGGTCGGAATGGCCGCCGACATACTTGGTCAGCGAGTAGAGCGAGACGTCGGCGCCGTGGGCGAGGGGCCGCTGGAACACCGGCCCCAGCAGGGTGTTGTCGCACACCACGATCGGCCGCTTGCCCTGCGGCCCGGCGATTCCCTCGGCGATGCGCCGCATCAGCGCGACGTCGACGAGCGTGTTGGTCGGATTGGCCGGCGTCTCGACCAGGATGATGGGGATGCGGCCGCCCTGCTGCACGGCCTTCTCCTGTGCTTCCCGTGCGGCAGCCCGCACCGCCGCCTCGTCCACCCCGTCGACGAAACCCACGGCCGAGATGCCGAAGTTCGCCAGCGTGCCGTGCAGCAGCGTCTCGGTGCCGCCGTAAAGCGGCTGGGAATGCAGGATCACGTCGCCCGGACGCGCGAAGGCCAGGATGGTGGTCGTGATCGCCGCCATGCCGGAGGCGAACAGCACGCCCTGCTCGGCGCCCTCGTAGACCGCCAGCCGGTCCTCGACGATCTCGCTGTTGGGATGGTTGAAGCGCGAATAGACCAGCCCGGCCGCCCCGCCTGCCGGCGGCTGCTTTCGGCCCGAGACATAGTCGAAGAAATCGCGCCCTTCCTCGGCCGAACCGAACACGAAGGTCGAGGTCAGGAATACCGGCGGCTTGACCGCGCCTTCGGACAGCGCCGGATCGTAGCCGTAGGAGAGCATCAGCGTCTCGGGCTTGAGGGCGTGGTTGCCGATATGGGTCTTGGAGGGGCGTGGCGCGGCCATGGCTGTCTCCTGTTGCGGCTGTCACTTGATAGCGGGAGACCGGCCATGTGTCGCTTGCAGGCCGATGACGCGATTGTTCGGTAAAGCAGAACAAGCCATTCGGATTATTCCGGCTTATGTCGGCCCCACCATCCTCCCATCTTGCGTGCATCGCAAAAGGGAGCCATCCATGGCCAAGGTCCTGCTCATCCATTCCAGTCTGTTCGGCGAGAAGTCCGAGTCGCTCGCGCTCGCCCGCGCCTTCCTCGCCCGCTATCCGCACCAGGCGGTGGTCGAGCGCGCGCTGACGCCGTCGACGGTGCCCCATCTCGAAGCCGAGACCTTCGCGGCCATGCGGCAGCCCGCGGCCGAGCTCGACCAGCGCCAGAAGGCGCAGGTCGCGCTGTCGGACGAGCTGATCGCCGAGATCGAGGCCGCCGACACGGTCGTGCTGGCCGTGCCCATGTACAATTTCTCGATCCCCTCGACCCTCAAGGCCTGGATCGACCATGTCGCGCGGGCCGGCCGCACCTTCCGCTACGGCGAGAACGGCCCCGAAGGCCTCCTGAAGGGCAAGAAGGTCTTCGTGTTCGTCTCGCGCGGCGGCCTCTACGGCGCCGACAGCCCGGCCGCCGCGATGAACTTCCAGGAGCCTTATCTGCGCGCGGTGCTGGGCTTCCTCGGCCTCACGGACGTGACGTTCGTGGCGGCCGAAGGCATCGGCTACGGTCCCGACGCGGCCGCTGCGGCGCGCACGAAGGCCCTGGCCGAAATCGAGCGCCTGACGAGCACCGGCAAGGGCATCGGCGAGGGCACCCGCCAGGCGGCGTAGCTCCGGCGACTCCGTCGTTGCAGCCGGGCTATCGCGCATCGCGGCGCGCCTCGCGCAGGAAGTCTACCAGCGCCTTCAGCGTCGGGCGGAGTTGCCGGCGGCCCGGATGGTAGAGGAAGAAGCCGTCGATCGGCGGCGGCTGGTGATCATCGAGCACAGTCACCAGCCGTCCGTCCTCGAGGGCGGAACCGACTCCCGTGCTCGGCACCTGCATCAGCCCCACGCCTTCGATCGCGGCATCGAAGGCGATGCGCTCGGCATTCACGGCCAGCTGGCCGCCGACCGGCACGTCGACCGTCCGCCGGCCCAGCCGCAGCCGCCAGGGCAGGGTGCTGCCGCTGGCCAGCAGGATGCGGATGCAGTCGTGCCGCGCGAGATCCTGCGGCCGCTGCGGCGTGCCGCGGCGCGCCAGGTAGGCGGGGGCGGCCACGACGACGACGGAGATGGGATCGCTGACGCGCACCGCCACCATATCCTGCTCCAGCCGGTGGGCGGGCCGGATGCCGGCGTCGAAGCGGCCGGCCACGATGTCGGTGAGCGCGCTGTCGACGGAGATCTCCAGCCGGATCTCGGGATAGGCGGCGAGGAAGCGTGCCAGCGTCGCCGTCATCGGCCCGTCGATCGCCGGCGGCGCAACGGTGAGCCGCAGCGTGCCGGCCGGCCTGTCGCGGAAGTCGGCCACGACCTCGAGCGCCGCGCGATAGTCGTCGAGCACCGGCTTCAGCCGCGTCAGCAGCCGCTCGCCGGCCGGCGTCGGCGCCACCGATCGCGTCGTGCGTTCGACCAGGCGCACGCCCAGCCGCTCCTCGAGCTGGCGCACCATCTCGCTGACCCTGGGCGGCGACAGGCCGAGCTGCCGGGCGGCCTTGCTGAAGCTCCTGTGCTCCAGCACCGCCACCAGGGCGCTGCTCTCGGCGAGGCCGGGCATGGCCATGCGCTGCTCCATTGTTCGCCTATTCCGAAGATGGAGCCGAGATTATTCGATACTGGCGCCGCCGGCCAGATCAGGCCTCGTCCAGCTCCTCCAGCATGCGTTCGGCTTCGGCCTGCAGCCGGTCGAGGCTGGCGAACAGCTTCTCGGCGCCGTCGTCCCCCAGCGTCCCCAGCAGCCGCTTCTGGCGTCGGCGGGCGTTGGCCATGATCGCGTCGTGCACGTCCCGGCCTTCGCGCGTCAGGCTGACCAGCGTCCGCCGCCCGTCCTGCCGGTCCGACGCGCGCTTGAGGAAGCCGCGCTGCTCGAGCTTCTGCACCGTCAGCCCGACCCACGCCTTGTCCGTCGCCAGCGCGCGGCTGATGTCCCGCGCGCTGGTCGTTCCCAGGAGCGCGATGATCGACAGCACGCGCCATTCGGGCAGCGTCACGTCGTACTGGTTGCGGTAGCGGCGGCTGCTGTAGAGGCCGAGCGTGTTTGACAGCCGCAGCAGGCGGTACGTCAGCAGGTCGGTGACGGACTTCGGCTCTCTCATGGCGGGGGCTTAGCACTTGACCGCGTGACGCCTCAAGCCTAATAGTAGTGATCACTACTAATTTGCCGAAAAAGGGAGGAGGGCGCTTGGACATCGCGTGTGTGTCCTCTGCCGCCGACGATCTGGGCGAATCGCCGTACTGGGACGTCGACGCGAAGCGGCTTTGCTGGATCGATGCCTGGCGGATGCGCATCCATGCGCTCGATCCCGTGACCGGCGCGACGAAGACGGCCGACCTGGCGGCGGCGCTCGACGGCCGCCCCATCGGCTCGATCGGCCGCCATGCGGCGGGTGGCATGATCGCGGGCGTGAGGGGCGGCTTCTGGCGGCTCGAGCCGGACTTCGACGGTGG
>Ga0182792_1001314_pt1 | contig 20503 bp, 18 predicted proteins | sample Passage237B_FD_130497 | JGI IMG/M metagenome (GOLD analysis project Ga0182792, IMG submission 130497) | Cellulose adapted compost microbial communities from Newby Island Compost Facility, Milpitas, CA, USA - Passage2 37B (version 2) (version 2) ...
GCCTTCCCCCCCAACCCACCCGCCCCCACCGCCCGTCCCTGCATGTCCTCGGGGGTGCCCGGCTTCATGCGCCCCTTCGGTTTGGAGGAGCCGATGGGCTGCTACGACGACATCGAGGCGGCCGATGCGTTCGTGCTGTGGGGCTCGAACATGGCCGAGATGCACCCGATCCTCTGGACCCGGGTCACCGACCGGCGCCTGTCCCACCCGCACGTCAGGGTCGCGGTGCTGTCCACCTTCGAGCACCGCAGCTTCGAGCTGGCCGACATCCCGGTGGTGTTCCGGCCGCAGACCGACCTGGTCATCCTCAACTGCATCGCCAACCACATCATCCGCACCGGCCGGGTGAACCGCGCGTTCGTGGACCGGCACACCACCTTCAAGCGCGGCCACGACGACATCGGCTACGGCCTGCGCGCGGACCACCCGCTGGAGAGGAAGGCCCGGCACGCCGCCGACCCCAACGGCGGCGCCCCGATCGACTTCGAGGCCTTCGCCCGCTTCGTCGCGCCCTACACCCTGGACCGCGCGGTGGAGATGACCGGCGTGGAGCGCGGCTGGCTGGAGAAGCTGGCCGAGCTGTACGCCGACCCGAAGGTCAGGGTGATGTCGTTCTGGACCATGGGCTTCAACCAGCACACCCGCGGCACGTGGGCCAACAACATGGTCTACAACATCCACCTGCTGACAGGGAAGATCGCCACGCCGGGCAACAGCCCGTTCTCGCTGACCGGTCAGCCGTCGGCCTGCGGCACCGCGCGCGAGGTGGGCACCTTCAGCCACCGCCTGCCCGCGGACATGGTGGTCACCGACCCGGCGCACCGCCGCCACGCCGAGGAGATATGGAAGGTGCCGCACGGCATCGTCAACCCGGTGCCGGGCTACCACGCCGTGGAGCAGAACCGCGCGCTGAAGGACGGCAGGCTCAACGCCTACTGGGTGATGGTCAACAACAACATGCAGGCCGCCGCCAACCTGCTGCAGGAGACCTGGCCGGGCTACCGCAACCCGGACAACTTCATCGTGGTCTCCGACGCCTATCCCACGGTCACCGCCCAGGCCGCGGACCTGATCCTGCCGGCGGCCATGTGGGTGGAGAAGGAGGGCGCCTACGGCAACGCCGAGCGCCGCACCCAGTTCTGGCACCAGCTGGTGAAGGCGCCCGGGCAGGCGCGCTCGGACCTGTGGCAGCTGATGGAGTTCTCCCGGCGCTTCACCACCGACGAGTGCTGGCCGGCGGAGATCCTCGCCGCCCACCCGCAGTACCGCGGCAGGACCCTGTTCGACGTGCTCTACCGCAACGGCAACGTCGACCGCTTCCCGCTGTCGGACATCGAGGCCGGCTACGACAACGACGAATCGCAGGCCTTCGGCTTCTACGTGCAGAAGGGCCTGTTCGAGGAATACGCCGCCTTCGGCCGCGGCCACGGCCACGACCTGGCGCCGTTCGACGCCTACCACGAGGCGCGCGGTATCCGCTGGCCGGTGGTGGACGGCAGGGAAACCCGCTGGCGCTACCGCGAGGGCGCCGATCCCTACGTCCCGGCCGGCGCCGGCTTCCGCTTCTACGGCAACCCCGACGGGCGTGCGGTGATCTGGGCGCTGCCCTACGAGCCGCCGGCCGAGTCGCCCGACGCGGAGTACGACATGTGGCTGGTGACCGGGCGCGTGCTGGAGCACTGGCACTCCGGGTCGATGACCATGCGCGTGCCCGAGCTCTACAAGGCGTTCCCGGCCGCGGTGGTGTTCATGAACGCGGACGACGCGCGCGCCCGCGGGGTCAAGCGCGGCGACGAGGTGCGCGTGGTGTCGCGGCGCGGGGAGATGCGCTCGCGGGTGGAGACGCGCGGCCGCAACCGCATGCCGCCCGGCGTGGTGTTCGTGCCGTGGTTCGACGCCGGCCAGCTGATCAACAAGGTCACGCTGGACGCGACCGACCCGATTTCCAAGCAGACCGACTACAAGAAGTGCGCCGTGAAGATCGTGGCCGCCTAGGAGGACTCCCATGCGCAACAAGCCGTTGGCCGTCGCGGCGGGGCTGGTGCTGCTGCTGTCGGTGCTGGTGTTCGTCGCCGGCTGGATGTTCGGCCGCCTGGGCGCGCGCCACGGGCCCGTGCCGGCGGCCGCCGGAGCGCCCGTGCCGGTGGACGCGCGCGCGGTGTTCGTGCCCGGCGGCGGCCAGATCGACGCGCTGCGGCGCGGGGTGCCGGTGGACCAGGAGGGCCATCCGCCGCCGCTGGCGCGGGTGGAGAACGCCGACCTCAGGCGGGTGCGCGCCTACCCGATGCAGCCGCCCACCATCCCGCACGCCATCGACGGCTACCAGGTGGACAAGAACAGCAACCGCTGCATGCTCTGCCACGCGCGCGCCAACGCCGCCACCTTCCAGGCCCCGCCGGTCAGCGTCACCCACTACATGGACCGCGACGACCAGTTCCTGGCCACCATCTCGCCACGCCGCTACTTCTGCAACCAGTGCCACGTGGTGCAGACCGACGCGCCCACGCTGGTGGCCAACGGCTTCCGCGACATCGACAGCGTGCTGGCGCAGCCGGGAGGCGGGCAGTGAGCCTGGTCGCGCGCGTCCGCGCGCACGCGCTGGCGCTGTGGCGCACGCTGCGCGCGCCCAGCCGCCACTACAGCCTGGGCTTCCTCACCGTGGCCGGCTTCGTGGCCGGCGTGCTGTTCTGGGGCGGCTTCAACACCGCGCTGGAGGCGACCAACACCGAGAGGTTCTGCACCGGCTGCCACGAGATGCGCGACAACGTCTTCGAGGAGCTCAAGGGCACCATCCACTACAGCAACCGCTCGGGCGTGCGCGCCACCTGCCCGGATTGCCACGTCCCCCACGACTGGACCGACAAGATCGCACGCAAGATGCAAGCGTCCAAGGAGGTCTGGGGCAAGATCTTCGGCAGCATCGATACCCGCGAGGAGTTCCTGGACCACCGCCTGGTGCTGGCCACGCACGAGTGGGCGCGACTGAAGGCCAACGACTCGCTGGAGTGCCGCAACTGCCACGACTACGACTCGATGGACCTGACCCGGCAGTCCCCGCGCGCCGCGCAGGTGCACAAGCTGTGGCTGGGCACCGGGGAGAAGACCTGCATCGACTGCCACAAGGGCATCGCGCACCGCTTGCCGGACATGTCCGGGGTACCGCAGGGCTAGGTAGGGCGCGGGCGCCGCCGCGCCGTCAGGCGCCGGCGGCGAACGGGCGCAGCAGCCGGCCCAGCAAGCCGGTGCGCGGCGCGTTGCGCGGGCGGAAGCCCGCGTCGCGGAACAGCGGCGGCGGCAGCGCCCCCGGCGGCCGGTCCTCGACGATGCCGCGGGCGCGGGTGAGCACCATGTGTTCCGCCTCCTTCTCGCCGACCAGCCGGCTGGCGCGTTCGCGCGCCTCGGCCAGCAGCGGCGGGCGCCGCTGCGGATCGTGCGCATCGGTGGCCAGGATCATGCAGTGGCCCTCGCCGACGAAGCGCTCGGCCCAGTACTGCGCGCGTCTGCCGAAGCGGCCGGTGAGCGCTCCGGCGGTCACCTGCATCCACGCGCCGCGCTGGCTCAGGCGCAGGAACACGTCGTAGTCGTGTTCCACCCAGCTTAGCCGCTCGGGGTGAGTGACCACCGGCACCAGCCCGGCGGCCATCAGTTCGAACACCGAATGCTCGAAGCGCGGCGGCGCCACGTGGTGCGAAGGCTCCAGCAGCAGGTAGCGCGACCCGGCCAGGGTGGGGATGGCGCCGCCGCGGATGCCGTCCAGCAGCCCGGGCACCAGGTGCACGTCGGCGCCCTCCACCAGGCGCAGCGGTATCCCCGCCTCGTCCAGCTGCCGCTGCAGCGCGGCGATGGCCGCGACGATCCCGGGGCGCGTGTTCTCGTACATGCCCGGGTAGATGTGCGGCGTGCAGGCCGCCACGGTCACGCCGTCGTCCACCGACAGGCGCGCCATCTCCAGCGCCATGTCCAGGTCCCTGGCGCCGTCGTCGATGCCGGGAAGCAGGTGGTAGTGCAGGTCAAGCATCCGTCGGTTCCCGTCGCAGCGCCGGGTGCGGGGCGGGCCGCAGGCGCGGGCTCAGCATCCGCCGCAGCCGGCGGAAGAACAGTACCGCGCGCTCGCGCCGCCGCGACAGCAGGTGCCAGCCCACGCACATCAGCACGAACGCGCCCAGCAGCACCGGGTGCGGCACGTCCATGCGCATGGCCTGGCCCACCACCAGCCCGCAGAGCAGCGTGAACGCGGTCAGCACCACCGCCGCCTGGGTCGGGCCGAAGCCCGCCTCCTGCATCAGGTGGTGCATGTGGTTGCGGTCGGCGTGGAACGGCGATCGGCGGCAGCGGATGCGGCGGTACATCAGTACCAGGGTGTCCATCACCGGCACCGCCACGAACCACAGCGCCAGCACCGGGTTGACCGGGTGGCCGGGATTCTGGGTGAGGCGGAACGAGAACCAGGCGATCACCAGGCCGAGGAAGGCGCTGCCGGCGTTGCCCATGAACAGCTTGGCGCGGGGCCGCCACGGGAAGCGCAGGTTGTAGGCCAGGAACGCGGCCACCGCGCCCATCAGGATCATCATGCGCTCGGCGATGAGGGCGTTGCCGGCGTACAGCGCCGCGGCCGACAGCATCAGCAGCGCGGCCCACACCAGCATGCCGGCCAGCCCGTCGGCGCCGTCGATCATGTTGATGGCGTTGATCAGGCCCACGGTGGCGAACACCGTGAACGGAACCGACAGCGCGCCGAGCGACATCTGCGGCAGGCCGAACACCGGCCCCAGCTGTTCCACCCGCACGTCGCCGACGTAGATCATGATCAGCGCCGCGGCGACCTGGGCGAAGATGCGCAGTTGCCAGCGCAGGTCGCACAGGTCGTCCAGCAGTCCCACCGCGAGCAGAACGGCGGCCGCGAGCACGAAGCCGGTGAAGCCGTCGCCGCGCGTGGGCGACAACGCCAGGCCGACCACGATCACGCCCAGCCCCATGGCGATGCCGCCGGTGATGGGGGTGGGCACGCAGTGGTCCTTGCGTCCGCACGGGTGGTCGACCAGCCGCAGGCGCGCCGCGAAGGGCTGCAACAGGCCCAGGGCGACGAAAGTGATGCCGAGCGCTGCGATTGCGGCCGCCCAGTCGAGCTCCTTCACGATCTCGAGCATGCCGGCTCCCGAAAGTTGTGCCGGCCTGACCGTAGGAAGCGCGCGTTCTAGGACGCGTCAAAAAATCGGCACCGGCTGTCGTCAGCGGTGCGCAACCGACGAGCGGGCCTTTTCGTTCAGCCGCGCGCCGGCTAGATGATCTGCACGTAGACGACCGAGGCCGCGCCGCGGTGCACCTCGAGCCCGGCCACCGGCGTGGCCCCGCGCCTGAGGTAGAAGCGGTGGGCCGGCGCCAGGCCGGCGCCGACGACGATCCTGAACGCGCGCGTGCCGCGCGCGAGGAACTGGCGCGAAAGCGCGTGGTAGAGGCGCTCGGCGCATCCGGTGCCGCGATGGCCCGGGGCGACGGCGATGCTCAGCAGCTCGGCCTCGGGCAGGTCCGGCGGCAGGCGCGCGCCGCGGCCGTAGCGCACGATCTCGAGCATGCGCCACAGCCTGGCCGGATGCAGCAGCGAGGGCAGCAGCGCCGCGAACAGCCGCACCGGCCGCCGCAGCAGCTCGCGGTAGATCGGCCCCATGCCGTAGCCGCCGGCGGCGAAGCCGACGATGCGGCCGTCGGCTTCCTCCACCACGAGCAGCCCCTCCGGCGAGGCGTCGATGGCGCGGTAGAGCTGGGCCAGGAACGGCGTGCCGAGCGAGGACAGGAAGCCGTCGCCGATGCATTGCGCGTGCAGCGCGGCCACCTGCCGGTACCGCTCCGCGTCCGGGGCGTTCACCGCAGCGGCTCCGGGGGCGGCGGCAGCGTCCTGAACACGCGGTACACGGCCTGCGAGTCCGGGAAGAGCACCACCCACGCCGTCAGCGCGATGCACAGCACGTAGGTCCGCAGCGTCGCGTGGGCCACGTACCACTCCTCGAGCCTGCCCTTGTAGGGCATGATGACCTCGTCGTAGAAGCGCTCCGGTTCGCGGCTGGCATGCATCAGCTCTTCCTCGTCGCGGAAGACGATGGAGCCGATCCCCGACAGGCCCGGCCGCACCCTGACGATGGCCTCGCGGGATCCGGGCGGGAAGGCATCGAAGCAGCGCCGGGTCTGCGGCCGCGGCCCGACCAAGCTCATGTCGCCCTTCAGCACGTTCAGCAGCTGCGGCAGCTCGTTGATCTTGGTCTTGCGCAGGATCCGCCCCAACGGCAGCACCCTCGGGTCGTCCTTCACCGTGACCTCGCCGGTGCCCATGTTGGGGCTGTTCTTGAGCATAGTGGCGAACTTGTACAGCCCGAACGGCCTGCCGCCGCGGCCGATGCGCTGCTGCCGGTAGAACACCTCGCCCTCGCCGGTGAACCGCAGCGCCACCGCCACCGGGACCAGCAGCGGCGAGAGCGCCAGCAGGGCCAGCGAGGAGAACAGGATGTCCAGGAGGCGCTGCATGGCTACATCCGGCCGTCCAGGTACCTGCCGGTTTCCTTGTGGGCGAACTCGGGGATCATCGCGTTGAACAGCTCCACCAGCTCCGGCTTGTCCCAGGTGCCGCGCCCGCGGATGCGGGCGATGGCGTCAAGGAAGTGCCGCAGCCGCGCTTCGTCGTACACCGGTTCGTTCTCGATCACCCCGATGCTCTGGAAGCGCTCCATGTCCAGCGCCTCGGCGCCGGTGTAGAACTCCTCGAAGTCCTTCTCGCCGGTGGTGTCGCTGGCGAAGAAGTACACCGGCCAGCGCCGGGAGGCGATCAGCTCGGCGCTGCGGCCGCGGGCCTCTTCCTCGCTGGCGCATTCGTGCGCCTCGAAGCCCAGCATGGCCAGGTAGCGCACGGCGATGTCCGAGAAGCGGGTCAGGTGCAGGTGCTCGCTGAGCTTGGGGAAGAAGATGTCGCGGTTGCCGCCGAGCAGGCACGAGGCCAGGCACAGCTCGCCCGATTCCTGGGGGGTGACGAAGTAGCGGCGCACGTCGCTGGGCGCCGAGATCGGCTGGCGCTTGGCGAAGCGCTGGTTGAAGCCGTGCAGAAGCGAACCGTCGGAGAAGGCCACGTTGGCGAACCGCGCGGTGGACACCGGCAGGTCCAGGCTGGCGCGCATCAGGAACATCTCCATGATGCGCTTGCTGGCACCCATCATGTTCACCGGGTTGGCGGCCTTGTCGGTGGAGACGCAGAAGTACTTGCGCGCACCGGCTTCGCGCGCCCGGGCGAGGGTGCCGATGGTGTTGAGCACGTTCACCTCGATCATCCGCATCAGGGTGAACGGGTCCTTCTCGCTGCGCACGTGCTTGAGCGCGGACAGGTTGAGCACGTAGTCGTAGCCCGTTCCGGCGCGCATCAGCGCCTCGAAGGCCAGCGAGCCGCAGTCGATGGCGAAGGTCCGGAAGTCGCCGTCGATGTAGCCGAGGGTGCTGCGGATGTCGCGGACCAGCTCGACCATGTTGTTCTCGCTGATGTCCACCACGTGCAGCGCCCTGGGCGAACGCTTGAATATCTCGCGGGTGACCGCCTGGCCGATGGAGCCGGCGCCGCCGATCACCAGGAACCGGGCCGAGGCGACCCGCGCCGAGAGCTCGTCCTCGTGCCGGGCGATGTCGGCGTCGAACAGGGGCTGGCTGCGTCCGATCAGGGCAAGCACATCCACCGCGTCACTCCTCTTCCTTGCACGGGCTGCCGGCCAGGCGCGCGGCCGCTTCCGCTTCCGGATCGGTGGCCATGGCGCCGTCCGGCACGCTGGAGGGCAGGTTCACCAGCCGCGCCGCCAGCCAGCGCGAGTTCTCCAGCCCGTCGTGCTGGCAGTGGCCGAACATGGGCAGGTCCGGCATCAGCCGCCAGGCCGGGCGCGTCATCACCCCGCGCGCGTTGCTGTACTCGAGCAGGGCGTCGCGCCGCGCGACCGTGTCCAGCACGACGGCGTTGAGCCACCAGTTCGGCGCGGTGTCCGCCGGCGCGGAGACGAAGCGGACGCCGGTGCCGCGGAAGAAGGCTTCGTAGGCCGACGCCACGCGCGCCTTGGCTTCCAGCATGCGCGGCAGCTGCTCCATCTGCGCGCAGCCCAGCGCGGCGTTGAGGTTGGGCAGGCGGTAGTTGTACCCGACCTCGTCGTGCATGAACTCGTACGGGTGCGGGCGCTTGGCCGTGGTGGTCAGGTGCTTGGCGCGCGCGGCGATGGCCGCGTCATCGGTCAGGATCATGCCGCCGCCGCCGGTGGTGACGATCTTGTTGCCGTTGAAGCTCAGGGTTCCCATCAGGCCGAAAGTCCCGGTATGGCGCCCGGCCGCCAGGCTGCCCAGGGACTCGGCCGCGTCCTCCACCACGGGGATGCCGTGCTCCGCGCACAGCGCCACGATCTCGGCGATCCGGCACGGCAGGCCGAAGGTGTGCATGGGCACGCAGGCGGCGATGCGGCGCCCGGTGCGCGCGTTCCACGCCTGCCCGTCGCGCACCCGGACCTCGGTGGAAAGGAAGCGCTGCAGCGCCTGCGCGCCCATGCCCAGCGTGTCCGGATCCACGTCGATGAAGACCGGGTGCGCGCCGGCATAGGCAAGCGCGTTGCAGGTGGCCACGAAGGTCAGCGCCTGGGTGAGGACCTCGTCGCCCGGCCCGACGCCGGCCAGCTTCAGCGCCACGTGCAGCGCGGCGGTGCCGTTGACCGTGGCCACCGCGTGGCGCGCCCCGGTGAACGCCGCCACGCGCCGCTCGAACTCGGCGACCCGCGCGCCCACCGAGGAAACGAAGTTGGAGTCGATGCACTCCACCAGGTACCGGCGCTCGTTGCCGGCGAACACCGGCCGGTGCAGCGGCACCTCGCCGTCGCCGTACAGGCGGCGGACCTGGCCCACGATGCCGTCGAAAAGCGCCTGGTCGTTCACACGTATGCCTCCCGCACCGCCGGCTCGCCGGCAAAGCCCATCTCGGCGAGCATGCGCGCGTTGACCTTGCGCACGTCGTAGCGTTCCTCCGCGATGCGGCGCGAACGGGCGCCCATGCGCGCGGCCAGGCCCGGGTCGTCGAGGAAGCGCAGCATGGCGCCGGCCAGCGCCTGCGCCGAGCGCACCGGCACCAGGAAGCCGTTCTCGCCGTGCGCCACGGTCTGCCTGCAGCCGGGTGCGTCGGTGGTGACGATGGCGCGGCCCATGGCCATGGCCTCCAGCACCGTCCTGGGCGTGCCCTCGCGGTAGGAGGGCAGCACGTAGACCGACGCGGAGGCGATGGCCGGGCGCACGTCGTCCAGCCGGCCCAGGAACTCGACCGTGCCGCTGGCGATCCATTCCTCCAGCTCCGCCGGGGCGATCGCGTCGGGGTTGGAGTCGATCCATCCGGCCAGGCGGAAGCGCGCCTCCGGCCGCAGCCGCCGGACCCGGCGCGCCGCTTCCACGTACTCGCGCACGCCCTTGTCGCCGAGCAGGCGGCCGATCATCAGGAAAGAGGCCGGCCCCTCGCACGGCGCGCCGGGCCGGAAGCGCACCACGTCCACGCCCGAGCCGTTGACCACCACGGAAGGAACGTACGCCGGCAGGATGCCCGAGCCGCGGAACAGCGCCTCGTCGTCCGGGTTCTGGAAGAACACCTTGTGCGAGAAGCGCAGCGCGCCGCGGTAGAGCAGGCCGACCAGCCGCGCCACCGCGCCGCGGCGCTGGCCGGTGAAGGCGTAACCCAGGCCGGTGATCAGCGCATAGCGGCGCGGCACGCGCGCCATCGCCGCGGCCAGCGTGCCCCAGATGACCGGCTTGGCGGTGTAGCCCAGGAACGCATCGGGCCGCAGCGACCGCATCAGCCGCGCCAGGCGCGCCAGCAGGGCGAGGTCGGCCAGGGGGTTCGTGCCGGTGCGGTGCATGGGCACGTCCAGCACCTCGGCGCCGATGGACCCGAGGAAGCGCAGCGTCTCCGGCGCGCCCGCCAGCCCCGGCGCCGCCACGCGGACGTGGTGGCCGGCGGCGACGAGCGCCTTCAGCAGGTCGCCGCGGAAGGCGGGGATCGAATCCGGGAACGCGGCCAGGACCAGGATGTTCATGCGCAACCGGCGACGACGCTGGCGAAGCGCGGCAGGGAGTGGGTGTGGCGGACGTAGTCCATGAAGCGGCCGGAGCGGTCCTCGGCCGAGGCCAGCTCCGCGCGCAGCGCCTCGGCGATGGCGTCGGCGGTGGTCGCCGCGCAGACGGTGATGTGCGGGATCGTGCGCACCCAGGCCGTGCACGGCGTGGCGACGATGCGACGGACCGAACAGGCCATCATCTCCAGCAGGACGTTGGGGAAGCCCTCGCGCTCGGAGGAGACGACACCGACGTCCGCGTCCTTCATGAGCGGCCAGGGGCAATCCTGGTGCCCGTGGAACACGACGCGGTCCGCCATCGCGCGCTCGTCCACCATCGCCTTGAGACGGGCCTCCTCTTCCCCGGATCCGATCAGCTCCAGATCGTAGTCGGGGAATTCGCCTGCAACGCGTGAAAACGCCTCGACCAGCGCCGCGAAGCCCTTGATCGGGATCAGCCTCCCGCAGGCCACCACCCGCTTGCGTGCGGGCGCGGCGGGCGCGGCCTGCGCCAGCGCGGCGCGCACCGGTTCCAGGTCGATCGGGTTGGGCAGCACGATGGGGTTGCTTACCGGGCATCGCCCCAGCGCGGCTTCCAGCGAGCGGAGCATCTCCGGCGTCTGCAGGACCAGCGCGTCCTGCGGCCCGTACCCGATGCGGTACAGGGCGCGGAACAGCGCGCGCTTGAGGCCGTGGAAACGGTCGAAGATCACGGTGGACTCGCGCGCCACCAGCCGCTCGCAGCGGAGCAGGCCGAGGCGCCGCATCAGCCCCAGCGCGGCGTTCACGTGCAGGTGGGTGGAGTAGACCAGCGCGTAGCGCCGCCGACGGGAGCGCAGCGCGATCTGCGCGACCGTGGCCGGCAACGAGGCTTTCTCGGAACGGTAGGCGTTGGCCGTGACCGCGACGTTGGCGCACTGGGCCACCTGCCGCAGCGCCGGCTGCATGCCGCGCGACATCGCCAGCACGTCCACGTGCCAGCCCTCGCGCGACAGTTGCCGCACCAGCGCCAGGGCGACGGACTCGGCGCCTCCCTTGAGGCCGGTGGGCAGCACGACCAGGGCCGTTCGGGGCGTCGCGCTCATGGGTTCCGGGCGGCCCGCGCTTCCTGGATGGCCATCGCGCGGGCCACCTTCTCCCGGTAGGCAAGCCCGGCGAGCTCGCGCTCGCTCGCGCAGGTGGCCAGCACCTTGTCGCGATAGGCGTCGAAGCTGCCGACCACGCGCGCCGGGCAGCCCACCGCGACCGAGCCGGAGGCGATGTCCGCCGTGACCACGCTGCCCGCGCCGACCACCACGCGCGAGCCGATGGTGACGCCCGGCAGGATGATGGTGTTGACGCCGATGAACACGTCGTCGCCCACGCGGATGGCGCCGTAGCGCTGCCTGCGCCCGTCGCCGTCCCGCACCAGCCAGGTCGCGCCATCGTGGGTCAGGAACTTCACCCCGCTGGTGACCGTCACCCGGTCGCCGATGTGGATCAGGAACGGCTCCGATCCCCACTGCGTGGTGTAGATCCGGCAGCCCTCGCCCACGCGGACGCCCAGTTTCCTCGCCAGCCAGACGCCGCCTAGGAAATGCGAGAGCAGGCGCAGCACGGCTTTCCTAAGCACGGCGCTTCCTCCGGGTCATGCGCAGCAGCACGTAGCGGATGAGGTAGGCGGCCACGGCGATGAGCAGCAGCCGCCTGACCGCGGTCAGCTCGTAGCTGATCGAGTTCCTGTGGATGTAGGTGCACCACGAGATCGCGCTGCCGAACACGGCGGCGCGCACGATCCAGTCGCCGGAGGCCATGAAGCGGTTGATGAGCGGCAGGGTCGCCGCGTAGAGCGCGGCGAACGCCAGCAGCAGCGCCCAGCCGCCCACCGAGAACGCGTCCAGCCACGGGCTGAAGGCCACGCCGTAGTCGATCTCGGGGAACAGTTCCGAGGAGAAGCTGCGCGAGGCCGACTCCGGCGCGATGAACACCGCGAACGGGAAGATGCCCACCAGGATGCCGCGCAGGAAGTCGAACCCCGGCTGGTCGAACCGGTAGAACAGCCCCATGTTGAGGTTGTTCATGATGACGAACGGCTCGGATGCGGACATGGTCTTCACCAGGTAGTCCCAGGAGAAGTCCGCCATCCGCACGTACTCCATGCCGGCCTGGCGGACGCCGCCGAGGTAGCCCTTGAGCACGGTGAAGAACACCACGATCGCCGCGCCGGCCACCGAGTACTTGAAGCCGCGCGTGACCACCCGCAGCGGCCCCAGCTCGGTGAGCCGCATCCACAGGATCGCGGCCACGCCCAGGAACAGGAAGCTGCGGAAGCCCAGCGCCAGCTCGACCAGCAGCAGCGCCAGGAAGGTGTACTTGTAGGCGCGCATCCGCAACGCGGCCGAGGCGACCAGCCCGAACAGGGCGAGGTTGCGGAACAGGACGAAGTCGCGCCCCAGCTGCTGGCTCAGGTCGGACTTGCGCATGGAGAACGCGTCCAGCCCGACGCCGCGGATGGTGAGCAGCAGGAAGAACACCGCCAGGGCCAGCACCACGCGCAGGGTCATCCGGTCCGCCGCGCGGATCCCGGTGCCGGGCTCCCGTTCCGGCGCCAGGCTCCTGCCCCGGCGCGAATCGTTGAGCAGCGAGCCGACGATGATCGGCGCCATCGCCACCACCAGCACCATGTAGCTCTCCGGGTGCAGGTCCGTGGCCACGAACTGGCCCAGGCTGGAGTAGCTGCCGTAGCCGAGGACGGCGGGGAAGAAGTAAACGGCCGCGCCGAAGAACGCCATGCTGAAGGCGTCGAAGTTCCTCCTCCGGCAGGTGAAGTAGAGGATGCCGAGCAGGTAGATCGCCAGGAACAGGAACCGAGCCATCAGCGGCACCCCGTAGCCATCGCCTTGCGGTAGGTGGAAATCCTGAGCACCAGGTTGGGCGCATGCGAAGCGAACAGGATCAGGTAGAAGCGTGCATCGCCCGTGAAGACGACCGGCGTGAGCAGCAGCGCCTTGGCCGCCAGCTCGGCGGCCTGGGCCTTCATCATGAAGGCGTTCTGCCGATGCACGGTCAGCAACGCGGCCGACGGCGAGCTGGAGAGGATCGCCCCGCTCCACAGCGACAGCACCGCCATGCAGGCCGCGGCGACGCGCCAGGTGGGGTTGGGCACGACCGTGCTGGCCACCGCGTACAGCACGGCGGCGGCGGCCAGCGAGAACAGCACGCCGGCGCCGAACAGCGTCCGCGACCAGACGCGCACCAGGGCCAGGCAGCTGGCCGAGTCGCCCGAGCGCACGCGCCTGCCCAGCTCGTGCACCAGGTGGCTGCGGATGGAGGAGGAGACCAGGTTGATCGGCAGCCGCACCACCCGCTCGGCGAGCAGGAAGCCGGCGCACAGCGCCGGCGACACCGACAGGTAGAAGAAGTAGTACGGCAGGTTCAGCGCCAGCCCGCTGATGGCCGACTGCCCGAAGTACGGCACCCAGACGTCGGCCTGCCCGCGCGCGGCCGTGCGCACGGCCGCCAGCCCCGGCCAGCGGCCGGACCGGCGGCGGATGCCCAGCACGCAGTAGCCGGCCAGCAGGATCGACCCGGCCAGGGACGCCAGCAGCGCCGGCCGCGGGTCGGCCCGGTCGCCCAGCCAGGCGGCGCACACCACCAGCGAGGCCACGGCGGCCGAGCGGGTCGCGCCCATGCGCCCGGCCTCGGCCGAGCGGCCCTGGCGGATCAGCAGCTGCTGCGCGACCACCAGCAGGCCGTTGGACAGCGCCAGGGCGACCCCGGCCAGCGCGACGAGCCCGTAACCGGGGGCGTCCAGCGCGCCGAGCACGGGAACTGCCACCGCGGCGAGGGCCAGCGCGACGGCCAGCGCCAGCGCCACGGTGGCCCAGGCCAGGCGGTGCGCCTCCCCGTCCTCGGCGGCGACCAGGATGGTCTGCTCGAGGCGCAGCGTGGTCACCGCCGCGAGCATGCTGCCCGTGGTCACCGCCAGGCCGTAGGTGGCGAAGGCGCCGGTGGACAGCAGCAGCGACAGCAGCACGAGCGACGCGGCGGAAAAGGCCTGGCCGGCCGCCTGCCATCCGGAGTAGCTGGCGATGTTCTTCAGCATCCTCGATCCGGCGCACCCGCCGCGGGGGGATCCGTGGACCGGGCCGCCGGGGCCGGGCGGCGGCTAGCGCGCATCCCCGGCGGCGTCCGGTCCGTAGTAGCCGCGGTACCACGCCACGAAGCGGGCGACGCCTTCCTCCACGTCCACCCGTGGCGCGTAGCCGACGTCGGCCACCAGGTCCGAGACGTCGGCCTCGGTGTCGGGCACGTCGCCGGCCTGCAGCGGCAGCAGTTCCATGCGTGCCTCGCGGCCCAGGCAGCGTTCCAGCACCTGGATGTAGCGCAGCAGCTCCACGGGGCGCTCGTTGCCGATGTTGTACAGCCGGTACGGGGCCACGCCGCTGCACGCCGGGTCGGGGGCGTCGCCGCGCCAGTCCGGGTCCTTGCCGGGCACCCGGTCCAGCGTGCGCAGCACGCCTTCGACGATGTCGTCCACGTAGGTGAAGCTGCGGCGGTGATGGCCGCGGTTGAACACCTTGATGGGCTCGCCGGCCAGGATCGCGCGGGTGAACAGGAACAGCGCCATGTCCGGCCGGCCCCAGGGCCCGTAGACGGTGAAGAAGCGCAGGCCGGTGCAGGGGATCCCGTACAGGTGCGCGTAGGCGTGCGCCATCTGCTCGTTGGCCTTCTTGGTGGCCGCGTACAGGGTCAGCGGGTGCTCGGTGGACCGGTGCTCCGAGAACGGCATGGCGGTGTTGGCGCCGTACACCGAGCTGGTGGAGGCGAACACCAGGTGTTCCACGCCGTGGTGGCGGCAGCCTTCCAGCACGTGCAGGAACCCGGTGACGTTGCTGTCCACGTACACGTGCGGGTTCCGGGCCGCGTAACGCACGCCGGCCTGCGCGGCGAGGTTGACCACGCGCCGGGGCCGGTGGGCGGCGAAGGCCGCTTCCATGGCGGCGCGGTCGGCCAGGTCCGCGTGCACGTGGGTGTAGCCCGGGTGGTCCTGGAAGCGGGCCAGGCGTGCGCGCTTGAGCCCCACGTCGTAGTAGTCGTTGAGGTTGTCGATGCCCACGACGCTGTCGCCGCGCTCCAGCAGCCGCATCGCCACGTGCGAACCGATGAAGCCCGCCGTGCCCGTGACCATCACCTTCATGCCGTCCCCCGCTTCACAGGCGCCCGTCCACCGCATCGCGCGGCAGCACGTACTTCACGTCGTAGACCACGCATTCGGGCTTGCCGTAGGCGCGGATGCCCGCCACGCCCATGCTGCGGAACTGGTCGTGGCCCACGGCCACCACCACGGCGTCGTAGCCGCCCGGCTCGGGCGCCTCCAGCGACAGCCCGTACTCGTGCCGCGCCTCCTCCGGGTCCACCCACGGGTCGTGCACGTGCACCTCCGCGTTGTAGCCGTGCAGCGCGGTGATGATGTCCAGCACCCGCGTGTTGCGCAGGTCCGGGCAGTTCTCCTTGAACGCCAGGCCCAGGATCAGCACCCGCGCGCGCACCGGGTTGATGCCCTTGCGCACCATCAGCCGCACCACCTCGTGGGCGACGTAGGCGCCCATGCCGTCGTTGGTGCGGCGGCCGGCGAGGATCACGTCGGGATGGTGGCCGACCTGCTGCGCCTTGTGCGTGAGGTAGTACGGGTCCACGCCGATGCAGTGGCCGCCGACCAGGCCGGGGCGGAAGGGCAGGAAGTTCCACTTGGTGCCGGCGGCCTCGAGCACCTCGAGCGTGTCGATGCCGAGCTTGTTGAACAGGATGGCCAGGTCGTTGACCAGGGCGATGTTGAGGTCGCGCTGGGTGTTCTCGATCACCTTCGCGGCCTCGGCCACCTTGATGCAGCTGGCCCTGTGCGTGCCGGCCGGGATGATGCTGCGGTACAGCGCGTCGATGAACGCGGCCGCCTCCGGCGAGGAACCGGAGGTCACCTTGAGGATGCTGGTCACCCGGTGCGCCTTGTCGCCCGGGTTGATGCGCTCCGGGCTGTAGCCCACGTGGAAGTCGGTGCCGAAGGCCAGACCCGAGGCGCGCTCGAGGATGGGCACGCACACTTCCTCGGTGCAGCCGGGGTACACGGTGGACTCGTAGACCACGGTGTCCCCGCGCTTGAGCACCTTGCCCAGCGACTCGCTGGCCCGCACCAGCGGCGTGAGGTCCGGGCGGCGCGCCTCGTCGATCGGCGTGGGCACGGTGACGATGTACACGTTGCACGCGGCGATGTCATCCAGCCGGTCGGTGAACGACAGGCGGGCGGCCTCCGCCAGCAGCTCGGGTTCGACCTCCAGGGTGCTGTCGCGGCCGGCGCGCAGCTCGCCGATGCGGCGCGCGTTGATGTCGAAGCCGACGGTGTCGTAGCGCTTGCCGAACTCGACCGCCAGCGGCAGGCCGACGTAGCCCAGGCCGACTACGGCGATTCGTGCATCGTCGAGCGAAAAACCGTGTGTCATCCGTGAGTCCTCGCGGGGTGCGTGGGAATGTGCGTGCGCCCGGCCACCGATTATGGAGGGTCGGGCGGCAGCCGGCGGGGCCGGGGGCCGCGCCGGCGCGCGGGCGGCGGCGGCCTCACGCGGGCCGCTCCACACCGGAGGCGCGCGCCGCCGGGGCCGGGTCGCCGTCGCGCGCCTGCGCGGCTGCGCGCACCGCCACGCCACCGAGGAAGGCGGCGACGGTCATGATGGCGGGCGTGCGCAGCGGGTAGTCGGCGATGCTGTGGGCTAGCACCACCGCGACCGCGAGCCAGCTGCCGGTGGCCAGCCAGTCACCCGCCTCGCCGCGCCACGCACGGCGGGGAAAGCTCCAGGCCATCCCGGCCGCCAGCACCGCGATCCAGGCCAGGCCGAGCACGCCGCTCTCCAGCCACCACTGCGCGTATTCGTTGTGCGCGTGGTTGACGTAGGCCCACTGCAGCGCCTGGTCGGGCGTGTGGGCGTCGTACCACTGCACGAAGCTGCCCACCCCGGTGCCCCACGGCATCGCTTCGGCGGCCAGCGCGGCGGTGTTGCGTGCCATCGCGATGCGCGTGCCGGAAGCGTAGTCGGTCTTCACCCAGGCGCTGACGGCCGCCAGCAGGCAGGCGGCGGCGAGCATGCCGCCCAGCAGCAGGAAGGTGCCCTGGCGGCTGTGTTCGCGCCGCTCCAGCCGCTGCGCCAGCCAGCCGGTGCCCACCGGCACGAGCAGCAGCGCGCCGAGGCTGATCAGGGTCATGGCGCGCGAACCGACGATGGGCAGCGCGACCAGCAGCAGCACCGCCAGCCCCGCGACCGCCACCAGGCCGGCGGCGCGCGCGTGGCGCGCGTGCGTGCGGCGGCGCGGGTCGAAGGCCCAGGCGGCCAGCAGCACCAGCGCGATGCCGATGCCGGTGGCCTGGTGGTTCTGGTTGGCGAAGAAGCCGTTGAGCGCCGGCTGCCACTGCGGGAAGGGGTTGAGGATGCTGTCCTGCGGCGCGCCCAGCTGCAGCAGCCCGAGCACGAGGCTGGCGGTGGCGGCCAGGACGATGGTCCATGCCAGCGGCACCTGCTGGCGGCGCGGCAGCGCCACGGCGGCGACGAACGCGCCCAGTCCCGGCAGCAGCGCCCACAGCCCGCGTTCCGTGGCCCAGGGTGTCTTGCTGGTGCCGCCGAGGATCTGGAACAGCAGGCCCGCGGGCACCAGCGCGGCCAGCACCAGCGCCACGCGCAGCGCGCGCGGCGGCGGCTCGGCCGGGTGCAGGAGGCGTGCGCAGGCAAGCGCCAGCACCAGGCAGGCGACCAGCTGCGTGGCCGCATCACCGACTCCGCGATCGAAGGAGCCGCCGCCGGTCGCGTACGCCGACAGCAGCAGCACGCCGGTCGCGAGGCACAGGCAGTTCCCACGCCGGGGCAGGGACGATGGATTCATCGAAGCCAGACTGGATCCGGGGACGAATGACGGGACAGGCTTCTCGCCTGTCCCGTCGGATTCGAGCGGACCCCGTACCGGCTGGGGCGGCAGGGAACGGCGAGGCGGCGCGACGCTAGTTCACAACGGGGGAATCAGCGGCTGACGGGTGGACGCTCGTCGTCCTCGTCGTCCAGCGTCTCCTCCATGGCCACCGCGGTGAGCGCCACGCCACCGGCGACCAGTGCGACCGTGCCCGCGGCGTTGGGCGCGGCGGCGGTGCCGGAGCTGGTGCCGACGCCGGCCACGCAGGTCGGGGCGACCGTGTGCACGCCCGGCGTGGTGAGGACGACCTGGCAGCCGTTGGGGTAGGTCACGACGGCCGAACCGCCGGCGGGCACCAGCACGCGGTTGCCCGGGGCGAGCTGCACGCCGGAGCTGGCGGGCACGAAATCGCCCGCGGCATTGGTGGTCTGGACGTTGCCGGACTGGACCTGGAGCGTGGCGACCGGCTGCGTCGCCGAGCCTTCCTGGGCCAGCGCGGCCGCCGGCATCAGCGCGGCAACCACCAGCCCGACCGTCCGCAGGGAGAACTTCTTTTTCATGGCACAGCTCCTTCCTTTTGCCTCGCCCTTCTCGGGGGCGCGTGCGGCGAGAATAGCGTGGCGATGTGAGGAAACCGGGGGGTTTTCTTTCATCTGGCTGGCTCGTGCCTGAACCTTCACGGGGCGTTTTCGCCGGCATCCGGGCGCGCCGCCGACACGTCGTCCAGCCACAGTTCGCCGGCCACGTACTGGCCCACGCCGCTGGCCACCGGGTTGCGCAGGCGCAGCCATTGCGCCGGGCAGTCGGCGGGCACTTCCGCGTCCCACGTGAAGACGGTCCAGCCGAAGCTGCCCTGGATCCGCTCGCTCGCGCCCAGCAACCGGCCGCCGCGCATGCACAGCACCGCCCATTCCAGCCCGCTGTCGCTGCGCAGGCTCTCCGCGCGCATGCGCGCCTGGAAGCGGTAGCGGCCGGGCGCCAGCAGCAGCGCCTGCTGCAGCCCCGCGTGCGCGGCCGGGCGGCGGTTGAAGCGCACGTTCGCGGCCAGGCCGCCGCTGGCGTCGCCCTCGGGGCGGCGGAACTGCACGCTCACGCCCGGGATGCGCTCCACGCGCCAGTCGAAGCCGTAGCCGCCGACGGGCGATTCGAAGCCGCCGTTGAACACCGGCGACAGCCGCGTGCCCGCGGGCAGCAGTGTCACCCAGTGCGCATACGCCTCGTCCCAGCGCTTCTGCTTCATCAGCGCCTCGATCCAGCGCTGGTGCTCCTCGCGGCTGAGGCCCCCGGACGCCTGCAGCCCCGCGATCACGCGCTCGGACTGCGGGTAGCGGCCGGTCTGGATCTCGCCCAGGAAGCGCGTGCGCCACTTCGGCTGGCGCGCCAGCATCGGCACGATCGCGTCGGCGAACCGCGGGTCGGTGGCCATCCGCGCCAGCACCGGCACCAGCACCGGGTTCAGCTGCGGGGCGATGCGCAGGATGCGGTCGATCTCGGCCAGCGCCTGGTCGTAGCGGCCGTGGGCGAGGTGGTCGCGCAGCAGCCAGGCCCGGGCGGCGATGTCGTGCGGGCTGCTGGCGATGGCCTTGAGGTAGTACCCGCGCGCGGCGTCGACGCGGCCGCGCGCGTCCTCGCTCTGCCCGAGGATGCGCCACGCGCGTCCTTCCAGCGGCGCGCGCGCCAGCAGGCGCCGGGCGGTCGCCGCCGCGGCCGCGGGCTCGCCGTCGGCGAGCTGGCGCTCGGCCAGCCCCAGCAGCGCCGCGGGGTGGCCCGGCATCCACTGCAGGGCGCGTTGCGGCGCGTGGCCGGCCAGCGCGTCGGCCACCGTGTGCGCCACGATGCGCCAGGCGGCCACGGCCAGCGCGGCGCACGCGGCGAGCAGCAGCACCCGGCGGTTCCAAGCGCGCATCGGGCTCACGGGGGCGCGTCTTCCAGGATCACCGAATCCACGAGCCATTCGCCGTCGTAGCGCGTGAAGGCCGCGTGCAGGCGCTGCCGCGCCGGATCCGGCGGTGGCCACAGCACCGGGACGCTGGCGGAGGCGCGCCCGGGGCGGTGGTGCCACCGCGTCTGCTCGCGCAGCACGATGGGCGCGCGCGCGTCGCCGCCGGCGACCATCGAGCGACGGATGCGCTCGGCGTCCTCCATCGGCACCACGTTGCGCCAGATGGGCGGCGGCAGCGCGCGTTGCTGGGTGACGAAGGCCAGCAGCGAGTCCAGGCGCTGCTGGGCCAGGGCGAGGTCGGCCGGCGCCGGCGGGGCGTCGTCGCCCGGCGCGCCGGCCGGCGCATCCCCCGCGGACGCGGAGGCGGCGGCGTGAGCGGACGCGGCATCGTCCCGGGCCGCCGTCGCGCGGCCGCGCCCGGCCGTGGCCCTGTCCTCCGTCGCGTGGCCGTCGCCCGCGATGGCGTCGTCCGTGGCGTGCCTGGCCGGCGGCGATGCGGTGGCTGCGGTGGACGGCACGGGCGCATGCGCCGCTCCGC
>Ga0182792_1001316_pt1 | contig 20493 bp, 18 predicted proteins | sample Passage237B_FD_130497 | JGI IMG/M metagenome (GOLD analysis project Ga0182792, IMG submission 130497) | Cellulose adapted compost microbial communities from Newby Island Compost Facility, Milpitas, CA, USA - Passage2 37B (version 2) (version 2) ...
ATCAAGCAAAGACCTGTAAAAGCCACCTCCAAGATATACACGGCAACAAACCCATTCAAAAAAAGAAACTCACGAAGAACCCCGTTGATCAATGAAAACCCTATCCCCGCCATGATAATGATCAGAAAAAACACAGCCAACCTACGTGTGCGATCGGCAAGGCCTCCCAATTCGCCCAATAGACGTGTTCCTGTCTTGCTTTCTATAATATCGATCACAAAGAACAAACCGACCACCACAATACCGTGGTTGACCATCTGTATCATCGCACCTTGTAGTCCTGTCGTATTCCAGACAAATACGCCCGCACTGATCAGCCCTACGTGGGCTATAGACGAATAAGCAATCAAACGCTTGGCATCACGTTGTTGAAAAGCAATGATAGAAGCATATACAATGCCGACAATACACAATATCAATGCGATAGAGCCATAAGCTGATACGCCAAAAGGTACGATAGGTATCAACCAACGGATCAATCCATATACCCCCATCTTCAACATAATCCCTGCCAGCAACATTGTTCCGGCCGCAGGTGCATTCGTGTACGTATCGGGTTGCCAGGTGTGAAACGGTAAGATCGGGATTTTAATAGCAAAGGCAAGGAAAAAAGCCCAAAATATCCATCGCTGTTCCGATTCGCTCAGGATAAGGTGGATAAAAGAAGTCCATTCAAAATCTTTGTTCGGGTTTTGCTGATACAGATAAATAATGCCGATCAGCATAAAGATACTTCCTAAAAATGTATAGACAAAGAATTTCAGATTGACCCGTACCCGATCAGGACCTCCCCACAAGGCACAGATAAAATAAATCGGTATCAAAGCTATTTCCCATCCCACATAGAAGCTAAATGCATCCAAAGCCGTGAACACCAACAACAGTCCCGTTTGCATAAACAGCACCAAGGCATAGAAATTTCCTTTGTGCTCCTTGCCAAAAGAAGACAGGACAATAAGCGGGATAAGCACGTTGGTCAACAGCACCAAAGGCAAGCTGATACCATCTATGCCGATATGAAAGGATATACCCAAGCTGGAAATCCACGGAAAAACTTGTTCAAACTGTACCTCTGCATTCGGCACAAAAGTACATACAAACGGTATGGTCAAAGCCAATTGTACCAAAGATGCTACCAACCCCAACCACTTGGCCGCAACAGCAGATCGGACAAAACTTAGTACTATCGCACTAACAGTAGGAAATAACAACAGTATAAATAGGTTATCCATCGAATTTAAAAACTAAACATGCAAAAATCCATACAACATAATCGCCACAATCCCGATCACCATCATAAATATATAGAACCCAACGTGACCATTCTGTATCTGACGAATACCTCTGCCCGATAGGACAAAGAATTCGCCTACGGCATTGACCAAGCGATCTATTCCACCACCGTCAAAAACCTTGTAAAACACGATTGAAAGTGCATCTAATGGTTTCACGACGAGTGTATCGTACAGCTCATCGATATAGAACTTATGGTAAGAAAGTCTATATAAGAAGCTCGATTCAGCCACTTCGTTTGTCGATGCCGAGCGGCCATATTTAGTATAGGCAAAGATAGCCATCGCTACCGCACCTACGGTCGACACAGCCATCAGTATATACTCTGTGCTGTGGGACAGGTGAAATGGCGTCGCTACCGCATTCGTATCTGCAAAAACAGGGCTGAGGAATTCACCCAACCAATGTCCACCGCCAAGAACTTCCGGCACATTTAGCAATCCGCCAACGGTCGCCAAAACCGCCAAAACGATCAAAGGAAAGGTCATCTGCCATGGTGATTCATGCAGATGGTGCTTTTGCTCCTCTGTACCCCTAAACTTGCCAAAAAATGTCATGGACAATAAGCGAAACATATAAAAAGCCGTACACAATGCCCCGATAAAACCTAATATCCAAAAAACCGGACTGGAAAAAAAAGCATGTGCCAAAATCTCATCCTTAGAGAAAAAGCCCGACAAAGGCGGGATACCGGCTATAGCAACCGTACCGATCAGCATCGTGATATAGGTGACAGGCAAGTTCTTTTTCAGTCCTCCCATCATCCGCATATCCTGCTCATTGCTCATCGCATGGATGACCGACCCTGCTCCCAGGAACAACAAGGCTTTGAAGAATGCGTGAGTCAATACATGGAAGAAAGCACCCGTAAAGGCACCTACTCCCAAGCCTAAGAACATATAGCCCAATTGAGATACCGTAGAATAGGCCAATACTTTCTTGATATCATTCTGCGTAATGGCAATGAAAGCGGCCAAAAGTGCCGTCGCAATACCAACTACCGCAATGATCTGCATCGTAACCGGTGATAAGGTGAATAAGATATTCGAACGGGCAATCATGTAGATACCTGCCGTCACCATCGTAGCGGCATGGATCAAGGCTGATACCGGTGTGGGGCCCGCCATCGCGTCCGGCAACCAGGTAAACAAAGGCAATTGCGCCGATTTACCCGTAGCCGCCACAAACAACATCAACGTAATCAGCAACAATGCCGCATCACCCATCGGGAATTGGGCAGCCTTAGGAAAGACTTCTGCAAATTCCAATGACCCGAAAGTGGCTATTATCGCAAACACAGCTATCAAAAAGCCCAGATCTCCGATCCGGTTCATCACAAAAGCTTTCTTTGCTGCCGAGGAGTAATCTGAGTTTTTGTACCAAAAACCAATCAGCAGATAAGAACAGAGACCTACACCTTCCCAACCGATAAACATGATGAGGTAATTGGATCCCAACACCAACAACAACATGAAAAAGATGAAGAGGTTCAAGTACGAGAAGAATTTCCCAAAACCTTCATCGTGTAGCATGTAGCCATACGAATATACATGGATCAAAAAACCTATACCGGTCACGATGAGCAACATCAAGCTGCTCAATGGATCCAACAAAAAGGAAAAAGACAATTTAAAATTACCTACCGAAATCCAGTCAAACAATTGGTGCATATATGCTCCGCTCTCTCCTGCATCGCGCCAGGCCCTAACCTCTCCAAAAAGCACACAGCTTATCAAAAACGAAACAAGCACCACACCACTTCCGATGATTCCGATCAGGGACTTAGGCAATATCTTCTGCCCCAAGCCATTGATCAAGAAACCAACCAAAGGCAACAAAGGAATTAACCAAATAAGTTCTTTCATAAATAAGTATCTAAGTCTGCTTATATATTTACCAACGCAATTTGCTCAACGACTCCAAATCTACAGATTTCGTATTTCGGTACACCATGATGACAATAGCTAGCCCCACAGCAACCTCTGCCGCAGCCAACGCCATGACAAAAAACACAAACACCTGTCCACTGGCATCTCCCCGGTATGCCGAGAAAGCAGCCAATAACAGATTGACCGAATTCAGCATCAGTTCGATAGACATCATGATGATGATGACATTGCGGCGGATCAACACGCCGACCACACCGATCGCAAAAATGATACTACAGAAAATCAAATAATGATTTAACGGTATCCCCTGTATATGTTGAATGATATGATCCATTAGGCTTCCTTCGTTTCTTTTTTAGCTAATAATATGGCACCGACCATCGCCGTCAACAACAATATAGACGATAGCTCGAACGGCAACAAAAATTCATCAAACAATACCTTACCCAGATTTTTTACCAAACCGACATCCGAATTGCCCGTCACAAAACCATTATCCAATTCGATCACCCGAAAGGCTCCAAGGAACGTCGCTAGCAGACACATCCCTGCTACGGCTCCCATGATCTTGACCAGATTGGACTTCATTGGTTCGGTATCCTTATTGAGATTCAAGAGCATCAGTACGAACAAGAACAATACCATGATCGCGCCCATATACACAATGAAATTGACTACAGCCAAAAACTGGGCATTGAGCATGATATAATGTACCGTAAATGTGAAAAAAGTAACTACCAGATAGAGTACACTGTGCACCGGATTCTTCGTAAAGATGGTCATCAGCGCAAAGAAAATAGACAAAAAAGCTACAAAATAAAATGCGGTCATGAGCTTATATTTTTTTCCTGTTTTAGTTGGGTAATATCAAATTTTGGTTCGACCAGTTTATCCTTCCCGTATATAAAGTCCTTACGCAGATAGTCTGCGGTCACATGCGGACCATCCAGATAGATCGCCTCTTTGGGGCAAGCCTCCTCACACAATCCGCAGAAAATACAGCGCAGCATGTTAATCTCGTACACCGCTGCATATTTTTCTTCCCTGTACAGATGCTCCTCACCTTTCTTGCGCTCGGCAGCGATCATTGTAATCGCTTCGGCCGGACAGGACAGAGCACACAAGCCACAAGCTGTACACCGCTCCCTTCCCTGCTCGTCACGCTTCAGCGAATGCTGTCCCCTAAAATTCTTGGAATAAGGACGTATCTGCTCCGGATATTTGATCGTAGGGATCTTCTTAAAAAAATGTCGTATGGTAATCGAAAGCCCCTTAGCAATGGCAGGCAAGTACATGCGCTCCCATATATTCATCGGCTTTTGCTCGAGTACCTTTTTTCTATTGCTTAATGACTGCATAGTTTATTTTTTCTTTCTTGTGACCCTGTTAACTTGTGATCTTGTTATCCTGTTAACTCGATAACTCGTTCACTTGATAACTTGTTAACCCGTTCACTTGATAACTCTTAAAAATATGTATCCTTTACTAACGTAATCACCCCGGTCAACACAATATTGGCAATGGCCAACGGTATCAGCACCTTCCACCCCAGATTCATCAATTGGTCATAGCGAAAACGTGGCAATGTCCAACGAATCCACATGAAGAAAAAGATAAACCCGAATATTTTCAAAAAGAACACCAACACACCGATGATCGTAATCCAATTCTGGGACAATCCCAGGTCATACATGAACGGAAAGTTGTACCCACCGAAATAGAGCGATGCCATCAAGGCCGAGGAGACAAACATATTGATATATTCCGAAAACATGTACAAGCCCAACTTCATCGACGAATACTCGGTGTGATAGCCACCGACCAGTTCGGTTTCACATTCGGGCAAATCGAAAGGCACCCGGTTACATTCTGCAAAAGCACATGTAATAAACACCAGAAAACCCAAAGGTTGCACCCAAATATTCCAGTTGACAAAACCGGATTGCTGTGCAACGATCTCGCCTACGGACAATGTACCTGTGACCATCAATAAGGCGATCAACGACAGCCCCATGCCGATCTCATAGCTGATACTCTGCGAAGCAGCCCGGATAGCTCCCATGAGGGAAAACTTGTTGTTCGACGCCCAACCGCCCAACATAATACCGTACACACCCAAAGCAATCACACCAAAAATGTACAACACGCCGATATTAACGTCTGCCACCTGTAATGAAACAGCCTTGCCATTGATCACGAGCTCCTGTCCCCAAGGGATCACAGCCGAACTGATACAGGCCGTAATGATAGCAATGACAGGCCCCAGGATAAACAAAGGCTTGTGCGCGCCTGCCGGAATGATCTCTTCCTTGAAAAAAAATTTCCCTCCATCACATAAAGGTTGGAGCAGGCCAAATATACCAGCCCGATCCGGGCCATACCTATCCTGCATAAAACCTGCGACCTTACGCTCTGCCAATGTAGAGTACATCGCTATAACCAAGGTTACCGTAAAAATGATAACCACCAAAATCAACTTCTCTAAAATAAAAGCAACTTCCATCCTCGCTTATTTTAATCGTTCCGTACGAGCCAATTGTTCTTCATTGGCCAACTGCAATTTCTTGTTCTCCTGAATCACTGGAGGAAGATTGAACTCATAATAATGGTTAGCTGCAATCACCGATTCATGATCGATAGGAGCCGGTTCTTCCAATATCCAATCTGCTGTACTTTTAGTCTCAAATCGACAGGTATCACAGATAAATTCCTCCACTTCCCCAAACTCATCCTTACGCCCGGTCACACGAAGCACATCTTCGCCTTTGTACCACAAGGTCACCTTGCCCGAACAGGTCGGACAGTCACGATGTGCATTGACCGGCTTGGTAAACCACACGCGGTTCTTGAATCGGAATGTCCTATCCGTCAATGCACCCACGGGGCATACATCAATGACATTACCGATAAAATCACTGTCCAGCGCCTTCTCGATATAGGTCGATATCTCCGAGTGGATACCCCGACCGATAATACCATGCTCCCTATTGTCCGTCAATTGATTGGCCACATATACACAGCGATAACAAAGAATACAACGATTCATGTGCAACTGTATCTTGTCACCTATATCGATACGTTCGAATGTACGCTTGCTAAACTCAAAGCGCGTTTGTTCCAGACCGTGCTCGTAGCTCAGGTCCTGCAATTTGCACTCTCCTGCCTGATCACACACCGGGCAGTCCAGCGGGTGGTTGATCAACAAAAATTCGACAACGCCCCGACGTGCTTCGATGACTTCGGGCGATGTGATATTGTGCACCTCCATACCGTCCATGACCGTCGTCCGGCAGGAAGCAACCAACTTGGGCATAGGCCGCGGATCTTTTTCCGATCCTTTGGCCACTTTGACCAGACAGGTACGGCATTTTCCTCCCGAACCTTCCAATTTCGAGTAGTAGCACATGGCAGGAGGCACAATATCCCCCCCTATCTGACGTGCCGCATTCAGAATGGTCGTTCCCGGAGCCACTTCTACCGGAATGCCGTCTATCGTTACTTTAAATTTTACTTCTTCTTCAGCCATTGTCTCTGCTATCTTAAAAAAGTACGGGCAAAAGATCTTATGCCCCTACGCATATTCCAACGGATCGGCATAATGCGCCAAACCATAATTTCTCTGCTGCGACTCGTCACGATGCGTAATATGCCATTCAAACTCATCTCTGAAATGGCGTATCGCCGCCGCTACCGGCCAAGCTGCTGCATCCCCCAATGGGCAAATGGTATTGCCTTCAATATTACGCTGTATATCCCATAGCAGGTCAATGTCTTCCATTGACCCTTGCCCTGTTTCGATATTGTAGAGGACATTTTCCATCCACCCTGTACCTTCACGGCAAGGCGAACACTGCCCACAGCTCTCGTGACTGTAAAAACGCGTAAAGTTCCACGTATTACGTACGATACATTGGTCCTCATCAAATACGATAAAACCACCGGATCCCATCATCGTTCCGGTCTGAAAGCCACCATCCGCAAGAGATTCGTACGTCATCAATCGAGGTTCACCTTTGATCGTCGTTGAAATCAGGTTTGCCGGCAAAATAGGTACGGATGAACCTCCTGCTACCAAAGCTTTCAGACGTTTGCCATTGGCGATGCCACCACAATATTCGTCCGAATAGATAAATTCCTCTACCGGCACACCAAGCTCTATCTCATACACACCTGGCTTATTGATATTGCCACTGGCCGAAATCAGCTTGGTTCCTGTACTGCGTTCGATGCCGATCTTTGCATACTCCTCGCCTCCATCATTGACGATCGGAACCGTAGCGGCAATGGATTCGACATTATTGACCACGGTCGGACAGCCATACAAGCCCGCTACCGCCGGAAATGGAGGTTTGATACGGGGATTGCCTCGTTTACCTTCCAAAGATTCCAACAAAGCTGTCTCCTCCCCACAGATGTACGCACCTCCTCCCGGTTGAACATATAATTCCAGGTCATAACCTGTTCCTAAAATATCCTTGCCCAAAAATCCGGCTGCCTTTGCCTCAGCAATAGCTTTTTCCAGGATACGGATCTGGGGCATCATCTCACCACGCACATAGATATAGGAGGTATTGGCACCCAGGGCATAGCTCGATACGATCATCCCCTCGATCAGTGCATGGGGAATATGAGTCATCAGGTACCTATCCTTGAACGTGCCGGGCTCGGACTCATCACCGTTGCACACGAGATAACGTGGAACACCTTCCGGCTTGGCCAAAAAACTCCATTTCATCCCTGTCGGGAAGCCCGCTCCCCCACGTCCGCGCAATCCGGATTTCTTGACCTCTTCCACCACATCATCCGGAGACATGGATTTCAACGCTTTTTCGACCGCACGATAGCCTCCCTTTTGACGATAAACTTCAAAAGTCTGTATTCCCGGAACGTTGATATGCTCTAATAATAACTTACGACCCATAATCCATTAAGCTTCGTGTTGTGCTTTATTACGTAAAGTTTCGATCAGTTGATCGACGCTTTCTTCTGTTAAATTCTCATAAAATGTATATTCGGGGCCTATCTGCAATACCGGGCCATAGCCACAGGCTGCCAGACATTCCACACCCCGCCAGGAGAACAATCCATCGGGTGTCACTTCGTTTTCCTTGACGCCCAACTTCTTCTCTATATGTGTCATGATACGCTCTGCACCGACCAGACAACAGGGCCCCGTACGACAAACCTCTAGGGTGTACTTGCCTCTGGGCTCCAAAAAATACATGGTATAGAATGTGGCCACTTCGTAGACTTCGATAGGCTTGATGCCCAAATATGCGGCCACCTTGTCCATGGCGTCAGTACTCAGCCACCCATACTCCGCCTGTACCAAGTGCAGGATAGGCAGTAAGGCTGACTTTTGTTTACCTTCGGGATAGCGCCCTACGATCTCTCCGAACTGGGCAAACAGTTCAGAAGAAAATTCGACAGGTTGATTTTCTTTTATACTAAGCATCTAATTCTCCCGCTATAACGTTTAAACTACTCATATTGATAATCGCGTCCGAAATCAACATCCCGCTGCTCATCGGAGCAAACATCTGGTAATTGACAAAGGACGGTCTTCTAAAATGCAGACGGTACGGCGTACGACCGCCATCATGGATCAGATAAAAGCCCAGCTCCCCATTGGCTCCCTCTACGGCATGGTACACCTCGGATTTCGGCGTTTCCCACTCACCCATCACAATCTTGAAATGATAGATCAACGCTTCCATGTTGTTGTAGACCTGCTCTTTGGGAGGCAGATAGAATTCCGGAACATCCGCGTGGAAGATCCCCTGAGGCTCCTTTTCTATTTTTTCCAAAGCCTGCTCAATAATGCGGAGCGACTGCCACATCTCAGCATTGCGCACCATAAAACGGTCATACACATCCCCACTCGTTCCTACAGGCACTTCAAAATCAAATTCTTCGTACGAGCAATACGGGTCCACTACACGCACATCATAATCTACACCTGTAGCCCTCAGAATAGGGCCGGACCAACTGTAGCTCAGGGCTTGCTCCGGCGTGACCGCAGCTACACCCGACGTACGTTCGATAAAGATCCTGTTTCGGACAAACAGTTCCTCAAATTCTTCCAATACGGGTGGATAACGTTTGATGAATTCCTTGATCTTTCTAAACGCAACCTCATTAAAATCACGCTCAAAACCGCCTATACGACCGATATTCGTCGTCAGACGGGCACCGCAGATCTCTTCAAATATCTCGTAGATAAACTCACGCTCCTGCATGACGTACAGGAAACCCGAAAAGGCCCCTGTATCCACACCCAATATCCCATTGCAAATGATATGGTCGGCGATACGCGCCAACTCCATCACGATCACACGCATGTACTGCACACGCTTGGGTATCTCGATATTCAACAGCTTCTCTACTGTCATATGCCACCCCATATTGTTGATAGGAGAAGAGCAATAGTTCAGCCGATCCGTCAAGGGCGTGATCTGATAAAATGGTCTATGCTCAGCAATCTTCTCAAACGCGCGGTGAATATAACCTATCGTAGATACACCACTGACGATGCGCTCTCCATCGATCTGGCACACATTCTGGAATACACCGTGCGTGGCGGGGTGAGTAGGTCCTATATTGAGCGTGATCAGCTCATCTTGCGGATCATTGTCATAAAAGACAGGGTTATTGTGCGTTATTTTACTTATGGATTTGCTCATCTGCTCGTCGTTTATCGCCCAAAATAAAAATCCTTCTTATCCACACGATTGGGATCTTCCAACGGATATTCCTTGCGCATCGGAAAAACATCCAAATCGTCCATATTCAATATACGTCTTAGATCGGGATGGCCTTCGAAAACCACTCCAAAAAAATCGTAGGTTTCTCTTTCCATCCAATTGGCTCCATGCCAAACGGAAGTAGCTGTAGGGATGGTGGGATTTTCGCCCTCCAGAAAAACCTTGATACGCAAACGAACATTTCTATATAAATTGTGTACATGATATACTACCGCAAAAGCTTTCTGCTGCTTCGGGTAATGTACCGCTGTAATATCGGTCAGATAGATAAATTGCAACTTTTCGTCGTCTTTCAGAAAAGAAAGCAACTCAATAATATCATCTTTGGACGTAGAGATGGTCAACAAGCCATGGGGCTCACCGATGATACCAACCCGCTCTCCAAACTTCTCCTGGAGATATGTCCAAATACCTTGATTGTCCAACTTATCCATTATCTGTCTGTATTCCGTATTTTTCCAACAATGCTTTATACTCCGGTGTATTTCTTCTGTTCAGCGATTCGTTCTTGACGATATCCTGCAATTTGAGTACACCGTCCAGAATAGCTTCCGGTCTCGGTGGGCAGCCCGGCACATACACGTCTACCGGAATGATTTCGTCTATGCCCTGCAATACTGAATAGGTATCAAATATCCCTCCACTAGACGCACAGGCGCCCACGGCAATCACCCATCTGGGCTCAGCCATCTGTGTGTACACTTGCCTCAATACGGGAGCCATTTTCTTGGCGATGGTCCCCATGACCAATAACATATCTGCTTGTCGGGGAGAGAAACTGGGACGCTCCGCACCAAAACGGGCCAAATCATACGTCGAACCCATCGTTGCCATAAACTCGATACCACAACAGGAGGTCGCAAATGGCAATGGCCACAGCGAGTTTGCTCTTGCCAAACCAATGGCCTTGTCTAAAGTAGTGGCAAAAAATCCAGCTCCTTCTACACCCGGGGGGGCTTCAGCTAAGGTAACCTTACTCATATTATCTCTCCGTTTCCTTATTTATACGGCCCACAATATACGCACATATTCCTACGATCAACGGGCCGGAAATCTATTTAGAATCAATCTAATCCCAGTTGAGAGCCTTTTTCTTGATGACGTAAATAAAGCCCAACAAGAGTAGCCCCATAAAGATAAACATCTCGATCATTCCCTCCATACCAAACTCCCGGAAGTTTACCGCCCAAGGATACATAAAGATCACCTCAACGTCGAAGATCACGAACAATATGGCCACCAAAAAATATTTGATGGAAAAGGGCTGTCTTGCATTTCCGATTACCTCGACACCCGATTCGAAAGCGCTGAGCTTATTTTCGGTCCTGACCTTAGGACCCAATAAATGGGTAGAAATAATCGCGAAGATACCGAAGCCTACCGCCACGGCAAGTTGTATCAGAATAGGAACGTAGTCGACTGGCAAACCCTGCCCTTGTAAATTCTCCATATTTTTCTCTCTCGTTTATTGAACAAAAATATAAATTTTATCGGATATAAAAAGAGAGGTAGGTCACTGTTTGGGTTGGTGTCGGTCACAAATCCAGAATACCAAAAACGGATTCGGGTCAAAGGATGAGGTGGAATTTGGTTTTTCCGATATCATCGCACTGTGTCAAGTTGGGTTGACCTATTAGTTTTTTGTAACGTCTTAACTATAATTTAACTAAGCAGATCGGTGGAGGTTGCACAGCATACTCCCCACCAATCACAAGCAACACCCTACAGATACGCTATGGTAAGCTTTTGGAAAGCTCGTTCAGCAATTTTTTTGCTGCGTTCAGATCCTCATTCCATCCTTCTCTCCTTTGTGCACTATTCAGTTTCTGAATTGCTGTGTCCAGTTTTTGCAATGCCACTTTATTATTTTGTTTTTCCAAAGCTTTCTTGACGATCTTAATCTTTTCGTAGTCCTGTATCCCTTCGACCATCCTTTCATAACGAATGGAGCTGCGCGCCTGTGGATACACGACATAGGTATCACCGGCAGGCCATCTCCTAAAGCGGGAGTCCTCCAAAGGGCGCTCCACCCAAGAGTTAAAAGCCCAACGAAGTACCCCATCAAAACCTGTCGCCATAGTATACCATCCCAGATAGGCGGATTCCGCAGGATCAGAAAACGTAAATTGATTCGGGAACGGATTCGAACAGTAGATATAGAATGTCGTATTGAGTCCTTTGCTTCTTCTCTCTATCAGATCTTCGGGCACAAATGGATTCTTGACCGAAATACTGATATCGCGGCTATTCGGATAGCGCCTATAAGTCTTTTGATTGTCCGCAAAGGCGACATTCAATTTCGGTGCGACCGAGCTTAAAAGTTCGAACGCGGCATCCAGGGATTTTCGGTCACGCTCATCCATCGCAATATTTGTGATATCCAACCAACCCTTTTTTTCCAAGTGCCGGACAAAATCTGGCAAAAAGTGGCCCCATAACTCTTTGAATATCGGTGTGCCCGGATCAGCCTTCATGTTGATCACATTACCCGTCGCCTCGTCTTTATAATGGACTTCGTTGTTCCATGGGATGAGGGAGTAACAGTTGATCATCTTATTGACTCCCATATCCATCATAAACTGCACCCAACGGTCAAAAACAGTATAATCGTAGGTCCACGTATCGTCCTTATGCTTTGTCCAAATGATCATATCTTCGTAAGGATCGAATGTCTGCACATTCCAGGGATCTTTATTCAATGTTGCTGTGATCACTTTTTGTCCCGCGTTTGCCAACATCTGCATCGTGGGCTTCATAGCTTCAAAATGACGGTCACTCCATACAGGCAAATTCTCTACCCTCGCTATAGCAGAAGGATGCTGCCATTGATCCAGGTGGAAACCCCACTGCGATGGCTCGGGCAATGTCTGGTCAATGACCTCAAGCGCTATCTCCAACGTTTTAGACTTTATACCCTTACCGGAGACCTGTATTTTCGAACGGTAATTGCCTGGGGCTGCCGAACGTGGGACCTCTACAGTGATCCATACCGGACGAACTTTCTTCGGTTCGAGATTAAAGTAGGATAGGTTGTCCAATATATCGGGCGAAAGCTTGGATGGATGATCTTCCGGTTTCCTAACGTTACAATTCGTGTAGGCCGAATCGGTCATGACGTAACGAACAAATCTCGCTTGGGCTATGTCCTTGGGAAGAACAGCTCCTTTATCCGAACGGAAATTCGTAAACCCAACTTGTACATTTTTAAGCTCTTCTCCTGTCCACAACAGCAATTGTGCAGAAAGCTTTTCCCCTTTCCATCCTACCAGCTTACCCGATGCCTGTATAGAAATATCGGGGAAAACCGATTTTGAAAATCTATGGTCAATGGAAACAAAGGAAACCTGCAAACCTTTGGATACCTTGGACCAATCAGACAAAGTATCTGCTGTAGGATCAGGCAATTCTGTAAATTGACCGTATATCAGTTTCTTTTTATGTTGTCCTTGCACGTAAGATATACTTAATAATAGTGCTATACACAATATTAAAAGCGTTAGACTCCTTCTTTTCATGTCAGTAATTTAATTGCCTTAATATTATTTCCTCCAATCGTATGTCAATATATTCGCTCTTCTATATTTATCGTTGCTAAGAGGAAATCCCCTTGACGCAAACGCCAAATAGATCCTATTACCTTTGATCTTTATCCCCTCTGCCTCCATATAACCTGTATTAGTGATGCCGACTTCTTCCAGTTGACCCATATCCGCAATCGCATTGACTTTTGTTCTCCCACAGATAACCTTCCCGTCCAAAGAAAACACAGTCACATAAGCATTTGACGGGCCATTTTCCGAATTGTTTTTATTGCCATCACCCTCATAAAACACCATATAATCTCCATCTACGTCAAAACCCTGAAAACTATAGGAGTTGACATCCGTTTTTTTATTGCTTCCCTTTGGCAAATGAAACGAAGAAACAGGTCGTAATTTACTCAGGTCGTACCCCCTCACCTGTCTGGTTTCTATACGTTCTTCACTTCCCAACTCTTCACCTCCGAGAGTCACCTTGACTTCAAACGACTCAGCCAGAAGTTTTTTCGCCTCACTGAGGCGGTAGAAATAAAAATACCGTCCCCCATCTTTAGTCGCACTAATGGCCAATACATCATTAGGGAGATCCAATGCTGGATGGACATTGTAAATCCCATTGTTTAAAAAGTATGTCTCTCCGGCATAACCATTTTCATATACTTTTCCGGATTCATACTTAATACGGGATACGGATCGCGAATCTTCGTATTCCGCCGTAGCAAGATTCTTGCTCGCATTGCTAGTGACCCACACGTAGACTTCTCCGTTTTCTTCCTCTATGGCAATATTGCTCCCATGTCCAAAATATTTCAAGGTCATGTAATCACGCTGTGCATCCTGGTTGGCACGCCCTTTCAGGATATAGAGTTCATGGGATTTCGTCTTGCCCTGGACACGCCCCGATACAGCCCCAATTTGGGAATAGTAGATATTGCTCTTGGTATCGATATCAAAACTCTGCATCACACGCAAGGGCGCCTTCAGCAAGACATTTTTGCTGTAGACCTCCGTCTGTAACAACGATTTTTCTAAAAAACTCAAATTTATATCTGCTCTCTTTTGATTGTTCGAAAGAAGAGAATCCGGCGTAATAGCTATGACGGTACCATAGGCGACAAAAGAGAAAGAAAAAAACAATATTACTTTTTTTAACATAATTATATTATTGTCTTGTTACTAAGTCATACCTAAATATATTCGCCCGCCTATTATCATCGCTCGTAGCAACATACCCTCTGGACGCAAATGCTATATATACTTTATTATTAATGATTTTTATACCCTCTGCTTCCATATAGCCCGTTTTTGTAATCCCCTCATCGTGTAGATCATCCAGATTAGCGATTGCTTCGACAGGAGTCCTGTGGCAGAGTATCTTGCCTGTCAATGAAAAGACTGTCACATAGGCGCCGGAAGGTCCATTGATGATATTGTTCTCATTGCCGTCTCCTTCATAAAAAAATACATATTTGCCATGTACATCAAAACCCTGAAAGCTATACGAATTAATATCTGTCATTTTATTTGATCCTTTTTCGATAAAAAATGTCGATAGGGGCTTCAATCTGCTAAGATCATAACCTCGGACATTTCTCGTGATAGTCTGTTGGTCAACTCCTGTCTCTTCACCACCTACAATAACATCGAAAGTAAAATCCTCCAAAGCCAGTTTCTTCGCTTCGCTCAGACGATAGAAGAAGAAATATCTTGTCCCGCTCTCGGTAGCTGATATAGCAAGTACATCGTTCTCAACGTCCAATGCAGGGTGTGTATTGTACAAGCCATTATTCAAAAAGTAGGTTTCGCCGGCATGCCCGTCTTCATAGACCTTGCCACTCTCATACTTAATACGGGAGACCGAACGTGACGCATCATACTCCAAAGTAGATGTGTTTTTTGTCCCGTTGCTGTTGACCCATACATATATCTCACTATTCTCTTCTTCTATAGCAATATTGCTTCCATGTCCAAAATATTTTAAGGTCATAAAATCACTGGTCGTATTTACATTGGCTTTTGATTTTAGGATATAAATTTCATGTGACCTAGATTGCCCCTGAATATTCTGATTGACTGCACCCAATTGTGAATAATAAATATTCTCGTTGGCATCGATATCAAAGCTTTGCATTACACGCAATGGAGCCCGAAGCAAAACATTCTTACTATATATCTGTGTATTGGGCAATGATTTTTTGAAAAAATTCAGATCAATATCAACCTGATCCTGATTACAGATACCGGAGTAAGCACACAGATCCTCTTCGTTGATATGCTCCTTACCTTTGCATGCCCATAATGAAGATATGAACAGCAAATATGTCATTTTTTTAAACATGTCAAATTATTTGTATAGTATATAAATCTCATTTAAAACATCCCGACAAGCTAACAAATGTGGAAAGGTCGAAGGGTGACCACTAACGATAAATCGTAAAATCATCAATCAGCAACCTTCCATTGGCGATGGAAGGATCCTCCTTCCCTCCTAGTCCAAATTTTATCACCCTAAAACGAACAGAACCTTGTATATTGAGCTTGTCAAATGTAGCTGTCCGCTGGCTTTTGCTAAAGGACGTAATCTCCTTTCCTGCTTCCTGCCACGTCTTTCCGCTGTCTATCGAGTACTCCAGTGTCCACTTACAGGCAGGGTCATTGCCATAAGACGCATGTTTTACAGTGACTTTAGACACCCCATCCGGTACATCAAACATCATCTGCAAATAAAGAGGTTTGGCATTTTCTTTATTAAATTGCGCACCTTTTGTACCATCTTCTGTTATTGCCCTGGCTCCGGTTTTTGACACAAGTGTCACACCGTTAAGTTTCCAGGTTCCCGATTTAAGTTCTACCAAAGCCGTAGCATACTTATCCTTGGTTTCTTCTGTATCAAATTTTTCCGGGAAATTTTCATAAATCTTTTTTGACTGTGCAAACACACCTGTCGTTGTCAAAAAAAGAAGAACCATCAATTGAATGCATGTTAATGATTTCATGTTTTAAATTTATATTATTGATAAATAGCAAAATTGTCAAAATTCAACCTTCCATTATTTCCCGATGGGGAAAGAACCTTGTATATTCTGAAACGAACTGGCTCTGTAATACCCAAATTCTCGAATACCGCCTTTCGTTGAGCATTCACAGACGCAAGTATTTCCGGAGCAGTCGGTATCGTACCGTCACCTATACTCGTAGGTGTAGCGGGTATCCAATCTGACGATGATGCCGTCTTGTATTCCAATCGCCAGGTCGGAATCGCATCTGTACCATATCGACCATAATCTACCGTCACTTTTGAAGCACCATAAGGCAAGTCATAATTCATTTCAAAAATTGCAACAGCATTTTGGTTCATCTGTAGCCCTCTGTTTGGAGGTGTCGAAGCAGGAGAATTCGTAATCCCGTTACGACTGCTTGTCCAAGATGCAATAGTGGTCTGATTCAATGTATAACCTCCTGAATTAAACGTCACAACACCTGTAGCATAAGCATCTTTTACGACATCTGTAATAAATTCTTCGGGAAAACCGCTATACAATGCTCCCGGCGTATATTTCTCGTCGTCTTCATCTTCTCCTGTTTTCGGATTCTCAAAGACAGCGAAATTGTCAATGCTCAGTCTTCCATTATTGATATTTACATTATTCGCGCCACTTCCATTACCGATCTTATGTACCCTAAACCGAACCCGTCCGGTGATATCCATCGGGATAGATATGTATTGCTTCACTTTGGATACCGCCCAATAGGTGTTCCCGATCTGAGTCCAGGTTCTTCCCATATTCTTGGAGTATTCCAATGCCCATTCGGCAGGCTTATCATTGGCATCGCCATAGCTGCTGACCCACAGACCTACCTTAGACGCTCCTTTCATCACATCGAATTGCATTTCCAAATACACCGGAACGGTTAAGTTTTGTTGAAAACGGACCGCATTTGGTGCACTAAGCACCCTGTCATTATTAGCATCCCCTAATCGAATATTAGTCAAAGACCAAGGTCCCGTCGTAAAGGTCACCACGTTATTAGGTACTTCCGGAGTGTTCATATTATAATCAGGCTTGAATGATGTCGGATGTGCATCGAATGTCTCCGGGAAACCATCGTATATTCTACCACTTGGATCCTGCAGATCATCTTTATTACGTGGCCACAAGGTTAGCCTTTCCTCTCCATCAACAATATATCTGTATGGAATAGCCACATAGTTTGCCGTCTCCGGCATTTCGACATCTGCAAATTCCGCTGTAGATTTAGTCACCAACATAGCAACTCCCATGCCGTCTACGATATCTTTATTACCTTCATACAGTTCGCCTGTAGCAGGTTTATTTCTGAAACTGACCGAATTGACATAAACTAGTGTACTTTCAAATTTGTCTGGGTTCTGGGCAATATCTCCCAAAGTGGTAAAAGTCTCGGTCAAGGGATTATTCGTCGAAACCCGGGTGATAGCTCCTGACGATATATTCGTCAACTGCAATATTCCGTCAAATTTCCTAATGCTACTACCATCGATATTGACAATGACCGAATCGCCGGGAAGAAATTTATCCGCTTCACTACCAATATGCAAATTAATACCTCGAATTACATTTCTCTTATAGTTTTGTAAAGTGATGGTTCCTTCCGGTAGATTGCGCCCATCAGGATCTGAAATAACTACCCCGACAAGATATTCAGCGCCAACCAAATTCGTGCCCCGGTCCAACTTTACCTCTTCTCCTTGGTATATCTTTCTTACATCCCCTATAGAGATAATAGGACTTGGGTAAAACTCCCCCGCTTCCTCATTAAGGGTTCTACAAGAGCCCATCAATACGATGAGAAAAACGAAAATGAATAGATTATGTATATTTTTCATAATTGTACAATTGATATTATGTGTATATTTATGGTTTTTGCCACCATACCTGTGTGTAGATTTCATCCGGACCCTGGGCCGCTACAGCCTTGGCATAGTTATCCCCATTTGTCGCCTGCACATAGATAGGATAATTCAACCGTGCGGGCATGACTTTATTATTTTTAAGTCCTGCACCCTTTGGCAAAACAGGATGTCCTGTCCTTCTATATTCAAGCCAGGACTGCACATCTGTAAAGAAAAGGGCATAATACTTCTGTTGATGGATCATCTCCAACTTCTGCTCTAGGGAATAATCATCGTCCCATACAAATTCACCGTTATTCAGATATTCCGGGCTTGCGGTAAATCCCCACAGCGCAATCGCATTCGTAATACCGCTCTGATAATAAAATGATGGTATCCTGGCCGTAATCCATTCCCGGGAAGCCGCTTCCGCTAATATAAACTGTATCTCAGCAAAATTCATGATATTTCCCAACAGAGGTTCTGATTGCAGGGCCGTAGGCATATAGGATCGTGCACGGGGTGCAGTTCCTTCTGCGTATCCGCTTTCTACACCCGCATACTCGCCCTCTGACAAAGTTACCCACTTTGCCAACCTCGGATCTCCCCAATCGACCAATCTATCGACAAAGAAACTGGCAGTTTTGGGATTATACCAATCCGCAGGTTTCCATGTCGCAAAAGGAGAATTGTAAGGCGCGACACCTGTCCAACGAAGTATAGCCGATTCAGCATTAGAGCCGATAATGGGATATTCACCGGGCTTTTCATCCACTATTTCCTTGATTTTAGCTATAGCAAACTCAGCAACTTCCCCCTTTGCGGATACGCGCAACAACAATCTTAGATAAAGTGAGTTTGAAAATTTTCTCCAATTTGCTACATTTCCACCATAAACAGGATCACTCGTAGCCAAAATATTTGTCCCTTCTTTCAACAACTGGTTGGCCTGTTCCAGTTTATCAAAAATATCCAGATAAATATCCTTCTGTTTGTCAAAAGCCGGCATCATAATGCCTTCTTTTGCCTTATTCGAATTGAAATACGGCACGTCCCCATAAGTATCCGTCAGCATCGAGTAGACCCAGGATTGGCACACCAATGATATCCCCATATATCCCTTTGTGTTTTCATCCGAGCTATTGATCTCTTCGGCAAAGGTATAGATGTCCTTGAAATTGGTCAGTTGTCGATACCATGAGTTCCACAAATAATCGGCTACATTCTTACGAATATCGTATCTGAAAATTTTTCCATCCGTATCTCCCATATTTACAGTCACCTGCATCAACTCATTGGTCAGGTTTTGGCTTCGTCGCATGTTGGCGCTTACCGTCTCGACCAGAGCTGGAGCCAAAAGGTTTTGAGGCAATACATGTTCTGATGTGTTCGGATTCGTATTGAGTTCCTTGAAACCTTTCTTACAGGAAACTGATACTCCTATAAAAACAACAAGCAACGCCTTCATCAAAAAATATCTTTTCATATCTATTATTTTTAAAAACCAACGGTCAGATTAATACCAAAAGTTCGTGTGGATGGAAACTGAGCGATTTCGTACCCCTTGAGTATCTCCGTCCCGCTCAACGCCCCAAATTCAGGATCAAAAGCCGGCCAATCAGAAAAAATCAACAGGTTTCTTCCATATACTCCTATTTTCGCCCGTTGCAAGCCCAACCGCTTTGCTTGTGCCGCGGTCAATGTATAATCAATTTTTGCTTCCCTAAACTTAATAAAGTCGGTAGAATACGTGCTCCCTTCGATATTGTCCCTTCCCGAATGGGCATTGTGATATGTCCATATATCTTCGGCTATTACCGTATTCGGTATGTAACTTCCGTCTGGTGCTAGCATGACACCTTTACCGATCAGTCCATTGTAACGCCCTGGCAACGTATTCTTCGTCTTGCCCTGCTCTGTCATAACCGCCTGTGTCAATGAATAAGCTACAGCCCCGAATTGTGCATCGAACAAGAAATTCATCGCAAACTGTTTGTATTTAAACTGATTCATCAAACTTGCTTTCCATCTTGGTGTCGTATTACCAATGTACATCAGATCGTTAGAAATCAAAGGATATCCATTTTCGTAGACGACTTGTCCATCCGGTGATCTCACATATCCTCTGCCGTACA
>Ga0182792_1001318_pt1 | contig 20473 bp, 19 predicted proteins | sample Passage237B_FD_130497 | JGI IMG/M metagenome (GOLD analysis project Ga0182792, IMG submission 130497) | Cellulose adapted compost microbial communities from Newby Island Compost Facility, Milpitas, CA, USA - Passage2 37B (version 2) (version 2) ...
AAACGGACGCCATTTAAATTGGGGAAAAAGCGCTTTTGGGCCATTCACTGTTCTTTAGGACGGTAAAAATAATAGCAACCGGCAATATTATGCTAGTCGGAGTGATTAAACGCGATCTTTCCTTTCTACTTTACCGTGCGGTTGATCCTAAATTTGGGTAACTTTGCAACCTTATTGAGGGTTGTCCTGCAAACTTTAAACGAATGTCAAAGAAAATAATTTACTCGGATAAGGCGCCTATGCCCATTGGCCCTTACAGTCAGGCGGTGCTGGTCAGGGATACGCTTTATGTTTCCGGACAGATTGCGCTTGATTTAGCCGAAAAAGGAGATGTAGCGGCTGAAACAAACCGGATTCTTGAAAATATAGGCCACATTTTGAAGGCTGCCGGAATGAACTATTCCCATGTGGTCAAGAGTACCATCTTCCTGAAGAACATGGATGATTTCGGTAAGGTTAATGAAGTATATGGTACATTCTTTTCGCAAAATCCTCCTGCCCGGGAAACGGTACAGGTGGAGAGGTTGCCAAAAGATGTGAACGTTGAAATTTCAGTCGTAGCGGTTTTATAAAAAATGGATAAGGTTAGGGTACGCTTTGCCCCAAGTCCGACGGGGTCTTTACATATCGGAGGCGTTCGGACGGCACTGTATAACTATTTACTAGCCCGCAAGCATGGCGGGACAATGATTCTCAGAATCGAGGATACTGACCAGTCACGGTTTGTACCTGGGGCTGAGGAGTATATTCTCCGGGCGCTGGAGTGGATTGGCGTGGAAATTGACGAAGGGATCGTAAAGGGAGGAGAAAGTAAGGGGCCGCATGCTCCGTACCGTCAGTCCGAACGCAAGGAGATCTATCGGAAATATGCAGAGCAGCTGGTTCAGGAGGGGAAAGCCTATTATGCTTTCGATACACCTGAGGAACTGGATGCGATGCGGAAACAGCTCGAAGCTGCGAACGTCACGCCCCAGTACAATGCCCTGACCCGTATGAAAATGAACAACTCCCTCACGCTTTCGGCTGAGGAGGTTCAACGCAGAATGGAAGCGGGTGACCCTTACGTTATACGGATCAAGCTTATGCCCCGGGACGAAATCCGGCTGAATGACCTCGTTCGCGGCTGGGTGTCCTGGCACTCTACCGAACTGGATGACAAGGTATTGCTCAAGTCTGACGGGATGCCAACCTATCACCTGGCCAGCGTTGTAGATGACCATCTGATGGAGATCAGCCATGTGATTCGGGGAGAAGAATGGCTGCCTTCAGCGCCGATCCACGTATTGCTCTATCGTTACTTTGGCTGGGAAATGCCCCGCTTCGCCCATATTTCACTGGTGCTTAACCCCGATGGCAACGGAAAGCTGTCGAAACGGGATGCCAGTGTTGGAGATTTTCCGCGGGTGCCCATATCCTGGACCGATCCGAATACGGGTGAAAAAATCAAGGGATTTCGGGAGGAAGGCTATCTGCCCGATGCCCTCCGTAACTTCCTGGTATTCCTCGGCTGGAACCCCGGTACCGAACAGGAAATCTTTACCAAGGAGGAGCTTATCCAGGCTTTCAGTCTGGAGCGCATGAACAAAGCCGGAGCCCGGTTCGATATCCAGAAAGCCAAATGGTACAATCAGCAGTACCTGCGCATGCTTTCTGACGAGGAGCTCGTATCGCTCGTCGCAGAGGAAGCTCAAAGCAACGGTTATGATATAGATCCCGAACTTTATCCAAAACTTGTCCATCTCTTCAAGGAACGGGTGACCTTTGCGAAAGAGATTCTTTCGGAGGCTGCCCACCTGTTCCAGACGCCTGAGTCCTATGACATGGAGGTAGCAGGTAAAAAATGGACCAAAGACGCGGTGAAGGGAATTGGTGCCTTTGCCGAGTCGCTGGACAAGGTGGAAGGCAGAATATCGGCGGAAGAAGCCAAAAACATACTGCATGATGTGCTCGATTCGCTCGGAATCAAAATGGGCAAGGTCATGCAATCGCTCCGCCTGGCCATTACCGGCAAGGGGGCTGGTCCTGACCTGATGATCATTATAGAAATTCTGGGTAAGGAGGAAGTAAAATCCCGACTGGAAAAGGCGTTGCAGGCATTGCCTGTCATCGATTGATAAGAGCAGCAGCGGCAGATGCGTCCCGAATGGAAGGCGCATCTACCGTGCCGCCACAATTTCCTCTATGATTTCTTCCGTGAGCGGTTTCGTACGGTAAAATACGTTGCTCCATATACTGGTAGCTTTCTGCTGATCCCTGGGAAGGGAAGAGGTCGACAGAACCACGATTTTGGTCCCGGTTTGCATGGATTCAGGCAGCTTTTTGTAGCGTTCCAGAAAGTCAAAGCCGTTCATTCCCGGCATGTTGATGTCGAGAAAGATGATATCGGGTTTCTTAAACTCCCTGTTTCCCGTAAAAAAATCGAGGGCTTTTTCCCCACTTTCGGCGATGAGAATTTCCGGATCCAACCCTGTATCCCTGATTACCAGCTGATGCAGAAAGTTGTCATCCGGATCATCATCGATCAGCATAACGCATTTTAACGGCGAATCGACTGCCATAGAATTACAGCTTCGGTTTATTCTTCGAACATCCTGCCCAGTCCGCCAAGAACAGAGCCGCTTTCCTTTCGGGTATTTGGACCGAAAACCGACAGTCTTTCAATGAGTTTGGAGATCGGCATCGACTGGATCCAGCACTTGCCTGTACCGCGGAGGGTAGCCAGGAAGAGACCTTCCCCTCCGAAAATCATGGATTTCAGATTGCCTGAACGCTGGATGTCGAAACTGAGGGTAGGTTCGAAGGCTACTACGCATCCGGTATCGATGCGGAGGGTTTCGTTGTTCAGCTGCCGTTCGACGACTACGCCCCCGGCATGGATGAAAGCCATGCCGTCACCCATCAGTTTCTGAAGGATAAATCCTTCACCGCCGAAGAGGCCCGATCCGAAACGTCTGTTAAAATGGATTTTCATGCCCGTGCCGAAGGCTGCACACAGGAAGCCGTCTTTCTGGACAATCAGCTCATTTCCGTAAATCTTCGAAAGATCGATGGGCACGATGGTACCCGGATAGGGGGCCGCAAAGGCTACCTTCCGTTTTCCGTAGCCGCGGTTGGTAAAGTGGGTCATGAAGAGGGACTCTCCGGTAATCAGGCGGGTTCCCGCACTGAAGATTTTCCCCAGAATACTCTGATTGGCCTCGCTTCCGTCACCCAGTTTGGCCTGGAAGTCGATACCCTCTTCCATAAAAAGCATGGCCCCGGCTTCGGCAATTACCGTTTCGCCGGGGTCAAGCTCTACTTCTACGAGTTGAATATCATCACCGATGATTTTGTAGTCAATTTCGTGAGATCGCATGGTTAATGGCAGAAATAAATACGTTAACTGTTATTCCTCTTCTTCGAGCTCGTCAAAAGGCAGGTCGTCAACATCCAGCCGATCGTTATCGTCTTCTTCCGTTTCCTCCGACTTCAAGCCGGGGATATCATCCCTGTCTTTCAGTTTTTTATCTTCTACATTCCGGTTAAGGAATTCGTTGATTTTATCCATGTCGAAGGTAGAGGTAATTTCTCCGAAGGAATTGATGCGAATATCGAACCCCTCGAGTTCCTTGTGTACTTTTGGAAGTTCACTGGTCTTCTTACCTGTTTTCGTATTTTTTCGTTTGGCCATGTGACGATGAGTTTCTGACGTGCCTGCAATCCCCCAATTTACAAAAAATTATCGGGTCGAGTAGTTAGGCGCTTCCTTTTGGATCATGATGTCGTGCGGATGGCTTTCCTTCACACCGGCAGAAGTGATTTTCACGAATTTGGCATTTTGCAGGGCTTCGATGTTGGGTGCTCCGCAATATCCCATACCGGCTTTCAGACCACCGCTCATCTGGTAAAGTACCTCGGCTACGCGGCCTTTCACAGGTACACGGCCCACAATTCCTTCGGGTACCAGTTTTTTGATATCGTCTTCGGCGTCCTGGAAATAGCGGTCTTTGGATCCGTCTTCCATGGCTTCGAGCGATCCCATTCCGCGGTATACCTTGAATTTACGTCCTTCGTAGATCACGATTTCGCCCGGAGCTTCGTCAGTACCTGCCAGCATCGACCCCACCATGACCGTTTGTGCACCACCTGCGAGGGCTTTGGTTACATCACCCGAGAATCGGATTCCTCCATCAGCGATTACTGGAATTCCGCTGCCTTTCAGCGCTTCAGCCGCTGCCATAACGGCGCTGAGCTGTGGCACGCCTATACCGGCAATGATACGGGTGGTACAGATACTTCCCGGACCAACCCCAACTTTTACCGCGTCGGCTCCGGCATTGGCCAGGGCGGTTGCAGCTTCGGCAGTGGCAATATTGCCGGCAATCAGTTCAACGTTGGGGAAAGTGGATTTGATCAGTTTTACCGCATCGATCACACCCTTTGAGTGACCGTGGGCAGTGTCGAGGCTGATTACGTCTACACCGGCCTTGATGAGGGCTTCCGCTCTCGACAGCATATCTGCCGTTACACCCAGTGCAGCTCCCACACGCAAACGTCCATAGGCATCTTTCGACGCGTTGGGGTGCGATTTGCGTTTCATGATATCACGGTATGTGATCAGTCCGGTAAGGCGGTATTCGCTGTCAACGATTGGCAGTTTTTCAATTTTGAACTCCTGCAGGATCGCTTCCGCTTCATCCAGGGTAATACCTTCGTGCGCCGTGATCAGATTTTCGCGGGTCATGATTTCCCAGACGGGCTTGGAGCCATCGCGTTCGAAACGGAGGTCACGGTTGGTGAGAATACCCACGAGTTTGCGGTTGCCATCTACTACCGGTATACCCCCAATTTTGAACTCACGCATGATGTTGTGCGCATCGGAGAGCGCCGCGCTTTCGTGCAGTGTAATCGGATCCAGAATCATGCCGCTTTCCGACCGCTTCACTTTTCTGACCTGCTCAGCCTGTCGCTCCAGGGTCATGTTTTTATGGATAATTCCAATACCTCCTTCCTGAGCCATGGCTATGGCCAGTTCGAATTCGGTAACGGTATCCATCGCCGCCGAAACAAACGGAATGTTTAATTCGATGTTTCTGGTAAGTTTGGTTTTTGTGTTGACGTCTCGAGGTAGCACCTCCGAATAACCCGGAAGGAGTAATACGTCGTCGTAAGTAAGCGCTTCGAAAAGCACTCTGGGGGAACTTGGATTCATAGCAAATAACTGATCGTGTATTTGCAGGGCAAATTTAGGAGTAAAACCAATACGATCCTCAAATATTTTCGCTCAAAATTGAAAGATTCAGAAAAAATGCTATTCGAGTTCGTCAGGGGTATAATTTTTTACAAACCGATAATTCGAGCCATATTTGTTCCCCGGCCGCAAATAGAGTAATTTAAAGGATAAATTTCATTGCCGGTGTAACAAGTGGCCGTTTTAAAGACGATAGTATGAAAACGATTCTGGTTCCTATAGATTTTTCTACCAATGCGCAGTATGCGGTCAATTCAGCCAAACTGCTGGCCCAAAAGACAGGGGCAAAAATCTACCTCCTCCATGCCTACATCCCCTATCTTCCCACCGAAATTCACGTCCCGGTAAATGCCGAAATCTATGCCGATGTGGAGGAATCCTTGCGGGAGTCTTTTCAGCGTACGCTGGACGAAATCAGGGCGGGGGGAATCCAGGCCGAAGCAATCTGGACTGACGGGCCGGTGCTAAAGGCTGTCATTGAATATGCCGAATCGCTTCAGGCCGACCTGGTCATCATTGGTCGTACGGGCAAGGGAGGTTTCCTCGACAAGCTGTTCGGAAGTGTCGCCACGGATATTGTACGAAACCTCGAAGCTGCACCTGTACTTACCATCCCGCCGGAAGCGGAACTGACCCGAGTAGATAAGATAGTCTATGCGACCCGGCTCGAAAATGATGAGGAAGACGCTGTCCGCAAGGTTACCGCCATCGCGAAAGCGCTGGGTGCGGAACTCAAATTTCTCAAAATTGAATCGGCCATACAGCCCGACATACAACCGGACCGCCAGTTTATTGAGCCTCTGAAGAAGGAATTTGGTCTGAGCGACGATGATTTTATCTATGTGGACGTAGGCCGCAGCCGACTGGTTTCGGAGATAGAACGTCAGGCCATGGAGCTGAATGCCGACATTCTGGTAGTGTCCAAAAAAGAAAAAGGTTTTGTGGAAGAACTCCTGGTTGATCCCAGTATCACCAAAAAACTCCTGTTGAATACCCGGATTCCGCTGATGACCTGCAGACTCGAAGGATACAATTACTCCCGATAGTGCACCGGGAGTAGGTTTGCGGCTGAGGTCTTATTCCTAAAAGATCCAGCGGAACAGGAAATAAAGCGTTCCGGAAAGTGTCATGGAAACCGGCAGGGTAAGAAGCCATGCGAGCACGATGTTGCGTATGGTATCGGCCTGCAGGTTTTTGATCCCTTTATTCGCGACCATCGTACCGGCAATACCCGAAGACAATACGTGCGTGGTGCTTACAGGTAGCCCTAGGCCGGAGGAGGCTGCAATCGTACCGGCCGCTACAATTTCGGCAGATGCGCCCTGCGCATAGGTAAGATGCTGCTTGCCGATTTTTTCTCCAATGGTTACCACAATACGTTTCCAGCCGACCATGGTACCCAGACCCAGTGAAAGGGAAATCATCAGAATTACCCAGTCTGGTGCATAGTCGGTATACGTTCTGATACCGTCGGTGTTATTCAGTTCGGTTTTCAACCGGGCGATATCCTGGGAAGAGAGGTTGGTAGTGCTGGTTTCCAGCACGTTATTGAGGTTTCTTGAGATCAGTAGCAGGGAACGTCGGGCTTTCAGTCTTTCTTTTTCAGGCAGGTGATGCCCTTCCAGTGGGTGGTCGATCTGTTTTCGGAGGGACTGGATCTCAAACTTGGCTTCGTTGAAATCAGCCATTTCACGATAGGACAGGAGGCTGGTGTCAACCTTTTCCATAATATTTTCAATCCTGACCAGGTTGGCGTTCAGGTTTTCCGGGTCCCTTGTATTGTCGAGCGCAAATTTGGCTGGAATGATACCAATCAGGATCAGCATGACCAGTCCTACGCCTTTCTGGCCGTCGTTCGAGCCATGGAAAAAGCTCACCAGCGTACAGGTGACGATGAGAATACCCCGAATCCAGGCGGGAGGCGGCTGGTTTTTCTTGGGTTCGCTGAAAACGATTTTTCTTAACGGCCGGCTGAGCAGTCTCCTCAGGAGAAACATGATAATGATAGCCAGTGAGAATCCGAAGAGCGGTGATACCAGCAGGGAGGTGAAGATTTCGGAAGCCTTGCTCCAGTTAACCCCAACCCCCTTGGTGTTTTCGGGCATGAAAGTGAATGCCAGACCTACTCCAAGGATAGAGCCGATGAGTGTGTGTGAACTGGAGCTGGGAAGACCGAAATACCAGGTGCCCAGGTTCCAGATGATGGCACTGAACAGCAGGGCGAATATCATCGCGACACTGTGATAGACGTTCTGGTCTATCAGCAGTTCAACTGGCAGGAGGTTAACAATACCCATTGCGACGGCGATCCCCCCGAAGAGTACCCCCAGAAAGTTGCAGATGCCTGACCAGATAACGGCTACATTGGGCTTGAGGGAATTGGTGTAAATGACGGTGGCAACCGCATTGGCGGTGTCATGAAAACCGTTCACAAATTCAAACGCGCAGGCTGCGAAAAGACAGAATGCGAGAAGGATGAAAATGTCTGCGTCTAATCCGAATAACATTAGCGAGTTATTATTTTGCCGGCAAAGGTAAGTAATGACTCGGTTTTCAATGTTATCTTAATGTTAAGATGTCGGAATTGAGGTAACTTTCTGTCGAAAATCAGCTCTTGTTGGCCAGCTGCCCACAGGCAGCATCAATGTCTTTTCCCCGGCTTCGTCTGACGTTCACCACGACACCGCGCTGCTCCAGGAAACGGGCAAAACCCGTCACCCTGTCTTCCGCAGCGTTCTGAAAATCAGCTTCCCGAATCGGATTGTATTCAATGATATTGACTCTGGCAGGTACTTTTTTGGTAAACTCCAGGAGTTCCCGGGCATCCTCCAGGCTGTCGTTGAACTTATCAAATATAATGTATTCGAGGGTGATCCGGTTGCCGGTCTGAACATGAAAATAGTTGAGGGCTTCTGCCAGATTTTCCAGGGTATTCGATTCGTTGATCGGCATAATCCGGCTTCTCTTTTCATCATTGGCTGCGTGAAGGGACAAGGCCAGACGGAATTTTACCTGGTCGTCGGCCAGACGTTTGATCATCTTGGCAATCCCTGCGGTCGAAACCGTGATTCTCTTGGGTGACATGCCCAGCCCGTTGGGGGAAGTGACCAGTTCGATAGACTTCAGGACGTTGGCATAGTTGAGGAGCGGTTCGCCCATTCCCATATACACGATGTTGGTCAACGGATGGTTATATTCCGATTCTGCCTGTTGGGCGATGGCCACGACCTGGTCATAGATTTCTGCGGCATCCAGGTTCCGCATCCTTTCCATATAGCCTGTCGCGCAGAATTTGCAGGATAAAGAACAGCCAACCTGACTGCTCACACAGGCCGTCATCCGGCTGGGGGCAGGAATCAGCACACCTTCCACCAGATGGCCATCCGACAACCGGAAGGCCGATTTGATGGTTCCGTCACTGCTTTTCTGAGCTTTGGCCGTTTCAATAGGGTAGATGGCATAGTGCTCTTCCAGGAGGGTACGGGTTTTCAACGACAGATTGGTCATTTCGGCAAATGACTTTACCGACTTTTTCCACAGCCATTCTTCAATCTGCTTCGCTCTGAAGCCCTTTTCCCCATTTTCAGCCAGCCAGGCTTTCAGTTTGTCGGCCGGGAGTTTCCGGATATCAGGCAGGTTTGCGCCCGGATTTATCCGTTCAAATATTCTTTTTTCCATTCCACAATTAAACGATGACTGGCCGGCAGTAGTTCCACAGCTTTGGCAACTATTTTGGGAGCAACCGGAATAACAAGCGGATACAAATAGGTATCATCCGTACGGTGATCCGGTATCCTGATCCCCGTGGAGGTAAGAAGCCAGAACAGAATACTGACGCCGAAGGTCCAGGTGAAAATCCCTACGGCAGCCCCAGCAAGACTGTCCATTGTGCCCAGCAGGGTCATTTTGAGCGTGCGTCTGAGCCAGTATCCAAACTGGTTGATGAGGTACAGGGTGGGGAAGAAAATGATGGTGAACCCCAGGAAAGGTAAAAGTCTTTTGATGAGCTGGGCGGAGGTGTAGGGTTCAAGCAGCTCCATGCCCAGGCCGAGAAACTTGAACCCCATCACAATCGCTGCGATGAAAGCAGCGATCCCGATTATTTCGATCAGAAGCCCTTTTTTATATCCGGCAACCGCCCCCCAGAGTATGGGGATGAGGATCAAGATATCCAGTAGCTTCATGTGGATTGACAGCTGGTTTTCTTTACTAACAGCAGAATACCGGTGACTCCTTATTCAGAAAGCAAAGCCTTGGCCAACGTCGAGATGGTTTTACCATCAGCCTGTCCAGCCAGTTCCTTGGTAGCGACGCCCATCACTTTTCCGATTTCCGACGGTGAGGTAGCGCCTACGCGTTCGATAATGCCGCGGAGTTTTTCCCTTACTTCGTCTTCGGTCAGCTGCTTGGGCAGGAAACGCTCAATGATATTCAGTTCAGCTTCTTCCTTATCAGCCAGGTCGTTACGTCCCTGTCCACGGAATACGTCGATCGACTCCTTCCGTTGCTTGGCTGCCTTGGTCAGTAACCGGATTTCATCCTCCTGAGATAACTCTCCCGGTTGCCCCCCTTTGGTTTCTTCCAGAAGAATTAACGATTTGATAGCACGCAATGCCCTGAGGGTATCCTGGTCCTTGGCCCGCATAGCATCTTTGATTCCTCCTTCAACCTGACTCTTTAGCGACATAATGATCAAATATAATTAAGATTGTTGTCCTTTGGGTAACGCAAATGTTACCTTTGCGTTTGTGCACAAAGGTACAAAATGCAAATTTAAATTGACGGGGGTACAGTTTCGGCCATGACCAGACTTAGTGTAAATATCAATAAAATTGCCACGCTCCGGAATTCGAGGGGCGGGAATAATCCGGATGTGGTCAAAGTCGCCATCGACTGCGAGCGTTTCGGATCGCAGGGAATCACAGTTCATCCAAGACCCGACGAGCGTCATATCCGTTACCGCGACGTCTATGAACTACGGGAAGTCGTTACGACTGAGTTTAATATAGAGGGAAATCCTTCGGAGGACAAATTTGTCAGGCTGGTGCTGGATGCCCGTCCGGAACAGGTAACACTCGTACCGGATGCACTCGGGGCCATCACTTCCAATGCAGGGTGGGACACCCTTGCCAACCGTGAAAGACTGTCAGCCTGGGTTGACAGGTTTAAATCGGCCGGAATCAGGGTATCGATTTTCGTAAATCCGGATCCCGTAATGGTGGAAGGAGCATTCCTGACCGGTGCCGACAGGGTTGAACTATACACCGAACCTTATGCGGCCGAATACCATCAGGACCGCGAGGCAGCAGTAGCTCCCTTTGTGGAGGCAGCAAAAAAAGCCAGGGAAGTTGGACTGGGACTCAATGCAGGTCATGACCTCGACCTGCACAATCTGGCCTATCTCAAATCGCAGATTCCCTGGCTCGATGAAGTATCCATTGGTCACGCACTTATCTGCGACGCATTGTACTACGGACTGGAAAATGTAATTCCGATGTATCTGCGTCAGCTGGCACAGGACTAGTTCCTGCCCAGGAAATCGAGAACCGTGTTCAGAAACAACGCAGGCTGTTCGGCCTGTACCCAATGACCGGCGCCCGGGATGGTCACAATCTCCGAATTGGGGAACATCGCCCGAATGCCGTCGATATCGGAATCCAGAATGTAGTCCGATTCTCCGCCCCGGATAAAGAGTGTTCTGATTTCGAGCGGATTTGCGGAGGTAACCGGATCTCCGACTTGAGGCATGTACTCCGTGATAACCGGCAGGTTTAATCTCCATCCAAACGATCCGTCATCTTTCGTATAAAGATTTTTCAGCAGAAACTGCCTTACGCCTAGGGAAGGTTCGTAGGCGCTCAGAATCTCATCCGCTTCCTTTCGACTTTCCAGTTTCCCAAGGGGAATGGCCGCCAGTCCTTCCAGAATTTTTCCGTGATGGGGCTTGTATGCCCGGGGAGCAATATCGACTACAACGAGCCTGTCAGCCCCGTCGGGATAGCGGCTCACGTATTCCATCACGGTTTTGCCACCCATCGAATGTCCGATCAATATAGGCCGGCTCAGTTGATGTTCTTCTATAAAGGCCTTCAGGTCTTCCGCCATCGCTGCATAATGATGTTCGGGGTAATGCGGTGATCTGCCGTGGTTACGCTGATCCAACAGGTAAACATTGTATCCTGCATCGGCCATTTTCTTACCGGTCGTCAGCCAGTTATCCGATGATCCGAACACACCGTGCAATACCAGCAGGGGTTGTCCTCCTCCTTCTATGTTTCTGTAAAATAATGACATGAAACCTTATTTATAATGAATGATTTTTAATTGAATTAACAAAAAAATAATATATGTCTTTTTGGGCGATTTGTCTACAATCTTGTATAAATTTTATAAAACAACCCAAAAAAGTACTATAAACATATAATTATTTCAAGGGCGCCGATTTGGATGTAATTACAGTTATCCTTTATTTTGCCACATTAACTTCATCATGGATCCATTTCACACAAATTTACCTAAATAACTAGTCTGATGAACTGTAAATCACTACGTTTCAAATCCCAGTTTCTCATCGCACTGTTGTTGGGACTCTTCGCATGGGAGGGACATGCGCAGGTCACCACATCCTCGTTATCGGGTTCGGTTCGCGACGAACAGGAAGCTCTGATTGGCGCCACCGTACTCGCAGTGCACACGCCTTCCGGGACCCAGTACGGGACCTCTGTTGCTACCAATGGAAGCTATAACATCAACAACATGCGCGTGGGCGGTCCTTATACCGTAACCGTATCGTTCGTGGGTTATGCTCCCAAAGTTATCAATGACATTTACCTGCGTCTTGGCGAAACCTATGTGCTGAACGTGGTAATGGACGCTGGCGAAACCGCCCTGACGGAGATTATCATCTCAGGAAAAGCAGGGGTCGATGTCGACAAAACCGGCGCTACCACCAACATCAGTAAAGCACAGATCCAGTCGATGCCTACCATTAGCCGGAGCATCTCTGACATGACCCGACTGACCCCTCAGTCGAACGGGAACTCTTTTGCCGGTCGTGACGGACGATACAACAACGTGCAGATCGATGGTGCCAACTTTAACAACGGATTCGGTTTGAGTGATGATCCTCTACCCGGTGGCGGCGGTCTTTCGATTGATGCCATTGAGGAGATCCAGGTGAATATCGCTCCTTTTGATGTGAGACAGGGTGGATTTACAGGTGCAGGAATCAATGCGGTAACCAAAAGTGGTACCAACCAGTTCGTCGGTTCAGTTTATCATTTCTTCCGTAACGAAGATCTGATTGGTAAAAAAGTGAACGGAGATAAAATCAGCAACCTTCAGGAAAGTTCAACCAAGACCTATGGTTTTCGCCTGGGTGGACCGCTGATCAAGAATAAACTTTTCTTCTTTGTAAATGCAGAGCAGATCGATGCCAAAGGCCCTGAAGCCGGTGCTGTCAACCTTTGGAGAGCATCTGAGGACGGCGTTGCCAACGTAGAACAAAACATTTCAAGAGTAAAACGTAGTGATCTGGAAGCAGTTCGCAACCACCTGATCAACCAATGGGGATACGATCCCGGAGCCTATGAAGGTTATGCCAACGGTGAGTCGAGCACCAAAGCGGTTTTGGTTCGCCTCGACTGGAACATCAGCAAAAACCACAAACTGGCCGTACGTTACAACAATACATCCAACGAAAAGCCATTCCTGGTAAACAACAACTCCGGTGCTCAGCCACGTTCTTCCTACAACCGGGTGAGCCAGAACTCCATGTCGTTTGCCAAAACGATGTACAACAACGCCAATAAAGTGCGTTCCTATACCGCTGAGTTGAACAGTTCCTTCGGTTCCCGGGTATCCAACCAGCTGCTGTTTACCTACAGTAAAATCCAGACTGGCAGAACGTCACCCAGCGAAGAATTCCCCTTCATCGATATTGGGGATGGTCAGGGATCCATTGAAGCCAATACCTATACCAACTACATTTCTGCCGGTTACGAGCTGTTTACCTACAACAACGCCGTTCTGAACGATAACTATAACGTTTTCAATAACCTGACGCTTTCTCTGGGTAAACACAACGTACTGGTTGGTGCCAGCTTCGAGCTTCAGAAATTTGCCAACAACTACATGCGTAACGGTACCTCTTACTACCGCTATGCGACCGTGGAGGACTTCCTGAAAACCGGTACCCCCGACGAAGTAGCTCCCATTCAGTTTGCGCTGACCTATCCGTACGAAGGTCAGGAGCCCTGGGCTAAAGTCAATTATGCGCTCCCAGCGGTTTATCTGCAGGACAATTTCAATGTCAACGAGAAACTGAGTCTGACGCTGGGACTGAGAGCTGAGCTACCCATGTATGTCAACAAACTGACAGCCAATCCGAATGTAGATGCACTCGAACTGCTCGATCCCAACGGAAATGCCAAGCACTATGAATCGGGCGAATGGCCTCACCGCCGGGTAATGATTTCGCCACGGGTTGGTTTCCGTTATGACGCATTTGGCGATCGTTCGACCATCGTTCGCGGAGGTGTGGGTATCTTTGCCGGACGTGTTCCCTTCGTATGGCTGACCAACATGCCTACCAACACCGGTATGCTTCAGAACCAGATCGAACCGGGTAGTTATGCTGCTTCAGCAGACTGGATTAAAGATATCCGTTTCAACCCTGACAAGATGTACTGGGTAAACAACGCTTCCGGAAACATGCAAAAAGTCTTTATCAAGACTTCAACCGGCGGCGTTCCCGGAACCCTTGCACTGGTTGACCGCAATTTCAAAATGCCGCAGATCCTGAGAGCCAGCCTCGGTGTAGACAAGAAAATCGGTAATTCTCCTTTCATCTTCAGCGCAGACGTACTTTATACCAAGGATCTTCAGGCTGTATACCAGTTCGGTCCCAACCGGAAATCCAGTGGTGTCTACATGTACGACGGACGTGAATATTATCCGAACTCAGCGTCTTATACCTATAACTCCGCCATCGGTGCCAACTCCGGAATGGTACTGGCCAATACCGATATGGGATATTCGTTCAATATTACAGCAGGTGTGACCATGGCACCGCGTAACGGGCTGTTCGGATCGCTGTTCTACAGCCATACTACGGCTCAGACGACTACCGACAACTCCGGTTCCAATGCTTCATCTGCCTGGGGTGCTACGCCGCAACGCAACAATCCGAACGATCTGTTCCTGGCATCTTCCATGGACGCACTGCCTCATCGCGTGATCGGTCATGTTTCCTGGAAGAAAGAATACATCCGTCACCTGGGTACTACGCTTTCACTTTACTACAATGGTGCTCATCAGGGCAGATACTCCTTCGTGTATAATGGAGACGTGAATGGTGACGGTATTGCCAATGATTTGATTTTCATTCCCAACCAGGCGTCTGAAATCAATTTCGTATCGAACGGTAATTTCAGCGTAGAAGATCAGATTGCCGCATTCGACAAGCTTCTGGCAAGCAACAAGCAGCTCGACAAAAACCGGGGCAAGATGGCCGATCGTAACGGCATCCTGGCTCCCTGGAACAACCGTTTTGATTTCCGTTTGCTCCAGGATCTGTTTGTAGATCTTGGTAAAAACCGGAATTCACTCCAGCTGAGCGTAGACATCCAGAATGTAGCTAACCTGCTCAATTCCAACTGGGGTGTTCGTAAGCAGGTGATCGCCAATGCCAATACCCCGCTGTCGGTCGTGAGCAGAGGAGAGAATCCGACATTCCGCATGAATACAGCTACCATCGATGGGCAGGCAGTACTTCCTACCCAACTGTTCCAGGATATGAGAACCTTCGGAACTACCTGGACGATGCAGATTGGTATCCGGTACAACTTCAACTAATCTGAAGTTCGCTAATTTCGAAAAGGCTGCCCCGAAAAGGGCAGCCTCTTTTTTTGATGATAGAAACTGAGCTTGTTATCTTTACAACCTTGTCAAATTGAAAAGTCTGAATTTTAAACTTCTTTATTTTGAAAAAAGCTTACGTATTCCCAGGTCAGGGGTCTCAGTTTTCGGGCATGGGATCCGAACTTTACAACACTTCAGCCGAAGCAAAAGAACTGTTTGAAACTGCAAATGATCTGTTGGGTTTCGATATCACCAAAGTGATGTTCACCGGTTCGGACGAGGAGCTGAAGCAGACCAAGGTTACACAACCCGCTATTTTCATTCACTCTGTCATTCTGGCCCGGGTAGCCGACAATTTCGCTCCCGATATGGTGGCCGGGCATTCTCTCGGAGAATTTTCAGCACTGGTTGCAGCAGGTGCGATCTCTTTCGAAAACGGACTCAAGCTCGTAGCGCAACGTGCTATGGCCATGCAGAAAGCCTGTGAGATTGCTCCGTCTTCCATGGCGGCCATCCTCGGACTTGACGATGCAAAGATCATCGAAATCTGCGCTGAAATACAGGACGACATTGTCGTTCCGGCCAACTTCAACTGTCCCGGTCAGGTAGTTATCTCAGGTACGGTATCTGGGGTGGAAAAAGCCTGTGAACTGTTAAAAGCTGCCGGTGCAAAGCGCGCCGTAATTCTTCCCGTAAGCGGTGCTTTCCACTCCCCTCTGATGGAGCCAGCCCGCGAGGAACTGGCAGCTGCCATCAGCCGCACCGAATTTACCTCCCCCCGTTGCCCCGTATTTCAGAACTTTACCGCCCAGGCTGCTACGGAGGTCGAAACCATCAAAAAGAATCTCATAGACCAGCTCACGGGTCCGGTACGCTGGACGGAATCGGTACTTAACATGGTAGCCGACGGAGCCTCTGAATTTATCGAGTGCGGTCCGGGTAAGGTGTTGCAGGGACTGGTTAAAAAAATCGATGCGTCCGTATCGGTATCAGCAATTGCTTGAACCCGTTTTAAGGTCAGAGTGCAGTTTGCTGAAAAATAGGGTTGGTCGTAAACTTAAAATGGATGCTATTAGCAGTCGATATAGGAAACACTGATGTCGTGTTTGGCGTATATGCCGGGAATAATCCACCCCTGCATATCTGGAGATCCGCCACCTTGCCATCCACTCCGGCTTACCGGTTCCAGGGATTTCTTCTGTTGCAGCTACTCGAAGCGGGTATTGCTCCGAGGCAGTTTGAGTCGGTGGTGATCAGCAGTGTGGTGCCCGAACTTACCCAGCCCATGGCCGAGCTGCTGGAGAAAATAACGACGGTCAGGCCGCTCCTTGTCGATGCCGACTGCTTTCCGGCACTGAAACTGGACATAGACCACCCTTATGAGCTCGGAAGCGATCTCATAGCCAATGCCGTGGCGGTCTTTACGCGGTATCGTAAGAATTCCATCATAGTGGATTTCGGGACGGCACTCACCTTTACGGCAGTTACCGGAGACGGCCGGGTGATGGGCGTTGCGATCGTACCCGGGCTTAAGACGGCGGTCAGGGCTCTGTTTGCCAATACGGCTCAGCTACCGGAAGTGCCGCTGCTTCAGCCAGAAAAAGCGATCGGTAAAAACACGACCCATTCTATTCAGTCAGGAATTCTGATTGGCTATGAGGGGCTCGTGAAGCATATGGTTCAGCGGTTCAGGAACGAAATGGGAGGGGACTGCCTCGTCATTGCCACCGGTGGCCTTTCTTCCATTATCAATACCCTTGAAGCAGAATTTACAGAAGTAGACCGGACGTTGACCCTCGACGGGTTGCGAATCATCGGGGAATCCCGGCTGACTCAATAAACGCACAACGTCTTACCATAAAAAAAGCCTGGTTTAGCTTTCGCTTCACCAGGCTCTTTGCATTTATATCGCTTCGATTATTTCACTTCTTCGAAGTTGACATCGGTTACTTCATTTTCTCCGCCGGCCGATCCGTTGTTGTTTCCGGAGGCCTGAGCGCCAGGATTAGCCTGAGCGTTCTGCGTAGCGGCGTACATCTCCTGTGAAGCGGCAGTCCAGGCGTTGTTCAGCTTATCCAAAGCGGCGTCGATCTGGGTAACATCCTGAGCCTGATGAGCCTGTTTCAGTTCGGCAAGTGCGCCTTCAATAGCCGATCTGTTCGCATCCGACAGTTTGTCACCATATTCCTTCAGCTGTTTTTCAGTGTTGAAAATAGTGGTGTCGGCGGCGTTGATCTTGTCGATTTTCTCTCTCTGAGCGCGGTCAGCTTCCTCGTTGGCTTTTGCTTCTTCACGCATACGCTTGATTTCGTCGTCGCTCAGACCGCTGGAAGCCTCGATCCGGATTTTCTGTTCCTTACCGGTTCCCTTGTCTTTAGCGGATACGTTCAGAATACCGTTGGCATCCACGTCGAAAGTAACTTCGATCTGAGGAATTCCTCTTGGAGCTGGTGGTATTCCGTCGAGGTGGAAACGGCCGAGGGTTCTGTTGCTGGAAGCCATTGGACGCTCCCCTTGCAGAACGTGGATTTCAACCGAAGGCTGGTTGTCGGCTGCAGTGGAGAATACTTCGGTTTTTCTCACCGGAATAGTGGTGTTCGATTCGATGAGTTTGGTGAATACCCCGCCCAGTGTTTCGATACCCAGTGAAAGCGGAATAACGTCGAGCAGAAGTACATCCTTCACTTCACCGGTAAATACACCACCCTGAATGGCAGCACCCAAAGCTACAGCCTCATCGGGGTTCACACTTTTCGAAGGCTTGCGGCCAAAGAATTTCTCTACTTCTTCCTGAACTTTCGGGATCCGGGTTGATCCACCCACCAGGATGACATCGTCGATCTGACTGGTGGAGAAACCTGAATTTTTCAGGGCTCTCTTGACAGGCTCCATCATACGAACGAAGAGCGAGTCAGCCAATTGTTCGAATTTGGCCCGTGTCAGTGACCGTACCAGGTGTTTGGGTATTCCGTTCACCGGAAGGATGTAAGGCAGGTTGATTTCGGTTTGTGAAGAGCTGGACAGTTCCACTTTCGCTTTTTCTGCAGCCTCTTTCACCCGTTGCAGTGCCATGGGGTCCTGACGAAGGTCTACTCCTTCATCTTTCTTGAACTCGTCTGCCAGCCAGTCGATAATCACCTGGTCGAAGTCGTCCCCACCGAGGTGGATATCACCGTCTGTCGACTTAACTTCAAATACGCCGTCACCCAGTTCAAGGATAGAGACATCAAAGGTACCTCCACCCAGGTCGAACACGGCTACTTTCACATCCTTGTTCAGCTTGTCGAGGCCGTAGGCCAGCGCGGCAGCCGTAGGTTCGTTGATGATCCTTTTCACGTCCAGACCAGCGATCTGACCGGCTTCCTTGGTTGCCTGACGTTCCGCGTCATTGAAATAAGCAGGAACGGTAATTACTGCTTCTTTTACTTCCTGTCCCAGGTAGTCTTCTGCAGTTTGTTTCATTTTCTGAAGGATGAAAGCAGAGATTTCCTGCGGAGTATATTGACGGTCACCGATTCTCACTCGTACAGTGTTGTTCGGGCCTTTTACAGTTTCATATGATACGGATCCGATTTCATTGGTCACTTCGTCATAACGCTTACCCATGAAGCGCTTGATCGAGCTGATGGTGTTCTGCGGGTTAGTAATCGCCTGACGCTTAGCCGGCGCACCAACCTTCCTTTCACCATTTCCATTGTCCATAAATGCAACCACTGAGGGAGTCGTACGAGCACCTTCGCTGTTTGGTATCACGACAGGCTCATTCCCTTCAATGACTGCAACGCATGAATTCGTGGTGCCTAAGTCAATGCCGATAATTTTTCCCATTGTATTAGTTGTAATCTCGTTTAGTTTTGATCGATATGTACGTCATCATTGCTAAAAACCCCGTACCAAACGGGCAGGAAACTGCCTGGTATGACAGATTGGCAGAATCGGTCGTCGGTGATGACCCAGGAAGGGGTTAGACTATGACTACAATGTCGCAAAGACTGACAGACGATGCAGATTTTCTCCGTTACCTGAAATACCGGAAGGAGGCAAACCAGCTGCGGGTACTTAGATAATCGGGGTTGCGCTCGTTCATGTAAGCCTCTTTTTCAAAGGAGATATTCATGTACGCCCTCAGGTGATTACCGTAAATGGCCAGCCGAACAGCATACTCCAGCAGATAAAGTATGTAGAAAAGAACAATGCCCAGTTCGATCTGCTGACGCAGGTGGATCCGTTCGTGATTCAGCAGCACCGGTCCGCAGGGTGTGCGTTTCACCAGAATAAAGGGAAACAATGCCATGCCTTCCACATGGAGTTTGGGAATAAAAAGTACGAAGCCTCGGAATGACATGCTGCCTGACAGGGGGATTCTTCCGGAAAAATGCCGTTTAGATAATAAATCAACGTAAATTAGCTGTTCAAATTAGTTGAGACATACGATTTTTTTATACCCATGAAAGGAAAATCTGGTATTCTGCTGGTAATTGGTCTGGCCTTGTTCGCGCTGGTTGTCGTTTATCTAACCTTTTCCAACGGAGATTCTCCGTCGGATCGTGTAGCCGTTGAAGCAGATGGGGGCGAAGATGCCGTTAGCCAGGAACCCTATCTTACGGCGATGCTCGACCTGGAAGGAAATTCCGTGGATATGGAGAGGGATAAACTGATATTTCTGAATGTGTGGGCTACCTGGTGCGGCCCTTGCATCATGGAAATGCCCAGTATCCAGAGTCTTTACGAACGGTATCAGTCCAACGACAAGGTACGATTCTACATCGTGACTAACGAAGATGCGGAGACCATTCTTCCGTTTATTCAAAGGAGAGGCTTCAACCTTCCTTTTTACAGCTACTACAAGCGGTTTCCGGGTGTATTGGACGGAGTATCCATCCCTCGTACCTATATCGTATATAAGGGAAAAATTCTGGCCCAGCAGATCGGTGCGGCTCACTGGGATACCCCCGAAGTTCATGAACTGATCGAATCAGCCCTTCAGGGTTCCTGATTCTGGGCGATGATTTTACGGAGACGGGCTATCCGTTTCCGTTTTTTCTTCTGGTAGATAAAAGTAGTGTAGAGGGTCAGCAGAAAAATGCCAAGCCCCAGAGTCAGCCCCCAGTAAATCTCCTTGTTGGTGGCCACCGGTACCGTATTGCCTATCAGGATCATGCCTGCCCATTTTCCGGGCTGATACAGATTGCCGTTGTCGAGTAGTTCCTTTTTGGTATTCTGAAGAGCGATATCCAGCGGTGTGCCAAAACGAAGGTGGTTGTAAAAAGCGAGGCCCTGTCGGGCAAACATGCGTTCCCCGTCATTCCATAAGCAGGCCAGTACAGATGAAATACCCAGATGCATAAACTGTCTGGAAAGTTCTACAACCCGCGATTCGGA
>Ga0182792_1001319_pt1 | contig 20448 bp, 19 predicted proteins | sample Passage237B_FD_130497 | JGI IMG/M metagenome (GOLD analysis project Ga0182792, IMG submission 130497) | Cellulose adapted compost microbial communities from Newby Island Compost Facility, Milpitas, CA, USA - Passage2 37B (version 2) (version 2) ...
CGCCCGCACGGCGTCGTCCGGGTGCATGATCCCCTTGACCACGAAGCTGCCCTTCCAGAGCGCCCGGTATCGCTCGACATGCTTCCAGGTCATGGGGGCGCGGTTCTGGTAGGCGACCAGGTCGGCCACCTTCTCGGCCGATGCGCCGGGACCGGCATATTTCGCCCAATTGTCGAAGTACGGCGTGCCGTGCTTCATCCATTCCATCATCCAGGCCGGATGCAGCAGCGCCTCGAACTTGGTCTTCCAGCTGAGCTTCAGCGGCCGGCCGAAGCCGTTGCGGATGTTGCGCTCGCGGTTGGAGCCTTCCGGCACGTCGACGGTGAAGACCAGGGTCCGCAGGCCGGCATCCGCCGCACGCTTGATCAGGTCCTCCGAGACCGCCTCGTCCTTGGCGGAATAGAGCTGGTACCAGCCGTGGTCGGGCGCGATCCGGCCGAGATCCTCGATCGAGGCGGTGCTCGATCCGGACATGATGAAAGGCACGTTGGCGTCGCGCGCCGCCTCGGCCAGCATCAGATCGGCGCCGCGGCGAAACAGGGAAGCCAGACCCGTCGGCGCGATGCCCACCGGGCTCGAATAGGTCCGGCCGAACAGAGTCGTCGACTGGTCGCGCACCGAAACGTCGACCAGGTAGCGCGGCACGATGCGCGCCTTGCGAAACGCCTGTTCGTTGGTGACGAGGCCGACCTCGTCGTCGGTGCCTCCTTCGATGAAATCGTAGGCGATCTTGGGCAGCCGCTTCTTGGCGAGCTTGCGCAGATCCTCGATGTTGACGACGCCCTGCATGTCCTGGCTCCCGCTCCTCCGCCGATCCGGTCGGTCTTTGGCACAGCCTGCCATGGCGGCGCCACGCATCGCCATGCATTTCGCGCAGCCAAGCCCCCTGCGGGAAGCCGTGCTTGCGATCTCGCGCAGGCTGGAGCCCAATCCGCTCGGCTGGAATCAGGCGAGCGGATTGTGCCTGGCGGTTCCATCAGGTCGGAAATCGATCTAGCGTCCGCCTCGCCATGGCCGACCTGATCCTGCACCACTACGACTTCTCCAACTTCGCCGAGAAGGCGCGCCTCATGCTGGGCTACAAGGGCCTGGCCTGGCGCGGCGTCGAGCAGCCGCCGATCCTGCCCAAGCCGGACCTGGCGCCGCTGACCGGCGGCTACCGGCGCATCCCCGTGCTGCAGGAGGGCGCAGACCTGTGGTGCGACACGCGGCTGATCGCGCGCGAGCTGGAGCGGCGCGTGCCCGACCCGACCTTCTTTCCCGACGCGACGCGCGGCGCCGCCGACGCCATCGCCTGGTGGGCAGAGCACCAGCTCATGCGCCCCGTGGCGCTGTTCGTCTCGGGCGTGAACGCGGACCACATGCCGGCGGGGCTGCACGAGGACCGTGCCCGTGTGCACGGCGTGCCGCCGCCCTCGATCGAGGCGGTGCGCAAGGCCGCGACGCGCAACCTGCATCTCGTGCGGCCGCAGCTCGCCTGGCTGGCCGACATGCTGTCGGGCGGCCGTCCCTACCTGCTGGGCGACATGCCCTGCATCGCCGATTTCGCCGCCTACCACGTGGTATGGTTCTTCCGCGGCCGGCACATCGACTGTCGCGGCGAGCTCGCCCCCTATCCACGCCTGCTGGCCTGGCGCGACCGCATGGCCGCGATCGGGCACGGCCAGCGTGTCGACATCGCGCCGGCCGAAGCGCTGGCCGAGGCGCGGGCGGCGCAGCCGGCCCCTTCCCGCCCGTCGCAGCCGCAGGACGGCGATCCCGGCCCGGGCGAGCGGGCGCGCGTGCGGCCGGCCGACAATGCCCGCGACTGGGTGGAAGGAGAGGTGGCCTTCATCGATGCCCACGAGATCGCGCTCCTGCGCGACGATCCGGATGTCGGGCGCGTCGCGGTGCACTTTCCGCGGCTCGGCTACGACTGGCGCCGTGCCTGAACCGGATCAGCGCTCGACGGCACGCCGCTCGCTGTCGCTGATCGGGATGGAGGCCAGCTCCCCCACCGTCACCGGCTTCACCGGCGGACGCAGCCGGTAGTAGCCGACTTCCTCGGGCGTGGTGCCGCGCCGGCGCGCGATCAGCTCGGTGACGGTGAGGCCGCACAGGCGGCCCTGGCACGGCCCCATGCCGCAGCGCAGGAAGGCCTTCATCTGGTTCGGCCCTTCGACGCCGATCTCGGCCATGCGCAGCACGTCGGCGGCCGTCACCTCCTCGCAGCGGCAGACGAGCGTATCGCCTTTGGGCAGGCGCAGCGCTTCAGCGGGCCTGTAGAGGCAATCGAGGAATGCCCGCCCCGCTTCCTCCCGCGACAGGTGCTGGCGCACCGCCTGCGCGTCGGGCGCAGCGGCATCAGGCTGCAGCGCGCGCACGGCTGCAATGGCGGCGATCCGGCCGCGCTCGACCGCAGCCGTGGCCCCGGCGACGCCAGCACCGTCGCCGACCACGGCGATTCCCGGCAGCGCCGTGGCGAAGTCCGCGTCGAGCACGGGCTCGAAGCAGAGCCGACGATCGTTCCATCGATGCTCGATCCCCGCCGCCATCGCGAGGTTGACGTTGGGCACGATGCCCTGGTGCAGCAGCAGAAGATCGGCCGGCAGCCGACGCTCCTGCCCATCCAGCGCGAAGGCCACCTCGCGCAGCCGGTCGTCGCCCGCAGCCGCGAGGCGGTCGGCACGAAGAACGGGCACGCGCGCCCTCACCTCGCGCAGCAACCGCAGCCCCTTGCCCCAGTAGGGCGACAGCAGGAAGTCGACGAGGTGCGGCGCGGCCCGCATCCAGTTGGCCCGTGGCGTGGTGTCGATCAGCGCCTCGATCCGCCCGCCCGCGCGCAGGAGCTGGGCCGCGAGCAGCCACAGGAGCGGTCCCGTCCCGGCGAGCACGGTGCGGCCCGCGGGCACCAGGCCCTGCCCCTTGAACAGCGTCTGGGCGCCACCTGCCGTCATGACGCCGGGGAGCGTCCAGCCCGGAATCGGGAATGGCCGCTCCAGCGCACCGGTGGCGACGATGACTCGCCGCGCCTCGACCAGCCGCGTGGCACCGGCGATCGACACGCCGACCACGCGCCGGGCGTCAAGGCTCCACACCGTCGCGCCGGTGGCGATGACGGCACCGCTCGCCCGCGCGTCGGCCAGCAACGCCTCGCCGCGCCAGTAGTCGCTGCCCAGCAGCGCGCGATCCTTGACGGGCGTCGTGGCAATCGCGCGATAGATCTGGCCGCCGAGATCGGGATTCTCGTCGAACAGCACCGTGCGAAGGCCGGCCCGCGCGGCGAGCGATGCCGCGGCCAGCCCCGCGGGGCCGCCGCCGATCACGACGAGGTCGTAGGCCGGATCGAGTTCGGCAGCGCGCATCAGCGGCCCGCCTCGCGCCGGCCATGCTGCGTCTCGACCACCATGCCGTCGCGCACCGGCACGAGACAGGCCTGCCGGCTGCCGACGCCATCGATGGCGACGAGGCACTCGAAACATACGCCCATCAGGCAGTACGGCGCCCGAGGCGCGCCGCTGACGGGCGTCGTGCGGCAGCGGTCGATGCCGGCGGCGAGCAGCGCGGCAGCGACCGTGTCCCCCGTGCGCGCCCGTATCGGCCTGCCGTCGACCGTGATCGCCACGGGCGCTTCCGCCTCAGACAGGCGCCGGAACATCGAACCTCCTCGCGCTGAACGGACCGAGCAGCGACGTGTCGAGCGTGCCGTGCGCGATCATCGGGGCGACGGTGAGCGCATGGTTCGCGGCAAGCGTCACGCCGGAATGGCAGCAGACCGTGAAGGCGCCGGGATGGCTCTCCGATTCGTCGTAGATGGGAAAGCCGTCCCCCGTCATCACGCGGATGGCGCTCCAGGTGCGCACCACGTTGACGTTGGCCAGCAGCGGGAACATGCGGACAGCACGCTCGGCCTCGGTGCCGCCGACGCCCAGCGTCAGGCCCGCAGGATCGGTGCTCTCCTCCTTCGAATCGCCGATCATGACCGTGCCCTCGTCGGTCTGGCGCAAGGTGACGACAGGATAATTCAGGAACGGCCGCAACCGCTCCGTGACGACGATCTGGCCACGCTCCGGCCGCATCGGCGCCGACAGGCCGACCATGGGCGCCAGACGCATGTTGGCATTGCCCGCCGCCAGCACGACCCTGGCCGCGCGGATCTCCGCCTGCGCCGTCAGGAGGCGGAACTCGCCGCCCTGCCGCTCGATGGCGTCGACGCGGTGGTTCGGCAGGTACGTGACGCCGCGGGCATGCAGGGCCACGTGCAGCGTACGGAACAGGCGCAGCGAATTGACGTGCCCGTCATAGGGACAGTAGCTCCCGCCGACGACCTCGCGGCCGATGTCCGGCAGCATCTTCGCGACTGCCGCATGGTCGAGGATCTCGGTCTTGTAGTCGACAATGCCGGGCTGGTTGTGCAGTCGCTTCAGCGTGGCGGAGCGGTCCTCGAGCTCGCGTTCGGACAAGGCGAGATGGAAGCCGCCCGGGCGCTGGAAACAGACATCCAGGCCGGTCTCCTCCCGCAGCGTGCGGGCGAAGCCCGCCCACGCCTCCGAGGAGCGCAGTGTCCAGGCGGCATAGGCCGGCAGCCCCAGCCCCTTGCTCTGCACCCAGACCAGCGCGAAGTTGCCGCGGCTGGCGCGCACGGCGCGATCGCCCTCGTCGAGCACGGCGACCCGGCAGCCTTCGCGCGCCAAACCCCATGCCGTGGCGACCCCCACGAGGCCGCCGCCGACGACCGCGACATCGTAGTCGCTAGCGGCATGCCCGCTCATTCCAGAAACCGCCCCTGACGCCTGTATCGTGCCAGATTGAGTCGCTTCATGCGCCGCGTCAACCGAGGCGGACGCCGTACACGGCGGCGGACGCCATGACCTGCGGCGAAGCCGACGCACCTGCTGAGCCAAGCATGAAGGTGAGCTCGTGCTTGTTGTGATGCAGATGGAGCACCTGCGCTCCGGGAATGGCGGCGAAGGCCTCGGCGGAAGCGTGGTCGGTCGTGCCCTGGAACTTGATCGTGCAGACGAAGCTGGCCACCGTGCCCGAGGCGCGCCAACGTTCGACCAGGCGCAGCAGGCGCTCGGGATAGCAGACGACATCCGAGAACAGCCAGTCGACCGGACCGACGGTCTGCGGCTCCAAGGCAAAGGCGCTGTCGCCGAGCCAGGTCACGCCGGGCATGGCGGCGACCCGCGGATCGAGCGGCGCCTTGTCGATCGCCACCACCTCCGCGCCGAGGCGCGCCAGCGCCCATGTCCAGCCGCCCGGCGACGCGCCGAGATCGAGGCAACGCTCGCCGGGGCCCGGCCAACGACCGAGTCGCACCAGCGCCTCCCACAGCTTGAGATAGGCGCGGTTGGGCGGACCGCTCCGGTCCTCGACGAAGGTCACCTCGCCGTTTGCGAAGGGCGAGCTGCACCGCGCGGCGGCCAGGAGCCGATCGGGCGCCAGCAGCGTCCATGAGCCGAGCGCTGCTTTCGGCGCGGCGGCGGGAAACAGGACCGGCCTGGCGGAAACGTGCGGCAGCCGTTGCTGGATCAGCGCGGCCCGCCGATGATGCAGCGGCGCGTACATCGCCCAGTTCCGCTGGATATCGCGTAGCGACTTCGCCGCCAAGCCGATGGATTCGACCGGCAGCTCGACGCAGTCGTGCCAGATGTTGGTGGCCCAGGCGGCGACCACGGCCGGTCCCTCGCCGATGAACAGCCGGCCATGTCGGCGGAAGCCGCAGCCGGCGCGGCGCAGCTCCTCTTCGAGCTGAGCCTCGTATCCTTCGGGCGCAAGGTAGGCGGTCGTCATGGAACCGACCCTAATTCATTGCGCGGGCTTTCGGCACGACGAGTCCAGCGCCCGAAGCCCGCGGCTGCGGCGGAGAGTGGAATTTTTTTCAATCTTTCCGTAACCAGGGATCCATGGCTCGGCTGTCAGAGCTTGTGGTAGGAAGTTCCCAAACGAGGAGGGCAAGATGATCAATCGTAGGCTGCTGATCGGCGCAACGCTGGCCAGCTCGATCCTGCTGGGGGGAGCTGCCATTGCACAGCAGGGACAGCCCATCGTCGGGATCTCCACCGTCACGACCTACGCGGCCGATGCGCGCATCACGGCGGTCGACACGGCCAATCGCACCGTCAGCCTCGCCTTCAACAACGGCGCCACGGCGGTCCGCAAGGTCGGCCCGTCGGTCGCCAACTTCGCCCAGACCAAAGTGGGCGACATGGTCACCGCCGCCTTCGAGGACAGGCTCACCTTCGTGCTGTCGGGTCCCAACGCCAAGGTGCCGCGCGATCGCGACGTCAGCGTGACCGTGGCGGCCGCCGGCGGCAAGAGCGCTGCCGGGGCGTCGGCCGACCAGGCGGTCGCCAACTGGTGGGTCACCGGCGTCAACACCTCGGCGGGCACGATCTCTGTGGTGAATCCGGCCGGCGGTCAGGTCCGCACCTACAACGTGACGACGCAGGCAGGGCGCGAACAGCTCCAGCGCGTCAAGCCGGGCGACTACCTGACGGCGATCGACAGCCAGAGCGCCATCGTCTCGATCACCCCGAAGTAAGCCGTAGGGCACATCGATACGCCGGCCGGGTCGCCGCCCGGCCGGCATCGCCATTGCCGGCGCTGATGACACGCTTCGCCGCCCCTTGCTAACCTCCGTCCGAACGGAGGAATCCATGGCGAAATTCGGAATCGGGCAATCGGTACGCAGGGTCGAGGATCCGCGGCTGCTCACCGGCGGCGGACGCTATACGGATGACACGAAGCTCTCCACGCCGGCGGCACGCCTCTACGTGCTGCGCTCGCCACATGCGCACGCCGACATCAGGAGCATCGACACGAGCGCGGCACGGACAGCGCCAGGCGTGCTGCTGGTGCTGACCGGCGAGGACGTGAAGAAGGCCGGTTTCGGCGACGTACCCTGCCTGGTTCCGCTGCAGAATCGTGACGGCAGCCCGCGCGGCGAGACTCCGCGGCCGATGCTGGCCATGGACCGCGTGCGCCATGTCGGTGATCCGGTGGCCCTGGTCGTGGCCGAGACCCTCGAGCAGGCCAAGGACGCCGCCGAACTGATCGAGGTCGACTATGCGCCGCGTCCGCACGTCGTCGGCACCTTCGAGGCCGCCCAGCCCGGCGCGCCGCTGGTGCATGACGACGTCAAGGACAACATCGTCTTCGATTGGGAGATGGGTGACCTCAAGGCCACCGAGGCGGCCTTCGCCAAGGCCGATCGGGTGGTCAAGCTGCAGCTCGTCAATCAGCGCCTGGTCGTCAACTCCATGGAGCCGCGCGGCGCCATCTGCGAGTACGACCCGACGGACGACCGTTCGACGCTCTGGGTCTCCTCCCAGGGGGTCAGCATGATCCGGCCCGTCGTCGCCGACATGATCCTGAAGATCGGCTCGCCCAAGCTGCGGGTGCGCACCGGCGACGTGGGCGGCGGCTTCGGCATGAAGATCTTCGTCCATCCCGAGTATCCCATGGTGGTCTGGGCGTCGCGGCAGCTCAAGCGCACCGTGAAGTGGATCCCCGACCGGCAGGAGGCGTTCCAGTCCGACGTGCAGGGACGCGACCATGTCTCCATCGCCGAGATGGCGCTCGACAACGACTGCCGCTTCCTCGGCTGCCGCATCACCACCTACGCGGCGCTGGGTGCGTATCTCAGCCACTTCAGCGCCTTCATCCCGACGATGGCCGGCTCGTCGATGCTGGTCGGCCTCTACCAGACGCCGGCCGTCTACGTGAACGTGAAGGGCACGCTCACCAACACCGTGCCGACCGATGCCTATCGCGGTGCCGGACGGCCCGAGGCGGCCTACCTGCTGAAGCGCTTCGTGGACCATATCGCGCGCGAGACGGGGCTCGCACCGGACGAGATCCGCGCGCGCAACTTCATCAAGCCGAGCCAGATCCCGTTCAAGACGGCGCTGGGCGACACCTACGACTCCGGCGACTTCGAGACGGTGATGCGCAAGGGCATGGAAGAGGCCGACTGGAAGGGCTTCCCCGCCCGGCGCGCCGCCTCCCTCGCCCGGGGCAGGTGGCGCGGCATCGGCATGGCCACCTACGTCGAGAAGTGCTCGGGCGGCACGCCCGAGACCGCCATCGCCAGGTTCAACGACGACGACACGATCACGCTCTATATCGGCAATCAGACCAACGGCCAGGGTCACGAAACGGCGATCACCCAGATCGCGTCGGCACGGCTCGGGGTCGACGCCGAGCGTTTTCGCATCGTCCAGGGCGACAGCGACGTCACGCCCGACGGCATGACCGGCGGCAGCCGCACCATCGCGGTCACCGGCGCGGCGACCATGGGCGTCGCCGACAAGATCATCGCCAAGGGCAAGCACGTCGCGGCGAGCGTCCTCGAGGCATCGCCGGCCGACATCGACTATGCCGACGGCACCTTCAAGATCGTCGGCACCGACCGCACGATGACGCTGTTCGAGGTTGCCCGGGCCGCGAAGGATCCCAAGAACGTGCCGCCCGGCGAGCAGCCTGGTCTCGACGATTCGTTCACGCGCACGCCGGAGTCGGACACCTTCCCCAACGGCTGCCATGTCTGCGAACTCGAGATCGATCCCGACACCGGCACGCTCGAGATCCTGAACTACTCGGTGATGGACGATTTCGGCATGGCGCTGAACCCGCTGCTGCTGCAGGGCCAGATCCATGGCGGCGTCGGCCAGGGCGTCGGCCAAGCGCTGACGGAGCGGACGGTGTACGATCGGGAATCGGGCCAGTTGATGAGCGGCAGCTTCATGGACTATGCCATGCCGCGTGCCGACATCGTGCCGGCGGTCAGGTTCGACATGCACAACAGCCCCTGCAAGACCAACCCGATGGGCGTGAAGGGAGCCGGCGAGGCCGGCGCCATCGGGGCGCCGCCCGCCGTGGTGAACGCCATCGTCGATGCGATCCATCCGCACACCGGCGTGAAGCATGTCGACATGCCCGTCACGGCGGCCAGCCTGTGGCTGGCCATCTCGCAACACCGACAGAAGAAGGCAGCCTGACGCCATCATGACCGCCGAGCACAACGCCGATCGAAAGGGCCTCATCGCGGCCCTCGCCCAGTCCCTCAGGGCCATCGACGACGACTATCGGGAGGAGATGCGCGAACTGCGCGCCCTCTTCGAGGACGCCAAGAAAGAGGCGGAGAAGGATGAGCCGGACGGCGTAAAGCTGAAGGCGCTGCTGGCCGACGGCAACGAGATGGCGCGGACCTTCGCAACCCTGGACCCTGCCTGGCAGGGTGTTCAGCGCGTTGCCCGTCTCCTCGGCATGCTGTAGCGCGAGACCGCCGCCTGCACCGCGACGGCAGGATGGCGGCAACGGCCCCAACACCAGGAGCGTTGGCATCCATGCGTCCGCTTCATCGGCTGTTCGTCCTGCTCCTGGGGACTTTCATCCTGTCCGGCTGCGTGTCCGGCGGGACGATCAGCAACACCTACTACGACACGGCCTACGACTACGCCGAGTTCGTGGCCGTCACCGACGGCAGGAACTTCCAGGTGGTCATGGCCGGCGCGCCCTTTCCCAACCTCCCCGCCGACCAAGTCCAGGACGCCCTGCTGCCGGTGATGCAGGCGGCCAAGCCGAGGCCCAATCTCACCTTCACCTACGACAAGCCGCCCGCGCCGCCCCGGCCGTACTACCGGCTGGTGCTCGTGTTCGATGCTGCCAACGACCTGACGGCCCTGCGCGTCTGCGCCGGCCAGATCCGGCACAAGCCGCCGAATCCTGCGCGGCCGTTCGACGTCTTCGCCGTCTACTGCCGCGACGACCGACCACTGTCCTTCGCCACGGCCTGGACCGACGCCAGCCGTCCGGACGACCCGCGGGTGCAGGCGCTGCTCGCACAGCTTTTCCTGACGCTGTTCAGCGATTCCCTGCAACGGCGGGGGATGTACCGGCCGTATATGGGCGTTCCCTGATCAGGGCCCCGTCCAGCCAGCGGCGGAGGGTGCCACCGTCACCAATTTTCAAGCCATGACGGCGAATTCCGGATTATAGTCGCTGCCCACTAGAGCGGTTTCCACGATGACGGAACTGCAAGCGATTCCGTCATCGTGGAAACGCGCGCACGGGTGATCGAAGTTTCACAAGGCATGTTCCGTTCGGCTGATTCCAGCCGAACGGAACATGCCTTAGGGGAGCACATGAGCAAGAAAGTGAAAGAGGCCGAGCGGCCGAATTTCAGGGTTCAGCACCTGCCGACCATCGACCCCGGCAAGTATGCCGACGGGCTGCCCTACGACGAGATCCGCTACCTCGAATGCAAGCTGATCCTGAAGCCCAACCACTTCACATCGCGGCAGAGCCTGTTCGACTTCGTCAAGGTGCTGAAGCGTCCCGCGAAGGAGACGGGCGTGTATTTCGATCCGGTCACCTTCCAGGAACGGCCCCTGGCCATCCGCGAGGTGCTGTTCATCGATACGCACGACTTCCGGCTGTACAACAACGCCTTCATCCTGCGCCGACGCATCCCGTACCAGGACGGCTTCCCGATCGGCCTGCCCGAGATCGTCTGCAAGTATCGTCATCCGGACGCACAGATGGCGGCCCGGCTCGACATGCGGCCACACATCCCCGGCGACTACCGCATCAAGTTCAAGGCCGAAGCGCTGCCGCTGAAGGACGGCCTGGGCGGCATCCGCATGCTGTACTCGCACAATGTCGAGTTCCTCCTCAACACGGCGGTGGTCGCCGATCGCATGTCGATGGAACGGATCGCCGACGCTCTGCCGGCATTGCACACGATCGCCTTCACAAGGGGTGAACGCGCGGAACTCGTGGGCGGCACGATTGTCGAGGAGGTGCTGCAGGACATCGGCGTGCTCGACTTCGGCAATCGCATGTCGGCCATGGCCAACGTGGCACTCTGGCGCAACCGGGGCGACCATTCGCCCTTGATCGGCGAGTTCGCGTTCCAGCTCAAGTTCCGGCGCCGCGAGGACCTCACCGACGAGGCCCTGGGCCGCGCCGAGGCGTTCTTCCTGGCGCTGCAGAACGAGGCGCGGGACTGGATCCAGCTGGGCGCTACCAAGACGGGCGTGGTCTATCGGCTGAAAGGCAATCCGCCCAACGCGCATGAATGATTGCAGCCTCCATGCGCCGTACGCGTTAGCGTCGAGCACCTACGGAGGAGTGTGATGGCGAAATACTCTCGCAGCGCTGGCAAGGACGTCAAAAGGGCGGTGCACAAGATGAAGAAGGGAACGCTGAAGAGCGGTCCTGGCGGCAAAGGCGGCAAGGTCAAGAGCCGCAAGCAGGCGATCGCCATCGGACTGTCCGAAGCACGGGAGAAGGGCAAGAAGGTCCCGGCCAAGCGCAAGACTGCCAAGAAGAAGGCAGCGAAGAAGAAGACGACCAGCAGGAAGAAGGCGAGCACGCGCAAGAGCGGACGCGGCAGACGTTGAACCTCGGTACGGATCGCGCGACGTGACGGGAAGAGCAGGCTGGACTGGACTTGCCCTGGCCATCCTGGGTCTCCTCTCGGCTCACCATGCCGCACATGCACAGGAGTGGCCATCTTCGCAGTATGGCGGACTGGGCATGCTCGACATCCCGTTCGCAAACGGACCAATCGCCAGGGATCGCGTACCGCATGTCTGGCTGAGGCTCGGCGCCGCCGCGCCGCGTCGCTTTGGCATGGATACCGGTTCGACAGGAATCGTCGTCGCCGCCGAACATTTCGTCCCTGCTGCCGGAGACGAGCCCGTCGGTCCCGGGCGGCTGACCTACAACAGCAGTGGCCGTATCCTGATCGGCGAGCGCTGGATCACCAACGTCGTCATCCAGCGCGACGAGCGCACGCCGCTCGCCACCGCGCGCGTCGAGGTGCTGCGGGTTACACGCATCGCCTGCCTGGAGCAGGCACGCGACTGCCGGCCAGAACGCAATCCCCGGGGCGTCGCCTTCATGGGCGTGGGTTTCGGGCGCAACGGTGCACAGGGCACCGAGCCCGGCGTGCCGCGCAATCCGTTCACCAGCCTGACGGCCCTGGCCTCGGGCGCATCGCCCCTGTCGATCCGACCGGGCTATATCGTGACGCGCACAGGGGTCCAGCTCGGCATGACGGCAGAGCGGACCCGCAACTTCGCCTTCGTCAAGCTCGCACCGTCCCCGGAATCACGGCCGGGTGCGCCGGAATGGCAGACCCCGCCGATGACCGTGTCGATCGACGACGTGGCCGGCGACGGCACGATCCTGGTCGACACCGGAATCAACTACATGTTCCTGTCGCCACCGGCAGGGACCCGCCTGCGCCGCGGTACGCATGCACCAGCAGGCACGCGCATCGCGCTGTACATGCCCGACCGGCGCGGCCCGCCGGGGGCCTCCTACGGCTTCGTCGTCGGCGCCCAGGAAAGCCCCCTCCAGCCCGACCATGTCGACGTGGTCCATGATCGTGGCGTGTTCGTCAATACCGGCCGCATGTTCCTCCAAGGATTCGACTATCTTTATGACGCCGCCGGCGGCTATGTCGGCTATGCTTGGAACGGCCGGACGAGCAACGCCTTCGGAGCGGTGACGCCGGGACTTGCCCGCCGCTGAACGCGGCGAGGGCGCCGGAGGAGACAACGGGGAGAGGACCATGCGGCTGTCGCGTCGATCGCTGCTCGTCGGCAGCACCGCCCTCGTCATGGCGTCGCGCGCGGCGCGATCCTCCGATCGCAGGGTCCTGCGGCTGGAGAGTCGAACGATCGACGTCAACGGCAGGCCGGCGACCCGCTATCGCGTCGTCCAGTCGTCGGGCGCCTGGGGGCTGACACTCGACCAGGGCGAGATGTTCGACGTCCGGCTGGAGAACCGGCTCAGCGTTCCGTCGAGCGTCCATTGGCATGGCATGAATCCGCCATGGCGGCAGGACGGTGTTCCCTTCCTCTCCGCCCCGCCGATCGCGCCGGGCCAGGCCGCCGAATACACGTTCCCGGCAGTCCCGGTCGGCACGCGCTGGATGCATTCGCACTTCGGTCTGCAGGAACAGAACCTGCTCGCCGCGCCGCTGATCGTGCGCGAGCAGAGCGCGATCAGCAGTGGTCTGCAGGAAGTCGTCGTCATGTTCGAGGATTTTTCGTGGACCAGCCCGCGCGAGATCTTCGCGTCCCTTCGCAAACCCAAGCCGATGAACATGGCATCCATGGGATCCAGCGTGCCGGACCTGAACGACGTGACCTATGACGCCTTCCTTGCGAACGATCGAACGCTCGCCGATCCGCAGGTGATCGACGTCGAGAAGGGCGGCGAGATCAGGCTGCGACTCATCAATGCCGCGGCCTCCACGAACTTCATGATCGAACTGGGCGAGCTCGACGGCAGGGTCCTCACCGTCGACGGCAATCCGGTGCGGCCGCTCGAGGTCCGGAGGTTCCCGCTGGCGGTCGCGCAACGCGTCGACATCGCGCTGCGGCTGCCGGCCGGGGCGGCCACCGCACTGCCCGTGCTCGCCCGCGGCGAAGGCAGGCGGCTCCAGGCCGGCGTGTTGTTGCGCCCGGCCGGGGCCGCGGTCGCCAAGATCCCCGAGACAGCCGCCGCACCCGCACCCGCCATCGGTCTGGCCGAGGAACTGCAGCTGCGAGCCGAGGCACCGCTAGCAGCGCGCCCGGTCGATCGGTCCGTGCCGGTCGATCTCACGGGGGATATGGCGGGTTATGTGTGGGGCATGTCGGTACATGGGATGGAGGGACTGCCCGTGACGGTCGCCAAGGGCGAGCGGGTCGAGCTGGTGATGCGCAATGCCACGATGATGTCGCACCCCATGCATCTGCACGGTCACTCCTTCCAGGTGACCGAGATCAATGGACAGGTCTTGGCCGGCGCGGTGCGCGACCCCATCCTCGTACCGCCGCGGACCACCGCGAAGGTCGTGTTCGACGCCGACAATCCTGGTCTATGGGCCTATCATTGTCACAATCTTTACCACATGGCCGCCGGCATGTTCGCCACGGCGGTCTATCGCGGCTTCAGTTGATCTTCCAGAGGTCGCACAGAGGCCCCGTCTCTCCATGCACCGGATCCATCTCGGGCAACGGGACGCGCGCAATCGCCGCAACGGCGGCGGCATGCGCGATCTCGCCCGGCCGATGCTGATCGAACGAGCCGTTGCGCGGATAGGCGCCCACGACGAGCAGATCGCGACTGGCGGCGATGCGCCGGTGGCCGGTTCCGGCCGGCAGCACGGCGACGTCCCCGGCCGTCACGTCCAGCGGCTTTCCCCGCGTCCCTCCGAATTCGACCGTCGCCGCGCCGCACGCGATGCCCAACACCTCGTGCACACCGGCGTGGAAATGAAGGAAGGGGTAGATGCCGTTGCGCCAGCCGTCGCCCCAGCCATGGGCGCCGAACAGCCGCTCGAACGGTGCGGCGGGATCGCGCTCCCCCGCGAGCGACACGGCCTGCCGGTAAAGCAGCAGCGGCAGACGCGGATTGTTCGGCGTTTCCCCGTCGTCGTCGAAGGTGAATGCCTGTATCTCCGACATCGTATCCTCCTTTGCCGGACGCAACCGTTGAATCGCACCAACGTTGCAACAGGGATGTGATGTCGGGCAGTCCCGTTCGACTTTCAAGCCACCTGTGCTCTACCCCCGTACGTCTACCGATGTCGGCACGCCATGCGCTACAGCCTGCAGACCGCCACCTCCGTCGATGTTGCCTTTCTTGCCGCCCTGATCGACGAGGATCAGGAGCGAAGGGCCGCCGATGGCGAGAACCCGCCGCTCGACCGGCTCTTGCGCACGTGCGCCATCAGCACGCAGGTATGGGCGGCACGGGACGGGGACGGCACGCCCGCAGCCCTCTGGGGCGTCACCCCCCTGCCCGACGACCCCGAGGTCGGCCATCTCTGGATGCTGGCATGTGAAGAGTTCGACACCCGGCCGGCCGAACTCGAGTCGCTGTCGCGGCTCGTCCTCAGTGAGATGCTGACCCAGTATCCGAGACTCGAGAACTACGTCGACGCCCGGAAGGTCCGGGCCATCGAGCTGCTGCGCTCCATTGGCTTCACGGTCGAGCCGGCAAAGGTGTGTTCCGACGACGACACCGACTTTCATTGTGCCTGGATCGATTCCGATCGTCTCCATCTTCCCGGCAGCCGAAGTTATCTGCCCAACTGACACACGGCTCTTTTCAATTGCGAGCTGCTTGCATGTCTGGGTAACGTACGGCCTCTTCCAGGAGGTTGCATGGCCCGCGATCGTCGTCCGCCACGTGCGCTCACAGCGCTTCTGCCTGCCGGCGCGCTCGGACTTTCGGTGAGTCTCGCCTCCGCCGATGCAGCCGCTTCCCTCTCTCCCGACGCGACAAGCCGTCCGGCCGAGCCGGGCGAAGTCGCAAAGAAACTGCAATCCATCCGGCTCTCCGTCTCCGAAGCGCTGGAGAAGTACGCCAAGGACGGCGAACCGTTCGTCGCCGTCGATCCCGAGAGCCAGCTCGCCTGGTGGGGCAACGGTTGGCGCAACGGCGGCTGGGGCTGGCACAACGGCGGCTGGCACAATGGCGGCTGGGGCAACGGTTGGCACAATGGCGGCTGGGGCAACGGCTGGCACAACGGCGGCTGGGGCAACGGCTGGCATAACGGCGGTTGGGGCAACGGCTGGCACAACTGGTGAGCCGATGACCGGCGAGCCGACCTGCCCCGGGGCGCCGCCCGAGACACGGCGTTCTCCCGAGATCTGCATGGTGCCCGAGATCTGCATGGTGATCGTGCAGCCGACGGGCTTCTGCAACATCGATTGCAGCTATTGCTACCTGCCCGACCGAACCGACAGGCACGTCATGGCGCAAACGACCGTGGCGCGCCTGTTCAGCGAGGTCTTCCGGTCCGGCTGGGCGTCACGCGAGATCATCGTGCTGTGGCATGCCGGCGAGCCGATGGCGGCGCCGGTCTCGTTCTACCGAGAAGCCTTTGCCGCCATCGAGCGGATGCGGCCGCCGGACGTCGCCGTGAAGCATTCCTTCCAGACCAACGGCACGCTCGTGAATATCGACTGGTGCCGCTTGTTCCAGGAGTGGAACGTCGGCATCGGCGTGAGCCTCGACGGGCCGCAGGCGCTGCACGACCGCAACCGCAAGACCCGCAGCGGCCGAGGGACGTTCGACAGGACCATGGCCGGCATTCGCTGCCTGCAGCAGAACGGCGTGCCGTTCCACGTCCTTTCGGTGCTGTCGGGCGAAAGCCTCTCCCTGCCGGACGAGATGCTGGCCTTCTACGAACAGGCCGGCATCGACAAGGTCTGCTTCAATGTCGAGGAGTCCGAGGGTAGCTACGTTTCGGAGCTGTTCACGGCGACCCGCGAGGAGATCAGGACGCGCTTCGCCGCCTTCCTGCGCCGCTTCTGGCACCGCGCTCGGGCCGGTGGGCGCGTCAGGTTCGTGCGCGAGATCGACCAAGTCCTGCCGCGCGTGTTCCGCCCCGATGGCATGCCGCCGCGCAACATCCAGTGCGAACCACTGGCCATGCTGAACGTCGACAGCCGCGGCAACGTGTCGACCTTCTCGCCCGAGCTGCTCGGCATGAAGAATGCCGACTACGGCGACTTCCTCCTGGGCAACATCAATATCAACACGCTGGATGAGATCCATGCCGCCTGCCTGCAGTCGGCGCTCTATCGCGACATCAGCGCCGGCACGCGCGCGTGCGCGTCGGGATGCAGCTATTTCTCCGTGTGTGGCGGCGGCTCGCCAGTCAACAAGCTGTTCGAAAACGGCTCCTTCACGGGAACGGCCACCTCGTTCTGCACCCTGACGCAGATGGTGCCGACGGACCTGATCCTCGAGGCCTACGACCGTCTCGAGCAGAGCTGGACCGGGACCGCATCGATCGCCCCTCCCCTCTCCAATGCGTCGGCCGAGGCCGCTCCGCTGCCATCGAGGTTGCCATGACCCGTTCAACACTGCTCGCGTCCACCGCCTTCCTGGGCTGCCTGCTCGCCGCCGGGCTGCACGGCGCTTGGGCGCAGGGCCCTTCGGCGCAGGGACAGCAGCAGCCGGCGACGGCCCCCGCTTCCGGCCCGTCCGGCAGCGGCTATGGAAATTCGGCGGGGGGGCCGCCTCCCGACATCGGCGGGCCGCCGGCACCGGTCATGTTCGTGACCAGCGTCGAGGTGCTGCGTTCCACGCGATCCGGCGGACTGGACGTGGTGCGCGCCCGCGGTCTCGTGACATCCGACCGATGGGGGCAGCCGCACCTCGTGCCGATCACCCGCGGCCAGCCGATGGACGGCTATCTCGAGCTGGTGTTCCAGGCGAGCGCACCGACGGGTGCGGCGCCACTCGGTCCGTTCATGGTGGTGGAGGCGATCCTCCCCGTGCAGCCGGGGCATCCGTACAAGGGCGTGCGCGTGCGCGGCGGCAGCAACGTCGTATCGCTGAACACGCTGCCGGGCTTCGCCGAAACGACGCCGCCCAAGGAAGACTGCGCCAAGTGCCTGGGCAAGTACTTCGTCGCCAAGGGCGGCACGCCGCCGGCCGGAGTCGCCGCCGACAACATCGTGCGGGAGGCGGACCTGCCCTGGCCGCTGCGCGTGATCAGGCCGACCGACGGCATCCCGAGCTACGCCTTCGACCCCAACCGTCTCACCCTCCTGTTGTCCGAGGACGGTCGCATCGTCGACGCAGCCTGGGACTGATCGCGGCAGGCCAAGCCCTCGCGCGATGCCCGCCGAGCATCGGCCCTACCAGAGCGTCTCCCCGGACTACTTCGAACGACGCGGGCTGCGGCGCTATGCCGGCGTCGCCTCGCTGTGGGCGCTCGGGGTCGGCGCCGTCATATCGGGCCACTATTCGGGCTGGAATCTCGGCCTGCTGGCCGGCGGCTGGGGCGGCTTCCTCCTGGCGGCCGTGGCCATCGCGATCATGTACCTCGGCCTGGTCTTCTGCATCGCCGAGATGGCGGCTGCACTGCCGCATACCGGCGGCGCGTACTCCTTCGCCCGTGCCTCCATGGGCCCGTGGGGCGGCTTCGTCACGGGCCTGTGCGAGAACGTCGAGTATGTGCTGACGCCCGCCGTCGTGGTGTCCTTTCTCGCGACCTACCTCGCGGCGGTGTTCGAGACACCGGCGGCGTGGCTGCCCGCCTATTGGATCGCCGCCTATGTCGTGTTCGTCGGTCTGAACGTGTGGGGCGTCGAACTTTCTTTCAGGGTGACGGTGGTGGTCACGCTGGCCGCCCTTGCCTGCCTCGCCGTCTTCTGGATATCGGCGCTGCCCGTGGCCGATTTCGGACGCTACGCGCTGAACATCGGCCGTTCGGCGGACGGCAGCGCCGTGAAACTGCCTGACGGCGGCGGCCCGTTCCTGCCGTTCGGACTGGCCGGCGTCTTCGCTGCACTGCCGTTCGCGGTGTGGCTGTTCCTCGCCATCGAACAGCTTCCACTCGCCGCCGAGGAATCGCTGGCTCCCAGCCGCGACATGCCGCGCGGCATCATCGCCGGGCTGCTCACGCTGATGGTCTCGGCCGGCCTGACCCTCTGGCTCAATCCGTCCGTTGCGCCCGGCGCCTTCGGCCTGGGCAGCTCGGGCGAGCCCCTGCTCGACGGCTTCCGGGCCACTTTCGGTGAAGGCATGGCGAAGCTGCCGGCGCTGGTGGCCTGCGTTGGGCTGATCGCCTCGTTCCACACCATCCTGTTTGCCAAGGGCCGCCAGATCTACTCCCTGTCGCGCGCCGGATACTTCCCGCGTTTCCTTTCCGTCACCCACCCGTGGCACAAGACGCCGCATGTGGCGCTGATCGGCGGATCGGCCGTCGCACTCGCCATCATGCTGTCCCTGTGGTTCGGCATGGGCGCCGAAAAGGCATCGATCACCATCCAGGGCATGCTGCTCAACATGGCCGTCGCCGGTGCCATGCTGTCGTACCTGCTGCAGGCGGTGAGCTTCATCGTTCTGCGCCGCCGCCTGCCGCAGCTCGAGCGGCCCTATCGCTCGCCGCTCGGGATCACCGGTGCGGCCGCGACGCTCCTCATCGCGGTGGTCACGCTCGTGTGCCAGCTTCTCGACCCAGTGTTCGCGACGGGCGTGCTGTGGGTCTGCGTCTGGTTCGCGCTGGGAATCGTCTGGTTCGCCCTGGTCGGCCGTCATCGCCTGGTGCTGGCGCCCGAGGAGGCCTTCGCCGTCGCACGGGCCGGAAGGCCGTAGGTCCTCTCCCGGCATCGGGAATCTACTGGCCGGCCTTGGCCTCCCGTGTGCGCTCGGCGACCGACTGGGCCACCTGCTTGCGGAAGCGCTCGAGCTCGGCACCGCGCAAGGGCGGCGGCTTGAGATCGGGATGTGTGATCGGATTCACCGGCTTGCCGTCGCTCAGCACCTCGAAATGCAGATGCGCTCCCGTGGAGCGGCCGGTGCTACCGACAAAGCCGATCAACTCGCCACGGGCGACGGTTTCTCCGGGCTCGATGCCTGGCGCAAAGGCGAGGAGATGACCGTAGACGGTATCCAGCCCAGGCTCGTGCTCGATTCGGACCCAGTTGCCGTAGCGGCCGTTGGGTCCGGCGCCAACCACGACGCCGTCCGCTGCCGCATAGACGGCCGTGCCCGCCGGCGCGACGAGATCGATGCCTTCATGCATGAACAGCGCACGTGCAGGTCGTGGTGCCACCTGCCAGTTGCCGTACCGGCCGGTGTCGAAGGATCCGCCGTATTTCGGGGCCGTTTGCGGCAGGTGGCCCTTGCCGCTGAGGCCGCCTGCCGACAGCCCGGGCGGCAATGGCTTCTTGCGAGTCGGGCCGCCCATCGGTTCGCGCTTGCCGGTGGCGGCCAGCGGCGCCGGCTTCGCGAAGGGGTCCGGACGCAGCCCGAAGCCGGAGGAGATGGACACGACATCGAGCGGCATGCGCATTTTCGGCGGCGACGCCGCGTGACCGTTGGCCAGCCAGAAGTGCTCGGTCTTGTCTCGCGTGCGGAAGCGATGGATGGCGATCGTGCCGCGCCGCTTGGTCGTCAGCTCGGCCCAGAGCACGCGACCGACGTCGATGGAAACGCCTTCGGCGGTGAAGCCTTGCTCATAGCGCACGTAGAGGCGGTCGCCCGGCTTCACCTCACGCTCGAGGTCGATCGCCGTTTCCAGCGCCCGCTGGGCTTCCAGGAAGGCGGCGGCGGGCACGCCTCCCTTCTCAAGGGCGTCATCGATGGACGTCTCGATCACCACGGACGCCGCGATTTCGCGTGTGAACGGAAGATAGGAGAGGTCGCGTGCCTCCTCGTCACCCATGCCCAGCAGCCGTTCTTCGGTGGCCAGTCCTTCCCGAACAAGTCCTTCCCGAACAGGACCGTCGTCGGCGGCACGGGCCGACACGGCGCCGAGGGATAGCGAAACGGCGATGGCCGCAGCAATCGATCCCTGCCTCATGGGTGACTGTCTGCGCTGGAAATGCATCGGCCGCCAGTGTTCTTGGGTGACAAGCTCGTGACTGCGCCGCTTTGGCACGGTCTTGCGACCGCAGCGGACACGATCGCCCGGCTTCAGGGGACCGGCTTGAA
>Ga0182792_1001320_pt1 | contig 20446 bp, 21 predicted proteins | sample Passage237B_FD_130497 | JGI IMG/M metagenome (GOLD analysis project Ga0182792, IMG submission 130497) | Cellulose adapted compost microbial communities from Newby Island Compost Facility, Milpitas, CA, USA - Passage2 37B (version 2) (version 2) ...
ATGTTGACCTGGGTCACCAGATCGAAGGAATCATCCCCGAATGGCAGCTTCGCGGCGTCGCCGGTGCGAAAGCTGACCCGTGCATCCGGATCGAGACCGATCTTGGCCTGAGCCTTGCCGATCATCTCCGTCGAAAGGTCGAGGCCACGAATGCTGGCGGCAGGGAACTCGCGCGCCAAGAAGAGCGTGCCGGCGCCGGTGCCGCAGCCTAGGTCAAGCACCTTTTCCGGCTTGAGGTCGAGAGTGTCGAGGCCAGCTGCCAGTGCTGCCAGATGAGCCGGAGAACCGGCCGCGGTGCGTTCATCCCAGCCGGTTGCGGCGCGGTCGAAGAATCGTCCGACCGCACCACCGATCGCGGGCCACGCCCAGGGTGCGACGGCGACCAGGCGACAGATCGACCTGCCGATGAATCTCGTCTTCCGGTCGGCGGAGGGGCGATGGTCAGGCACCGACGGATCATTACAAAGGCCATAGACTGCCGCGGATGAGTGAACGCGCGAAGCTTGTGACCCTGGGAGTTGTCGGAGCGGTGCTGGCGATCGTGGTCGTCGTGGTTCTGGTCGGACGCGGCAGTGGCGACGATGACGGTGGCGAGACGGCCACGCCGGTGACCAAGGACGAGAAGCTGGCCAAGCCAGAACTCGGCTCAGTGGTCGAAAAGGGTGAGGTCGCCCACGTGAAGATGGAAACCACCGAGGGTGATTTCACGATCGACCTCGACACCACGGATTGGCCGGTCACCGCGAACAGCTTCGCCTACCTCACCGAAAAAGGCTTCTACGATGGGCTCGGCTTCCACCGGATCGTTCCCGACTTCGTCATCCAGGGTGGCGACCCGACCGGCACCGGCTCCGGCGGTCCCGGCTACAGCGTGGTCGAAACCCCGCCCAAAGACACCAAGTACCCGATCGGAACGGTCGCGATGGCCAAGACCGGGTCGGACCCGGCCGGCACATCTGGCAGCCAGTTCTTCATCGTCACCGGTGCCCAGGGATCGTCGCTCACCCCCGATTATTCGATTGCCGGGAAGGTGACCGACGGGATGGATGTGGTCGAGGCGATCGGCAATCTCGGATCGGCCGACGAGTCCCCGACCAGACAAGTCGTGATCGAGAAGGCGATCCTGGAGCAGGGCTGAGCCCTGACTTCGCTCTCACCCGAAGAATTCACCGTACACGCCGGCGCCAGGGCGCTGGCCGGAGAGGTGGAGGGGGAAGGCCAGGGCATGCTGCTCTGCCATGGTCTGTCGGCCACCCGCCGTTACGTGGTCCACGGCTCCAGGTACCTGCCTCGGCACGGATTCCGGTTGGTCACTTATGACGCGCGGGGCCATGGGGAAAGCGATCCGGCCGAACGGTACGACTACGAGGGTTTGGTCGAGGATCTGGACCTGGTCATCGACTCGACCGAGACGATCGGGCCAGGGGGCGCGATCCTCGGCGGTCACTCGATGGGCTGCCACACGGTCACCCGCCGCGCGCTGGCCGACGCCGATGGCGTGAGGGCGTTGATCCTGATCGGTCCGGTCTTCACCGGCGAGGCCGACGAGGACTCCCGCTGGGACCGCCGTGCCGAGGCACTCCTGGAGGGAGGACCGGAAGCTTTCGCCGAAGTGGTGGCCGAGAACAGTCCCAACCAGAAGGTCCACGACACCGTTTACCGCCTCGCCCGGGACCGGGCCAGGCTTCACCGCCACCCGGCCGCGATGGCGCAGGCGCTGGTGGAGGTGCCCAGGTCGAAGCCCTTCGAGAGCTTGAACGAGCTCTCTCGCCTCGACCTGCCGGTGCTGGTGGTCGCCAGCCATGACGAAGCCGACCCGGGCCATCCGTATGAGGTCGCGGTCAAGTGGGCGGAGGCGATCCCGGGCGCGGAACTGATCAGCGAGGAGCCTGGCGATTCACCGCTGGCTTGGCAGGGAGGCCGGCTCTCCCGCGCGATCGCGACATTCCTAGGCCAGAACGCGATCGGCTAGCCAGGTTGCCGGCTAGGTAGCCTTGGAACCATGGACGAGTTGACCATCGATGCGCCGGGCGAACCACCCCATCCGGGCATGGTCTGGGTTCCGGGAGGAACCTTCACCATGGGCAGCGAGCAGCACTATCCCGAAGAAAAGCCCTCCGGTCCGGTCTCGGTCGACGGTTTCTGGATGGATGAAACCGCAGTCACGAACCGGCAGTTCGCCGAGTTCGTGGAGGAGACGGGGTACGTGACGACCGCCGAGAAGGCGCCTGACCCGGCCATGTACCCGGGAGCGGATCCGGCGATGCTGGTGCCCGGCTCGATCACTTTTGCGAAGCCGAACGCGCCGGTCGACCTCTCGAACCCGATGCAGTGGTGGGCTTGGACCCCGGGTGCCCAGTGGCGCCATCCATGGGGCCCGGCCAGCAACCTGAACGGCAAGGAAGACCATCCGGTTACCCAGGTGACCTTCGAGGACGCCGCCGCCTACGCGCGCTGGGCCGGCAAGGAACTGCCGACCGAGGTGCAGTGGGAACGGGCGGGCCGCGGCGGCATCGAAGGCGCCGAATTCGCTTGGGGTGACGAACTCGCTCCGGGCGGCGAGGAAAGGATGAACCGCTGGATCGGCGAGTTCCCCTGGAAGTTCCGACCGCGGCCGGGGGGCCCTCGAAGGCCCGGCACTGTCGCGGTGAAGACCTTCGAGCCGAATCCCTTCGGGCTATACGAGATCACCGGCAATGCCTGGGAGTGGACGCAGACCTGGTTCTCGGACAACCACCCCGAGCCGACCAGTCGCTGCTGCGCACCGGCCAACCCGCGCGGGCCCGGGGTCGACGCCAGCCGTGATCCCGCCAGCGGGATTCCCCGCAAGGTGCTGAAGGGCGGCTCCTTCCTCTGCGCGGAGAACTACTGCTCGCGCTACCGCCCTTCATCTCGCATCCCCGAGAGCATCGAAAGCTCGACCGTCCACATCTCCTTCCGCTGCGTCGCTTCTCCCACCGCTTAGTCATCTGGGCCGGATAGGGTTCTGCCTGTCGCCGGGTCGTCCCTTGGCGATCTCTCAAACATGAACTGATGGAGGAGGAAAAAATGCCTGAAACGAGTGGTTCTCAGCCCCCCGGAGGCTCGGCCGCCTGGGCTTCGTGGGTCGCGTTCGCCGGGATCATGCTGATGTTGATCGGCGTGTTCAGCGTGATCGCCGGACTGGCCGCGGTGACCGACGACGGCTACTTCGCCGGGACCTCGTACAACGATGTGTTCCTGGTCAGCTTCAAGGCACTCGGCGTGTTCTGGATCCTGCTCGGCATCCTCAAAGCGTGGGCCGGATACGCGCTGATCCAGGGTCGCGAGTGGGCTCGGGTCGTGACTATCGTCCTGGTCTTCCTCTCGGCGATCAGTCACTTGCTGGACCTGACCTCGCAGCCGTTCCTGAGTCTTCTCCTGATCGCGATCGATCTGGTCATCCTCTACGCGGTGACAGTCCGCTGGGGCGAGGCCAAGGTCGGCATGGGGGACTGACTCGAAGGCGCGGGTTCCACAGCTGGAGGCCCGGATTTCACAACTGAAGGCCTGGGCTTCGAAGCTGCCGCGACCGCTGCGGCGGTTCGGGGTCGCCTGCTGGGAGGTGCTGCTGTCCTTTGACCGGGCAGCCGGCACCCGGCAGGCGGCCCAGCTTTCGTTCTTCGTCCTGCTGAGCTTCCCCGCCTTGATGCTGCTGGCGGTCTGGATCCTCAGCAATGTCTTCGATTCGCCCGACGTCCGGCATGACCTGATCGAAGAGATCATCAACAACCTGCCGATCGAACAGGTACAGGGAAGGAAGGAACTCGAGGACATGCTGGACCAGCTCACCGAGGGAGCGGGCGGGCTGGGGTTGCTCTCGGTCGTGGTCCTGCTCTACTCGGTGAGTTCCGCGATCGGCGGCCTGCGTCACGCAGTCGAAACCGCGAATGAGAAGGGGCTCCACGGACCAGCTTTCCCGGAGAACAAGGTGATCGACATCGGCATCACCATGGTCACCCTGCCGGCCGCCCTCATCTTCGTCTCCCTGGTGCTCTCGCGGGACCTGGCCAAGGTGGTCGATGACAGCGTCTTCCTTTCGTGGACCGCCGACCACCTGGGTGGGCCGGTCGGGATATTCGCCGCTGGCTTGCTCTTCTACACCTGGATCTTCTGGGTGCTGAATCCCGGCCGTACCACCTGGTCGAGTGCCGCGGTCGGCGCTCTGGTCACGTCTCTCTTGATCTGGCTGGTCTACACCGCGCTGAAGGTCTGGTTTGGGTTCACCGGAGGCAACAGCGCCGTCTACGGAGCCCTGGCCGGGTTCCTCGGGCTGCTCCTCTTCCTCAACCTCGCATCGATGGCGGTCGTGCTCGGTGCCCACGTGGCCGCGGTCTGGCGGGTCCACCGGGGTGAAAGGGAAGATCCCCAGACGACCTCGGGGCCGGCCTGAGTCGGCCGCTGCCGGTCGACTCGGTTAGATTCCAGCCATGGGCTGCTTCGTCGTTCTGTTCGCACTGATCTCGCCGCGCCTGGCGCTCTTCTTCATCCTGATCTTCTCCGACTGGGTCGGTCAGGCGCTCGACGGATGGGTGGTGCCGGTGCTCGGGTTCTTCTTCCTGCCCTGGACCCTGCTCGCCTACATCGTGATGTGGCAGGTCAGCCCGCATGGGGTGGAAGGGTTCGACTGGTTCATCGTCGCGTTCGCCTTCTTCGTCGACATCGCCTCGTACGCGAAGTCGAGCCAGAGTCGTCAGAACTAGGCGTAACGCGCCGTCCCACAGTCGCTGCGTAACAAGAAACCCGCCAATCCGCACGGAAAGTTGTTACGCGCGCCTATCGCGCGAGTGCGCGAGGTGCTCACCCAATGCACGAAGACTCACCTAATGCACGAAGATCTTGAGGGCGAGGATCATGAATCCGAATAGGGCGTTGACGACGCCGATCATGATTCGGCGGCCCCAGCTACGACGGTCGCGGGTGCCGATGAACAGGCCGGTGGCGAAGAGCATCAGGATGCCGGCCGCGACCGCTATGTAGCTGGCGTTCTCGTCGTTTGCCAAACCGATCGGCGCGACCAGCATCGCGAGGGCCGGGATCATCGCGCCCTGGACGATCGGCCACTCGACCTTGAGCGCATGGCGGGCGTGGTGGAGGGCTTCTCGCGGGGTTGCGTATCCCGCCGCCACGATGTCCGCATAAACGTGGACGATCCAGAAGACCAAGCCGGTGACCGCAGCCCAGACGGCGATCGCGACCGGCCCCAGGCTCTCGTCCTTGGAGGCGGTGGCGACCACCGTCATCGAGACGATCGTCCCGTAGATCGCTCCCGCGTAATTTGCTTTCGAGTCCCGACCCACCGGCGAGAACCATATTGGCTGAGTCACGAAGGTCACCGAGACCGTCCCCGAAGACAGCCGCGCACTTACAAGTCGGTTGACTGACTTGTGTATATTCCGCGCTATGAGCGAGGAGACCGTGGCGTGAGCGAAGAACGGCGCCAGCAAAAAGACCGGACCGCGGCCACCCGCGCGGCGGTGCTCGAGGCAACGATCGAACTGCTGGTCGAGCGCGGCTACGCGGGAACTTCGACCCGTCTGGCGGCCGAGAAGGCCGGGGTCTCGCTGGGCGCGCTTCAGCATCACTTCCGGACCAAGGCCGAGTTGACCGTCGAGGCGATGAGTTTCGTGGTCGAACGTCTGGCCGACGAGTTCGTCTCGGCGATCCCCAAGGATGGCGACGAGATGGAGCGCATCGCCTTGGCTCTCGATCGGCTTCACCTGGTCTTCCGCGGGCCCACATTCGCTGCCGCAATGGAGCTCCACCTGGCCGCCCGCACGGATGAGACCCTGCGCGAGCCGATGCGACAGCTTCACATCGAGGATCAGATCAGGATCCGTGAGAGCGCGATCGCGCTGATGCCAGGGGTCGAGAATCGGCCCGGGTTCGACGCCTGGCTTTTGATGTCGGTCTCGGCGATCCGGGGCATGGTGGTGGCGATGATGGGGGTCGACGAGGTCGAGCAGGAGTGGCAGCTGCTCCGGACGCAACTGCTCGAGACCGCAAGCGAACTCTTGAGGAAGGAATCAGCGTGACGACCAGCCAAAAACCCTTGCCTCCGGGCCCGCGCGGATTCGACGCGGCGAAATTCCTGTTCAACTCGACTCGCGACTTCAAGAAGCCGATGAGCGAGATGGCGCTCGAGTACGGCGAAATCGCCCATGTGCGGAACCGCGGCCGTGACTTCATCGTGGTGAGCGGCCACGAGGCGGCCAAGCATGTTCTGATCACCAACCAGGACAACTACCGGAAAGGGCTCGAATACGAGCTGTTGCGGATCGTGCTCGGAGAAGGTCTCCTGACCAGCGAGGGCGAGACCTGGCGCAAGCAGCGCCGGCTGGTCCAGCCGATGTTCGCCAAGCGCTACCTCAAGAACTTCACGGCTCACATGACTTCGGCGACCGCCGAGGCGTTGGAAGGCGAGCCTTTTGCCGACCTGGCCGAGGGCGAGGTGATCGACGTTTCCGAAGCGATGATGGCGTTGACCCTGGATATCGTCGGCCGAGCCCTGTTCGGCGCCGACCTGAGTGGCGAGACCGCCCGCAAGGTCGGGCCGGCGATGGACGACGTGCTGAGCCTCGGCACGAAGATGACGCGGCGACTGCCGACCTTCGTGCTGGCCCACATGCCGGGCATGAACCTCGAGAAGGCGATCAGCGTGAATCCCGAAGGGCGCCGCTTCCAGCGCGCCCTGGCCGATCTCAAGTCGGTCATCGACCAGTTGCTGGCCGAGCGCAGCATGCAGGAGGACCCCGGTGACGATCTGGTCGGGCTCATGCTCTCGGCCCGGGACGAGGAGACCGGCGAGACGATGAGCCGCGAGCAGATCGGCGACGAGCTGATGACGTTCATGCTGGCCGGTCACGAGACCACGTCCAATGCCCTGGCCTGGACCTGGCGGCGCCTCTCGCTCAACCCGGCAGCGCGGGAACGCCTCTTCGACGAGGTCGACACCGTGCTCGGCGACCGCATCCCCGATATGGATGACATGGACCACCTGCCCTGGACCCGGGCCTGCGTCGAGGAGTCACTCCGGATCGACTCGCCGGTCTGGACGGTCGGCCGGCAGGCGCTGGACGAGGACGAGATCCTCGGCTACCGGATCCCGAAGCACGCCAGCCTGATGGTGCTGATCAGCATGATCCACCGTGATCCGGAGATTTGGCCGAACCCGGAGGGTTACGACCCTTCGCGCTTCCTGCCAGAGAATGCCAAGGGCCGTCCGCGCCACGCCTTCATGCCGTTCGGGGCCGGTCGCCGGGTGTGCATCGGGTCGACCTTCGCCACAGTGGAAGCGACGCTGCTGGCAGCGATGATCGGGCGTCATCTTCGCTTCGATCTACCTTCCGGCGCCGAGGTCGAAGCGGAAGCATCGATCACCCTGCGACCGAAGCACGGCCTGCCGATGCACGTCTTCCGCCGCCGGCCCGATCCGGTTCCGGACGAGACGCCGGAACCGGATCTGGCCGCGGTCTAGCTCTGGCTCACTGCGTCTCGAGGATCGGGTCCTCGGCCAGCTCGGGAGCGAGAGGCGTGCCCCTGGGGTCCTTGTTGGCGATCAGGTGTCCTTCCAGCGAAACATCGGGGATCACCTTGTCGAGCCAGCCTGGGAGCCACCAGGCTCGGTCGCCGAGCAGCGTCACGACGGCCGGTGCGATCAACAACCTGACGACTAGCACGTCGATCAGGATCGCGAGCCCGAGACCGAGTCCCATCATCTTCGCGATCACGTCGGGCTGGGTGACGAACGCGAGGAAGACCGAGGCCATGATCAGGCCGGCGAAGAGCACGACCTTGCCGATCCGGGAGAGACCGTGGACCACGCTGTCACGCGGACTGTCGCCTTCGTTGTAGGCCTCGTGGACACGGGAGAGCAGGAAGACGTTGTAGTCCATCGAGAGGCCGAACAGGATCGCGAAGATCATCACCGGCACGAACGACATGATCGGCACCCCGGAGTCGACTCCGATCAGGCTGGCTCCGATCCCCTTCTGGAAGACGGCCACCACGACTCCATAAGCGGCCCCAACCGAGAGAAGGTTGAAGACAGCCGAGGCGAGCGGGACCCAGAGCGAGCGGAAGGCAGCCATCAGCAAGAGCACAGACAGGCCGATCACCACGAGGATGAAGACCGGCAGACGCTCGGAGACCTTGTCGGAGAAATCCTCGAAGCTCGCCGTATTGCCACCGACGAAGGCCTGGAGGTTCGTGTCCGCGGTCGCCTCCGGGATCACGTTCTCGCGCAGCTCGGTCAGCAGATCGCTGGTCGCCGCATCCTGGGGTGAGGTGGTCGGGATCAGGAAGATGCTCGCCATCTCGTTGTCTTCGCTTGGCGAGGCGGGGGAGACGCTTGCGACACCGTCGACCTGCTCGAGCTCACCGACGAGGTGATCGAGGTCGGACTGGCTTTGCTTGGCGCCGTCGGGCGTGTCGACCCCGATGAGGAACGGACCGTTGACGCCTTTGCCGAACCCTTCACTGACCAGGTCGTAGGCAATCCGCTGGGTCTTGCTCTCCGGCTGATTGCCGTCGTCAGGCGAGCCCAGGCGCATGTCCATGAGCGGTGAGGCGAAGACCAGCAGGATCACGACACCTGCCGTAATCGCGATCCAGGGCCGTCCGGTAATCCTCTCGCCCCAGCGACCGAACGCGCTTGATGGGAGCACGTGCTTCAGCTTCTTCGGCTTCAGCCAGCGCTGGAGCGCGCCGATCATGATCGGAAGGATGGTGATCGCCGAGACCACGACCGCCGCGACACCGATTGCGGCGCCGATACCCATCTTGCCGATCAGCGGGATGCCGATCACGAGCAGCCCTGCGATCGCGACCATGACGATGAGGCCGGCGGCGACCACTGCTGAACCGGAGGTGGCCGCGGATTTGGCGGCCGCGTCGCGGACCGAGTCCCCGGCTGCGGATTGTTCGCGGAACCTTCCGATTATCAGCAGCGAGTAGTCGATGCCGGCGCCAAGTCCGAGCATGACCGCGATGGTCGATGCGAACTCCGGCATCCCGAGAGGAGCCGCGAGGATGACCAGAAGCATCTGGCCGACCATGACGCCGATCAAGGCCCCGACCAGGGTCGCGATCATCGCCGCGACGGAACGGAAGAGAAGAGAGAGCAGGACGATCGCGACGGCGATCCCGAGCAGCTCGCCGATCGGTGCGTCCTGCTCCTGAGCGAGGTCGACGACCACGCCGCGCATCGCGACCTGGACCCCCGCATCCTCAGCGGTGCGTGCAGCGTCCTCGAGCTGTTCGCCCTGGACCTTGGTGACGTCACCGAAATCGAGGTCATAGCGGACGTCCACGTAGGCGATCTGACCGTTCTCCGAAATCGCACCGGAGTCCTTCTCGTAAGGGTTGCTGACCGAGATGACGTCGGGAAGGTCCTTGATCTCGTCGATCGATGACTGGACGGCCTTTTTGCTCTGCCCGCGGGTGAGGGTGCCGTCGTCGACGTTGAACACGACGGTCGAGTCGACCCCAGCCAAGGCGGGGCTGTGAGCGGAGAAGAGGTCGTAGGCCTTCTGGCTCTCGGTGCCGGGAATGTCAAAATCGTCCGGAGGCGGATCTGCCGCGGTGCCGGAAAGGGCGCCGATCGCGAAAACCGCGATCAGGGCGACTACGAGCGCACGTTTCCAGTGACCGGTGATGCTTCGGACGAGTCGGGCGAGGAGGTCAGACATTTGGCTCCAGGGGAGTTGAGGGGAGGGAGGGCAGCGAGGAAAATATCACAATGACTGCAAAACTGCAGTCATTGCAAATTGGCTGGTAGACTTTTCCGGGTGCCTACCGTAACCAGACCAGGACTCCGCGAGAGGAAGAAGGCTCAGACCCGTCAGACCATCGTCCGGGTCGCCCTGGAGCTTTTCGCAGAGCAGGGTTACGGGCGGACCACGATCGCCCAGATCGCAGCTGCCGCCGATGTTTCGCCACGGACCGTCTCGACCTACTTTCCGGCCAAGGAAGACATCGTCTTCGATGTAAGTGCCGGCAGCAAGGAGAGGCTGGTCGAGGCGATCCAGAATCGGCCCGACGGCGAGGACACCATGTCGGCCTTGCGGAGATGGCTGCTGGATGAGCACGAGGTCTTGGACCATGACCAGGCCCTTCACACCTGCCAGCGCTTGGTCATCGACCGAGAGGAAGCGCTGCTGCAGCACGAACAGGCGCTGCTGCGTGAATTCGAGTTGGTCCTCGCCGAAGGACTGGCGGTGGACCTTGGCGCGCCGGCGTATGACATCAAGCCACGGATGGCGGCGGCCGCGGCGATGGCCGTCTTCGATCTGCTTCAAGACGAGGGTCATGCCGAACGAGCGGAAGGCGAGCTGCCCACGGTAGAGGAGCAGCTTGAGCTGCTCGACCAGGCGTTTGCCTTCGTCACCGGCGGGGTCACAGCCCTTCGCGAGCGGCAGTCCGGCGCTTAACTAAAAACCGCCCCGGCCGGGGGACCGGGGCGGTGGTCTGCCTCAGGGAGGGAGGAAGTGATTCTTAGAAGCCGCCCGGATGGCGGGCGCTGAAGCGTCCTGGTGTCGAGCGCAGGCTCTTGCTCCAACCCGGACCGTTGCCCGGAGTCATCGAAGTGTCGAAGCGGAGGCCGGCCACGATCATGTAGGCGTGGTTCCGGTTCGAGTAGACGGTGATCCACTTGCCCTTGCCACGCCGCTTCCACCTCATGTATCCGGTTGAAGCCAGCGGGTAGGCGACGAAACGCCCACCGCGAAGAGCGAAACTGACCGAACCCGAGCAGTCGTAGCCGCTGTCGAAGAAGCGGCCGTGACCGCCGCCCCAGCGATAGGGCTTGTTGCGGATCCGGTTGGCCCAGTTGATCACCCGCTTGACCCGCGTGGGGGCGCTGGCCGGGGCGTAGGCCTTGCCGTTGATCAGCCGGGCCTTGCGGATCGGTTTGCACTTGGTGGCGCCGACGGAAAGGCCGCCGCTGGAGGACGATGCCTGGCAGGAAGCCGCGGCACGTGAGGGTGCACCAAGGGCAAGAATCAGGCAGCAGGCGAGCAAGCCGGTGAGGCCGATCACGAAGCTGCGCAGGTACGTTCTCTGGTTGTCAGGCGTTGAGGGGAAGATGCCGATCTCCTTTTCATGCCTGCGGGGTTAGCTGACGGACTAGCGCTCTAGGAGTCGCGCTCTCACTCAATTGAGTGGGTTCGCCCCAACTACCTGGGTCCCCCGCTTCCTGGTCCATGAGGTGCCAGGAACTCGGCGTATCGGTTTTCAGAAAAACAAACTGTAGAGGATTTCTTAATACATTGCTAACAAACCCCTGGTCGTGGAGTAGTTGCGGTCTTGCTCTAGGCTTTTGGCGATGAAACCTGCTCGCCACAAAGAAGTCACGTTTGAGCCCTTCGAGGCTTCGGCTATTTCCAATTACGAAGCCAAATTCAAGGCGGCGGAAGAGGTCGCGGCGCTGGCCGAATCGGGCCAGGTGATCGGGGCGGGGTCCGGCTCCACCGCCTTTTTGGCCGTGCGGGCGATCGCCAGCCGAGTGCGGCACGGTGAACTCCACGACATCCGATTGATCCCGACCTCGATCGAGTCGGAACTGACGATCACCGGGCTTGGCCTGGTTCAAGCGGATCTGGCCGAGGTGGCACCGGACTGGCTATTCGACGGTGCCGATGAGGTCGACCCGGACGGCAATCTGATCAAGGGCAGGGGCGGAGCTCTGTTCCGCGAGAAGCTGCTGTTTTCCGCCTGCCAGCTGCGTCGCGTGCTGATCGATCCCTCGAAGCGGGTCGATCGCCTGGGGGTCAACTTCCCGGTGCCGGTCGAAGTTGTTCCGCGGGCGGTCTCGGTGGCGATGGCGGGCCTGAAGGCTCTCGGTGCGAGCGAGACGATCATCCGGATCGGTTCGGGCAAGGACGGCCCGGTCCTGACCGAACAGGGCAACCTGCTGCTCGATTGCCGTTTCGACCGGATCGAAGCCGGCCTCGAAGACCAAATAAACCTGATCACCGGGGTTCTCGACTCTGGCCTCTTCCAAGGCTACGCCCCCGAAATCATCGAGTCTAAATAACCAAACGGCGAGTCATCCTCCGGATCGCGACCCGCCACATCACCAGAGCCAACGCCAGCAGGCCGGTGAAGCGCAAAAGGTCAATCGGATCCAGGCCGAAGCAGGCGCCGCGAACCAGTTCGACCAGCTGGTAGAGCGGGTTGAACTGGGCGGCGATCTGGAAGCCGTGCGGGAGTTGGTCGATCGGGAAGAAGGTGCCGGCGACCAGGAAGAGCGGCGTGATCACCAAGGTGGTGACGTAGTTGAACTGGTCGATCTTGGTTACCAGGCCGGCCATCGTGATCCCGAAGGCGCCGAAGGCCAGCGCGGTGACGAAGGAGAAGACCGGGACCAGCAGCATTGTCGGCTTCGGGTCCAGGCCGAAGAGCATGGTCACGATCAGCGGGAAGCAGCCGAAGGCCGCCGACTTGAGCGCAATCCAGATCATCTCGGCCGTAACCAACTCCTCGACGTCCACCGGGGCGGCAAGGATGGCGTCGTAGGTGCGCTGGAACCGCTCCTTGACGAACGTCCCGAACATGGCCGGCAGCGCGGAGGAGAAGACCACGGCGGTAGCGACCAGGCCAGTACCGACGAACTGGACGTAATCGATCCCGTCGACATCGGCGACCAGGGTGCTGCCCAACCCAAGACCGAAGGCGAGGAGGTAGACGACCGGCTCGAAGGTGCTGGTGAAGACGGTCGACTTCCAGAAGGTTCGGAAATTGGCCAGCTCGCGGCCCATCACCGCGAGGATCACCGCCGGTTCCAGCCGGCCGACCGGCTTCATTCGGCCTCCTCGCCGGTGAGCATCACGAAAACATCTTCGAGCGAGCCGGCCCGGTGGATCGCTTCCTCGGGGATCAACCCCGGCGGCGCGGTCTCTGCGCCGACGATCGCGATCGCCGGGCCAGCCGCCCTGACCCGGAACCCGGCCGCCTCGACCTCGCCGCGGACCTCGGTCAGCCGGTCTGGCGGTCCATAGACCTCGGCGGTGCGCCGTCCGGCGTGCTGGGTGATCAACTCAGATGGCGTGCCGCGGGCGATTCCCTTGCCGGAGGCGCCCACCGCGCCCTCGTCCGAAAGCCGTTCAGCTTCCTCTATGTAATGAGTTGACATCAGGATCGTGGTTCCGCGTGACCGGAGACCATCGATCAGGCTCCAGAGCTCGGTCCGGATCTGCGGGTCGAGCCCGACCGTGGGCTCGTCGAGCAGGAGCAGCTTCGGCTCATGGACCAGGCCACGGGCCAGCAGCAGTCTCCGGCGCATACCGCCGGAGAGCTTGTCGACGGCATCTTTTCGGCGGTCGGTGAGCCGGGCGATCTCCAGCGTTCGGTCGACCGCCGCTCCAACGTCCTCGACTCGGTAAAGGCGGGCGAAGACAGCCAGGTTCTCCTCGACTGTCACGTCGATGTCGAGGTTGTCGAGCTGGGGGACGACGCCCATATAGGCCCGCGCATTCTTGGCCTCGCGCGGCAGCTCGAAGCCGAGCACGCGGATCTCGCCGGAATCGGGGATCGCCTGACCGGTCAGCATTTTCATGGTGGTCGACTTTCCCGCCCCGTTCGGGCCGAGCAGGCCGAGGCAGATTCCCTCGTCGACGACCAGGTCGAGACCGTCCACGGCGTTGATCGGGCCGAAGCTCTTGGTCAGGCCGTGGAGTTCGATCGCGGGCATCGGGGCAGTCAATCAGACCGGGCAGGTCGACCCGATTCGACGTCTGGCTCCGGCAGTAGCCTGCGGCGGTATGTTCGCCGCCCCCGACTGGCTTCGCAACGCAGGAACGAGCGCGTGGCTCCTGGTCGGGATAGCGATCCTGCTTCTGGCCCTGGTCTGGCTCGCCTCCCTGACCGAGGTGATCGTGGTGCCGGTGATCGTCGCCTGCATCATCGGCTCGGTCGGCTCGCCGCTGGTTTCCCGTCTGAACCGGTTCCGAGTGCCCCGGGCGATCGGGACCGTGCTGGTGATGCTGCTCTTGGTTTTGATCGGGATGGGCTGCGCGGTGATGGTCGTCAACGGCATCGTCAAGGAAGTGCCTGACATCAGCCAGGATCTAAACCAGGCCACCGATGACCTGGGGCAGTTCCTGACCGAGAAGGGGGTTGACCAACAACAGATCGAGAAGGCCAAGGAGGGGGCGAAACGGGGCGCCACTTCAAGCATCGGGACCTTGCTAAAGGGGGTTGCCTCCGGGATCTCAGGGCTCTCGTCGGCGCTGTTCTTCCTGGCGATGGTCTTGCTCAGCTCCTTTTTCATGCTCAAGGACGGTCCGGTGATCCGAGCCTGGGCGGAGCGGGCGACGAGCTTGCCGCCACCGGTCGCCCGGCTGGTTTCGGGCCACATCATTTCTTCGCTGCGGGGATATTTCGCCGGGGTCACCATCGTCGCCGCGTTCAGCGCCGTGATCGTGATGATCGGAGCGCTGATCATCGGGGTTCCGCTGGTCGCCACGATCGGAGCGGTGACCTTCGTCGCCGGCTACGTTCCCTACCTGGGTGCCTGGGTCGCCGGCATCTTCACCGTCTTGCTCGCCTATGGTTCCGGCGGGACCGACGCCGCCCTCGGCATGGCGGTGATGCAGCTGCTCGCCAACGGCGCGTTGCAGCAGGTGATCCAACCCTTCGCGATGGGCAGCACACTCGGCATTCACCCGCTGGCGGTCCTGGTCGTGACGATCGCCGGTGGGGCCCTGTTCGGCTCGATAGGCCTGATCATCGCAGCCCCGCTGGTCGCCGCCGCGAGCGGCATCGTGCGGGATCTGAAGCAGCTCGAAGAGCCGGATTACGCCGCGGACGGCGGCGCCGGGCCGGGCACCGAACCAACGGCCAGCCCGACCTGACGTTCGCCTGTCTGCTGAGTTACTTCAGGGTGCGGATCAGTTTCTTGTTGATGAACTCCTGGATGCCGTAGGTACCGAGTTCGCGACCGAAGCCGGACCGCTTGACACCACCGAAGGGCAGTTCAGCCCCGTCGAGTCCGACCCCGTTGACGAAGACCATGCCGGTGTCGAGCTTCTCGGCGACTCGCCTCGCCTGGTCGGGATCGTTCGAGAACACATAGGAGCCGAGCCCGAAAGGCGTGTCATTGGCGAGCTCGATCGCCTCGTCCTCGTTCGCCGCCTTGTAGACCGTGGCGACCGGGCCGAAGAACTCCTCGTGGTAGGCGTCGTTTTCCGGGGTCACCTCGGTCAGGACGGTTGTCGGGAAGAAGTTCCCGTTCCGCTCGCCACCGACCGCGACCTTCGCGCCCTGGGCGACCGCGCGGTCGAGCTGGTCCTGCAGCCGCTCTGCCGCGGCGGCCGAGGAAAGCGGCCCGATCGCGGTCTCGTCCGAGGTCGGATCGCCCGGCTCGACCGACTTCATCTTCTCGCTGAAGCCGTCGAGGAAGTCGTCATAAAGATCCTCGGTGACGATGAAGCGTTTGGCCGCGTTGCAGGACTGCCCGGTGTTGTCGAGCCGCGCGTCGACCGCCGCCTGGACCGCTTCGTCGAGGTCATCCGAGCCGAGCAAGATGAAGGGGTCGGAGCCGCCGAGCTCGAGCACGACCTTCTTCAGGTTGCGACCGGCGACCTCGGCCACCGCCGCGCCGGCCCGTTCGGAGCCGGTCAGGGAGATGCCGCGGATCCGGGGGTCGGCGATCGCTTCGGCGATCTGGTCGTTGGTCGCGAGGATCGTCTGGTAGGCATCGGCCGGCATCCCGGCGTCATCCATCATCGTCGCGATCGCAGCGGCTGACTCGGGGCATTGCGGCGCGGGCTTGAGTAGCACCGGATTGCCGACGATCAGGTTCGGGCCGGCGAATCGGGCCACCTGGTAGTAGGGGAAATTCCACGGCATGATCCCGATCAACGGACCCATCGCGGACTTGCGGATCACCGCGTCGCCGTCGCCGGCCAGCAATTCGATCGGCTCGTCGGCCAGCAGCTTTTCCGCGTTGTCGGCGTAGAAGCCGTAGATGTCCCCGCAGAAGTCGATCTCGCCCAGCGCCTGCTCGCGCGGCTTGCCCATCTCGCGGATGATGATGTCGGCCAGCTCCTCGCGGCGTTCGACGTGCAGCTCGCCGACCCGCCCGATGATCGCCGCTCGCTCGGCAACCGTCGTGTTCTGCGACCAGCCCCGGAAAGCGCCGTCAGCGGCTGCGATTGCCGCTTCGAGTTCGGCGTCGGTGATCGTCGGATACTCCTGGACCGTTTCGCCTGTCGCCGGGTTCACAACTGCGTAGTCGCTCATGAATCTCCAATCCTCGAATTGCGGCTTGCGAGGCACCGCACAGTGCCTGTCACCAGCCTAGTGGTTGGCTGGTGCGGGCCGGGACGATTGACCGCCGATCCCGCGGGTACTCGCGGAGAGAACCCCAAAGGAGACGAGATGACCAACCACAAGACAGACGAAGCGAAGGGTCGGGCCAAGGAAGCGGCCGGGGCCATAACCGACGACAAGGATCTGAAGAACGAGGGCAAAGCCGATCAGGCCGCCGCCTCGGTCAAGGACAAGGTCGAAGGCGCGGTCGACAAGGTGAAGGACAAATTCACCGGTGACAAGTAACCGGTGGGGGCGTAGGATCGTCCCATGTGCCGGAACATCAGGACTCTCTACAACTTCGAACCCGAAGCGACCGACGAGGAGGTACGGGCCGCCTCCCTCCAGTACGTGAGGAAGATCAGCGGCTTCAACAAACCTTCGAAGGTGAACCAGGAGGCGTTCGACCTGGCGGTGGATGAGATCGCCACCGCCTCGCAGCGCCTTCTGGCGTCGCTCGAAACCGCGGCCCCGCCGAAGGACCGGGAGGTCGAGGCCGAGAAGCGCCGGGCCCGGTCGGCGAAGCGTTTCGCTACGGCGTGAGCGCGGCTGATCTTCGCGCCTGGCGCGATCGGGGCCGGCTCGTCGAGGCGACCCCGCTCGGCCATCGGGCGTTCCTGATCGATGAAGGCAACCCGGATGCAGGTCCCGATTCGACCTTGGTCCTGCTGCATGGGTTCCCCGAGTCGTCGTATTCGTACTCCGGCGCCTTTCCGCTGCTGGCGGACTCCTTCGAGCGCCTGATCTCGTTCGACTTCATCGGCTATGGGTTCTCCGCCAAGCCGACCGAGGGCTTCGCCTACTCGCTGATGGAACAGGCCGACGTGGTTTTGCGGCTGCTTCGCGAAACAGGGGTGTCCGGCTGCCACTTTCTCGCCCACGACATGGGTGATTCGGTCATGACCGAGTTGCTGGCCCGCCTGAACGAAAATCGGCCGGAATGGTTTCACGCCGGAGTACAGAGTGTCAGCTTCACGAACGGCAGCATGGTGCTCGGCGACGCCAAGCTCAGGGTCGGGCAGCGAGCTCTGGTCTCCCCGCTGGGCAAGCTGCTGGCTCGGATCACCGACAGCCCGACGATCTTCGAAAAGCAGGTGGTCAGTGCGCAGGGCAACGGCAAGCTGACCGAGGAGCAGATCCTCGACATGTACTCGGCCGCTAGCACCGAGGCGCCACGGGGTCTCATGGCCGAACTGATCGGCTACCTGAAAGAGCGCCGACGGTTCGAGTCATCACGCTGGCTCCCGGCTGTCCGAGACTGCGCCTCCCCGGTGCAGATCTGCTGGGGTGGTGATGACGCGGTCGCGCCGGTCGCGATCGCCGAACGGCTCAAGACGGAAGTGAAGCCCGAAGCGAAGCTGACCGTGATCGATGGCCTCGGGCATTTCGCACAGATCCAGGATCCACAGGCCTGGTTTGACGCACTGAGGCCGTTCTGGGGGGATATCGCCTGATCGGCCTTTCCGGGGCCATTACGACTTGCCCTGCTCCTGCAGCTGCCAGTAGCGGGCGAGGCCGGACCACATTCCCTCGAAGGGGCCGGCCCGCCAATAGGTATCGACGTCCTCGCCCTCGACCTGGTCCGCCAGCCATCCGCGGATCCATTTCGACATTCCGTCCGCGTCGGTCTCGCGGGCCTTTTCCGCGAAAAGGTCCAGGGCCGTGTGCATCATCTCGATCTGGTTCTCGACGTCGGTGGATTGCCCGAAGTGCTGAAAGGCGATCCGCTCCGGCTGCCAGGCACGGACGATCTCGAGCGACTCATGCCAGAGCGGCGGGTCGATGTCCGGCGGGGGAGTCGGGGGGAAGGCGGGCCCACCCTCGATCCGCACCCCGGTCACGTCGCCGGTGAATGCGGTGCGGGTCGGCTCATGCAGGTAACAGACGTGGTGCTTGGCGTGGCCCGGCGTGTATTCGATCCGCCAGGGGCCGTCACTTTCACCGCCCTGCAAGACCCGGATGTTCTGCTCCGGAACCGGGACGACCTCGCCCCACATCACATCGAAGTACTCACCGAAAACCTGGCGGGCGCTGCTGACCAGCCGTTCCGGATCGATCATGTGCCGGGCGCCGGCCTCGTGGACCCAGACCTCGACCTCGGGGAACTTCTCGACCAGGCGGCCGGTGGCCCCGGCGTGGTCGAAGTGGATGTGGGTGAGCAGGATCGCCTGCGGGGCTTCGTCGCCCAGGGCGGCGAGTACGTGGTCGACGGTCTTCTCGGCACCGGGGTCGACGATCACGCCATCGAAGAGATGGGCGCCGATCGCCCCCGGCTGGTCGAAATGGAAGAGGTCAACGGTTTCCGGGACGTCGCTGCGCATGCCGGCGAAATTACCGCAAGGCGAATCAATAACCTTGCTCCGTGTCGTCCGGAGGAAAAGCGCGGGTGGGGGTTTCGGCAGCGGGCGCGCTGTTTGCCCTGGCGGTCCTGCTGACCTTCTCGTCCTCGTCGCTCGCGGCAGTCGACCAGCGCGCTGCCGCCCGCGAGCTGGCCGAAAGATATGTGCCGATCATGATGATCCGCGAGCAGGGCAAGAACCTCTGCGACACCAAAGTCGAGCAGTACCAGGTGATGCCGGTCGACGCGCTGTTCGGCAACCCGGACGTGAAGTTGATGCGCAACAACGGCAAGGCGAAATCGACCCTGATCAAGAAGGCGCCGACGGTGGCCGACGTCCGAAACCGCGGAGAGGAGGCTTACCTCGATTTCCGCGGCGATCCGCTCGGCGACACCTGCGTCTACGCGAAGGACTTCGATCGGATGCGGAAGAACGGCCAGGCGCCGGTCGCGGTCTACGCCCACATCGCCCGTGAGAAGGGCCGGTCAGGATTTGCTCTCCAGTACTGGTTCTACTGGTATTTCAATCAATTCAACGATCTGCACGAGAGCGACTGGGAAGGCATGCAGATCACCTTCGACGCCGACACGCCTGCGAAGGCTCTGGATCAGGAGCCGGATCAGATGATCCTCTTCCAGCACGGTGGGGGAGAACGAGCGAATTGGGATGACAGCAAGGTCGAGAAGGAAGGCGACCACCCGATCGTCTATCCCGCGGCCGGGTCCCACGCCACCTTCTATCAGTCGGCGATCTACCCGCAGAACGGGTGGAACGGGGCGGGGGTCGGCTGCGACAACACCTCCGAGCCGCTCACGGAACTTCGGCCGTACGCGATCTTGCTGCCGGATCATGCGACGGACCGAGGCAAATTCGCGTGGCTCTCGTTCGACGGGCGCTGGGGTCAGAAGGAAAAGGGCTTCAACAACGGCCCGACCGGGCCGCAGACCAAGGATCAGTGGGCCGAGCCCTTCACCTGGATGGAGCAGCAGCGACGCACCAGTCCGCGCATGCCGGGCGGGGGACTGGTCGGTCCGGAAGCGGTCAACGCTTTCTGCGGGGTGATGGAGAGCGTGACGGGTGTGATCAACCTGCAGCAGTCCGACCCCTGGCTCGCCTATGCGCTCGTGGTCTTGTTCATCCTCGCCGTCTTTCTGGTCTTCGGCTACTCGAAGTGGCGGCCGGCCGACCCCGATGAACTGCAGCGGCAGCGAAGCTACGGCCAGATCGTCAACGCGAGCTTCCGGCTCTACTGGCGGCACATGAAGGCGTTCGCGGTACTCGGCGCGATCGCGATCCCGATCGTCGGCGGCACCCAGTACCTGGGCGGGCTGCTCGGGGACATCGCCGGCGGCAGCGGCATCCTCCAGACACTCTCAGACCTGGTGCTCGGGGTGGGAAGGCCCGTCGCCCAGGCCGTGGTCGCGGCATTCGTGATCGTCTACATCCGTGAGCTCGTCCACCAGCGTCCGGCCACCGTGAAAGGGTCGCTGGACGGAACCTGGGAGCGTTTCTGGCGGGTCGTGATCGCCAAGCTTCTTTCGATCGCCGGTGTGTCTGTGTTGGTCCTGACCGTGATCGGCATCCCCTTCGCGGTCCGTTACTTGGTCACCTGGACCTTCGTCCAGCAGAACGTGCTGTTCACCGATCACTCGATTCGCGGTTCCTTCCGGGCCAGCAACGACCTGGTCCGCGGCCACTGGTGGCGAACCGTCCGCACGATGGTGCCGCTGCTATTGCTGCTGACCGTCGCCGGACCTTTGCTCGGCCTCGTCCTGATC
>Ga0182792_1001325_pt1 | contig 20384 bp, 20 predicted proteins | sample Passage237B_FD_130497 | JGI IMG/M metagenome (GOLD analysis project Ga0182792, IMG submission 130497) | Cellulose adapted compost microbial communities from Newby Island Compost Facility, Milpitas, CA, USA - Passage2 37B (version 2) (version 2) ...
CTTCTTCTCCGCCCTCCTCACGACCGGCTCGCTCACGCTCTTCTTCGGTTCCGCCGGCTTGAGTTCGGGCGCAGACAGCATCGCCATCGGCATCGGCGGCACCTCGACGGGCGGCGGCGGCTCGGGCTCCGGAATGACCTCGCTGAGGTCGGGGCCCGGCGGTGCCTCCTCCTCGATCCGTTCGGGCACAGCGGCCAAGGGAGCCATTTCCAGCATGACGACCGGGGGGTTCTCGAAAGCGTCGGGCGTCCTGGGCGGCTCCGGCCATTCCAGGGCCACCGCCACGGCACCGGCATGCGCCGCGAGGACAAGGACAAAACTTCCGGACCAGCGCAGGACTTCAAGGGAGGACAAGATCGAACGCGACCTCTCACGGGAGAGCGGGCGCCAGCTTCGCTCACAAAGTCGTGAGCACTTTATTGCATATGAGAGTGATTATCAATCTAGATTGATTGGGGAGAATCATCCGCAGTCGTTCAACCGCGGGACACACCGATACGTGCCGCCGGGCGGCCGCCCGCCGCCAGCGCGACCACAATCACGATCTCGCCCGGCCCGGGCGCACCGCCGACGCGCGCCTCGACAGCGTCAAGCATCGAAAAATCCCATTCGTCGTCCTTGCCGTGCAGCGGCACGTCGATCACGACACCCGGCCCTCCCCGCTTGACGGTCGACGGGATCAGCGCCTTGCCGCCGCCCAGCAGCGCCCGTAACGGCTTGCCCAGGCTCGGATGAAGGATGGCCGCCCCCATCTCGACCGGAAGGTCGGCGCCGACGATGGCGCTCTTGCCGTAGGCCGTGGCGCCGCTGCCCAGCGCTTCGAGCGCCGCCCGGCCGAGCCGGTCGCCCAGTTCCTCGCCCAGTGCGATCAACTGCTCCAGATTGTCATCGTCTCCATGTGTCAGGGAAACCACCGCGGCTGCCCATGCCCGCCGGGCAGACGTGTGCTCCCAGGCCTCACGCTGCGAGATCATCCGGACGATGGTCGCCACGGTCATCGGGCTCCCCCTGTCTTCGAAGCAAGCGGCGGCATGGGAAATGGTCCCCGCAGCCGCTCGTAGGCGGCTGCGGCGCGCAGCACCATGGCGTCGGCATAGCGGCGGCCGACGAACTGCAGGCCAACCGGCATGCCCGACATCGTGAAGCCGCAAGGGACGCTGGCCGCCGGCTGCATGGTCTGGTTGCACCAGGAGGTGAAGCGCGGCGCTTCGCGCAGTGCCGGCGGCAGACCGGGGACCTCGGGCGCCTCGACATGGAAGGTGGGGCAGATCAGCACATCGTACCGGCCCAGGAAAGCATGCATCTCCCGCCCCAGCTTTTCTCGCCCCGCCAACGCAGCGGCCAGCGCTGTCGCCGGCAACTGCTTGCCGGTCGCCGCAAGCTCAACCGTGTCCGGATCGATCAGCGCCCGCTGCTCCGGCGTGAAACCGCGCAGGAGATGTGCGAGGTTCACCATCCACTGGATCGAATGCATACGGCTCTCGACGTAGCCTTGGAGCGGCGGCACGTCGACCTGCTCCACGACGGCCCCTGCCTCCTCAAGCAGCCGCACGGCGCGCCCGACCGCCGCCGCGATGTCCGGCTGGACCTTGGCGATGCCGAGATCCGGACTGTAGGCGACGCGCAGGCCGCGCGCGCCGTCCTCCAGCCCTTCGCGATAGTCGCGCTCATCCGGCGGCATGGCCTGCCAGTCGTCGGCATGCGGCCGCGCCATTATCGAGAGCAGCAGGGCCGCATCGGCTACCGATAGAGCCATCGGCCCGACATTCGACAGCGATCCGAAGCCCTCCAGCGCCAGGGTCGGCACGCGCTTGTAGGACGGCTTGAAGCCGACCACGCCGCACCAGCTGGACGGAATGCGGATCGAGCCTCCGCCGTCGGTCGCGATCGCCACCGGCCCCAGCCCCGTCGCGACCGCCACGGCGGAGCCGCCGCTCGATCCACCGGAGGTCCGCGCGGCGTTCCACGGATTGCGCGTGATGCCGTTCAGCGGCGATTCGGTCACGATCTTGTTGCCGAACTCCGACGTCGTTGCCTTGGCGAACAGGATGGCGCCCGCCTCGCGACAGCGCGCCGGCGGTGGCGCGTCGATGCGCGGCACCGAATCCTCGGCGACGGCCTTCGAGCCGCTGCGCGTCGGCATGCGCTGCGTCGGCATCAGGTCCTTGACCGAGATCGGCACGCCGTCGAGTACACCCTTCGGCGTCCCGGCGCGCCACCGCGCCTCCGATTCGCGGGCTGCCGCCAATGCTCCTTCCTCGTCGATTGCCGCCAGCGGATTGAGCACCGGCTGCAGCGCGGCCGCCCTGGCCAGAACGGCTTTTGTCACCTCGACGGGCGAGAACTCCCGCCGGCGATAGCCGTCCGTCAGGGCATCGATCCCGAGCGCGAGCATCAGGCCTTCGCTCCGGTGCAGACGGGCTCTATCGGACCCAGCCGCGCGATGACGTCGATTCCGCGATCGGGCATCACCTTGCCCGCCAGCGTGTCACAGAGGACATGGCTGGCAGCGAGGTCGACCTTGACCGTCCCGCGCGGTGCGTCGAGCACGGCCTGGCCGAAGCCCTTGCGCAACGTGTCGTAGTCCGTGCCGCCGCCCAGCTTGGCCGCTGCGGCCAATAGCTTGGCCGCAACGTAGGTCTTCTCGCCGTGCGGCAAGATCACGACCTTGCCGCGGACACGGCGTGGCGTGAAGTCTGCGAAGCGTTTCGAGTAGGCCTCGACGAACCTCCGGTTGGCTGCCGTGTCGACGCTCATGTAGTATGATTCGACGCCGAGATTGCCGATCGAGGCCTCCTCGGTCGCAGCCGCGATCGATTCATGCACAAGCGGCGTGACCAGCTGAGGCTTCATGCCGAACGAATGATACTGCTTCACGAAGGTGATGGGATCGTCGCCGATCGCATGCCAGACGATGTCCGGCTTGGCAGCCGCTACCTGCTGCAGGACCGGACCGAAGTCGCGCGTGCCGAATGGGAAGAACTGCGCCCCCAGCAGCACGCCGCCCTGCTTCTCCAGCTCGGCCTTGATCAGCTCGAGCATGATGCCGCGATTCGTCGCCAGGTCCGAGGCGACGACGAACATCGACTTGCCGACGTTCTTGGCCAGCCACTGCACCATCGGCACCGTACCCTGGTTGGCGGCGAGCCCTGTACAGAGCAGGTTGGGATGGCAGCGGCCCTCGTCGAAGTTGGGATAGAGCACGTAGCGCTTGGCCGGCACAGCGACCGACAGGGCGGCCTCGCGCTCCGAGGGCAGGACCAGACCGGTGATCGCGATGACGCGATCGCTCTGGAAGAGCTTACGGGCCTTGTCGAGCGACGTCTTGGTCGACATCTGCGAATCCTCGGCCACCACCTCGACCTTCCGCCCGAGAATGCCGCCCTGCTCGTTGATCTCCGAGACCGCGAGATTGAGGCAGTTCTGGTTGGTCTGGCCGACGAAGGCCAGCGCGCCGCTCAGCGGCCCCAGGAAGCCGATCTTCACCGGATCTGCGGCACGCACGACTGCCGGGAAGCCCGCGACGGCCGCCGTTCCCGCCACCAGGCTTCCGAAACGACGGCGTGATATCTTGCCTGATCTCATGTCCCCCTCCACCCTTAACGTCAGACCGCGAGGAATCGCGTCTGGATCTCGATGTCGCGAAACTCCTCGGACGCGCACTGATGCGCGATCGTTCCCCTGTCGAGCACGACCACGCGCCGGGCAGCCGACAGGGCCAGGTCGAGGTTCTGCTCGACCAGGATGACGGCGATGCCGCGTGTCGCCGCGATCTCGGGGATCAGGTCGCCGATCGCCTGCACGATGCTCGGCTGGACGCCGTCCGACGGCTCGTCGAGCAGCAGCAGCCGGGGATGCGAGCACAGCGCGCGGGCGATCGCGAGCATCTGCTGCTCGCCGCCCGACATGGTTCCGCCGAACTGGGTGAACCTCGAAGCCAGAAAGGGAAACAGCGCCAGCACGTCGTCGGGAATGGTGTTGCGCGGCCCGGCCGCGCGGGCGCCGATCTCGAGGTTCTGCCGCACGGTGAGCCGGGGAAAGATGCCGCGCCCCTGCGGTACGTAGGCCACACCCATGCGCGCGATGCGGTGCGTCGGCAGGCCCAACAGGTCGCGGCCCTCGAAGCGCACGGTGCCGGTGATCACCGGCAGCAATCCCATGATCGCCTTGATCAGGGTCGACTTGCCCGAGCCGTTGCGCCCGACGACGGAGACGACCTCGCCGGCCGGCAGGTCGAGATCGAGACCGTCGAGCACCGGCCCCAGGCCGTAGCCGCCGCGCAGGTTGGCGATCTCGAGCATCAGGCGCGTCCCAGATAGGCGTCGCGCACGCGCGGGTCCTGCGACACCGTCTCGAACGATCCGTCGGCGATCAGCCGCCCCTGGTGCATGACGACGGTGCGGCAGGCCAGGCGGCGCACGAACGACATGTCGTGCTCGATGACGACGACCGCCATCTCGCCGGCCAGCGCCAGCACCAGCTCGGCCATCTCCGCCGTGCCGATCGCCGTCATGCCGGCCGTCGGCTCGTCGAGCAACAGCAGCCGCGGACGGCTCATCAGGGTCATGCCGACTTCCAGCCACTGGCGCTGGCCGTGCGAGCACATCGACCCCATCCGGTTGGCCTGGTGCCCGAGCTTGATGGTCGCCAGCACCGTGTCGACCGCGGGCGGCGGCCGGCCGCTCGCCAGCGCTACCCCCAAGCCCGCGACCTCGAGGCTCTCCCGCACCGTCATCCAGGGGAAGACGTTGGCGCCCTGGAACTTGCGGACGATGCCCCGGCGCGCGAAGGCATGCGGGGGCTGGCCGAGGATGGATTCGCCGCGGAAGCGGAGCGTACCGGCGTCCGGCGGCAGCGTGCCGCTCATCACGTTGAGCAGCGTGCTCTTGCCCGCGCCGTTGGGCCCGATGACGCAGACCAGCTCGTTCTCGGCCACGGAGAACGAGACGCCGTCGATGGCGGCGATGCCGCCAAAGCGCTTGGCGGCGCCGTCGATCTCGAAGAGCCTAGCGCGCGCACTCACGAAGCACTCCCGCGCCGCCGCGCAAGGAATTCCGGAACCTTGCGCAGCAGCGACGCCAGCCCGTCGGGCAGCGCGAACACCACGAGCAGGAACAGTGCCCCCAGGATCAGCGGCCACAGGCTGGTGCTGAAGCTGCTGATGCTGTGGCTCGCCTGGGTCACGATCAGGGTCGCGATCACCGGCCCGATCAGGCTGCCTCGGCCGCCGATCGCCACCCAGATCAGCACCTCCGTGGAGACGATCACGCCCAGGAGGTCCGGCGCCACGACGCCGCTCGCCGAGGCGAACAATGCGCCCGCCAGGGCTGCGAGCGCGGCCGCGAGCGCGAAGGCCAGCAGCAGGTGCAGTGAGGTATTGAAGCCCAGCGAGCGGGCCCGGTTCTCGTTGGTGCCCACGGCCTCGAGGATCTTGCCGTAGGGACCGCGACAGGCCGCCCACATGACGGCCAGCACCATGGTCGCAACGGCGAGAGCACCGTAGTACGATTCGAGATCGCCGGCGGTCGAATAGCGAAGTCCGAGGAGGGTGAACTCGATCGGCGGGATGCCGAGGATGCCGACGTCACCGCCTGTGACCGACGACCAGCTCACCGCCACCTGATTGGCGATCAGCGACATAGCCATGGTCATCACTGCGAAGAAATGCAGGCGTACGCCGGCGAACAGGAGGAAGTAGCCGCTGATCGTCGCGAGCGCCGACGCAAGGGCAATGCCCAGGACGATGCCCGCGCCAGTCGACAGGCCGAGCTTCATTGTCGCTATGGCCATGCCGTAGGCGCCAAGACCGAAGAACAGCGCATGGCCCAGCACCAGCGTATGCGCCCGTCCCCATAGATAGTCGAGGCTGATCGCCAGCAGCGCCAGCAGCAGTGCGTCGCGGAGCTGGGCCAGGCGATACTCCGACGCGGCGAAGGGCGTCACGATCAGCAAGGCGAGCGTCACCAGCGCGACCAGCACACCCAGCTTCTCGCGTCCCCCTAGTCGCGGCTGGGCGAACAGCAGGCGGCAGGCCGTAAAGAGACGCGACATCCTCAGGCCTTCCCCAGCAGCTCGTGCGCGCTGCTGTAGCCGGGGATCAGGCCCCGCGGGCGCAATCGCACCAGCACGATGGCGAGTGCCAGGACCAGCGCCGAGGCAAGAGATGGATCGAGGCGGTAGCTGAGCAGCGTCTCCGCGCTTCCGACCAGGGCGCTGCCGGCGACGCTGCCGATGACCGACCCGATGCCGCCGATGATGACGACGAAGAAAGCCTTGCCCATGTAGAAGACGCCGAGATGCGCCTCGACCGAGGCCAGCGGCGCCACGAGCACGCCCGCCAGACTCGCGAGGCCGGCGCCGCCCGCGAAGGCGATGCGCGTTAGCCGCTTGGAATCGATGCCCAGCGCCTCGGCCACCGCACGATTCTGGATCACCGCCCGCAGGTCGACCCCGAAGCGCGTATAGCGGAAGACGGCCAGCGTGCCGCCAATGACCGCCGCCGCCACGACGATGATCAGGATGCGATAAGCCGGATACTCCGCCCCCAGCACGCCGACCATCCCGTCGACCGGCGCGACCACGATCTGTGGCAGCGCGCCGAAGGTGAGCTCGATGGCTTTCTGCAGGATCAGGCTGACGCCGAACGTCGCCAGGATGGTATCGAGCGGCCGGTGGTACAGCCGCCGGATCACCAGCCATTCGATCAACAGGCCGAAGGCCGCCCCGACGAACGGAGCCAGGACCAGCGCCAGCCAGTATCCGGCGCCGGGTGCCACGGCTTCGCGCAGCGTCTGCACGAAGGCCAGCGTGTAGGCTCCGATGGTCACGAACTCGCCGTGCGCGAGGTTCATGACGTCCATCATGCCGAAGATCACCGCGAGCCCGATCGCAACCAGGGCGAGGATGCTGATCAGGGTCAGCGCATTGAGAAGGACGACGACCGTGCCGCTCATCCGCGGGTTGTCCTGCCCAGCCGGCGCGGCGTGACGTTGACGCGCATTTCCGAATCGAGGACCAGCCGGCTGCTCATCGTGCCGTGCATTCGGCGGACGTGGCCCTCCGCCTCGTCGATATGGGCCGTCATCAGCGTCCGCACCTTCTCTGCATCCCGAGCGTACGCCGCATCGAGAATGGCGCGATGGGCCAGCACGTTGGTCCGGCCGAGCTCGCGATTGTGGGCATGCATGGGATTGCCGCCGAACACCACGAGACGCCGCAGCGTCTGGTTCACCATCTGGCAGCAGAAACGCAGGAAGGGATTGGGATTGCGCTCGGCCAGGATGTCGTGGAAATGCAGATCCTCCTGGCGCTGGCGCAGCGCCTCCGCCTCGCTGTGCGCCGCCGGCGCACAGGTCTCGATGCTGGCCTCCAGGGCCTCGAAGTCGCGCTTGGTGAGATGCCGCACCGCGCTGGCCGCCAGCTCGGGCTCGAGCATGCGGCGCACCGCATAGATGTCGCGCACGTCGACATCCTTGAAGAACAGGTAGTTCTGGACGAGCTGGAAGGTGCGCTCGAGCGGCACCTCGACGACCGTGGCGCCGCCCGACGGGCCGGTGCTGATCGACACGAAGCCCTGTACTTCGAGCGACTTCAGCGCCTCGCGCACCGTGCCCTTGCTGACCGAGAACATCTCCTGAAGCTCTGCTTCCTTGGGCAGGCGGTCGCCGGGCTTGAGCTCGCGCGACACGATCCAGCGCTTGATCTCCTCGACGACCAGGTCGCCCCGCTTGGGCGTCTTGAACGCATCGTTGGCTGGCCGGCGGAGACTGCCTCGCGTCGGTGCCGGGTCCACGGAGGCGGTGGCGGTTTCACGACTTCTCTTGGCCATCGACACCCCAATTTCCCGCCTACGCCACGTGAAAGGTTGTATTTAATCTATTTATCATAATAAATAGGAACGATAGGCAGAGGTCAAGAGAGCTGCCGCGTGGTGGGAATTTCATGGACAATTCTGTCTTTCGTCTCGACGCTGTGGAACTCGCGGCTGCCTACCGCTCCCGTTCGCTGTCGCCGGTCGAGGTCGTCTCCACGGTTCTCGACCGGGCCGAAGCCATGCAGGCCTCGTTGAACGCCTTCGCCTGCCTCGACCGGACCGGTGCGCTGGCGGCGGCGGCACAGTCGGAGAAGCGTTGGCGAAGCGGCGCTCCACTCGGTCCACTCGATGGAATTCCGGTCTCCATCAAGGACAACATCTACGCTTCCGGCATGCCGACACGGTTCGGCTCACACGCGATCGCGGAGGCCGATTCGGCCGGCCCCGACAGCCCGAGCGTCGCGCGCCTGCGCGAGGCGGGCGCGATCGTCTTCGGCAAGACGACCCTGCCCGACTTCGCCCACAAGATCGTGACGGACAGCCCGCTGACCGGCGTCACGCGCAACCCGTGGAACGTCGCCTGCAGCCCCGGAGGTTCGAGCGGCGGCGCGGCGGCGGCCATCGCCGCGGGAGTCGGCCCGCTCGCCGTCGGCACGGATGGTGGCGGTTCGATCCGCGTGCCGGCGGCCTGGACCGGCACGTTCGGCCTCAAGCCCAGCTTCGGCCGCGTCCCTCACCACCCGCGCGGCGCCTTTGCTACCGTCAGCCATGTCGGTCCGATGACGCGCACGGTGAAGGACGCGGCCCTGATGCTCACGGTGATGGCGCGTCCGGACAGTCGCGACTGGTATGCCCTGCCGTACGGCGGCGAAGACTATGCGGCCGGGCTGAATTGCGACTTCAAGGGCTTGCGTGTTGCGGCAAGCGCGGACCTCGGCCTCGGCGTTCCCGTCGAGGCGGACATCGCGGCAGGCGTCGAACGCGCCGTCGCGGCGATCGAACAGCTCGGCGCATCGGTCGACAGAGCCCATCCGCCAGAGGTCGCCGGCTGCCTCGACGTCCACCGCGTCCATTGGACATCGTTCTCTGCCCGGCTTGCGCGCCGTCTCGGCGAACGTGCCGATCGCCTCGATCCCTCCATGCGGCTTCTCGTCGAGGCCGGCAATGCCCTGCCTCCGGGCGCATTCCCCGACGCCGTCGTGGCGCGTGGCGAGCTTGGCAGCCTCATCAACGGCTTCTTCGACCGCTACGATCTGCTCGTCGCGCCCGTGATCAACATCAACGCGCCGGTCATCGCCGAGCTTGATCCGCTGGAGCCACCGCTGCCCGTGCTGACCGCCTGGTGCAACCAGACCGGCCTGCCGGCGGCCAGCCTACCCTGCGGCGTTACTGCGGAGGGCCTGCCAGTCGGCCTGCAGGTCGTCGGTGGTCCCAGAGCGGACGCGCTCGTGCTATCGTTCTGTCACCGCCTGGAGCAGGCCTTCGGCCGCTTTCAGCCCGACATTGCCGTCTGAGCACGATGGCCTGTCTCCTTCGTCCCCTTACGCCCGCCGGCGCAGCAGGCGCAAGGCATTCGCCGTCACCAGGACGGTCGCGCCGGTGTCGGCCAGGATCGCGACCCAGAGCGGCGTCGCACCGACCACGGTCGTCGCCAGGAACAATCCCTTGAGGCCGACCGCCAGCGAGATGTTCTGCCAGATGTTGGCCAACGTCGCGCGCGACAACGCAACGAACTCGACGACGTCGCCGATGCGGTTGCGCAGCAGCGCGGCGTCGGCCGTCTCCAGGGCGACGTCGGTACCGGCCCCCATGGCGATGCCGACCGAGGCGGCGGCGAGTGCCGGCGCATCGTTGATGCCGTCGCCCACCATGGCGATCGGCCCTTCGCTGCGGTAGGCGGCGAGCGCCTGCAGCTTCGCGTCCGGAAGCAGCTCGGCCTGGACGTCGATTCCCAGGGGCGCCGCGATGGCGTTCGCCGTACGGGCGTTGTCTCCGGTCAGCATGACGGTACGCAGGCCGAGGCTGCGCAGGCGGTTCAGCGCCCGGGCGGCATCGTCCCGCGGCTCGTCGCGCAACGCGATCACGCCCAGTGCGCGCTTGCCCTCGCTGACGACGACCACCGTCTTCCCTGCACCCTCGAGTGCCGCGACGCGCTCGTCTGCTGCGCCCGCAAGCACATCCTGCTCGCGGGCATGGCGCGGCGAACCGACCGATATAAAACCCGCCTTCAGCCGCGCCGTGACGGCCTTGCCGGGCGTCACCAAGGCGCCGCCATAGACCCTGGGAAGCGCGACGCCACGGCCCCTCGCCTCCTCGACGATGGCGACGCCCAGCGGATGGTTCGTCCGTTCCTCGACCGCCGCCGCCTTCGCGAGCAGATCCGCATCGCTGCCGTCGAATGCGACGACGTCCGTGACGCGTGGCCGGCCGACCGTGAGCGTGCCCGTCTTGTCGAAGGCGATCGTCTTCACCTTGCCTGCCGTCTCCAGGGCGGCGCCGCCCTTGACGAGAAGGCCCCGGCGTGCGCCGGCGGCAAGGCCGGAAGCGATGGCAGCAGGCGTGGAGATCACCAGCGCACAGGGACACGCGACGAGCAGCACCGCCAGACCGCGATAGATCCAGGTGTCCCAGTCGCCGCCGAACGCCAGCGGCGGCACCAGCACCACGGCCATGGCGACCGCCATCGCGGCCGGCGTGTACCAGCGGCTGAAGCGGTCTATGAACCGCGCCATCGGCGCCTTCGACGCCTGTGCCTCCTCGACCAGATGGACGATGCGGGCAATCGTGTTGTCGGCCGCGGTCCGCGTGATCCGTACGCGCAGCTCGCCGTTGGCGTTGATGCTGCCGGCGTAGACGGAGGAACCGGCCTGCTTGGCAACGGGAACGGACTCCCCTGTGACCGGCGCTTCGTCGACCTCCGATTCACCGTCGCACACCGTGCCGTCGGACGGGATGCGATCGCCGGCGCGCACCACCACGACGTCGCCGACCGCGAGCTCATTGGCGGCGACGCTCACGATCTCGCCGTCGCGCAGGCGCAGCGCCGTGCCCGGCACGAGATCGATCAATGCCTGGATGCCGGACCGCGCCCGGCTGGCGGCGATGCCTTCGAGCAGTTCGCCGACCGTGAAGAGGAACACGACCACGGCGGCTTCCTCGGCCTCGCCGATCGCGATGGCGCCGATCGCCGCGATCGACATCAGCGTCTCGATACCGAAGGGCATGCCGGACCGCGCGCCGGCCAGAGCACGCCGCGCGATGGGTACGAGGCCGATGACCGTTGCGCCGATATAGGGCCACGCCGACCAGCCAGGCTCGACATGCGAGACGAGGAAGGCGACCGCCAGCAGACCGCCCGTCGCGATTGCAAGCCGGCCTTTCGGGGACGACCACCAGCTCGTGGCTCGGGCCGTCCGCCCGGCCTCTCCCGGCGAGGCCGCCCTCGTGCCTCCCGCCATCGCCGCATCGACGGGACGGTAGCCTAATGCTTCGATTCGCCTTTCGATCGCGGCGCGCGATGTCCTGTCCTCATCGAGGATGAGTGACAGGGATTCCCGGTTGAAGCTCACATCCACATCGCTGACGCCGGGCAGGCGCTTCATCGCCGTCTCGATCTTGGTTGCACAGGCGCCGCAATCCATGCCCTCGACGCGAAGCTTCAACGCGGTTCCTACGGTCATCGTTCGAACCTCGACAAATCCGACACGATCAACCATATGCGCCCTGTAGCAACTACAGGGTCAAGGCATGACCGACGAATTCCTGTCGATCGGCGAGTTGGCACGCAAGACCGCCACCAAGGTCGAGACGATACGTTATTACGAACGCATCGGGCTGCTGGCCGAGCCGGCGCGCACGACCGGCAACTACCGCGCCTACGAAACCGCCCATCTCAATCGTCTGAGCTTCATCCGCCGTTCGCGGGACCTGGGCTTCTCCCTGGAACAAGTGCGCACGCTGCTCGACCTTTCGGACCAGCGGCAGCGCTCCTGCGAAGCCGTCGACGCCATCGCCCGCGCCCATCGCGACGAGGTCGATCGCAAGATCGCCGACTTGCAAGCCCTGCGCCGCGAACTCGACAGCCTCGTCGATCAATGCCGCCACGGCACGGTCGCGGAATGCGGCATCATCGAGGCCTTGTCGCCAGCCGGCTAGCGCGCGGGACTGGACATATTATTAGAGTTATATAATAATAACTTAACATGAGAAAACGAGGAGAGATCGACAGGTAGGCTGAAGCGAAAACCCGTAGCGGAAATTGCGATAATTGCGGAAACCCCCGCTGTACCTGCCCCTTGGAGTGCCCCCCGGACTGAGACAGCAAAAATGCGGACAGCCGTTTCGGCCCATGGTCAGGAAAGCGCGGTCGACATCGCGGCGTGGATCGCGGGTGCAAGACGGCGCGCCCAGGATCGGGCCTCCTCCGACGTGGCGATGAGATCCTGCCGGATTTCGATCGAGCAGTGCGGCAGCCTGCGGGACCGGGCATGCGCATTGAGCGTGTATTCGTACGAGGCGCGAGCGGAGTACGGTTCGTTGTCGCCGACGAGCAGCGACGTGTCGCGTCGCAGCTCCGCCAACAGCGGTTCCGGCAGGCGAGGATCGTCGTTCCACAGGACGCCGACATGCCAGGGCCGTTTGAAGCCAGCCATCTCGGGCGTGAAACTGTGGACCACCAGCAGCGCGACCGCGCGATCGCCCGCCATCATGCGATCGAGTTGGCGATCGACCTCGCGATGATAGGGCCAGAAGCAGGCCTCGGCGCGTCGGTCGATATCCTGTTGCGTCAGGTTGCGGTTGGCCGGCACCGGCGTGCCGTCGCTCACCTCGGGTATCGACCCCTCGCCGCCGGGCCAGCGGTTGCAGTCGATGACCAGGCGCGAATAGCCCGACGCCACCAGGGGCGCATCCAGGACAGTCGACAGCTCGATCGCCGCGTCGAGGCCGCCGATGTCCCAGCCGATATGCCGCGACAGCTCGGTTTCGTCGATCCCGAGCCCGCCGAGCGCCTTTGGCACGGCCTTGCTGGCATGATCGCAGAGCAGCAACAGCGGCGTCAGACCCTTTTCGTTGTAGACGACGTACGCCGGCGGGTCGTCCGGCCCGAGCAGGTGTTGCATCGCGCTCCTATAGTGCGAAGATCGGGCCAATGAAAGACGGAGACGCCCGCGCCCTCCTGCGCGACCTGTTCGACGCAGCCCTGGCCGCCGCGCGGCCGGCGACCTGTCTGGCGCCCCATATCGCAAGGCTGCAACCGCCGAAAGGACGGACCATCGTCATCGGCGCCGGCAAGGCGAGCGGCGCCATGGCCAAGGCCGTCGAGGATCAGTGGCCGCACCCGCTCGAAGGACTCGTGGTGACGCGTTACGGCTACGGCGAATCCTGCCGGCGGATCGAGATCGTCGAGGCCGCGCATCCCGTCCCCGACGACAAGGGGCGCGCCGCGGCCGCGCGCATCCTGGAACGCGTCCAGGGACACACGCCGGACGATCTCGTGCTCTGCCTGATCTCCGGGGGCGCCTCGGCGCTGCTCGCCCTCCCCGCGCCCGGGCTCACGCTGGCCGACAAGCAGGAGGTCAATCGCGCGCTGCTGCGCTCCGGCGCCAACATCGTCGAGATGAACACGGTGCGCAAACACCTGTCCGCCATCAAGGGCGGCCGGCTCGCCCTTGCCGCTCAGCCTGCCCGCGTGCTGAGCTGGCTGATCTCCGACGTGCCCAATGACGACCCGGGCGTCATCGGCTCCGGCCCCACGGTGGCCGATCCCACGACGTTCGCCGACGCGCTCGCTGTGCTCGCCAAGTATCGCATCGAACCGCCGATGGCGGTGCGCGAGCATCTCGAACGCGGTGCCGCCGGAGCCATCGAGGAGACGCCCAAGCCGGGCGACCCGCGGCTGGCGCGCGTCGAGACGATCATGGTCGCGACGCCGCAGCGCTCGCTAGACGCGGCCGCCGCACTGGCGCGCCGGCGCGGACTGGAGGTCGTGCTGCTCGGCGACAACCTCGAAGGCGAAGCGCGCGATCTCGGCGCCCGGCATGGCCGGCTCGCGATGGAGCGGGCGAAGGGCGGCGGGAAGCCGGCGGTCATCCTGTCGGGCGGCGAGACGACCGTCACGGTCCGCGGCAAGGGCCGCGGCGGACGCAACGTCGAGTACCTGCTCGCCGAGGCGATCGCGACCGACGGCGCTCCGGGCATCTGGGGCTTGGCGGCCGACACCGACGGCGTCGACGGTGCCGAAGACATCGCGGGAGGCCTGTTCGCTCCGGACACGCTGTCCCGCGCCCGGGCGAAGGGCCGCGATCCGCAAGCCATGCTGGACGACAATGACGGCCACGGCTTCTTCGGGATGCTGGGCGACAGCCTCGTCACCGGCCCCACCCGCACCAACGTCAACGACTTCCGCGCAACCCTGGTGGCGCCATGACCATCTATCCGGGCTCGTGCCACTGCGGCGCGGTGAGCATCGCCTTCTCTTCGGACAAGACGCCGGAAGAGCTGCGCGTCGGCCGTTGCGCCTGCAGTTTCTGCCGCCGGCACGGCGCACGGACCTGCGGCGATCCCGCAGGGTCCGTCGAATTCCGAGCGAGTCCCGGCGGCCTCTCGCGCTACCGTTTCGGACTGGGCATCACGGACTACCTGCTGTGCGCCCGGTGCGGAACCTACCTCGGCGCCGCCATGCCGGACGACGGCCGGTCGATCGGCATCGTCAACGTGAACGCCCTCGACATACGCGATGTGTTCGATCCCGCCCCGCCCCTGCACGTCTACGACGGCGAGGATGAGATGCGCCGCCGGGCACGGCGGCGAAAGTTCTGGATGCCGACAACCGTGATCGCCTAACGTCCCCCCATGGCCATCCTGGGAATCATCGCCGACGATTTCACCGGCGCCACCGACATCGCGGGCATGCTGGTGCGGGGCGGCATGCGCACGATCCAGACGATCGGCATTCCGGCGAACGGCACCATTCCCGGCGACGTCGACGCAGTGGTCGTCGCGCTGAAGACGCGCTCCATTGCCGCCAAGGACGCCGTCGCGCAGTCGCTCGATGCGCTGGCCAAGCTGCAGGATGCGGGCTGCGTCCGGTTCTTCTTCAAGTATTGCTCGACGTTCGATTCAACCGACGACGGCAACATCGGTCCGGTCGGCGACGCGCTGATCGAGGCGCTCCAGGCGAAGCAGGCGATCTACTGCCCCGCCTTCCCGGAGAACGGGCGCACCATCTTCTTCGGCCATCTGTTCGTGGGCAATGTGCTGCTCTCCGATTCGCACATGCGACACCATCCGCTCACGCCGATGACCGATTCCAGCCTGGTGCGCGTGCTGGCACGGCAGACGGAGAACAAGGTCGGGCTGGTGCCGCTGAAGCAGGTGCAGGCCGGGTCCGCGGCCGTGCGCGAGGCCCTGGACAGGCTCGCGGCCGACGGCGTCTGTCATGTCGTCGTCGATGCCGTCGCCGATACGGATCTCGGCATCATCGGAGAGGCGGTCGGCGACGATCCCCTGGTCACGGGCGGTTCCGGCGTGGCGCTCGGCCTGCCCGCCGCGTACCGCCGGCGCGGCCTGCTGGCCCACAAGGCAAATGCCGACGCGCTGCCGACCATCAACGGCGCATCGGCCATTCTGGCCGGATCGTGCTCGGCCGCGACGCTCGGCCAGATCGCCGCCTTCAAGGGTCCTCACCTGCATCTCGATACCGATGCCATCTGCCGCGGCGAGCCGGTGGCGGACTCGGCGCTTGCCTGGGCCGTGGGACGGCTCGGCGACGGCCCCATCCTGCTCTCCGCCGGCGATCAACCCGAAGCCGTGAAGGCCTTGCAGGCGAAGTATGGCGTCGACAGATCGAGCCATGCCATCGAAGCAACGATGGCGGCGCTGGCCAAAGGACTCGTCGCCGCCGGAGTTGCGCGCCTCGTCGTGGCCGGCGGCGAGACCTCGGGGGCCGTCGTCGGCGCGCTGGGCGTGACGGCGCTGCGCATCGGTCCAGAGATCGATCCCGGCGTCCCCTGGACGGCCTCGGTCGGCGACAAGCCACTGCTGCTCGCCCTGAAGTCCGGCAATTTCGGCGCGACGGACTTCTTCACCAAGGCGTTCTGCACGCTATGAGCACGGCCGAAGCGAAGATGCGCGACGCCATCTGCGTGCTGGGCGCAAAGCTCGCCGCACACGGCTTCTGCCCCGGCACGTCGGGCAACATCAGTGCCCGTATCACCGACGGTTGGCTTATGACGCCGACGAATTCCTCCCTGGGCGAGCTCGACCCCGATCGGCTTTCCAAGCTCGACCTGTCCGGCGCTCATGTCGGCGGCGACGCGCCGACCAAGGAGGCGCTGCTGCACCGCTCGGTGTACGACGTGCGCCCCAGGGACGGCGCCATCGTCCACCTGCACTGCACGCACGCCGTGGCGGTGTCCTGCCTCGATCCGTCCTGCCACCACGACAGCGAGACGACGCTGCCGCCGATCACGCCCTACTTCGTGATGCGCGTCGGCAAGCTGCCGCTGGTGCCCTACTTCAAGCCCGGCGATCCCAGGCTCGCCGACGCCATCCGCGACTACGCCAGGGGCCATCGCGCCGTGCTGCTGGCCAATCACGGGCCGGTCGTCGCCGGCACGTCGCTGTCCGCCGCTTCGGCCTCGATCGAGGAACTCGAGGAAACCGCCAAGCTCCATCTCCTGTTGCAGGGATTCAAGGTACGCCTGCTCTCCGACGCCCAGGTGCGCGACGTCGAGGAGGCGTTCCCGTCGTGAACGACGCAGTCGACGGGATAGAGGAAGGAACGCAATGCCCAAGCTCGCCGCCAATCTTTCCTGGATCTACCAGGAAGTCCCCTTCCTGCAGCGCTTCGGCGCCGCCGCCGCGCATGGTTTCAAGGCCGTCGAGATCCTGTTCCCCTACGAGGCCCCCGCCGCCGACATCGCGGCGGAGCTTCGGAAGCACAAACTGACGCAAGCGCTGTTCAACCTGCCACCGGGCGACGCCTCCAAGGGCGAACGCGGGCTGGCCGCCCTGCCCGGCCGCGAAGCGGAGTTCTCGGCCGCTCTCGACACCGCCCTCGACTACGCGAAGGCCCTGGAGTGCCGGACGCTGCACGTGATGTCGGGCATGATCGCACCCGGCGCCGATGTCGCGGCAATGCACCGGACGTTCGTTTCCAATCTGAAGAAAGCCTGCGACCGCACCGCCAAGAGCGGCATCACGCTGGTGCTGGAGCCGATCAACCATCGCGACATTCCGGGCTACTTCACGAACACAACCGACCAGGTCACACGCCTCATCGAGGAGGTGGGCGCGCCGCATCTCAGGCTGCAGCTCGACCTCTATCACCTGCAGGTCACGGAGGGCGACTTGACGCGGCGCACCGAGCGTCTCCTTCCGCTGACCGCACACGTGCAGATCGCCGGCAATCCCGATCGCAATGAACCCGATGCCGGCGAGGCCAACCATCTCTACGTGCTCGATGTCCTCGATCGCCTTGGCTACGATGGCTTCGTCGGCCTCGAGTACAAGCCGAAGACCACGACGGCCGCCGGGCTGGGCTGGGCGGCGAAGTACGGAATCAAGGTCTGATCCATGGCGGACAAGAATACTCCTGTCGTCGCCTTCGTCGGGCTTGGCTCGATGGGCCTCGGCATGGCGAAGAACCTCCTGAAGCACGGCCACAAGGTCATTGGTGTCGATCCCAGCGCGGCGGCGCGCGACGCCCTCACGGCGGCGGGGGGTGCGGTGGCATCTACGCCGGCCGAAGCCGCGTCTGGAGCCGATGTCGTCATCGTGGCTGTCGTGAATGCCCAGCAGGTCGAAAGCGTGCTGTTCGGCGAAAGTGGTGCCGTCTCGGGTCTGCGCAAGGGCGGACTGGTGATGCAGTGCGCTACCGTGCCCGCGGCTTTCGCCAAGTCGCTGGGCGAGCGGCTGTCGGTGTCCGGCCATGAGCTGCTCGATGCGCCGATGTCGGGAGGCCGCGCCCGCGCGGAGTCCGGCGAACTCACCTTCATGGCATCGGGCGGTGCCGGCGCCTTCGCGGCCGCGGAATCGATCCTGTCCGCCACCTCCGCCAAGGTGTTCCGGCTGGGCGACGCGCCGGGCGTGGGCTCGCTGGTGAAAACCGTCAACCAGCTCCTGGCCGGCGTGCATATCGCTGCCGCCGCCGAGGCGATGGCGCTCGCGGCCAAGGCCGGCGCCGACACGCGCGCCGTCTACGAGGTGATCTCCGCCAGCGCCGGCAATTCGTGGATGTTCGGCAACCGTGTGCCGCACATGCTCGATGACGACTACACGCCGTTGTCGGCGGTCGAGATCTTCGTCAAGGATCTCGGGCTGGTGCTGCAGACCGGCCAAGAGCAGCGCCTGCCGCTGCCGCTCGCGGCCGCTGCGCACCAGCTCTTCCTCGCGGCGGCCGGCGCGGGCTGGGGGCGGCTCGACGACGCGGCCGTCGTCAAGGTCTATGAACAGGCGGGTGCCTTCAAAGTGTCGTCTTCGCGGAAGTAGACTCGTGGGCATGCACCGCGACCGCTTCACCAAGATCGTCGCCACGCTGGGGCCGGCCTCGTCGAGCGTCGAACGCCTGCGCGCCCTGTTCGAGGCAGGCGCCGACGTGTTTCGGCTGAACTTCAGCCACGGTACGCAGGACGACCATCGCCAGCGCGTCGATCTGCTGCGCGCGCTTGAGAAGGAATACAAGCATCCCATCGCCATCCTGATGGACCTGCAGGGCCCGAAGCTGCGCCTCGGCACCTTCGCCAAGGGCCCGCTCGAGCTGAAGAAGGGCCAGCGGCTGCGCTTCGACATGGAGAAGGCACCAGGAACGGCAAAGCGTGTGCCCCTGCCCCATCCGGAGATCTTCAAGGCGGCCAAGCCCGGCGGCCTGCTGCTGATCGACGACGGGAAGGTGCGGCTGCGCATCGTCGATCATGGCGATGAGACGATCGACACCGAGGTCGAGGTCGCTGGACCGATCAGCGACCGCAAGGGCGTCAACCTGCCCAACCTCGTGATCCCGCTGTCGCCGATGACACCGAAGGATCACAGGGACCTGACCTACGGCCTCTCGCTGGGCGTCGACTGGGTGGCGCTGTCCTTCGTCCAGCACGCGCACGACATCGCCGAGCTGAAGAAGCTGGTCGCTGGCCGCGCCGCAGTCATGGCCAAGCTCGAGAAGCCCGCCGCCATCGATCATCTGGACGAGATCATCGAGCAGAGCGACGGCATCATGGTCGCCCGTGGCGATCTCGGTGTGGAGATGCCGCCCGAAGCGGTGCCGCCGCTGCAGAAGCGCATCCTGGCGGCCTGCCGCGTCGCCGGCCGGCCGGCCATCGTCGCCACGCAGATGCTCGATTCGATGGTGCACTCGCCCACGCCGACGCGAGCCGAGGCCTCCGACGTCGCGACCGCCGTCTATGACGGCGCCGATGCCGTGATGCTGTCCGCCGAATCGGCGTCGGGCGAGTATCCTGTCGAAGCGGTGACCATGATGAACCGCATCCTGCGGAGCGTGGAGACCGACCCGCTCTACCGCCGGCTGATGGATGCGAGCCGCCGCGAACCGGAAGCGACGACGGCGGATGCGATCAGTGCCGCAGCGCGGCAGTGCGCACACACGCTCTCGGCAGCCGCGATCGTCACCTACACCAACACCGGCTCGACGACGCTGCGCGCCGCACGCGAGCGGCCTGATGTCCGGATTCTCTGCCTTACGCCCAACCACGACACGGCACGGCGCATGACGCTGACCTGGGGCGTGCATCCGGTGCACGGCGAGGATGCGCACAATTTCGCCGACATGGTGGCACGCGCCGTGCGCGTGGCCCGCAAGGAGAAGCTCGCCACGGAGGGCCAGCGGCTGGTGATCACGGCGGGCGTGCCCTTCGGCACGCCGGGGGCCACAAACATCCTTAGAATCGCCTACGTCTGAACCAGAAAAAGCTCGGGGATGGCGCCATCTATTCCCCCGTAGCCCGTTCAGGACAGTGAAGCATCAGAGGCGATCGTGAACAGCAAGAGCGAGAAGGCGCATGTCGACGTCCGGCCATACCGCCGGCCGGTCCTCACCTGGATCGATTTCCTGGTGATCGCCGCCATCGTCCTCACCTTCGCCGCCATCGTCAGCTCGACCCTGGCGCGGGCGAAGGCCGCGACGGCAACGGCGTTCGATCCGCCGACTTATTCGACGGAAATCGGCGAAACCCGCGACGATCTGGGCCTGATCAAGGCAAGAGTAAGGCTGGCCAACGGCGGTCCCTGGGGTTGACCTCAGGGAAATGGGTCAGCGCCGGTCGATCACCCGGCGCGCCTTGCCCATCGACCGTTCGATGCCGCCCGGCGCGACGATCTCGACCGCGGCCGACAGGCCACACATTCCCTTCAGCCGTCGCACCAGTTCGTCCGCCGAACGGCCGGCGGCATCATCGCCCAGCAGGGATCTCGCCTCCACGCGCACCAGCAGGTCGTCCAAGGGGCCGTTGCGCGTCAGCTCGATCACATAGTGGCCGGTGAGCAGCGGGTCCCGCAGGATCTGCTCCTCGACCTGGCTGGGGAACAGGTTCACCCCGCGTACGATCAGCATGTCGTC
>Ga0182792_1001330_pt1 | contig 20340 bp, 12 predicted proteins | sample Passage237B_FD_130497 | JGI IMG/M metagenome (GOLD analysis project Ga0182792, IMG submission 130497) | Cellulose adapted compost microbial communities from Newby Island Compost Facility, Milpitas, CA, USA - Passage2 37B (version 2) (version 2) ...
CATCCGGGAGGAACTCCTTAAATCTTCCGTATAAAATTCAGACCCCAATGACTCCAAAAGCTCTCCTGGCCTTATTGCTGTTATTTGTCTGTTCGGGTACCCTCGCGCAGGAATTTGATTTGCTCCTCAAAAACGGTCATGTCATTGATCCCAAAAACCAGATCGATGAAAAGATGGACGTTGCGATAGCCAATGGCAGGATTGCCGCCGTGTCGAAGCATATTCCCGCAGACAGATCCCGGAAAACGATTGACGTTTCCGGACTACTGGTAACACCCGGTCTCATCGACATGCATGCCCACGTATTCGCCGGAACCGTAGATGACGGGGAGCTGAGTTATGGGTTTGGCTCGCTACCGGCCGATGGATTTACGTTGCGGGTAGGAGTAACCACGGTAGTGGACGCGGGCTGTGCCGGAGCCCACAATTTTGCGGTTTTTAAGAAAAATGTGATCGATCGGTCGCAGACCAGGGTGCTGGCCTTTCTGAATATCGGCTATGAGGGCATGAGGGGGAGTGAATATTCCGAATATCAGCAGGACACCCGATACATGATCCCCGGGAAGGCTGCTGATACGGCGAAAAAATACCATGACCATATCGTTGGGATCAAAGTCGCACATTATCATAGTCCCAGCTTTGTCGCGGTCGACAGGGCTATTGAAGCCGGCCACCTGCTTGGCAAACCCGTCATGGTGGATTTTGGTGGCTGCAAACCCCGTCTGCCCCTGCGGACGCTTCTGCTTGAAAAAATGAGACCCGGGGACATATTTACGCACGTGTATGGTGAACTGCTCGACACGAAGGAAGGTATCGTCGATACCGCCAAAAAAGAACTTAAACCCTTTGTACTGGAAGCCCGGAAAAAAGGAATTGTCTACGATGTCGGCCATGGCGGCGGCAGTTTCAGATATAGTCAGGCCATACCTGCGGTGAAAGCCGGATTATTCCCGGACGTGATCAGTACCGACCTGCATTCGGGAAGCATGAATGCGGGCATGAAAGACCAGCTCAACGTCATGTCAAAATTTCTGACGCTGGGAATGCCCCTCCCTGAAGTTATCAAAGCCAGTACATGGAAGCCCGCACAGGTCATTTCCCATGAAGAACTGGGACATCTGTCGGTGGGAGCAGTGGCCGATATTGCTGCCCTCCGTCTCCTCAAAGGCCGTTTCGGGTTTTATGACGTGGCACAATACAAACAGACAGGACGAAAAAAACTGGAATGTGAACTGACGATCAAAGACGGCAGAATCGTCTATGATTTAAATGCCCTCTCCATTACCTCCACCCGATAAGACATGATATCAACTCACCCTAAGTCCAGCATTAAGATATGTTCACCCGAACCCGACTCCTACGCGGGCTTTTGCCTGCTGCCCTGTGGTGGTTTGCCGGATGCAACCCTGATGGCAAACTTCCGGATGGGGATCCGGATAACGGCAAACTCTTTCTACCCGACGGTTTTGAAGCCCTGGTCGTCGTCGACAGTGTAGGCAAAGGCCGGCATTTGGCGGTCGCTGACGATGGTGATATTTATATGAAACTCCGGGCTACTACGGAAGAGGGGGGCATCGTAGCGCTGAGAGATACGAACCGGGACGGTCGGGCTGATATCGTCCGCTACTTTGGCCAGGAATTTGACCGCATCAACTACGGAACCGGCATGCGGATTTACAAGGGCTATCTGTATTACTCCACTTCGTCTACGGTATACCGGGTTAAACTTCCTGCCGATGGGGAACTGCTCCCCCAGGAACGCGCTGAAATTGTGCTGGACGACACCATACTCGCCAATGGCGGGCATATAGAACATTGTGCAAAACCGCTTACGTTTGATGACGAAGGGCATCTCTATGTCCCGTTTGGGGCACCGGGAGATATCTGTCAGGCCGAAAACCGGAAACCGGGAGCCCCTGGAAAAATGCCCTGTGATGAGCTGGAATGGCACGGGGGGGTGTGGCGGTTCGATGCGGACCGACTCAATCAGGTGCAGGCTGACGGGGAAAAATACGCTACGGGAATCCGGAGTATCGTGGCTTTCGACTGGAACCACAAGGACAGAAATCTGTTTGCCCTGCAACACGGCCGCGATAACCTCTCCCGGGTTTGGCCGGAATATTACACCCCCTGGCATAGTGCTTTACTGCCTTCGGAAGAGTTTTTCAAAGTATCGAGGGATTTTGACGGAGGCTGGCCCTATTATTACTACGACCAGCTTCAGGAAAAAAAGCTTTTGTCTCCGGAGTATGGCGGCGACGGAAAAAAAACGGGTGATGCGGAAAAGGTTGGGCAGCCTCTGATAGGATTTCCAGGTCACTGGGCACCCAATGATCTGCTCTTTTACCGCGGGGACCAGTTTCCCGAACGCTATAGGCACGGAGCCTTTATTGCCTTTCATGGGTCAACCATCCGCGCTCCCTATCCGCAGGCAGGTTACTTCGTGGCCTTTGTGCCCTTTAGGGAAGGGCTACCCGACGGCCCCTGGGAAGTATTTGCCGACGGGTTTGCCCAGCTCGACACAATAGTTAATACGGGCGACGCGCATGCCCGGCCGGTGGGGCTGGCCATGGGACCTGACGGCTCCCTGTATATCAGCGATAGTGTACGGGGAAAAATCTGGCGGATTATGTACAAAGGAAGGAAGAGCGAATTTGGAGCGGCCCAGCTGGCTAAAATGGAGGCAAGAAAACAAAGGACAAATGTTAAAACCCCACACGAAGTCGAAGATAATCTGCAGAAAGAGGTAATTGCTGCCGGAGAAAAACTGTACAACCAGTACTGCGCCACCTGTCATCTGGCCGATGGCAATGGAGACGGCAACCGTTATCCTCCCATAACCTCTTCCGAATGGGTCAGCGGGCAGCCCAGAAGACTCATTGAACTGGTTTTGAAAGGAATGAATGGACCGATCACCGTGAAAGGGAAACCCTACAACGGAGCCATGCCGGCTCATGATTATCTCAGCGACGTACAGGTAGCACAGATTCTTACCTATATCCGGTTAGGGTTTGGAAACGATGCTTCCGAAATACATCCGGACTGGGTGAAAGCCGTAAGATCGGGAAATTAGACAGCTTAATACAACATAAACCGCATCCTGTGCGTAATTACTACGCACTCATGCCCCAAACCCCACGGACTACCAATTTTTATTAAATAAGTATTATTTTGTTTTATATTTGCGCCGGGTTCAGCCACGGGGTCAGCGTGCATTTACCCGGAAGTCGGTTCGAACCGCCAACAACTTATCCTGAAAGATTTAAGAATTTTATTAACCTAAATTCAACAAACTGGCTTCGAGTATGAACCTTAAATGTTTTTGCCATTCAGGCCTGAACGGTTCAACGTTCCTTTAGCCCCGAGGGCTATTCCCGCTATTTGATGTATGACGCGCAACCATCCGTGCGACAGATGATCGTGCTATTTCACACAACTAAACAACTCATTTGCCTATGAAACTGAATCACTATGAATGTAATAACTGCTTTTAGCGTCTGTTGAACACATTCAACAGTTTACGGGACATTAAGACCAATTTATCTACTAACCACCTAACTAATCGACAATGAAAATGAATACATGGCGAAGCATCTTCGGATGCCTTGTCAGTATGCTCATGCTGTTATGCATACTGACCCCGTCCCTGCCAGTCAGGGCGGAAAACATCAGTGAATCCTACGTTCCACTGATAAAGACAATTACAGGGCTTGTGAAAAACGATGCGGGGGAAATACTCCCCGGAGCGAGTATTCTCATAAAGGGAACTACTACGGGTACCTCCGCCGACGTCGATGGCCGGTTTACCCTTAATGCAAATGAAGGGGACATTCTGGTAATTTCGTTCATCGGGCACGTTTCCACCGAAGTAAGGGTAGGGTCCAGTGACTACATCGAAGTGGTGCTGAATCAGGACGTTACCACGATGGAAGAAATCGTCGTAATCGGATATGGTACCGTGAAGAAAAAAGACCTCACCGGTTCGGTAGCTTCCCTGCAGCCGAAGGATTTTAACCAGGGTATCATTACGGCGCCCGACCAGCTGATTCAGGGCCGTACGCCTGGTGTAATGGTGATTAACAACACCGGACAGCCGGGAGGTGCGACGACGGTAAGGATTCGGGGTAACTCTTCCATCCGGGCAGGGAACAACCCACTCTTTGTACTCGATGGTATTCCTTTGTCAGGAACCTCCGCCCGGCCTGGGGGAAGCGGCGGCTTTGGTACCGATGGCGGTAACCCGCTGGCCTATCTCAACCCCAATGACATCGCCAGCATGGACGTATTGAAAGACGCTTCTGCAACGGCCATCTACGGCTCCCGGGGTTCCAATGGCGTGGTCATCATCACCACCAAACGCGGTGCAACCGGAGCTCCTACGATCAATTTCAACGCATCGGCCGGTTTTTCGAATATTCTCAAAAAACCGGAAGTACTCTCCGCTTCCGAATTCAGGGAAGCCCTGCAGTACTATACCCCCAATGACGTAGCAAGTTCGGACTATGGCAGCGAGGTGGATGCTTTTTCGGAAATCCTGCGAACTGCTCCGGTCCAAAACTATTCCATCGACATCAGCGGAGGTAACGACCGTGCCAAATACCGGCTGTCGACGGGTTATATGGACCAGAAAGGGATCATCAAAACCACAGGTCTGAAAAAATACACAGCCAGCCTCAATAGCAGTTTCTCGTTCCTGGAAAGCAAGAAGCTGGGACTCGATCTGAATCTGCTCTTTACCCAGACCGATGAAACCATAGCGCCGGTCAACGTATTCGCGGGGGCGGAAGGTAACGTGATCTCCCAAGCACTGGCGTGGAACCCAACCCGTCCGCTTAGGGATGCCAACGGGAATTATACCTATATCAACCCCATCACACCCAATCCTCTGGCCAGCCTCGAAGTTTACAAAGATCTGGCCAATGTGAACACCTTTGTGGGTAGCATCGCCCCTTCCTATAAGATTACCAATGATCTGGAGTATAAGATCCTGTATAGCGTCACCCGTCAGATGGGTTTAAGAAGGGGACGACTTCTGGGTGGTATTCTCGATCCGGCGACTATTAATAACGGTTTCGCTTTTATCAACAACAATCAGGAAACCAATCAACAGCTGACGCATACCCTTTCCTACAACAAGGACATCAACAGTGATCTCAGTCTGAATGCCGTAGCAGGGTATGAATACCTGAGTTATCATAGCTCCTGGAACTCGTCGTCGGGTAGTGGCTTTACCGATGTCGGACTCGATTTTTACGACTATATGGGCTACTCCATTGCCAATAACCGTGGAGCCGGCTCCTTCCGGTCTCCTTCCAACGAACTGCAGTCGGTGTTCCTCAGGGTAGGGCTCAATTATCAGGACCGCTTCCTCTTCACGGGTACCATACGGCGTGACGGCTCGACCAAATTTGGAGAGAATAACCGGTATGCCAACTTCCCTTCCCTGGCTGTAGCTTGGAACATCAGCAACGAGGAGTTTATGAAGGATAACAAGGTCATTCCCAACCTGAAACTGCGCCTCGGCTGGGGTAAAACCGGTAACCAGGAGTTCCCCTCAGGTGCCTCGAAAGACCGCTATGTGTTCGGAAACCAAAGTATATCGCAGGCCAACTATGGTAACCCCGATCTGAAATGGGAAAGCTCATCGACGATCAACGCCGGTATCGACTTTGCCCTGTTCAACTACAGGATAACCGGTTCCCTCGAATACTTCAGAAAGGTAACAACCGATGCCCTGTTTGAACGAACCCTGGCACAGCCGGCACCGAGCGGACGCATCTGGGTGAACCTCGACGGTGAAATCATCAACAAAGGTTGGGAACTCTCGTTATTCGGGGCACTGGTTGAGAACAATGATTTCACCTGGAATCTCGGCCTCAACGGTACCTACCTCAACAACAGCGTATCGGGACTGCCCGGCTTTTACGAAACGGCGAACCTGCGCGGACAGGGCTTTTCAGGCGTTTTGGGTCAGCGTATGATCAGTGGCCAACCCCTTAACGTATGGTATCTTGCCCGATGGGCAGGGCTGGATCCAAGCACCGGGACCAGTATGTACGAAGGTCCTGACGGACAGGCCAGTACCTCCATCGACCCCGCTCAAAACAAGTTTTACGTAGGCAGCCCCAACCCCAAATATCTGCTGGGTATTTCGACAGATCTGACATACAAAAAGCTTTCGGCTACCATCAACATGAATGGTACCTTCGGTCATTATCTGTTCAATAATACTTTTGCTACCGTACTTGGCATCAACAACCTTCCGGCCCGGAATATGGCGAAAGTGTTTTATGACAAGTCTATCAAGGAGTCTTCGTCCAATTCAGCGGCCCCTTCCACCCGGTACCTCGAAAAAGGAGATTACCTGAAAATGGGAAATGCGACGATCCGGTACAACATCGGCAATATTGGAAATGTCTTCAGAGGCCTGACCGTCTCATTGACAGGACAAAACCTGTTTGTGATCACGAAGTACAAAGGATTTGACCCCGAAGTCAACACCGATGGGGGATCCGGCGGCATACCTTCGCTGGGTATCGAATATATCCCGTACCCCACTTCGCGAACATTTCTGTTAGGTGTCAATTTCTCACTTTAATCTAAACTGAACTGACTATGAAACTTTATAAAAAACTCGGACTAATTGCCCTGTGCAGCGGACTGCTGTTCTCCTGTACGGATCTGGATGAACAGCTGAGGAGTGATCTGGAAGAAAGTGTTGGGGGCAATATCGATCCCGGCCAACTGCTGATCGGAGCCTACAACACGCTGAATAGCCCCTATCAGCACGATAATCGCTGGAGCCTCCAGGAATTATCTACGGACGAAGCCATTGCTCCCACCCGGGGCGGGGACTGGGACGATAACGGTACGCACCGGGCCATCCACCTGCATACCTGGAATGCGGACAACTCCTATCTGAACAATACCTTCAATGGGTTGATGTCGGCCATATACCAGTCATCCAACGTTCTCCGCTACAATCCTTCTCCCCGTCAGGCAGCCGAAGCGCGCTTCATCCGTGCGCTCGCGGTATTCGATGTATTGGATTTGTGGGGTGTGGTGCCTTTCCGGGAAGACCTGGAAGACTTCCGGAAACTCCCGGTGACTTTCTCCTCCGAAGATGCCATCGAATTTGTCATTTCGGAGCTCAATGCCATCATGGCCGACCTGCCCGATTCCGGACCTGCTTATGCGGCCAACAAAAATGCGGCCAGAGCGCTGCTGATGAAAGTTTACCTGAACAAGGGTGCGTTCCTCAACCGCAGAAGCCCCACATTTGATGCCTCGGATATGAACCAGGTCATCAGTCTGGCCGATCAGATCACCGGTTACACCATATCGCCTCCGGGAAAATATTTCGACAATTTTGCTCCGGACAACGATGTGAAATCGACCGAGAATATTTTCACCCTTTACAATAAGGAAGGTGAACGGGGAGGCGGTGTTCAGCGGACGTTTTTCACCATCGCCCACTACAATATGACGCCTGGCGGATGGAACGGCTGGACCACCCTGCCTGACTTCTATGACAAGTTCACAGAGGAAGACGAACGCCGCGGAATCTACTACGAATATCCTGCGGATACTACTTCGAACCGGACAAAGGGATACAAGCGGCAAAACGTAGGATTCTTTGTTGGCCAGCAATACAGCTGGGTGACCAACCAGCCCCTGATGGCCCGCAACCCGGCCAGTCAGCCCCTCGTTTTCACCCGTGAAGTTACCATTCGTACCAGTGGTAATACCCTCGAAACTGCCGGTATCCGCGTGCTGAAGTATCCCTTTGATTACGCCTCACTAGGTCAGAAAAACAATGACTGGGTGGTTCTCCGCTATTCCGATGTGCTCCTGATGAAGGCCGAAGCCCTGCTTCGAACCGGTTCAGGCGAGGCCGAAGCACTCAACATCGTAAACTCGATCCGCAAAAACCGGGGAGCTGCCGAACTGACCAGCATCAACCTGGATATCCTGCTGGATGAAAGAGGCCGTGAACTGTATTGGGAGGGCTGGCGCCGGCAGGACCTGATCCGTTTCGGCAAATTCCTCGATCCCAGACAGGAAAAACCTACTGTTTCGGATGCGAAATACCTGGTCTACCCGATCCCAAGCAACCAGCTGGCCGTCAATGCCAACCTGACGCAGAACGACGGGTATAACTGATCGTCTCCACTACGTATCCATTCTCTGACTGCCCGGAATCGGGCAGTCATTTTTTTACCCTGAAGATTCCGTGTAATCCTGCTGAACACCATAGATGTAGGTGAATAAATGCCCTATACTGAGGAGAAATGACCTTGAAACCTGCTTTCTTTAAAAGGCTGTGGTCTTTCTTGTAATCTGAAAATAGTATCAGATATGAATACAAAAACAGAAGATCGCTGCGGCCATGGTTTTTACTTTTGTCACAGGTATACTGCCTGTTCCCGAATTGCAGTACAACGTTTATCAAATTTTAACTTATGCAAACTGTAACACATCCAGATCGAGACAAAAATTTTGTGACCGGAGCTTATTCCGACGGCGTAATTGCGGGTGGCTTCCTGTTTGTAAGCGGACAGGCTTCAGTGGATTTCAAAACGTCCAAATTTATCCTGGGAACGATTGAGGAAGAAACGGCCCGTACGCTCGACAACATCAAAGCGATTGTGGAAGCGGCCGGAGGTTCCATGGATAACGTCGTCAAGTCTACTGTTCACCTCGCCGATATCAACGAGTTTGACCGATACAACAAAGTCTACGCCAGCTATTTCCCCAACCACAAACCTGCGCGCACAACCGTACAATCGGTTCTGGCTGAGGGTATTAAAGTAGAAATTGACTGTATCGTAAAACTCTGACCTTTTGAAAACCGCACAGGTAACCGTTGGCATTGCAGGCCTGGGGCTGATGGGCCGGAGCGTTGTTGTCAATATGCTGGCAGCAGGGCACCCGGTCAAAGCCATCGCGGCCACCCCTCAGGATCTGGTAGAAGCTGAGAGCAAGATTTCAGGTGTGCTCAGGCATTGTGATGAGCTGGGTCTGGTGGCGGTACCTGTAGAAAAGGCACTCGGAAACCTTACCCTGACCGACGACTATCAGCATTTGTCGGATTGCTCCCTGGTTATCGAGTGTGTGCTTGAACAAACGGAAATCAAACGTGCGGTACTGGAAAAAATCGATGCGGTCGTCCGACCTGATACAATCATAGGTACCAATACGTCGGCCATCCCGGTGAGTACTTTACAGAAAATGGTCTCCCATCCGGAGCGTTTTCTGGGTATTCACTGGGCGGAGCCGGCCTATCTGACCCGGTTTCTTGAAATTATCTGCGGGGAAAACAGCGACCTGCGCTATGCCCAAACGGTATACGATCTGGCAGTATCGTGGCGGAAAGAACCCACGATTCTCCGGAAAGACATTCCCGGATTTATCACCAACCGCATCATGTATGCCGTTTTCCGTGAAACCCTAGCCCTGGTGGAGGCCGGCCATATCAGCATGGAAGATGCGGACAAGTGCGTCCGGTATGACGCAGGCTCCTGGATGACCCTGATGGGTGTATTTCGTCGATGGGATTATCTGGGACTCGGTGACCTGCGGAGTTTGAATGAACTCTATAAAAATCTCAGCAATTCGGACGCTGTTCCCGAAGTCTTGCAGGAGATAGTGAGGATTCAGGGGAAGGGAATCGTGAACGGGCAGGGACTGTTCCCTTACACGGAAACCGAAGCCCGGCGCTGGTCCGACGCTTTTGCGGCATTCAATGAGGAAATTTACGAACTTGCCGCTGCCTATCCCGCACCACAGGAAAGCCCTACCAAACTCAATGTCGACCCTTAGACCGAACTACTACGCGCTTGGTATCATCGCCGTACTTTTTTTTGTATTCGGGTTTATTACCTGGGTAAACGGCGTTCTCATCCCGTATTTTCAGATCTGCCTGGAACTTACCAATTTCCAGTCGCTATGGGTAGCCTTTGCTTCCTACATTGCCTATTTCGTACTGGCTATTCCCTCGGCCTATATTCTGAGGTCGACCGGCTATAAGAAAGGCATGGTGATAGGGTTAATCGTCATGGCCATAGGTACCCTGCTGTTTCTTCCAGCTGCCTATGCCCGGGCGTACGGCCTTTTTCTTACCGGCCTGTTTATTACCGGAAGCGGCTTAGCCCTTTTACAGACGGCCGCCAACCCCTATGTGGCCATCATCGGCCCTATCGAGAGTACGGCCCAACGGGTGGGTATCATGGGGGTAGCGAACAAGACTGCGGGGATCTTGAGCCAGCAGATTCTGGGAGCCATTTTTCTTCTCAATGCCGACAGTATCGTCGAATCCATCTCCCAGGCGAACGCCGTCGAACGGGCTGCCATTCTCGACGACTACGTGCTAAAGGTTGTCAATCCTTATCTTGTCATCACGATCATCCTGGTTCTGCTGGCCATACTGGTCGCCTTTTCGAGGCTTCCCGAAGTGGAGGAAAAGGGAGATGAAGATGTGCCGGGGCAGCAGCCAAAAACTACGGTGATTCAGTATCCTTACCTGGTGTTAGGGGTACTGGCGCTGTTTATGGCTGCGGCCTGTGAAGTAATTCCCATCGATTGTATCATCATTTACAGCCGTTCGCTGGGTATCCCCCTGCAGGAAGCCCGGCATTTTACCGAATACACCCTTTATGCCATGCTGGCTGGTTACATCACCAGTACCATAGTCATCCCCCGTTTCATATCCCAGCAAAACGCATTGGGCGCTGTTTCGGTGATCGGACTGGTCCTGTCAGCAGGTGTCTACTTTTCCGAAGGAATGGTGTCTATCGTCTGTATGATGGCCATGGGCTTCGGTGCTGCCCTGCTTTGGGGTACTATCTGGGGACTGGCCGTAAGGGATCTGGGCAGGTTCACCAAAATTGGCGCTGCGCTCTTACTGATGTCTGTCGTGGGCGGAGGCCTCTTCCCTCTGCTTTTCGGGCATCTGATCGACCTGTATCCCTCGAGACCCCAGACCTCGGTACTGGTACTCGTCCCCTGCTATCTTTTCCTGATTTATTATGCGTTGAAAGGTTATAAAATTAAACACTGGGCTGTCTGATGCCCGGCTAATAAACAAAATACCCGATATGGAAACCTCTCGTTATGCCCAATCTGCCGCGCTGCTGGAGCGAAGTAAAAAAGTACTCGCCGGAGGTGTGGCTTCCGAATTCAGGAAATACAACCATCCGCACGCCATTTTCTATTCACACGGAAAAGGCAGCAGAATTTATGACGTGGATGGCAACGAATATGTCGACTTTACCCTGAGCCAGGGTCCGTTGATAGTCGGTCACTCACACCCCCATGTACTTGAATCGGTACGGGAATACTCCGAACTGGGTCAGCTGTACGCGGGTCAGCACATCCGCGAAATCGAACTGGCTGAAAAGCTGAATCAGCTGATCCCTTCAGCTGAGCTGATGCGTTTCTGTCTCGACGGGTCAGAAGCCGTGCAGACGGCCTTCAGAATAGCCAGAGCCAAAACCGGGAAATCGAAATTTCTCCGTTTTGAAGGGCATTACCACGGCTGGCTCGATAACGTAGCCTGGGGAATATCCACTCCATCGGAAGCTGCACTCGGATCCCGGGAAAATCCCGAAGCATTCCCCTGGTCGAAGGGGCTTGCCGACGGGGCACGCGATGAATTCATCATTCTGCCCTGGAACGATCTGGAACTGGTTCAGAAGACCGTAGCGGAAAGACATGAGGAGATAGCGGCCATTATTACCGAGCCGGTGATGTGCAACAACAGTTGTATCCTTCCCAACGAAGGGTTCCTTCAGGGGCTCAGAGACATCTGTACGCAGTATGGCATTGCGCTGATATTTGATGAAGTAATTACCGGTTTCCGGCTGAACCTGGGCGGCGCTCAGACCCATTTCGGCATCACCCCCGACCTGTCGATCTTCGCCAAGGCCATTGCCAGCGGCTATCCGATCAGTGCGATCGTGGGTAAACGGGAATGGATGTCTCTGATCGAAAAGAGTGAGGTGATCCATGCCGGAACCATGAATTCAAGTAACCCGACCGTAGCCGCAGCGTTGGCCACTATTGAGGTTCTGGAACAGGAAAACCCTTACGAAAGGATGTTCGCCATCGGGCAGACGATCATCGCGGGGCTTCAAAAACTGGCGGAACAGACCGGACAAAATCTGGTCGTCCAGGGACCAGGCCCCATGTTCAACATTGCCTTCGGCGATGCTCCCGCCACGGACTACCGCTCCTCACTGCGGTTCGATAAGGCCAAACTGGGCCGCTTTGTCGCAGCCATGCATGATGAGGGCGTCAGAATTATCGGACGCGGTCTTTGCTATATCAGCGCGGTGCATACGGATGACGACGCGCGTATTTTCCTCGAAAAAGCTGGTCTGGTATTGCGCAGGATTTAGTGATGATGAAGATGCAACCCGTATTGGTTTGGGGATCGGGCCGCCTGGCTTACAGTGTAACTGCCTGTCTGCTGCGCAGCGGGCATCCCGTAACCCTCAGAACTGACAACCCGGATGAAGCCACTGGGGTCATTGCGAGACATCTGGATTTAGGGGCCCGGGAACTCCCGGTATCGACAGAGACCGGCCAACTCTCGATTTTCAGCGAGAGCGGAGAATCGTATAATCCCCATACCCTGGCAGTACTGATTAGTCCCGATCAGTTACGGGAAAAAAAAGCAGCCCTCGAAGCTGTTGAACCACTGGTTGCCCCTGACGGCATCGTAGCCGTCAACCTGGAAAGTATCCGACTTGAAGAGCTGCAGGACATTGCCCGGGCTCCGGAACGACTGGCGGGAGTTAACTGGGTGGAACCAGCCCACACCACTTTTTTCCTCGAAGTAATCAGCAATAAAGTTACAGCCCCCTCAACGGTAGAGGCTTTAAAAAACTGGGGGCATCAGTGGGGAAAGGATCCCTATGTCGTTACGAGCGGTTTTAGTGTAAAAGCAAGAATTCATGCCGCATTGACCCGCGAAGCCCTGTTTCTGGTCCGGAACGGGTATGCCGATTTTGAAGATATTGACCGCAACTGCCGAAATGACGCAGGCTACTACCTGCCCTTCACCGGGAATCTCCGCTACATGGACCTGATGGGTACACTAGCCTATGGGGTTGTCATGAAAGACCTCAATCCTACCCTTTCGAAAGCCGATGAGCTGGACCCCGCAACCGCTTCCCTGGTGGAGAATCACCCCGAAGGGATGCGTAGCGGAAAGGGATTTTTTGAATATTCTGAGGCGGAAATCGACGAATGGGAACGGAAGATGGAAACTTTCAGCTACCAGATTCACCATCTGATGAAAAAATATCCATTTGATTACAACACCTGACCAGGTTTTACACATGAAGAGATTTATCATCGACGGGCACCTCGACCTCTCCCTGAATGCCATCGAATGGAACCGAGATCTTACCCAGCCACTGGAAGTTATCCGTGCCAGAGAAGCCAACATGAAGGACCGGCCCGACCGCGGAAAAGGTACCGTCTGCCTCCCTGAACTCAGGAAAGGAAATATTGGCCTGGTAGTTGCCACACAGCTGGCCAGGGTATCGCCCAAGGGTAACCCCTCCCTTTCGGCCTGGAGCTCTCCTCAGCAGGCCTGGGCCATGACGCAGGCCCAGCTGGCCTGGTACAAGGAGATGGAAGCGCTCGGGGAAATGACGCCCATCCGCAACCTTCAGGAACTGGAAGCCCACCTGCAGTCCTGGAATTCGCCTGAAATCCCCCAGGAAAAGAAACCCATTGGGTATATACTCAGTCTGGAAGGTGCCGATTCGCTGGTCGATATCAGTTATCTCCACCGGGCTTACGAATACGGACTGAGAGCGATTGGACTTTCCCATTTCGGTCCGGGGCGCTATGCCGGCGGAACCAAATCGCTGGACGGAATCGCTCCTGAAGGTTTTGATTTACTGAAGGAAATCGAACGGCTCGGGATGATTCTCGACGTCACCCACCTTACCGATGAGGCGTTTGAACAGGCCATGGACGCTTTTGACGGTCCTGTCTGGGCAAGCCACCACAACGTGAGAGACCTGGTACCGACCCAGCGGCAACTCACCAACGACCAGATTAAAATCCTTATTGAAAAAGGAGCCGTGATCGGCGGCATGCTCGACTGCTGGGCACTCGATATCCGTTTCATCGATGCCATCTCCGATCCCTGGCAACTGGATATCCGGCTCGAAAAACTGATCGACCACTGGGATCATATCTGCCAGCTGGCAGGAAACAGTCATCACATCGCCATAGGCAGTGACCTCGACGGCATCTTCGGAACCGAACAGAGTCCCTGGGATATGAACTCAATCGCTGATCTGCAAAAATTTGAGGGACTGCTGACCAAAAGAGGTTATTCTTCGGAAGACATCGATAATATTTTTCACCAGAACTGGCTGCGTTTCCTGCGCAATGCCTGGAAATAATTTCTAGACCATGGCTAACAATGTATTTAAAGCCGGCGCCGCGAAGGTCAATATAACCCCTGGCCTCGGAACCCGTATCAACGGTGATTTTATCACGCACTTTGCCCACTATATTCACGACGAACTGTATGTCCGTTCGCTGGTCCTGGAGTCGGGGGAAGAAAAAATTGCTTTCGTCGTTCTCGACACCTGCATCATCCCCGAATTCCTGGCTACCGAATTCAAGGAACAGATTTCGGCCGAAACGGGCATACCGTTCGCGAATATCCTGATTTCGAGCACGCATACCCATGCGGCGGGTTCCCTGGCCGATGTACACATGGGAAGTGTGGATGTCGACTATGTCAGAAGTCTCCCGGCCCTACTCGTCGCCAGTGTACAGGAAGCCATCGCATCCCTTCAGCCTGCGGAAGCAGGCTTCGCGGCAGTCGATGTGCCCGAACATGTGGTATGCCGCCGCTATTACATGAAGGATGGCTACACCTACCTCAACCCGGTGACAGGCAAACCCGATGTCGTCAAAACCAATCCGGTTCATGCTGAAGACTTCATCGACCGTCGGGTATCTTCGCCCGACCCGCAGCTGACCTGTCTGGCCATACGCAGCACTTCCGGGGAATGGATATCGATTCTGGCCAATTATTCCCTCCATTACGTGGGCGACTGGGACAACGGGACCATTTCTGCAGACTATTTCGGGGTATTCAACACCTATCTCGAAAACCACTTCAGTCCGGAGGGCCACATGATTTCCATCATGACCAACGGTACCAGCGGCGATGTGAATATCTGGGACTTCCTCGATCCCGACCGTTACCCGAAAGAAAAATTTGCCAAGAGTAAACTCATAGGAGAAGACCTGGCCTCACGGCTGATCGAAGCCCTCGACGCGGCGGTTTGGCAGCAGAATCCGGAAGTAAAAGCTCTTTTCGCCAGGGTGCCGCTTGCCGTGCAAAAGCCCACGGAAGAAATCCTGGCCGCCGCAGCCGAAGTGGTAGCAGCCACCGATTACAAGACCATCAATCCCGAACTGGCTGAAGACATCCGCAAATTGTACGCGCGCGAACAGATCTATCTCAGCAAGTATCCCGACACCATTTATTGCCCCGTTCAGGCTTTCCGCATTGGAGATTTCCGAATTGGTGCCCTGGCCGGCGAGTTTTTCGCCGAGACCGGACTTCGCCTGAAGGATGCACTCCGTGGCGCGCCTTACTTCACCATCAGTATGGCCAACGGAAACATAGGTTATGTCCCTCCGGGCGACCAGCTGGCCCTCGGTGGCTATGAAACCTGGCGCTGCCGCTACAGCTGTACCGATGAAACGGCGGAAGAAGCGGTACGTTCAGAACTGCTCGTTCTCCTGGAGAACCTGTAAATAAGCATCAGCCCTCCGCCCCGGAGCAAACCAAATGCTTCGGGGCACCACTCTCCCGTTTAAAAATCCCCGGTCAGACCATCCAGTCATACCCGATACTCCTACGTCGTATTCAAAATAATAGTCACTGAGGGTTCCATAAAAAACACAGAAGAAGGAAGGTTTACAGTTTGTTACCCCGAAAATGGGTGATAAAAAGTCTATCTAACTATTCAATCCACTCCAGGTCGGGATCTACTCACAAATAAACCCCTGAATAGGCCGTACGTTCGCATTTGTCAGTGCAAATTCATCTATCTTTGCAGTTCGGGTTCACGGGAACCTGTTTAGTCAGATAGTGCAGAACGTAATACAAACCAATGATTTCGAAGACCTATACGCCAGGTGAAATTGAAGATAAGTGGTATGAGTACTGGATCAGTAACCGGTATTTCTCATCTCGTCCCAATCCGGATAAGCAACCCTATACGGTGGTGATCCCACCTCCGAATGTGACGGGTGTGCTGCATATGGGGCATATGCTCAATAACACCATCCAGGATATCCTCGTCCGGAAGGCGCGTATGGAGGGTAAGGAAGCCTGCTGGGTTCCCGGAACTGACCATGCCTCCATTGCTACGGAAGCGAAAGTGGTGGCCATGTTAAGGGAAAAGGGCATCAAAAAAACCGACCTGACCCGTGAAGAGTTTCTGGAATATTGCTGGGAATGGACCCACAAATACGGCGGTATCATTCTCAAACAACTTCGTAAACTGGGAGCTTCCTGCGATTGGGACCGCACCCGCTTCACCATGGAGCCAGCTCTCTATGATGCGGTAATCGACGTTTTCATCGACCTCTATAATAAAGGAGACATTTATCGCGGAAACCGTATGGTCAACTGGGATCCCCAGGCCAAAACGACGGTTTCGGACGAAGAGGTAATCATGAAAGAGGTTACCCAAAAACTCTTTTACATCCGGTATACAGGGGAAGACGGAGAAGACGTGATTATCGCCACTACCCGGCCGGAAACCATCATGGCCGATGTAGCCGTCTGTGTAAACCCGGAAGACGAACGCTACCAGCATCTGATTGGCAGGAAGGTCCGTATTCCGCTGATCAATCGGGCGATTCCCATCATTGCCGATGAATATGTGGAAAAGGAATTCGGAACGGGCTGCCTGAAAGTGACCCCCGCTCACGATACCAATGACTATGAACTGGGCAAAAAACACAATCTGCCCATTATCGATATTCTCAACGAAGACGGTACCCTCAACGAAAAAGCCCAGATTCTGGTAGGTGAAGACCGGTTCGTGGCCCGGAAGAAAATCGCCAAAATGCTGGAAGAAGCCGGGGTTCTCGAAAAAGTTGAAACGTACAAATCCAACGTAGGCCATTCGGAACGGACTGATGCCGTCATCGAGCCGCGTCTGTCGGAGCAGTGGTTCCTGAAAATGAGCCGCCTCAGCCAGCCCGCCCTGGAGAATGTGATGAACGACACCATCCGGCTGATTCCACCCAAGTTTAAGAATACCTATAAACACTGGATGGAAAACGTGCGAGACTGGAACATCAGCCGTCAGCTTTGGTGGGGACACCGGATCCCGGCTTTCTACCTGAAGGACGGTCAGGTCATCGTAGCGCGCAACAAACAGGAAGCCCTGAAAAAAGCCCAGCACGAACTGCAGCTGTTTGCCCTCACGGAGGAAGATCTTACCCAGGATCCCGACGTTCTCGATACCTGGTTCTCGTCCTGGCTATGGCCTATCACCGTTTTTGACGGTCTTAAAGACCCGGACAACGAAGATATCAAATACTATTACCCTACCAACGACCTGGTAACCGCTCCGGAAATTCTATTCTTCTGGGTAGCGAGAATGATCATTGCGGGGTATGAGTACCGCGGACAATATCCATTCAAAAACGTCTATCTCACCGGTATCGTACGCGATAAATTGGGCCGGAAGATGTCTAAATCCCTGGGTAACTCCCCAGATCCCATTGACCTGATTGAAAAGTTCGGGGCCGACAGCGTGCGCACGGGAATGCTGTTCAGTTCTCCCGCAGGAAACGACCTCCCCTACGACGAAAAACTGGTCGAACAGGGACGAAATTTCTGCAACAAGATCTGGAACGCCTTCCGACTGGTGAAGGGATGGGAAGTTGTCGAAAAAGAAAATCCGAACAAGCTGGCCATCCAATGGTTTGAATCGCAGTTCAACCAGGCAGTAGCGGAAATACACGATCATTTTGACAAATTCCGCATGTCGGATGCCCTCAGAGCCGTTTACAAGCTCATCTGGGACGACTTCTGTTCGCAGTACCTCGAAATGGTTAAACCGGCTTATGAACAGCCGATCGACCGCGAATCTTATCAGGCCACACTCGACTTTTTCGACAGGCTGATGCGTCTGGCTCATCCGTTCATTCCGTTCATTACCGAAGAACTGTGGCAAAACATTTACGAAAGACCGGAAAAAGCCTCGATCTGTATCAGTGAGTACCCGGTAGCAGGTACAATCGATACCGGTATTTTGGCCGACTTTGAAATCCTGTTTGAACTGGTGTCAGCCGTACGTAACCTTAGGAATGCAAAGGGAATCAGTCCGAAGACCGCGCTGACCCTGGAAATCCGCACCGATCGTCCTGAACTTTACACCCGTCTTGATTCCCTGATCCGGAAGCTTGCCAATATCGGGGATATCCGGTTTGCGGAAGGCAGCCTCGAGGGAGTTTCATTCCTGGTAAAATCAGATGAATTCTTTATCAACCTGGCCGGAGAAGTGGATGCGGACGAGGAAAAGGCCAATCTGCTGAAGGAACTGGAATATACGGAAGGATTCCTCGCATCGGTAGACAAAAAGCTCAGCAATGAACGGTTTGTCCAGAATGCCAATCCGGAGGTCGTTCAACGGGAAAAACAGAAAAAAGCCGATGCCGAGGCTAAAATTCAGGCCCTGAAAGAAGCCCTGGCTCGTTTACGATAACCGATGACTAAGTAACGGGCGGATAATTTGACCGAAAGGCAATTTATTTGCCCGTTCTTACGTCTATAGTTACAAACTATCATTTTCGCCCATGCCTAACATTCCTGCACTGCACTATCTGCTGGGGTTTGTATTATTATTTCTTCACCCGGATGTATCTGCACAAAAACGGAAAAATATTTTTTCCTTCGGGGGAGGATACAGTCTGCCAATTGGAAAATTCGCCAGCGAGGCGTTGGACGATCCCAAGGCGGGTATGGCCGGATCGGGCGTATTCGGTCAGGTCTACTTTGAACACAAATTCGTACCGGCTGTCGGGCTGCGCCTGACTGCGAACCATAATATCAACAAGACCAATCCCGACCAGCTGGTCTATCAGGCCAATTACCTTGCCGAACTCTGGAGTCCGTTCATCGGCGAGACGGGCGTATATTCCTGGACTTCCGACCCCGGCGACTGGAAACAGACTTCCTTCATGCTGGGTCCGACCCTCACTATTCCGCTTGGCCCTATCCAGATTGGAGTGCACGCGCAGGCCGGTCGGGTATTCATCACCTCTCCCAGCGTGGTGATCAACGGCACCTCTTCCAGCGGGAACAACCCGATTCTGGCTGTCATGAATCCCATCAAAACCGATTGCTGGGGCGTATCGGGTGGAATCAATATCGGAATACCTCTGGGTCGGGCCGTCCGGTTCAACCTTTTTGCCGACGCTATCGCTGCCGAAGCAACTTTTAAGGACATCGCCCTGCACGGTACCGTGGGCAGCCTCGAAGCAGTGCACCACATCAGCGAAACACGGCCGGTCGGGATCGTGAATACGGGTGCCGGACTAGCCTTCAGTTTCTAAGAGAGTGCTAAAATCTGTCCCCTAACCCCAACTTTGCTATTCCAATATTTTATTGGACATAAAACACTAATCGGCCTTCCCGGTACCTACACGCGTATACTTTTTACGTCACGTTCAGCATAAGGGTTAATGAATGACTATATTTGCACCCTTGACTGAGGGTGAGAACTAAATACCTATATCCCTATAAATGAAAGTATTAAAATTTGGAGGCACTTCGGTTGCATCTGCAGCTAACATCAGGAAAATAATCGCGATTGTCGAGGACAATATCCGGCGCGGAGAGAAGGTAATACTGGTATTCTCAGCCATGAGCGAAGTCACGACGCGGTTATTGGAAATCGGCCGCATGGCCGCTGCAGGTGATGAAACCTACCGGGAGTTACTCAACGCCATAGAAGCCCGGCACTTTGCAGCTATCAAGGAACTGATTCCCGTACAGGCGCAGAGTAACCTCATTGCCGTTACCAAAACGAGTTTCAATGAACTGGTCGATCTGCTCCGCGGTGTTTCCCTGATCCGGGAATTCTCACCACGTACCGCCGATCTCACGGCCAGTTTCGGGGAAAGACTCTCCACACGTATCATAGCAGCCGCTCTCACCAATGCTGGGATTCCGGCCGAATACTGCGACTCGCGGGAGCTCATCGTGACCGACAACCAGTTCGGTATGGCGAATGTAGATTTCGCTGCTACCAATGCCAATATCCGGGCTCA
>Ga0182792_1001331_pt1 | contig 20338 bp, 14 predicted proteins | sample Passage237B_FD_130497 | JGI IMG/M metagenome (GOLD analysis project Ga0182792, IMG submission 130497) | Cellulose adapted compost microbial communities from Newby Island Compost Facility, Milpitas, CA, USA - Passage2 37B (version 2) (version 2) ...
AAGTTTAAAAAAAGCCGCCCCGTTGCCGGAGCGGCTTTTTTTGTTTCCAGTCCCGTACCGATTAACGGGAATAGAATTCGATAATCAGGTTCGGTTCCATGTGCACCGGATACGGAACATCTTCCGGTTTCGGGCTGCGCAGGAACGTGCCTTTGAAGGCTTTGTGGTCAACGTCCAGATAGGACGGAACTTCACGGTCAGCCGCTTCGATCGCGCCGAGTACCAGCGCCATGCTGCGGGATTTTTCGCGGATTTCGATCACATCGCCGTCTTTCACGGAGATGGAAGGAATGGTCACGCGTTTGCCGTTCAGCAGAACGTGGCCGTGGTTGACGAACTGGCGTGCCGCAAACATGGTGGGCACGAATTTCATGCGATAGACGACCGCATCCAGACGGCGCTCCAGCAGCTCGATCAGGTTCACGCCGGAATCGCCTTTGCGGCGGCGTGCTTCGGTGTAATAGCGGAAGAACTGGCGCTCGCCGATGTTCGCGTAATAGCCTTTCAGCTTTTGCTTGGCATGCAGCTGGATAGCGTAGTCGGTCGGCTTTTTACGGTTCTGGCCGTGCTGGCCGGGGCCGTATTCGCGCTTGTTGAAGGGGGATTTCGCACGACCCCACAGGTTTACACCAAGGCGGCGGTCGATTTTATGTTTGGCTTGTGGACGTTTTGCCATTGTATTTCCTCACTTTTTTAAATTGTCCCGCTAGTTCGGCCCGTTTGCACGGCGACGGGGAGCGGATCTTGAAATCCGGCCCACATTCGCGGGAATGCAGGCACTATAAGGTTTTTCGCGGCTTTGTCAACAGCAATATTATGGATTTTACCGCGGTTTTTCAGGCAGTTACAGGCCGGTTTACAGGCAATTGCAGGAAATTGAGGATAAAATCCGTCCGTTTGGCAATGGGCATGACAGGCACGCGCACAGGGTCATAGCCGAGGCTGCGGTAATCCTGCATGAGCATTTGGTCGATTTCCCCCGCCATGATCTCGTCCTCCACCCGCACGCCGTCCGGTACCACGGGCAGGCGGTCGAAGATGAAAACGGCGTCGTAGCGAAACCGCACCGAAGCCTCCTGCGCCGCCGCGACATCCAGCCCCGCCAGCCGGAAATACGTCATGCTGTCCGGCACGCCGCGATCCAGAAACACGGTTTCATCCGGCGGCAGCACGGCCTCCCGCGCCAGTTTCAGGCGCAGGATCTGGCGTTGCAGTTCCACGCCGCCGTCGGCGCGGATTTCCTGCAGCGACAATCCGCGGGAAATGCAGGCCTCGATGTACTCCCGCGCGACTTCATCCTGCACCTGATATCCCCGCGCCTTCAGGTCGTTGATAACGGATGTCTTGCCCGACGACGGCGCGCCGGTAATCACGATCCATTCCGTATCTTGTGTGACATTGTTTTGCGAAGTCCGGGACATGTTCTTTTTCTTCCTTTGCCCCATTGTGGCAAAATCCGCCGCAAAAAGCCAGAGAAGCGATGCGGGTCTGGGGGCATCGCTTCTCCGGCACCTTACGATATCAGCTGTGCGTTATTGCCAGCGGCCACGCGGCGGAAAGCCCCGATGATCGCGGCGGAAGTCATGATGTCTGCCATCGAAACGGCTCTTGTACCTGTTGAATTTTCCATTGCCGAACTTTTCGTGGCCGAATTTGCCGCCATGGAATTTGTCAAAGCGGTGCGGATAGCCTTTCCGGACATCCTTGCGGAAATCCTTCTTGTGGAAATCCTTGCGCACGGCAGGATGCTTGCCATGTGCGGCTTTTTTTCTGTCTTTGAATACATCGCGGCGGTCGGCGCGGACATCCTTGTACTTCTCGTTCAGCGCCTCCATTTTTTGCTGGTATTCCTGCGTCAAAGCGCGCTTTTCGGCCGCATATGGATTGCCGTTCGGTTCGGCATGGGCGGTGCCTGCCGTCAGGAGGGACAAAACCCCCGCCGCCATCATCATCGTCAAATAGTGCTTTTTCATGTGATCATCCTTTTCTATATACCAGTCGCTTGAACTGTCATGCGCCTTTTTTTTCGCGCATGTACAAAGATGTCACGACGCCCGCGCCGCAACCCTGCGCGGCGATAAACAGTTTTTTAAAAGGACGACCAGAAAATAAAACCCGCGCCCGCGACCAGAAACACCAGCAGGCACAGCAACGCCTTGCGGTCGCTGGCAATGGCGGCCCCGGCATCGCCGCGATGCACGGCGGCGGATGTCCTGACCACCTGCATCAGCGTGGCGATGATGAAAAGATAACACAGCATATAGATTTTATCGGTCAGCAGCAGATAGCTGACTTCTGGCAGACCGCTGGCAGCGGTCAGTTGCAGGGCCACCAGCGTCAGCAGCGCCGTAATCGCCACACCGAGCCGCCCTTCTATATACGCGGGATGCACCTGAAAAACGAGCGTGGTGCAAAGAATGATCAGGATGACAGGCATAAACACCTTGATCCCCGTCGCCAGACGCGGGCGGGAGATGGGAACAATGAAATCGGCGCGGGCGTAATCCCCCGCCTCTGCCTCCCGCAGGTCGCCGAACAGCGTCGGATAGGAAAAATCGCTGATGCGCATGTCCGGCGTGCCGATCATGAAGCCCGGCAGATTGATCTGCGTATTGATGGACAGCGGATGACCGTCCAGCATATCGGGCACATAAACCAGTTCGTCCGTTTCGTAAACGCTGTCCTCCATCGCCACGACAAGGTTTTGCGTATCGAAGGGATAGGATTGCAGCGGGAATTTATTGCTGAAAATCCCCTGCTGGCGGATCACCATATAGAGCGAGCCGTCCGGCATGACCTCCGGCGTGTCATAGAGCGGCGTGCGCACATGGTCGGCGGGGTCAAAGGCGTTCATAAACTCCGCCGTTTCCCACGGGCGGAAAGCGGGGTTTTTCCAGCGAAACCAGACATACATATCCAGACGGTAACTGTGGCTGTGCAGATCGACCGCCAGAATATCGTTGATATGCGCGCCGACGGTCACACGCTCCGGCTTTTCGTAGGTCGGCAGCGCTTCCGCGCTCACTTCACCCGCGGGCACGGCGGGCATTTCGGTGCGCGCGGCAAAGGCCGACGTCATGACAAGCAACAGGGCCGCAAGAAAAGAAATCATCCGCATGGGTGGGTCCTTTTTAAGGAAGATGTTTTTTGCGCACCAGTGTTTGCTCGGTAAAAACGGTGGTGGCGGTTTCCTGTTGCATGACGGGACGCGCGGTGTAATCCATGCGCTCGATCCGCCCGCGGAAAACATGGCGCGGGCGGCCGTCTCGGGTATCGGTGAAATAGACCTGCGGCGTAAAGACCATTTTTGCCTGCCATTCCACGCCGACCTCCGCCCGCAACAGCAATTGCAAAAGATCGACATTGACGGTATGGAACTTGCCGTCGAAATCCCACTGATTGGCGAATTGCAGCGCGACCGTGCCGATCTCCGTCTCGAAAGTCATTTCCTTGGGCGTGGTGCCGATGCGCAGCCAGACGGGGCGCACATAAACCGTTCCTTCCGCGCGCAAATCGCGCGGCACGGCGCCGATGCTGCGCGGATAATCCAGATCCGCGCGCGGCACGTCAAAAAGGATGCTGCGGAGCGGCGTTTCCGCCGCGACGGCATAGCCGTGTTTGGCGACCAGCCCCGCCTTTTCATCCAGATGATCCGCCCACCGGGCAAAGGTTTCTCCGTTCGGCGCCATGCGCGCGCCGTTCAGCCTTTCATCCAATGCGGCGTTCATGGCCTCTACGGCGGCTTCGTCAAAGGTGACCAGATCGCGCAGCTTGTTGCCGAGACGATCCACATGCACGACATGCATATCCACAATGGTGGCCGTCACGGTGGGCGTTGCCTTCAAAACGGTGGTGGCATGGGTATCCATCGCCTCGGGCACGATGGTCATGGTGATTTCGACCTTGCGGCCCTTGTCCGTTTCCAGACGCGATGCGATAGAGCGCGGCATCGGAATGCCGTAGATGGCATCGCCGTTGGTGAAACGCACATGGAATTCCTCCGGCCAGACCGACGGGCTGGGCGGATGGCAGGTATGCACAATGCGCCCCCGCTCTTTTTTGATGCGCACGATGGTATCCACATCCAGCGGATCGAAATAGAGTATTTGCGTTGCCTCGTCATACTGGCCGAATGTGCCCGTCATCTGCACCGTTGCGCGCGCGGGCAAGCGGGCATCCCGCGGCAGGCTTTTCACCCAGTTTTCGAAAGCCTCCTGATACGCCGCGCGGCGCTGCACGGTATCCTTGTCCGGCGCCTCCATCGCGGCGCGGCAATCATCATAAATGGCGTAATCATACCCCAGCTGCAGGCCGGCAAGATCGGGGCGGTGGCTGAAGTAATAGGAAATCAGAGTGTCGTAATCGAGCGGGCGGGTTTGGGATGATTGATTGGACACATCATCTTTAGATGAAGATATGACGTACCATGCGCCCATAACAAAGATAAAACCCAAAGCGAGAGCTATTATTTTTCCCGAAAAAGACATTTTTGATACACTCCCCTGCTATTTTTCCTTAGGTTCAGTGTTAAAGAGCGGCACGAACTTTTTAATATATTCCTCTGCCTTTTGATCTGCCCTTTTTCGTTCTTCGTCATTGAATTTTTTATATAGCCTTTCCGCTAACGAAATATCTTTGTTATCTATTTGAGACATAACGCGCAAAAAAGCATATTCCAGAATCTTCTTATCCCCCTCACTTTCAGGTGCATATAATTTTAGTTTCAGATAAGCATGTCGTTCCCCCTGCTTGAATTCTCGTAAAGCTTTCTCATAGGCAACCGCTTTTTCTTCAGGCGTGAACGGCTTTTCCAACTTTACATGGGCAAGTTTCTGCGCAGCATGCGGATGCCCGCCGTCGGTAGCCTTTTGCAGCCATTTACGGGCATTTAATGCATCAGATTCTTTAAATCCCGCATAGTTTTCCACCTTCACGATATTTGATTTATTTTTGCCACGCGCCTTTTTTCCTTCTTTTCCCCGCAACGCCTGAAAATCATTCACCGCCATAATTTCTTTCAAGGGCCTGTGACATCTATGTATAAAAGCATAACAGATTCCCAAACGGTACTGAGCCTCCACGTCGCCTTTTTCCGCCCTTTCCAGCATATCTTCCATTTTGTTTTGCCATGCTTCTTCCACAGGAAGCACTTTCGGCATATGATCTGGAAGATAGCGGCTGCGTACTTCTTCGCGGATTTTCTCCTGCTCTGCCTGCGGCACACAATTCGTTTCCCAAAGCCCCCATTGCATATTATAGGCATAAGGCGTTTTGCGATCCCATTCGATAATTTTTGGCACAGTTTCCAGCACCTCTTCCATTCGGCGGCGCTTTAAAAAATCAAAAATAGGCGACATTCTTAAATCACGATCGCCGCTATATTTGTTCACGACCGTTTTACAAACACGCCTGTCGCCTTTTGCTCTCACATCCGCAGCCATATGCCAGAAAATTCCTTCATTGTCCCGATAGCGCGCAAAAAGACGTTCGGCCATGGCATGCAATGTGCGGGGCGTATATTCTTCCGGTGCCGCCATAATTTGTGCGATAGTTTGTTCGACGGCGTCACCCTTCCCATTCTTCAAAATATCCTGTGCAGCCGCATTCTTTTCATTCGTTGGGTGATCGGCAATTTTTGCCAGTTTGGCTTTGTCAAGAACAGGCGAACTGCAAAGATCTTCGTCACATTTGGGAGGGCCGCCATGTTTCTCCCGACCATTCGAGCAGATTTCCTTGCGAAATTTGCACTGCGCCAGAAGTCCCGCCTGTTCTTCGCTCAGCGGAAGACCTGCCTGTATGAGCAAATCAATAGTAGATTGATTTTTTGCGGAAAAAGCCGCGCTCATCAGTCGCGCCTGTCCATTATTTTCTTGATCCGGAATAGCACCATGCTTTAAGAGAAAATCAACCGCACGATCCTGCCGCGCCTGAACGGCGGCCATCAGCGGCGTTTCTCCTCTGGCTGGATTGATCTCTGCTCCTTTTTCCAGCAGGATTTGCATGGCCTCGATATTCCCTTGCTGGCCTGCGAAGACAAATAATTTATCTATATGCCCTTGCCGTTTTTCCGGCGCAATGCGTAACAACGACAGATATAACGCCAGCATTTTATGATCTTCCTTGGCGATCAGCTTTTCGGCTGGCCCCTTTTTATCAAAGGATTCAACATCAACCCGCGCACCTTTTTTCAGGAAATAATCCACCAACGCGGCATCGCCTTTTTCCATTGCGCCTTGTAGACCAAAAATATACATGTCCTCGTCCGGTACGGCACCATGCGCAACCAGTGCATCCGCCATTTCCTTATCGCCAAGAAGATAAGCGGTCTTGAGCGCTGCCTGCCTCTCTTCGCGGTTAAAACGATGCGCGCGCAATACCAATGCTAAAACTTCTGCATTTTTTCTGGATACAAGCACCGATAATGCGGATTTTTGATGTTCCAGTGTTTTTACAGATACATCAGCACCCGCATCAATCAAAGCCTTGATACCGACCGGATCCAGATCGACATATGTATCTATCGCCTTCAGAAAGCGATAATTCAGTTCGGCCTGTTTTTTCTGGGCAGGCGTGCGCGTATCGACAGGAAGAGGATGCGCCTTTTTCCAGTCCGCAATACGTTTCTGCACACCGCCGTTATTGAACTGCGGCAAATATTTATTCATATAATCGACATAATCCGCACAGTACTGCCGCGCTTGCGGTTCGACTAGCATTTTCCCCATCATATGAACGCCGTTCAAAGATTCCTTAAATTGCTGACGCGCGGAATCGACAGCCTCTTCTATATAACGAAAATTGTTTTGCATGGACATCTGCCCGCCGCCCTCGTGCAGGCAGGCGTTGAACCAGAAATAAGCCTCTTGCTTGTCCTCCGGAAAATCTTCCAAACCGTAGTAATAGTTTTTCGCAATCATTCCATAGGCCGCAATATCCATGCCGCCATGAAAGGTCATCAATGCGTTTATTTTATCCTGTATGCCAGCGTCTTTCGGCTGGGCCGAAACGGGTAGAGAAACAAATAAAATAAGAACAAAAATCCACGCAGTTCCCGCCATACGCAGCATAATATCCCCCCTGTAAAGATTATGGTGGGCCCGGAGGGACTTGAACCCCCGACCAAACCGTTATGAGCGGCTCGCTCTAACCAACTGAGCTACAGGCCCTCTCCTGCCGCGCCCGTTTCGGGGCGCGGCGAGAGAAAAATTTTCACCATCAGGTATCCAGAAAGCTGCGCAGCTGGCGGGAGCGGCTGGGGTGCTTGAGTTTGCGCAGGGCTTTTGCCTCGATCTGGCGGATACGTTCACGCGTGACGGAGAACTGCTGGCCGACTTCCTCCAGCGTGTGATCGGTGTTCATGCCGATACCGAAACGCATGCGCAGCACGCGCTCCTCGCGCGGGGTCAGCGTCGCCAGCACGCGCGTCGTCGTTTCGCGCAGGTTGGCGTGGATGGCCGCTTCCACCGGCAGGATCACGTTTTTATCCTCGATGAAATCGCCGAGCTGGCTGTCCTCTTCATCCCCCACGGGCGTTTCGAGGGAGACCGGCTCCTTGGAGATTTTCATGACCTTGCGCACCTTGTCGAGCGGCATGGCGAGGCGTTCGGAGAGTTCCTCCGGCGTCGGCTCCCGCCCGATTTCGTGCATCATCTGGCGACTGGTGCGCACCAGTTTGTTGATCGTTTCGATCATATGCACCGGAATACGGATGGTGCGCGCCTGATCGGCAATGGAACGCGTGATCGCCTGGCGAATCCACCATGTGGCATAGGTGGAGAATTTATAGCCGCGGCGGTATTCGAATTTATCCACCGCCTTCATCAGGCCAATGTTGCCTTCCTGAATGAGGTCAAGGAATTGCAGGCCGCGGTTGGTGTATTTCTTGGCGATGGAAATCACCAGGCGCAGGTTCGCCTCGACCATTTCCTTTTTCGCCTTGCCGGCCTCGCGCTCGCCCTTTTGGATGGTATGGACAATGCGCTTGAATTCCGCGAGCGGCAGAGAGGAAGCTTGCGCGATCTTCTCGATCTCCTCGCGGATGTTTTTCACGTCGTCTTTGTGCTGTTCGCTGAATTTCTTCCAGCCCTTGCCCGGCAGTTTGGCGACGTTCGCCATCCAGCGCGGGTTGACTTCGTTGCCCGTCCATTGCTCGAGGAAGCTTTCACGGCTCACGCCGCAATCCACAGCAAGGCGCATGATCTGGCCTTCGTAGCCGAGCATCTTGCGGTTCATGTTATAGAGCTGTTCGATCAGCTGTTCGGAGCGGTAGATATTGAGACGCACCGACTGCATGAGGTCAATCAGCTCCGTCCGCGCCTTGCGGTAATTGTCCACGAGACGCTTGGGCAGCTCCTTGCCGCTTTCCAGCGCAAGGCGGCGCTCTTCTTGCACCTTGGTCAGCTTTTTATGCGCCTTGGTGATCATCTTGAAGGTTTCGATGATCTGGGGTTTCAGCTCTTCCTCCATCGCGGCGAGCGACAGGCTGCTTTCATCCTCCGTATCATCCTCGCCGGAAGATTTGGTGTCGGGCTCGTCGTCGATCAGGTCATCGCCTTTTTTGGCTTTGGCCTTTTTGCGCGCCTCTTCTTCCTTCTGGCGTTCTTTTTCCTTTTTCTCCAGCTTGTCGGCAACAGCCTGCTGGATGGCCTTCGTGCGCTTGTCGGCGCCCGTTTCGTCGTTGCTGTCGGACGGGCCGTCGTTGTCGCTATAGGTGGCTTCAAGGTCGATAATGTCACGCAGCAGCATTTCGCCGTTTTCCAGCGCCTTGTGCCATTGCATGATGGCCTGGATCGTCAGCGGGCTTTCGCAGATGCCGCCGATCATCATTTCGCGGCCGGCCTCGATACGCTTGGCAATCGCGATTTCGCCTTCGCGGGACAAAAGCTCCACCGTCCCCATTTCGCGCAAGTACATGCGCACGGGGTCGTCGGTACGGCCCAGATCCGCCGAGCCGAGGTTACCGGCCTTGTCGTCATCCTCGTCGCCGTCTTCATCGCCGATTTTCTCGTCGATGTCTTCGTCCATATCGGATTCATCTTCGACAAGCGTGATACCGATGTCGGACAGCATCGCCATGGTTTCGTCGATCTGGTCCGAGGTATATTCACCCGCCGGCAGCGCCTTGTTCAGTTCATCATAGGTGATGTAACCGCGCTCCTTGCCCTTGGCGATGATTTTCTTGACGACTTTCGCAAGCGCGCCGCCCTGAAGAGGGCTTTCTTCGCTCTCGTCCGTGGTCAGTTCGGTATCTTGTTCTTCGTTTGCTTTCGCGACCATCCGCGCATGTACTCCTGAATAGTATTGTCAGACCGCGCCAACCCCTTTGGCGCCGTCGGCGTCATAAAGTGAAAGCCTTTCCCTTCAGGCTTTTTTCCAGCGGGATTTTTCGAGCCCCCTGGCGTACGTATCCTGCCAGCCCTGACGCACAATATCGGGCGGCTGGTCGGGTTTTGCAAAACCTGCATGAAGATACAGGGATGAATCGAAAATTGCATCCAGTATTTTGCCGTGCCCCGATTCAATAAGATGTTGTTTAACTGCCTGATCGTCAAGGTATATTTCTTGCTCTTCCGCATCGGTCAAAAAGCGGATCAGGCACTGGCGCACGGCATCGTATTCGGCGTTCGGAATTTCGATCATGCCCAGTTGCTCGCCGAACTCCTCGAAAAACATCGGGTGATTGATCATCACAGCCAGCAGCACCTTTTCCCGCAGCAGGCGGGAGGTGCGGATCGGCTTGGCAGAAACCGCCAGCGGACGATAGGGGCTGTCTTTGGTCGGCACCTGTTTTTTACCCATGAAAGGCCGCCCGCTGCCCTGATACCGCGGGGCGGATTTGGATGATCCATTACTTAAAAACAGATCATTAATTCTTTGATTTATTTCATGAATAAAGAATTCCTGCACCGTCATATTGGCGATTTGTCTGGCGCGTTTTTCCAGTGCGGCGCGAAAACCCGCCTTGGCCTCCGGCTGGCTGAAATTGCGCCCCTTCGCCTCTTCCGTCCACATCATATCGAAAATACCGATGGCGTTTTCGACCACGCGGTTCATGGCAGGCACACCCTCGTCCTTGATCAGGCTGTCGGGATCGTGCTGCTCCGGCAGGAAGGCAAATTTAACAGAATAGTCCGGTTTCAGGATCGGCAAAATCCGCTCCAGCGCGCGCGCGGCGGCACGCTGGCCGGCGCTGTCGCCGTCAAAACACAAAACGGGCGTGCGGGCATCCTCTGGCATCGTTTTCCAGATTTCCTCGATCTGGTTTTCCGTCAGTGCTGTGCCCAGCGGTGCCACTGCCCCTTTGAACCCTGCCTGCCAAAGCGCAATGACGTCCATATACCCCTCGACGACCACCACGGTTTCGCCGTCGCCGATGGCTTTGCGCGCGCGGGACAGGCCGTAGAGCATCCGCCCCTTGTGATAGATTTCCGTTTCCGGCGAGTTGATGTATTTGGGCGCGGATTTATCCGGCGGGCCGCCGTGGCTTTCGGGCAGCACGCGCCCGCCAAAGGCCACGCAGCGTCCCTGAAAATCCAGCACGGGGAACATCACGCGGCCGCGGAAAAAGGGATAAACCTCTCCTTTTTGTCGCTGGGAGTCGCGGAACAGCCCTGCTTCCTTCATGGCTTCAAGGGTATAGCCTTCTTTCTTCAGGGATTGCAGCAAGGCCGTATCATCGGGCGGCGCAAAGCCGAGGTTAAAAGCCGAGATCGTTTCCAAAGAAAGTCCGCGACCAATCAGATATTCAAGGATTTTTTTGTTTTGCGGCGCGTGCAATTGGGCCGCGTACCATTTGGCCGCATGCGCCATCAGGTCATAGAGCGACATTTGCCGCTGGAATTTCTTTTGCTCCGCCGCCGTAGGCTTTGGCACCTGCATGCCCGCCAACCCCGCCAGCTGTTCCACCGCATCCATAAAGGCCATGTTGTCATGGTTCATCAAAAACCCGACCACATCCCCGTGCGCGCCGCAGCCGAAGCAATGGTAGAACCCTTTCTGGTCATTCACGGTAAAGGACGGCGTTTTTTCATTATGGAATGGGCAGCAGCCTTTGAATTCCCGACCGGCGCGCGTCAGCTTCATGCGCTTGCCGATGACATCGGACAGCGGCACACGGGCGCGGATTTCTTCCAAAAAGGCCTTCGGGAGCGACATAGCTTTTATTTAAAGGGCTTTCGCCCGTCAGACAAGGAGAGAATTACGGGGAGAATTACGGGAAGAATAACAGCCGAATACCCCTTACCAATACCGCACGTCAAACGGATCCACGGGGCGTTTGCGGTGCGATGGCGGAATGGGATCCACCTTGGGATCGACTTTCAGGATATCCCCCGCGAACTGGCGTTCGATATCCATGATCAGCAATTCGGTGGCCTGCACCCGCAGCACGGGCTGGCCATTGTCGTTCACCCCCGCCTCCGCCTTGGCCAGTTTCTGGCGCGGCAGATGACGGCGCACCAGCGGCCAGCGTTGCAAACGGCGGGCAAAATCCTCCGCCCGTTTCTGCGCATCCGTGCCGCACGGCGTCAGGGTAATGGTAAAATCCAGCAGGGCATTATCGTCGTAATTCACAGCGGCGTTTTTATTAAACTCGTTCTTAGCCATAGCATTACATCCTATTGTTTATCTTCGGCTTTAGCTTGATCGGCTTCATGGCCGTGATTTTTTCACTCAAATGCGTACTGTCGTGGCGGAATGCCTGCGCCGCCCGCTCCAGATAGCCTTTGATCTGGCGCACCAGCTGTATGCTGCCGCTTTCCTCTGCCATGGCAAGCGGCGTGATGGCAGGATCATATTTGCAGGCTTTTGCCGGATCGGCCCCCGCATGCCAGAGCATCTCCACCATATCCATCCGCCCCATCCGGCAGGCGTGGATCATGGCGGTCATGCCTTGTCTATTGTAAGCATTCACATCGCAATCGTCGCGCAGCGCCCATTCGCGCGCTTTCCATGCCGTGCCGTCCTTGACGGCTTCAATCATATGAAAAGGTGCTGTCGCGCCGGAGACGGCAAATACAATCTCCGTATCCTTCGCGCGGGCGGCGGCCATGACATCGCTCAGGTCTTCCTTGCGGGCATGGTCATAGCTGCTCATCAGGGGATCGGCACCGGCGGCCAACAGGAAGGAAACGGTTTCCCGATCCTCCCGTTCGATCGCCACGCGCAAAGCGGAGCGACCGTTCAGCCCCGGCTGGTTCACATCCGCGCCGTAATCGAGTAGCAGCTGCATCATCTCCCGCGCGCCGATGGCGACGGCCATGATCAGCGGCGTGTCGTCATGATCATCCGCGCTCAAGGGGGAAACACCCTGCGCCAGCAAAACCCGCGCCTGCCGCAGGTCGTTATGGCTAACGGCGGCGAAAAGCTGCATCTGTTCGGCGGAAGCCAGATCGACACGCAGCGGTTTGATGGATGCAAGATCGGTCATGCCGTCTGCAGGCTCCTTCACATTCAAGACTTGCCAAGAGATGGCCAAAGCCTAGCCCCCGGCATCCCGAAAGTCAATATTTATGAAAAGATCCGGTTTTCACATGAAACAGGGAAAAATTCCCTGCGCGATCAGCCCGCAAGGCGGGTTTTAACGATCTGGCTGACCTTGGAAAAATCCATCTGGCCCGTGTATTTCGCCTTCAGGGCGCCGATCACTTTGCCCATGTCCTTGATGCCGGTGGCCGAAACTTCGGTCACGGCGGCTTCAATGGCGGCATTGATTTCGTCTTCTGACAATTGCGCCGGCAGGAAAGTTTCGATGATGCGGATTTCCGAAGCCTCGCGTTCCGCCAGTTCCTTGCGGCCGGCAGCTTCGTACATGCGGATCGATTCATGGCGCTGCTTGATCATGGATTGCAACATTGCCAGAATCTCGTCGTCGCTGATGCCTTCCCAGTTGCCTTTGCCGCGCGCGGCGATGTCACGGTCCTTCATGGCCGCAATGATCAAACGCAGCGTGGATACCGCAATTTCATCCTTGGCATGGATGGCTTGCTTCAACTGGTCCTGGAAACGCGTTCTGAGCATATGGGCTTATTCCTGCTTTTCAACTGGCAACAAATTGTTTTGTATGCTATTCCAAGCAGAACATAAATACAACCAATCAAAATCAGGGTAGCCATGTTGCACAAGCAAACCCCCCCGAAACTGACCGCGGCCCTTGTTCTGGCAGACGGCAGTGTTTTTCGGGGAAAAGGCATCGGCGCGCCCGGCATGACCGGCGGCGAGGTTTGCTTCAATACCTCCATGACCGGCTATCAGGAAATCATGACCGATCCCTCCTACGCGGGGCAGATCATCACTTTCACCTTTCCGCATATCGGCAACGTCGGCGCGAACCGCGATGATCTGGAAGCCGAAACGCCCTTCGCCCGCGGCCTGATCCTGCGCACCGATATCACCGCGCCCGCCAACCACCGCGCCGAGGAAGCCTTCAACAGCTGGCTGACGCGCAACGGCCTGACCGGCATTTGCGACATCGATACCCGCGCCCTGACCCGCCACCTGCGCGACAAGGGCGCGCAAAACGGCGTCATCTGCCATGCGCCCGACAAGGATGTCGATATCGACGCCGCCAAAAAATATCTTTCCACCCTGCCCGATATGACGGGACAGGATATCGCGCGCACGGTTTCCTGCACGCATCCCTATGAATGGCCGCAAAATGCCGATAACAAAAACCTGCCGCATGTGGTGGTGATCGATTACGGCGTGAAGCGCAACATCCTGCGCTGCCTTGCCGCCGAAGGCCTGCGCCTGACGGTCGTGCCCTGCACCACGGGCAGCGCGGAGATTCTGGCCCTGAATCCCGACGGCGTGTTTTTGTCGAACGGGCCGGGCGATCCGGCGGCAACGGGCGTTTATGCCGTGCCGGTCATCAAGGATTTGCTGGCCACCGGCATGCCGATCTTCGGCATCTGCCTCGGTCACCAGCTTCTGTCGCTGGCCATCGGCGGCAAAACGCACAAACTGCCCTTTGGCCACCGCGGCGGCAACCATCCCGTAAAAGACCTTGAAACGGGCAAAATCGAAATCACCAGTCAGAACCACGGCTTTTGCGTCATCGCCGACAGCCTGCCCGATACGGCAGAGGCCACGCATGTCAGTCTTTTCGACGGCACCAACGAGGGCCTGCGCCTGAAAGGCCGCCCCGTCTTTTCCGTGCAATACCACCCCGAAGCATCTCCGGGCCCGCACGACAGCCATTATCTCTTCCGCCGCTTTGCCTCGCTTCTCGATCAGGGATTGCGCAAAACGGCATGACCTAACCCTCTCACCTTCAAAATTCATTCCTACCGCGAGTTTATAAACATGACACAGACATCCGCCCTGACAGCGCCGCAACAGAAAAGTTTCTTCAGCACACTGACGTTGCTGGTTTTTATTGTGACGCTGTTCCTTTCCGCCAGCATCATGTTCGCCATCCAGCCGATGGTGGGCAAAATGCTGTTGCCCATGGTGGGCGGTACGCCTGCGGGCTGGATTGTGGCCATGGCGTTTTTCCAGGTCATGCTGCTGATCGGCTATTTCATCGCGCATATCCTGTCCAAGGTCGGCAAGGTGACGCAAGGGGTTTGCTACCTGATCCTCCTTCTGATCGGTGCGGCCTTCATGCCGCTCGACCTGCAAAGCCATCTGGACAAGGTGAGCGAAAACCCGGGCGCGGTGGATGTGTTCCTGCTGCTGACCTTCGCGGTGGCCTTGCCCTTTATTGCGCTGTCGGCGACGTCTTCGACGATCCAGCGTTTGTTCACGGCTTCCGACCACCCCTATGCGGAAGACCCCTACTTTCTCTACGCGACCAGCAACCTTGGCAGCTTTACCGGCCTTTTCGCCTATCCGCTGCTGGCCGAACCGCTGATGGGCTTGAAGGCGCAGGCCAATCTGCTGCTCTTCGTATATGTGGGACTTATCACCTTTGCCTTGCTCTGCATCCTGCTCTCCGCCCGCAAGAGCAACCGTGAAAAAGCCGCAGATGCCGCGCCACGTGCCGCCGCCGTATCGCAGGATGCCGCACCCACCGCGAAAAAATGGCTGACATGGTTGTTTCTGGCTTTTGTGCCCTCCAGCCTTTTGATGGCCGTCACGGTCTTTATCACCAACGAAATCCTGACCGCGCCGATGATCTGGGTATTGCCGCTGGGGCTTTACCTGCTCACCTTCATCGTCGCCTTTGCCCGCAAGCCGGTCGTTTCGCAAAAGCTGGTCGAAAACCTGCATCCGCCCGCTGTTGTCATGGCGATTATCATGATGTACGGCGTCGGCGACATGACGTTGGGCTGGATCGGGATGGTCACCTATCTGGCCATTTTCACCATTGCCGTATTGTCCTGCCATATGCACCTGACCTCCCTGCGCCCGCTGGAGGAAAACAGCAAAAGCCTGACGGCCTTCTATCTGATGATGTCCGTGGGCGGTGCGCTGGGCGGTATTCTGGTGGCCTTTATTGTGCCGGTCATTACGGACAAGCTGATCGAATTCCCCTTGCTGCTGCTGCTCTCGCTTGTGTTGCATCCGCAAATCCGCAGCAAGAAGACCGTCTCTATCATTCTGGCCAGCATTGCGCTGACCATGCTGTTCATGCACCTGCCGATGCCCTTGCTGCCGATCCACAAAACGCAGTTTGTGACCCTTGTGCTGATCACCTGCGCGGGCCTGCTGCTGTTTGCCGGCGGTAAAAAGGCGGAACCGTTCAAGGTCTTCGTCTGCGGCATGGCCATCATTATGCCCGTCATGCAGTTCAACACGCTGAAAAAAGAGCATCTGTTCATGACGCGCAACTTCTACGGCACCATCCGCGTTTTTGACCGCGAGCTGGTGATCAACGAGGACGACGAGAATGCCACGGAAGAAATCACGCATGTCATCCGCTTCATGATGCACGGCACGACCTATCACGGCGGTCAGGATCGGGAACCGGGGCATGAACTGGACATGATCACCTATTACGGTCACTCCAGCCCCGTGCGTGTTGCCTTCCGCCATTTGCCGCACGAGCATGTCGCCTTGGTGGGGCTGGGTACCGGCGCGCTCAGCTGTCTGAACACGGGCAGCACGCCCTTTACCTATATTGAAATCGACCCTGCCGTTGCGGAAACGGCGCGGAACTATTTCAGCTATCTGGACAAGTGCAACGAAAAGGCGCCGCCGAAAATCATCATCGGCGACGGCCGCATCGAAATGCAAAAAATGCCGGAAAAATCGCTGGATGCCATCGTTCTGGATGCCTTTGCAGGCGATATCATCCCCACCCACCTGCTGACGGTGGAAGCTCTGAAGGAATATACCGGAAAGCTGAAGGACGACGGCATCATCATCCTGCATATTTCCAACCGCTTTTTCGACCTGCGTCCGATCATGGCGCTCAACGCCGAGGAAGCGGGATTGCAAACGCTGGTCAATTTCGACGATATCGAGCCGAAGGCCTATCTCTATCCGAGCCTCTGGCTGGCTATCGGCAAGCACCAGCCGAGCCTCGATATCCTGAAGGAGAACGGCTGGCGCGAGCTGAAACCCAAGCAATCGCTGAATCTGCGTCCCTGGACGGATGATTACACCAACCTGATGGGCATGTTGAAGTACAAGCTGTGATCAAAAGCGACCGCAGATACAACCGCGATCTATTCACGCTTCCGCTTTTCAGCATTACCCTTTTTGTTTCCGCCGCATTGATGTTTGCGGTGCAGCCCATGGCGGGACGCATGCTGCTGCCGCTCATCGGCGGCACGCCGGCGGGGTGGATCGTCACCATGGCCTTTTTTCAGGTCATGCTGCTCGCGGGGTATTTTCTGGCCCATGCGTTGTCGCGCCTGCCGGCGGCGTTGCACGGGTTTGTTTTTCTGGCCGCGCTGGCGCTGGGGCTTATGTTCCAACCTGTTGCCATCACGCCCGATCCTGCGGGGGATGTGCCGGGCGCCTTTGGCATTTTCAAAATGCTGGCCGCCACGCTCGCCCTGCCCTTTATGGCGATTTCGGCAACATCCTCCACCCTGCAACGCCTGTTTGCGACGACAGGGCATAAAGATGCCAAGGATCCCTATTTCCTCTACGCCGCCAGCAACCTTGGCAGTTTTGCGGGGCTGTTTGCCTATCCCTTGCTGGTCGAACCGCTGCTGGGGCTGAAGGCGCAAAGCTACGTCTGGTTTTACGGCTACAGCGGGCTGATCGTGCTCATCGGGCTTTGCCTGATTGTGCCCTCGGCCACCCTGTCCGCCTATAAAACCGCCCCGCGCGCGGCGAAAGCAGCGCCTGTGAAGACGGCAACAAAGCTGAAATGGACGCTTTACGCCTTCCTCCCTTCCAGTTTGCTGATGGCCGTTTCCACGCATATCACGACGGATATTTTCTCCGCTCCCATGCTCTGGGTGCTGCCGCTCGGCCTGTATCTTCTGACCTTTGTCATCGCCTTCGGCCGCCGCCAGTGGATTCCCGATCCTTTGCTGAACCGGCTGCAACTGGTCGCCGTGACGCTGTGCATCGGCTTTTTGATTATCCTGTCCATTTCCCTGCGCATGTCATGGGTGGGGCTTTTTGTACAGCTGATAGGCTTTACGGTCAGCGCGCTGCTCTGCCACCGGCAGCTTGTCCTGATGCGCCCCAAGGACAGCGACAGGCATCTGACCGCCTTTTATCTCTATATGTCCATCGGCGGCGCTTTGGGCGGCATTCTTAATGCCTTTATCATTCCCTATACCCTCGACCGCCTGATCGAATACCCGCTGTTCCTGATCGCCTCCCTCTGCCTCAATCCCTATTTCCGCGAGCGCATGACGCTGGTGCCGAAAATGTATCTCGGCCTCGGCCTTGCCATGACGCTGATGTATGTGACGTACCTCTCCACAGGTTCCGAAATTTTTGAATCCTTCAGCATCGGCGGCCTGTCGTCCAATCTGCTGATTGCCGATTTCTTTCTGGTCTGCATCTTGTTCATGTTCGCAACGGGCGTGCGCACCGCCTCCATCGGGCTTCTGGCGCTTCTGTTCTGCCATGCCGTCATTCTGCCGAAAAACATTCTGGTGACCGACCGAAATTTTTTCGGCGTCATCAAGGTTTTCGAGCGCCCCATTGCGATAGACGACAAGATATATACGCTGCGCAACATGCACCACGGCACAACACTGCACGGCACGCAGATCATGGAAGAACCCTACAGGACGCAAGTAACCTCCTATTATTCGGAGGAAGGCCCCGTCGGCAATGTGTTCAATATTTACGCGCCGAAGAAAATCGCCGTGATCGGCCTTGGCGTCGGCACGATCTATTGCTACAGCACGCCGGAGAACAGCTTTACCTTCTTCGAAATCGATCCCGCGATCGTCACCATGGCGCAAGAACAGTTTTCCTATCTGAAGGATTGCAACAAAGGCACGCCGCCGCGCTTCATCATCGGTGACGGCCGCATCGAGATGGCCAGACTAAAAGACGAGAAGTTCGACCTGATCGTACTGGACGCTTTTTCCGCCGATACCATACCGACGCATCTTTTGACGCTCGAAGCGCTGGAAGAATATAGGGAGCATCTGACCGAAAACGGCTTTATTCTGGCGAACCTGTCCAACCGCTATTTCAACCTTGCGCCGCTTTTGTTCCGCAACGGCGATATTCTGGGGTTTTCCGGCCGCATGCGGCTGGATTACGGCGGCAGGACTTCCTATGAAACGGCCAGCCTTTGGGCCGTTCTCGGGCCGCACGATAACGCCTTCCTGCCGCTGAACCGTTTTGAATGGAAGCAGCTGGAGCTGCGAAAAGATTTGCGCCCGTGGACAGATGACTACACCAGTCTGTTGCACCTGCTGGAGTTCCATCTATGAGATATCGCAACAATCGCCTGACCTATGCCCTCTTCAGCCTGACGCTGCTGCTCTCTGCCGCCATGATGTTTGCCCTGCAACCCATGGTCGGCAAAATGCTGCTGCCGCATATCGGCGGCACGCCCGCCGGCTGGATCGTCGCCATGGCGTTTTTTCAGGTCATGCTGCTGGCGGGCTATCTGCTCGCGCATATTTTTTCGACCGTGCGCACGCGCTTGCACGGCATTCTTTATATCGTCACGCTGCTGGCGGGGATCGGCTTTTTGCCCATCCATCTGGCAAAGGCGGCGGGCGGATTGCCGCAAAGCCCCGGCGCGGGCGATATTTTCATGCTGCTGACGTTTTGCGTTGCCGTGCCTTTTATCGCCCTTTCGGCCACATCCTCCACTCTCCAGCGTCTTTTTACCGCCACGGGGCACAAGGCGGCGCATGACCCCTATTTCCTGTATGCCGCCAGCAATCTGGGCAGTTTTTCGGGACTCTTGCTCTATCCGCTGCTGGTGGAACCGCGTCTGGGGCTGGGGCAACAGGCGGGACTTTTGGCCAAGGGCTATATGTTGCTGCTGGCCTTTGCCGTGTTGTGCCTGATCATCACCTTTTTCCAAAAAGGCAGCCACAAAAAGAAAGAAACCGCCGCCGCGGAAGCCGCGCGCGCGCCGAAAATCCCTTTGCGCGCATATGCCCATTGGATCGTCCTGTCCTTCATTCCCTCCAGCCTGCTGATGGGGGTGACGGTTTACATCACGACGGATGTGATTTCCGTGCCGATGATCTGGGTGCTGCCGCTGGGTTTGTATTTGCTGACCTTCATCCTCGCCTTTGGCCGTAAAACCTATATTTCCATCGAACGGCTGGAACGCTGGCACCCCTATGCGGTTTATCTTGCCATCCTGCTCATTTACGTTGCGAAGCTTGGCTGGCTCAGCACGCTAGGCGGTATCGGCTTTGTGCTGGCGGTCTTTTTTATCGTGGCGCTGTCCTGCCACATGCGCCTTGCCGCCCGCCGGCCGCTGGACAGCCACAGCAAGGGGCTGACGGCTTTTTACCTGATGCTTTCCGTCGGCGGCGCGCTGGGCGGGGTGCTGAATTCCTTTATCGTTCCCTATGTGCTGGATACGCTGGTGGAATTTCCGCTGGTGCTGCTGGCCTCGCTTTTGCTGCATCCGGCGGCGGGGCTGAACAGCCGCACAGGCAAAACGCTTGCCGTCCTGTTGCTGGCCGGCCTCCTGTTTGCCAATGCCACGCCTGCGCAAGCGCCGTTCAACGCCACGCTGGCGCGCTATGCCTTGACGGCGCTGGGGGCATGGCTGTTTCTCACCTCCCTTTTCATGAAACCCGCATGGCGGGAAAAACCGCTGGTGCTGGCCTCTGTCGGTTTCTTTTTCTTGATGCAATTCGTCATCACCGAAAATCAGGAACTTTTGCGGCTGCGGAATTTTTACGGCACCATCCGCGTTTACGAAAAAACGGTGCAGGATGACAAAGACAGCCCTCCCTATCTTGTCCGCTACATGCAGCACGGCACCACGGTACACGGG
>Ga0182792_1001333_pt1 | contig 20331 bp, 14 predicted proteins | sample Passage237B_FD_130497 | JGI IMG/M metagenome (GOLD analysis project Ga0182792, IMG submission 130497) | Cellulose adapted compost microbial communities from Newby Island Compost Facility, Milpitas, CA, USA - Passage2 37B (version 2) (version 2) ...
GGCCCGTCCCCCGCCGTCACGTGCGTCTGGTCCCTCCTGCCGCCGACCGGGACCGCGACGTCGACGTCGCCGTCCGTCGGGGTCTCGCCGCGCTGCGCGCCGAGCTGGACGTCCCGGCGGCGTTCCCCGCGGCCGTCGTGGACGAGGCGCGACGACGAGCGGTGCACGGCCCGGCGCCCGCGGAGCGCGTCGACGCGCGTGACGTCCCGCTGGTGACGATCGACCCGCCGGGGTCGATGGACCTCGACCAGGCGCTGCACGTCGAGCGCGACGGCTCCGGCTACCGGGTGCGGTACGCGATCGCGGACGTCGCCGCGTGGCTCGAGCCGCACGGCGCCCTCGACGACGAGGCGCGCACCCGGGTCACGACGCTGTACGCGCCTGACGGCCGCGCGCCGCTGCACCCGCCGGAGCTGAGCGAGGCCGCCGCGAGCCTGCTGCCCGACCAGGACGTGCCGGCCGCGCTGTGGGACGTGCGGCTCGACGAGGCGGGCGAGCCGCGGCGCGTGGACGTGCGCCGCGCGGTCGTGCGGTCGAGGGCCCGGCTCACGTACGACGAGGCCCAGCGGGCGGTCGACGCGGGCAGCGGGCTCGCGGCGGACGACGGCCCGCTCGCGCTGCTGCGGGAGGTCGGCGCGCTGCGGCTGGCGGCCGAGGCGGCGCGCGGCGGGATCACGCTGCCGGTGCCGGAGCAGGAGGTGGAGCACCGCGAGGGGCGGTGGCTGCTGGTGAGCCGCCGCACGCTGCCGGTGGAGGAGTGGAACGCGCAGATCTCCCTGCTGACGGGGATCTGCGCGGCGGACCTCATGCTCGAGGCGCGGGTCGGGGTGCTGCGCACGCTGCCCGCGTCCCGCCCGCAGGACGTGGCGCGTCTGCGCCGCACCGCGCTGGCGCTGGGCGTGGACTGGCCCGCGGGGGTCCCGGTGGGCCAGGTGCTCGCCGGCCTCGACGCCGCGGACCCGCGGCAGGCCGCGGTGCTGACCGACGCGACGACGCTGCTGCGCGGCGCCGCGTACGTGGCCTTCGACGGGGAGCGGCCGGACGAGCCGGGGCACGGCGCGATCGCGGCGCCCTACGCGCACGTCACGGCGCCGTTGCGCCGGCTGGTCGACCGGTTCGCCACGCAGGTGTGCCTCGCGGTCGCGGCGGACGCGCAGCCGCCGGACTGGGTGCGCGAGGCGCTGCCCGACCTCCCGGACCGCATGGCCGCGGGCGACCGCCGCGCGTCCGCGTACGAGCGCGGGTGCTTGGACCTGGTCGAGGCCGCGCTGCTCACGGGGCGCGAGGGCGAGGAGTTCGACGGCATGCTCGTCGACGTCTCCGGGGAGGGCACCAAGGGCGTCCTGCAGCTCGCGGACCCCGTGGTGCACGCCCGCCTCACGGGCACCGGGCTGGAGGAGGGCACGCACGTGCGCGTGCGCCTGGTCGAGGCCGACGTCGAGCAGCGGTCGGTGCGGTTCGAGGTCGTCTGACCGCCCGCGCGCGCCTCGTCGGGGGCATGCTGTCCGGGAGACCTGAGCCCGGGGGAGGCCGACCGGTGGCAGGACCGCCGGACCGCACGCCCGCCACGTCCACGCGCAGACGCCGCAGGAGTGGCGGGCGTGGCTCGCCGAGCACCACGCCGAGACCGAGGGCGTGTGGCTCGTGATGTGGCGCCCGGCCACCGGCCGCCCGCGCGTCACGTACGAGCAGGCCATCGAGGAGGGGCTGTGCTTCGGGTGGGTCGACTCGCTGTCGAACCCGCTCGACGCGGAGCGCACCCGCCTGTGGTTCACGCCGCGCCGCCCGGGCAGCCCCTGGTCGCGCACCAACAAGGAGCGCGTCGCGCGGGTCGAGGCCGACGGTCGCATGACCGACGCCGGGCGGGCGGTCGTCGAGCGGGCGAAGGCCGACGGGTCGTGGACCTACCTCGACCAGGTCGAGGACCTCGTCGTGCCCGACGACCTCGCGGCCGCGCTCGCCGCCCTCCCGGGGGCCCGGGAGCGGTGGGACGCGTTCAGGCCCGCCGCGCGCAAGGCCGCGCTGCGCTGGCTCCTCGACGCGCGGCGCCCGGCCACGCGCGCCGCGCGGGTGGCCGAGACCGCCCGGCTGGCGCAGCAGGGCGTCCCGGCCCACCAGCAGCCCCGGGGCTGACCCCGGGGCCACCGGTGGGCGGCGCCGTCAGGCGGCGACCGCCGCGTTCTCGGCCGGCAGGTCGGAGCGGCGCGCGGCGATCACCAGGAGCGCGACGACCAGCGAGGCCGCGAACAGCCCCGCGCCCACGAGGAACGCCACGTGGTACCCCGCGACCTGCGCGGTCGCCTGGGTGAGCGGCGCGGCCGGGTCGGCCCCGCCCGCGACGAGCGAGCCGAGCTTGCTCGTCGTCGCCGACAGCGCGAGCGTGTTCAGCAGCGCGATGCCGAGCGACCCGCCCACCTGCTGGGAGGTGTTGAGCATCGCGCTCGCGATGCCCGCGTCGTGCCCGCCGACACCGACGAGCGCCGTGGACGACACCGGGATGAACACCATCGCCATGCCGAGGCTCATGACCACGAGCGCGGGGAACACCACGGTCCAGTAGTCCGAGCCCGGCTGCGTGCGGGTCAGCAGCACCATCGCGACGGTCGCCAGCGCGAGGCCCGTGACCATGAGCGGGCGCGGTCCGGTCTGCGGCAGCAGCCGCGCGACCACCCCGGCGAACGCGATGAGCACCACGGAGAACGGCAGGAACGCGAACCCCGTGCGCAGCGGCTCGTACCCCATGACGTACTGGAAGTAGAACGTCATGAACAGGAACATCGACATCATCCCCGCCCCGGTGAGCAGGAAGATCAGGTACGACCCGCCGCGGTTGCGGTCGAGGACGACGCGCAGCGGCAGCAGCGGGTTGCGCACCCGCCGCTCGAGCAGCACGAACCCGGTGAGCAGCAGCACCGCGACGACCAGGAGCCCGACGACGAGGGGGTCGCCCCAGCCGACGGTCCCGCGCGTGCCGTCGGGGTGCACGACCTCGCGCGCGGCCTCCGTGAAGCCGTACACGAGCGCGAGCAGACCGAGCGTGGCCAGCAGCGCGCCGGGCAGGTCGAACCGCGTGTCCCCGGGCGCCCGGGACTCGCGCAGCACGCGCACCCCGAACGCCGCCGCGACGAGCGCGATCGGCAGGTTCACCAGGAGGCACCAGCGCCAGTCGAGGAACTCGGTGAGCGCGCCGCCGGCGATCAGGCCGATCGCCGCGCCACCGCCCGCGATGGCGCCGAACACGCCGAACGCCTTGGCACGCTCGCGCGGCTCGGTGAACGTCACCGTGAGCAGCGCGAGGGCCGCCGGTGCGAGCAGCGCACCGAACACGCCCTGCAGCGCGCGGGCGCCGAACAGCATCGCGCCGTTCGTCGCGAGCCCGCCGAGCGCGGACGCCGCCGCGAACCCCACGAGGCCGACGAGCAGCGCGCGCTTGCGCCCGAGGTAGTCGGCGACTCGCCCGCCGAGCAGCAGGAGCCCGCCGAACGCGAGCGTGTAGGCCGTGACGGCCCACTGGATGTCGGCGGCCGCGATCTCGAGGTCGACGGCGGCCGAGGGCAGCGCGATGTTCATGATCGACGCGTCGAGCACGAGCATGAGCTGGGTGACGGCGATGACGGCGAGGATCCGCCAACGCCGTGGGTCGGGTGCGGCCGCGGCCGCGTCGGCGGCTCCCGGGGTGCCGGGGGCCACGTCGTCGGCGGTGGCCGTGCGGGACTCGGACATGGGTGCGTCCTCTCCGGTGCGTGCGGGCGCGCGGTGGCGCGCGAAGGTGAGGGACCGCCGCACGGCCGGGCCGGAGCGGGGCCGTGCGGTGCGGCGCGGGGGACTGGAGCCCCGCGCGAAGCCGCCAGCACACTCCCGTCACCGGGTGCGGGTCAACGCAATTCACCCAGAGCGGACACGCCGGCCGGGGTCAGACGACCCAGCGCCCGTCCCGCATGAGGACCCGGCCCGCGAGCTCGTCGGCCTCGCGCCACGCCTGGACCCGCACCGCCCGTACCCGGTACCAGCGGTACGACGGCCCGGACGTGCGCGGGTCGAACCCCGCGCGGGCGACGAACCGGTCCGCCTCCGCGACGGGCAGCGCGTCCATCGCCAGCACCTCGACCGGCCCGTCCACGAGCACCACGTCCCGTACCTCGCCGAGCGCGAGCCGCGCCGTCCCGGTCGCCTCGAGGTTGCGCCCCGTCGGGGTCGTCGACGACGTCGCGAGCAGCACCGACCTGCCGTCCCAGTCGAACGACAGCGGCACGAGCCAGGGCACGCCGTCGGGGGAGGCCGTCGCCACCCACAGGTCCACGTCGTGGGCCAGCCGGTGCTCGGTGTCGCGACGACGCTGCTGCGGGGGGCGCGGTGCGGGCTGCATGGGACCCGACCGTAGGGCACGCCCCCCGCGGCGCACACTGGGGGCGTGACGACGCGTTGCCCCTGCACCAGCGGCCTGGTCTACGACGAGTGCTGCGGGCCCCTGCACCGCCGCGAGCGGACCGCCGGCACCGCCGAGCAGCTCATGCGCTCGCGGTTCAGCGCGTTCGCCGTCGGGGACGCCGCGCACCTGCTGCGCACGTGGCACCCGTCGACCCGACCCGCGACGCTCGACCTCGACCCCGACGTGCGCTGGTACCGCCTCGACGTGCTCGCCACCAGCGGCGGCGGGGTGTTCGACGACGAGGGGACCGTCGAGTTCGTCGCGTACCACCGCGGCCCCGACGGCCGCGGCGCGATGCGCGAGCTCAGCCGGTTCCGCCGCGGCACCGACGGCTGGCAGTACGTCGACGGCGTCACGACGAGCGCCTGACCGGCCCAGCCGCGCGGGGCACGCACGCGCGCTCGTCGGACCCGGGTGGACCCGACCGGCGGCGCCCCGGCACGCCAAGATGTGGGCGTGCGCACCAGCTCCCCCGTCCCGGGCCCCACACCGGACTCCGACGAGCTCGACCTGATCCGCCGGTCGGGCGCCGCCCTGCAGGTCGGTCGGCTCAGCCTGTCCGCCGGCACCGGCTCGTACCGCGTCAAGGCGTCCATGGCACGCATCGCCCGCGCCATGGGCGTCGAGCGGCACGAGGCCCACGTGACCCTCACGGAGATCACCGCGACCTCCCACCGCGGCCACTCGTTCCGCACCGAGGTCTCCGAGGTCCGGTCCGTCGGGGTGAACGCCGACCGGCTGGCCCGCCTCGAGCGGATGGTGTCGCGCCTCGAGCGCCGGTACGACGAGACGCGCGTGCCGGTCCCCGTCGACGACGTGCTCGAGGAGGTGCGCGCGGTCGTCGCGCGCCCGCCGCTGTACAACGCGGTGCTCAACGCGCTGTGGTCCGCCCTCGCGTGCGCCGCGTTCGCGTTCCTCAACAACGGCGGGCCCGTCGAGATCGGCGGCGTGCTCGTCGCCGCCGGCCTCGGTCAGCTCCTGCGCCGCGCGATGCTGCACCGCGGCTACAACCCGTTCGGCGTGACGATGCTCGCCGCGGCGCTCGCGTGCTTCACGTACCTGGGGCTGGTGTCCGGGCTGCACGAGCTCGGCGCGCTCACCACCCGCCACGAGGCCGGCTACGTCTCGTCGGTGCTGTTCCTCATCCCCGGGTTCCCGCTGGTCACCGGCGCGCTCGACCTCGCGCGCCTCGACTTCTCCGCCGGGCTGTCCCGGCTCACGTACGCGCTCATGGTGCTGACGTCCGCGGCGCTCGCGGTGTGGGGCGTGTCGTCGGTCGTCGGCCTGCAGCCCGACGTGCCGCCCGCCCCGGACCTCGCGCCCGCCCTGCTGTGGGCCCTGCGCTGCGCCGCGAGCTTCCTCGGCGTGCTCGGGTTCGCGCTCATGTTCAACAGCCCCTGGCGCATGGCGCTGCTCGCCGCGGGCGTCGGGATGCTCGCGAACGTCGGCCGCCTGCTGCTGCTCGAGACGGGCGTCGTCGCGCAGGCCGCCGCCGCGCTCGCCGCGCTCGTCGTCGGGCTGCTCGCCGCGCACCTGGCGCCCCGGCTGGACTTCCCGCGCGTGACGATCGCGGTGCCCGCGGTCGTCATCATGGTCCCCGGCGTCCTCGCGTACCGCACCGTGTTCCACCTGTCCGACGGCGACACCCTCACCGCCCTCGCGTACGGCGTGCAGGCCGCGCTCGTCGTCGCCGCGCTCGCCATCGGCCTGGCCGTGGCCCGCATGCTCACCGACCGGACCTGGGCGTTCGACCGGTGACGGCGCGTCCGTCGGACGCCTTTTGCCGCACGACGACCCGCCCGGGTACCCTGTCCGCACTTGGAGACGTCGCATAGCCAGGTCTAGTGCGCGGCCCTGCTAAGGCCGTGAAGGGGTCAACCCTTCCGTGGGTTCAAATCCCACCGTCTCCGCCAGGTGCACCGCACCATCGAGAGGCCGGCCCGGCAGGGTCCGGCCTCTCGGCGTGTCGGCCCCGGCCGGCGGCCCCGAGCGACGGGTGGGGGAATGTTCGAGCTGCTCACGGACGAGCTGCGGGTCGAGGGGCTGGACCCCGTCGCGGACCGGGCGCTGACCGGCGCGCGCTACTGCACCGGCGGGTACGTGTTCCAGGTGCACGACGCGCACGGCCCCCTGATGTCCGGCCCCACGTACCCGCACGACTTCAACTGGTTCGACGGGCAGGGCATCCCCGACGCGTTCGCGCTCGCGCCGCTGCGCGCCCCCGGCGCCGACGACCCGCGCGCGCTCGTCCTCGGGGTCGGCGTGGTCGACCTCGAGCAGCGCACCGTCCTCGAGCCGTGCGAGTGGACCGTCGCGCACGCGCCCGGGGCGCTGCGGTTCACCACCGACCACGCGTTCGCGGGGTTCGCCGCGCGCCTCGAGCGGCACGTCGGGCTCGTCGGACGCGACCTCACCTGCACCACCACCCTGACGAACGCGTCCGACGAGCACGCGCTGCCCGTCCTGTGGTTCCCGCACCCGTTCTTCCCGCAGCCCGCCGAGCCCGCCCTGTTCCGGTCGAGCACCGCGCTCACCGCGCCGCCCGACGCCGGGTTCGAGGTCCGGGGCGACACCCTGCACCGCCGGTTCCTGCCCGAGGGGCACGTCGGCCCGTACCTCGAGCTCGGCCACGCCGCCGACGGCCCCGTGCGCCTCGAGCACCGGCACGACCGGCTCGGCGCGGTCGTCATGACCACGAGCTACGCGCCCGGCCGGTTCGCGGTCTGGGGCAACCACGCCACCGTCTCCCCGGAGCCGTTCCTCGAGACCACCCTCGCCGCCGGCGAGGCCCGCACCTGGACGGTCGGCTACACGTTCTGACCGGCACGCGCGCGCCCGACGAGGTCGACGCCGTCGGCGACGCCGCGCGCGACCTGGGCGGCGTGGTGACCGAGCACCACCTGTCGTGGCGCGTCGCGCTGCACCCCACCCGACCGACCCTCCCGGCTCTCTGACCGGCGCCCTCCGCTCCGGACACGGCAACGGGTGGACCTCGTCGGATCCGACCGGACGAAGTCCACCCGTTGCGCGAGCGAGGTGGGCTCGCGGGGTGTCAGGCGGAGAGGGCCGCGCGGACCAGGGTCGAGAGCTTCTTGCCGTCCGCGGACAGGCCCGCGCGCGCCGTGGCCTCCTTCATCACGGCGCCCATGTCCTTCATGCTGCTCGCGCCGGTGTCCGCGACGACCGCCGCGACCAGGGCCTGCAGCTCCTCGTCGGACAGGCGCGCCGGCAGGTACTCCTCGATCGCGTCCGCCTCGGCGGTCTCGTTCGCGGCGCGGTCCGCGGCGCCCGCCTCGGTGTAGATCTGCGCGGACTCGCGGCGCTTCTTGACCTCGCGGTTGAGGACCGCCAGCACGTCCTGCTCGGAGAGCTCCTTGACGGTGGGACCCGACTTCTCCTCCGCGCGGACGGCGGCGATCACCTGGCGCAGCACGCTCGTGCGCGCGGCGTCACGGGCCTTCATCGCGGTGGTCAGGTCGGCGGTCAGTCGGTCCAGGGTCGGGGTGCTCATGCGTGCATCGTCTCGCGGCCGCCCGCACCGGGGCCACCTCATACGTCTCTGAGACGTCCCTGGCGTGCGCAGCGTCACGCCACTCGGTTTGGGCCGGACGGGCGCTGACATGTATCGTCTACCCCGGCCCGCAAGGGTCAGTGCGCCCGTAGCTCAATGGATAGAGCATCTGACTACGGATCAGAAGGTTGGGGGTTCGAGTCCCTCCGGGCGCGCAGCACGAAGAGGCGGGCATCCCAGATGCCCGCCTCTTCGCATGTCCCCCCGGCCGGCCCGTCCGCCACCGGCCCCCACCCTGCCCGCCGGCCCCGCCCTGTCCCCGCCCTCCCGCCCACACCCCGCCGAGCGCGCCCGTTCGAGCGCGAGCGCACCGTTACCGCGTGCGCGCTCGGGTTAGCACCGGGCGCACTCGTCGTCCCTGTGCCCGTCCTCCCGCCGAGTGCGCCCGTTCGAGCGTGAGCGCACCGTTACCGCGTGCGCGCTCGGGTTAGCACCGGGCGCACTCGTCGTCCCTGTGCCCGCGCTCCCGCCGAGCGCGTCCGTTCGAGCGTGAGTGCACCGTTACTGCGTGCGCGCTCGCGAGGGATCGGGCGCGCTCGTCGTGCCCGCGCCGGGCGTGTCCCACGCGGCCGGTGAGCGCGGCACTCTCGCCGAGGGCGCACGTTCGAGCGTGAGCGCACCGTTACTGCGTGCGCGCTCGCGTGGCAACGGGCGCGCTCGTCGTGCCCGCGTGTGAGCGGACCGCCCCGGCGCGCCATCGACCGGAGGTCGTGCCCGCCCGGCGCCCGTGCCCGCCCGGCGCCCGTGCCCGCCCGGGGCCCGTGCCCGCCCGGGGCCCGTGCCCGTGCCGCGCCCGCGGCCCGGGTCGGCGCGCGCTGAGGCGCTGTCGTGCCTCGCCCGCCGACCGCGCACGGTCGAGCGCGAGTGCAGCGTTTCTGCGTGCGCGCTCGCGAGAGTGCGGGCGCGGTCGTCGTGCCTGCGCCTGGGGCGCCCCCACGGACGGCTTCCGGGGCGGCGCGAGCCGCACCCCGGCGCGCTCGTACTGCCACGCCGTCGAGTGCGCCCGGTGTCGCGCGAGTGCGTCGTCGCTGCGGGTGCGGTGGGGGTCGAGCGGGCGCGCTCGGCGGGAGAGAGGGCGCGGGAGAGGGGTGCGGAGGGGGCGGAACGGGGTGAAAGGGGCGTCAGGGTCCTGCCTTGGCCGGGTCCTGCCGGGTCCTGCCGGGGTGGCCGGACGGGACGCGTCGACGCGGCTGCGGCGGTGCGGATCCGCGTGATCCTGCGGATCTTCCGGGGTCGGGGGTGCGCGGCAGCGAGGGGGCGCGAGGGGGCGTCGGCACCATCCGGCCATGACCGGTAGATGGCGTTGTGGAGGGGTTCGGCGGGCGTCAAGCCTGGTCACGTCGCCGCAGGTCAGCGGCACACCGACCAGCCGTCCCGAACGCACCAGGAGATGTCATGTCGAACACCCGCCGCACCGTCGCCGCCCTCGCCATCGCCTTCTGCTCCGTCTGTCTCGCCGGCACCGCCGCCCACGCCGTCACCACCGACCCGACCACCGCCGAGCAGACCACCGCCGAGCAGACGACCACCGGGTCGCAGCTCACCAAGCACTGGGACTGGTGACCGGTCCCAGTCACGACGTCGGTCCACGACGTCACCCGACGACCGGAGCAGGGGAGAAGCCATGACGGAGCACGACGAGGCCCAGCAGGCGCACGAGGCCGACGACCGGTTCGACGACGAGCAGGTCCACGACGCGCAGCACGCCGCCGCCGACGACGACGCGACCGTCACCCCCGACGCCCCGGCCCGGCCGGAGCGGGCCTGGGCCAAGGACCTCTGGCTGTCGATGTCCCGGCCCCGCGACCTCGACCCGCTTCCTCGATCAGCGCGAGCGTGAGGAGAAGACCATGACGACGTCCCCCGCGTTCCGGGTGCTCGGCCCGGTCACGGTCGGGGCCGGCCCGCGCGAGGCGGTGCTGGCGCCGTCGAAGCCCGCGGTGCTGCTCGCGATGCTGCTGCTGGGCGCCAACTCGGTGGTCTCGCGCGGCACGCTGGAGCGGGCGCTGTGGGACGACGAGCCGCCGCTGGCGGCCAAGCAGGCCCTGCACACGTCGATGATGCGGCTGCGCCGCACGCTGGAGGCGCACGGCGTCCCGGGGCGGACCGTGCAGACGGTGCCCGGCGGGTACCGGATGGTCGTCGCCGACGAGGCGCTGGACCTCGCGCGGTTCCGCCGCTCGGTCGCGGCGGCGCCGGCGCAGGGGTCCGCGGACCTGGAGCTGCGCCAGCTCGAGGCGGCTCTGGACCTGTGGGACGAGACGCCGCTCGCGAACGTCCCGTCGGTGATGGTGCAGCGGGACCTGCTGCCGGGGCTGCTGGACGAGCGGCTGCGCGTCGCGGAGCGCGTCTGGGAGCTGAAGCTCGAGCTGGGCCTGGCCCGATCGGCGCTCCCGGCGCTGTGGGACGCGGCCCGCCGGTACCCGGCGCACGAGCACATCGCGGAGATGCTGATCGACGCGCTGCACCGCACGGGCCGGCAGGCGGAGGCGCTCGACGAGTTCCACCGGATCCGCCGGCACCTGGACGACGAGCTCGGCATCGACCCGGGTGTGGGCCTGCAGCGCCTGGAGCTGGCGATCCTGCGCGGTGACCAGCCGGGCGGTGCACGCCCCGAGCGGCACCGTGTCGAGGCGGGCCGGGTCCGGGCGGTCCGGTGGCCGCTGGTGGGCCGGGCCGAGGCGATCGGGTTCATGTGCGACCGGCTGGCGGAGTTCCCGTCGTCGCCGATCGTGCTCACGGGCCCGTTCGGCATCGGGAAGACCGCGCTCGCCCGGCACGTCGCGGAGCTCGTCGCGGACCGGTACACGGGCGGGACGGCGTTCCTGCCGATGCGCGACCGCACGGGCGCGGTCCTGCGGGGCGCCGCGCTGGAGGACCTGGTGATCCGCCCGGCGGCGGCCGAGGGTCGCCGCCTGTTCGTCCTGGACGACGTGGCGGACGTGGACCAGGCGCACGAGGCGGTGGCGCTGGTCTCGCGCGACGACGGTGTCGTGCTGACGAGCCGCACGAGCCTGGCCGGGTTCCTCGCGAGCGAGGGCGGCTGGCTGCACCGTCTCGGGCCGTTGTCCGACGACGAGACGACGACCCTGCTGACCGCGGCGCTCGGCGCGGACCTGGCCGCCGCCTGCGGCGACGACCTGGGCCGGATCGCGGAGCTGTGCGGCCGGGTGCCGCTGGCGCTGCGGATCGCCGCGGCGCGGGTCCTCACCCAGCCGGCGGTGCCGCTGGCCGACGCGTACGACCGCATCGCGGAGGACCCGCTCGGGCGGCTGTGCCTGCCGGGCGACCCGTCGATGTCGGTGGCGCGGCGCTTCGACGACGCGGTGGCCCGCCTGGCGGACCCGCTCGCGACGGTGCTGTCGCGGCTCGCGGACGCGGGCCCCGCCGTCCTGTCCCTCGACGACTGCGCGGCGCTGCTGGGCGTCCCCGCGAAGGCCGCCGAGCGCTTCCTCGACGAGCTGGTGGACGCCTGCCTCGTCGAGGCCGTCCCACCCCGGAGCTACACCCTGAGCGATCTCGTGCGCCTGTGCGCCCGGGACGGGGCTCGAACCGTCCGTGACACCGCACCCACCTCGAAGGGCTGAACCGCTATGAGCACGTCGTACGAGCAGATCGCCTCCACCCGGCCCCGGATCCGACGAGACGTGATCTTCACGAAGACCCCGGACGGGGTCCTGTTCCACAACACGTCCAGCGGGTTCCGGCTGACCACGGCGTCGGGCTACCGGCTCGCGACGCTGCTGGTGCCGTACCTCGACGGCACGAACAAGGTCTCCGACCTGTGCGGGTCCCTGCCGGACGCGCAGAAGGCGATGATCGGCGAGCTGATCCGCACCCTGTACGAGCGCGGTTTCGCCCGGGACACCCCGGAGGCGGACCCGGTGGTGCTGGACCCGGCGGACGCGGAGCGGTTCGCGGCGCAGGTCGCGTACGTCGACCACTACGTCGACAACGCGCCGGCGCGGTTCGCGCGGTTCCGGGCGGCGACGGTCGCGGTGCTGGGCGACGACGCGGTGGCGGTGGCCTCCGCGAAGGGCCTGGTGCGCAACGGCGCGTCGCGCCTGCTCGTCACGCCCGGGCCGGTGGCGCTCGCGGCGAAGGCCGAGGCGGGTGACGGCGCGGAGGTCGTCGAGCTCGACGCGGTGACCGGCGAGGTCACGTGGGCGGACCTGACGGGCGCGGACGTGGTGCTCGTCGCGGGCGGCCCGACGGCGGCCCGCCAGACGTACGCGCTGCTCGCGGCGGGCGTCCGGGACGACACGCTGCTGATCCCGACGTGGACGTTCGGGGAGCGCGCGATCGTCGGCCCGACGATGCGCCGCGACGGCGCGGGCTGCTGGGCGTGCGCGGTGCTGCGGCTGACGAGCACGCACGACGCGGCCGCGGCGGCGCCGGTGTGGGCGGGGGTCGCGCTGCCGGGCCCCGCGCCGCGGCCGACGCGCCCGCTGGGCCGGCCGCTCGCGTCGATGGTGGGCAACCTCCTGGCGTACGAGGTGTTCCGTGTCGTGACGGGCGCGCTGCCCGGCGAGACGGACGGCAAGGTCGTCGTGCAGAACATCGAGTCGCTGGACGTGATCGCGGAGCCGCTGCTGGTGCACCCGCGCTGCCCGTTCTGCTCGGCGGAGCCGCAGCCGCTGGACACCGCCGGCTGGGAGCGCCCGGCGCCGGTCCCGGAGCTGAGCGACGAGGAGGTCGTCGCGGCGCTGAACGCCCGGCAGGCGCTCCTGCAGCCGCACGTCGGGGTGCTCGCGGGCTTCGCCGACGAGGCGCTCGTGCAGACCCCGATCAAGGTGGGGGTCGTCGAGATCGCGTCGACGACGGGCGCGCGGCGCTCGGTCCCGGCGTTCGACCTGCACCACGTGGCGGGGGCCCGGCAGCGGGCGCTCGCGGCGGCGGTCGTCGGGTACACGGCGCGGGACGCGGTGACGGCCCCGGCGGGCGCGGAGATGGAGCGCGTCGCGTCGGCCCTGCGCACGGCGGTCCGCCCGGAGCTGGTGGAGGAGGGCCCGTGGGTGGCGGCGACGTCGCTGCTGACGGGCGAGCAGGTGGCGGTGCCGCTGGCGGCGGTCGAGCCGCTGGGCGCGGCGAACGCCACGCACGGGTTCGAGCCGACGCCCGCGGGCGGTGGCGTCGGGGACTCGGGTGCCGCGGCGGTCCGTGCCGGGCTGGCCGGGGCGCTCGCGTACGCGGCGGTGCAGGCCACGATCCGCGGGGCCGCGCCGACGGGGGTCGACACCGACACGCTGCGCGGCGACGTCGAGGTGGAGTTCCTGCTCCGCTCGGCCCGCAACCTGGGCGTCGACGTCGAGGTCCTCGACCTGGCGCACGGCCCGCTGCCCGTGGTGGTGGCGCGCACGACCGAGGCGGGCCGCCCGCTGTGGGCGGTCGCGGCGGACACCTCGTGGCGGGACGCCGCGGTGGCGGCCCTGCGCGACCTCGTCGGCCGGGTGCAGCTCGCCCAGGCGGAGCAGGCGGACGACGACGACCCGTTCCTGCCGGAGCTCGACGCGGGCACCTTCGTCGCGGCCGGCTCGGCCCCCGCACCGTTGGACCGCCGCACCACGTGGGACGCGGTGCGTGACGCGCTCGCGGCCGACGGCCAGGACGTCCTGGTGACGCAGGTGGGCGGCGCGGACGTCGCCGCCGGCGGGTTCGTGGCGGTGCGGGTGCTGCTCGCGGCGGTGCGGCCGTGACCTCCGTGACCGCACCGGTGCACCGCCTGGGCCTGCGCGACGAGCTCGCGCCGGACGCCCCGGAGGTCGGCGCGCGCGTCCTCGTCGCCGGCACCCAGGGCCTCGTCGGGCCGTTCGCCCCGGCGGACGACGACGAGCAGGCGGACCGGACCGACGCGGGCGGCGCCACCGGCGACCCGACCTGCGGCACGTGCCTGGCGCGGCGCTGGCAGGCGGCGCGCGACCAGTCGCTGCGGGACGCGCTCGAGCTCGGCGGCCCGTCGGTGGCTGTCGGCGACAGCCCGTACCTGCTGCCGTTCCAGCGCGACGCGGTCGAGGCCGTGCTCGCCGGGGCGCCGCGGGCGGCCGCGCAGGCCGGGCCGTACGCGAGCGTGTACCGGGTCGACCTGGAGTCGCTCGAGGTGCGGCGCGTGCCGTTCGTGCCGGACGCGGAGTGCCCGCGCTGCGGGTCACCGACCGACGACGCGCCGCGCCGCCCGGACCTGACGGTCGCGCCGAAGCCGGCGCCGACGGTGTTCCGCTCGCGGGCGCTGGACGACTACGGCCTGGAGACCGACGCGTACTCCAACCCGGTCGCGGGCGCGCTGGGCACGTCGATGTGGCTGGAGATGGCGTCCCGCTCGACGGCCCCGGCGTACGGCACGTTCGGGCTGCGGGCGGGGGAGTACCTGCGCGAGACGCTGTACGGCGGGCACGCGGACTCGTTCCACGTGAGCAAGCGCGTCGCGGTGCTCGAGGGGCTCGAGCGGGCGGCGGGGCTGCGGCCGCGCGGCCGGCGCACCACGGTGCACGCGAGCCTCGACGAGCTCGGCGACGTCGCGGTCGACCCGCGCGTCAGCGGCGTCTACCACGAGTCGTTCTACGAGAAGAACCCGCACATCCAGCGGTTCGACCCGCAGCGGGCGATCCCGTGGGTGTGGGGCTGGTCCCTGCGCGACGACCGCGCGGTGCTGGTGCCGGAGAACCTGGCGTACTACCACGCGGGACCGGTCACGGAGCGGTTCGTGCAGGAGACGTCGAACGGCTGCGCGTCGGGCTCGTCGGTGACGGAGGCGGCCTACCACGGGCTCATGGAGCTCGTGGAGCGGGACGCGTTCCTCGTCGCGTGGTTCGCCCGGCGCGCGCTGCCGGAGATCGACCCGCGCACGAGCGCGCTCGCCAGTACCCGGTGCATGGTCGACCGGCTCGACATGTACGGGTACGAGGCGCGGTTCTTCGACGCGCGCCTGTCGTTCGACGTCCCCGTCGTGGTGGGGGTCGCGGTCCGCAAGGACGGCGGCCTGGGTGCGCTCGCGTTCGGCGCGGGTGCGGGCCTCGACCCGGAGGCGGCGCTCGCGGCGGCCCTGTGCGAGATCGGCACGGACTGCTTGATGTCGGCCATGCGGGTCGGCTGGGACCGCGAGCGCTACGAGTCGATGGCCGAGGACCCGACGCGGATGTTCGGCCTGCACGACCACCCGCACGTGTACGGCCTGCCGCAGATGCGTCACCACGCGGCGTTCCTGCTGGACCAGGGCGTCGCACCGCGGAGCCTGGCCGAGACGTTCGGGCCGGACCGTCCGGCACCGCCGCTGGCCGACGACCTGCGCACCGACCTGGCGCACTGCGTGGACCAGGTCGCCGCGGGCGGCTTCGACGTGGTGGTCGTCGACCAGACGACACCCGAGCAGGCGGCCCTCGGGCTGCACACCGTGAACGTCACCGTCCCGGGGCTCGTGCCGATCGACTTCGGCTGGCTCCGTCAGCGGGCGCCGCACTCCGGCCGCGTCCGCACCGCGCTGCGCGAGGCCGGGCTGATGGACCGCGACCTGCGCGACGACGAGATCAACCCCGCACCGCACCCCTTCCCCTGACCGTGAGCCACTGAGGAAAGGACCCTTCGATGGGTTACGCGCACGACTACGCGACGGCGATCATGCACCGCGGCAGGACCCCGATGCCCCCCGCCGACTTCGTCCCCGACTGGGGCGACGCCCCGCGCCGGCACAAGCTGTACCCCGGCGCGGTGACGTTCCCCCTCCCCGAGTCCCCGGTCATGGCGGACCCGCACGCCCCGACGGTGGCCGACGGCCTCGCGGCGACGGGCGGCGACGTGCCGTTCGACCTGCCGTCGCTGGCGGCGATGCTGCAGTTCTCCTACGCGCTGCAGGGCCGGCGGCTCGCGCCGACGGCGAACACCGACCTGGTCTCGCTGCCGGGCTACCAGTACGCGAACTGGTACCGCGGCACGGCGTCGGGCGGTGGCCTGTACCCGTGCAGCACGTACTGGGTCGCGGGCCCCGGCGCGGACGTGAGCCCGGGCGTCTACTACTACAGCCCCGCGCAGCACGGCATGCAGCGCCTGGTGGCCGGTGACGTGCGGGAGCGGCTGCGCCGGGTCGTCGGCCCGGCGGCGGGCGGCGCGTCGCAGTTCCTCGTCGTCGGTGTGAAGTACTGGCAGAACGCGTTCAAGTACAACAGCTTCTCGTACCACGCGGTCTCGATGGACGTCGGGACGATCCTGCAGACCTGGCGGACGTGGGCGGGCGCGCACGGGCGGCTCATCAGCCCCGTGCTGTGGTTCGACCAGGAGGACCTGTCGGACCTGCTGGGCCTGGAGCCGGACGCGGAGGGCCTGTTCGCGGTCGTCCCGATCGCGTGGCACGACGAGCCGGCGCCGCCCGCTGCGGGTGCGCCGCGCGAGCCGGGTGGCGGGCGGGTCGTGCGCACCGACAAGGAGCGCTCGAAGGTCGTCATCGAGTTCCCGACGCTCACGCGGATCCACCGCACGACGGCCGCTGCGGCTGCGCGGCGTCCCGCGGTGGGGTCGCTCGCCGGGGTGGGCCCGGTGCCGCGCGAGGACGGCAGCGTGGTCGAGCTGCCGGAGCCGGTGGAGCTGACGATGCCGCTGGTCACCGCGCTGCGGCGGCGGCGGTCGAGCTTCGGCAGGTTCGAGGGGCGGCCGATCTCGGCGGCGGAGCTCGCCTCGGCGCTCGCGGCGTCGGTCGCGGCGCGGGTGCCGAGCGAGATCGACGGCCCGGACGACGGGACGCTCGTGAAGCTGTACGTGTTCGTCAACCACGTCAGCGACGTGCCGACGGGCGTGTACGAGTACGCGCCGCAGGCGAACGCGCTGCGGCTGGTGAGCCCGGAGGCGCCGGGGGAGTTCCTGCAGGAGAGCTACTTCCTGGCGAACTACAACCTGGAGCAGACGGCCGCGGTGATCGTGCCGGCGGTGCGGACGCACGCCGTGCTCGACGCGGTGGGGCCGCGCGGCTACAACGTGGTCAACGCGACCATCGGCGCGGTCTCCCAGAACTTCTACACGGCGGCCTCGGCGCTCGGGCTGGGTGCCGGCGTGGCGCTCGGCTTCGACAACATCTCCTACGCCGAACGTCTGGGCGTCACCGTCACCGACGAGGCGCCCCTGCTGATCATGCTGCTCGGCCACGAACGGTCGGGCGGCGGCGACTACCGCTACGAGCTGGGGTGACCGACGTGACGACGACGACCGTGCGCACGCGCACGACCGACCTGACCACGGGGACGAGCACGGACCCGACGACCGCCCCGGGCGGCCCCGCGGGCAGCCGCTGGACGCTGCGCGAGCACGTCGGCCTGCGGGTCGCGGGGCTCCCGCTGGACGTGGTGGACGACCTGCGCACGCCGGCCGCGACGCGGTGGGCCGAGCAGGTCCTGGACGCGCAGGACGCGCTCGCGGCGCAGGCCGCGGACCTGGCCGACGCGCTGCACGAGGTGATCGGCGGCCTCGACGACGACGGCCTGCGCCGCCGCCTGCTCGCGGTGCGCCGCCAGGTGTTCAAGAACGCGCTGCCGCCGGGGCTGGACGAGGTCCGCACGGCGCTGGCCGCGCTCGACCCGGCGCTCGCGGGGCGCCTGGGCGACTGGGCGGACCGCCGGGGTGCGCTGGAGCGCACGGTCGCGGAGGGCGCTGCGGTGCTGACCGCGGACACCGACGCGGCCCGCGCGCGGTTGCTCGCCCTGGCCGACGACCCGACGCTGCGCCGCGGCATCCAGCTCGCGTCGCCCGCGCTCGACCAGCAGCTCGTGACGATGCGCGCGCCGGGCGCCAAGCCCCCGGCGGCGAAGCGGCTGCGCAAGGTCGAGCGGTCCCTGCTGTCGTACGTGGCGCGCACGGCGTGCAAGACGAGCCCGTTCTCGACGATGACGGGCGTCGCGGCCGCCGTGCTCGACGCGGCCGCGGACCCGCTGCGGCACGTGCCCGGCCCGGCGAGCAGCCACGCGCGCATCAACGTCACGGTGATCGCCCGGCTCGTCGAGGCGGTCCTGGTGGACCTCGGCCGGCGCGCGGACCTGCCGGTGACGCTGAGCCCGGGGTGGCGCAGCGACGGCGACCGGCTGCGGTACGTGCGGCACTGGACGACGACGGGCGACGACGAGGCGTCGGTGAGCTTCGACTCGATCCGCGACGGCCTGTACTTCCTGCGCCGCAGCGGCACGCTCGACGCGCTGACCGCGTTCCTCAACGACCGGGGCCAGGCGAGCGCGCGCGAGGTCGTCACGTGGCTGCACGAGCGCACCGGGGCGGAGACGTCGCAGTGCGAGCAGTACCTGACGATCCTGCTGGACCTGGGGATGCTCGCGCTGCCGGGCTTCCGGACGCTCGTGCACGAGCCGGAGCCCCTGCGCGGGTTCCAGCGGGCGCTCGAGGACGTGGGGGCGCGGTGGGCGGACGAGCTCGCGGGCGACCTGGACGGCCCGATCGCGCTGGTCCAGGAGTTCCCGACCGCGGACCTGGGCCGCCGCCGCGAGGTCCTCGCGGCGCTGCGCGAGACGCTGCTCGAGCTGGTCGACTCGCTGGGCGGCGAGCGGTCCCTGCCGCGCACGATCCTGTACGAGGACGTGCGCCTGGGCGACGGGCTCGTCCCGGTGGCGGCGCGGCCCTGGCGGGACGCGTTCGGCGCGGACCTCGAGGCCGTCGAGCGGCTGCTCCCGGCGTTCGACGTGTCCTTCCCGCACCGGCTGGTGCTGCTGGGCTTCTTCGTCGCGCGGTTCGGCCGCGGCGGCCGGGCGGACGACCTGCTGCGCGTGGTCGAGGACTTCCACGAGGACCTGTACGACCAGTACTCGTCGTACACGGCGGACCGCCGCGCGTGGGAGGGCGAGGAGTACGTCCCGGAGGAGGACTGGCTCGGCCGGCCGGAGCTCGCGGTCGTCGACGACGCGCGGCAGCGCCTGTCGGCCCACGTGCGCGAGGCGACCGCCTCGGACGCGCCGGAGGTGGTCCTCGACCCGGCGGTCGTCGACGGCCTCGGTGCCGCGCTCGACGCGGTCACGGCCGGCGGCCCGCGTCCGCTGGGGCACTTTGCGCAGGTCGTCGGGGACGACGGGCTGCTGGTGCTCAACCAGTCGTTCGGCGGTCCGTCGTTCCCGTTCAGCCGGTTCACGCACGCGTTCGACGACCTCGACGAGCCCCTGTCGCGCACGCTGCGGGCCGCGGCGGCCGCGCACCTGCCCGACGACGTCGTGTTCGCCGAGGTCACGGGCGGGCCGGCGACGTCCAACCTCAACCTGCACAGCCGCCTGACGGACCACGTGATCGTCTGCCCGGGGGAGTCGAGCGACGCCCCCGCCGACGAGCAGCTCCCGCTCGACGACCTGTACCTGGAGCACGACGCGGAGCGCGACCGGCTGGTGCTGCGCTCGCGGCGGCTCGGACGCCAGGTGGTGCCCGTCTACAACGGGTACCTCGTGCCGATGGCGCTGCCGAAGATCGCCCGCACCCTGCTGCTGCTCTCGCCGACCCTCATGGTGCGGTTCGACGTGTGGGGCGGCGTCCCCAAGCGTGTCGGCGCCGAGGGTGTCTCGACCCGGCCGCGCGTGCGGGTCGGCTCGGTGGTGCTGTCGCGGCGCACGTGGGCGGCGGCCGCGGCGGACCTGCCGCTGCGCACCCCGGGGCAGTCGGACGCCGACTGGTTCCTCGGGTGGCACGGCTGGCGGCGCCGGCACGGCGTCCCGCTGCAGACGTTCGTCACGGTCTACCCGGTCGAGCGCACCGGTGCGGCGGCGCCCAAGCCGCAGTACCTCGACCTCGCGAGCGTCCTGTCGCTGCAGGCGTTCGAGGCGATGGTCACCGACCCCGCCGACAAGGCCGTCGTGGCGGAGATGCTGCCCGGCCCCGACGGCCTGACCCTGCGCGACGCCGACGGCCGGGCCCACGTGGCCGAGGTCGCGCTGGAGACGTTCCGCACGGACCACCCGACCCAGGACGGAGCACGACGATGACGGACCTCACGACGGACCCCAGGGGCGACTGGATCGCCCTCCACGTCTTCTACGCGGCGAACCCGCAGCCGCTGCTCACCGAGTGCGTCGCGCCGCTGGTGCGCGAGCTCGAGGCGGACGGCCTGCTCGCCGGGCACTTCTTCATCAACTACTGGCTGGAGGGCGCGCACGTGCGGCTGCGGCTGCGGCCCGCCACCCCCGCCGACGAGGCCCCGGGGCGGGCGCGCGCCGGGGCGGCGGGCCCGGGCCCCCCCGGCCCGCCGGCCGGGGTGGCCCCGCCCCGCCGCCTCGGCGCCCCCGCGCCCCGGGGGCTGGTCGGCCGGCGGGGCGGGCCGCAGCCGCAGCCGCACGTGCGCGCCCTCCAGCCAGTAGTTGATGAAGAAGTGCCC
>Ga0182792_1001337_pt1 | contig 20311 bp, 21 predicted proteins | sample Passage237B_FD_130497 | JGI IMG/M metagenome (GOLD analysis project Ga0182792, IMG submission 130497) | Cellulose adapted compost microbial communities from Newby Island Compost Facility, Milpitas, CA, USA - Passage2 37B (version 2) (version 2) ...
CCAGGCACCATCGGCATAGCCGAGGAGTTCGCGAATCGGCGCGGCCGGCCGGGCAACGCGCACCGATCCGTTCGGCAGCACGATGCCGCCCAGCTTCCCGGCCCAGCCTTCAGGATCGGCCTTAACGGTCAAGTCGGTCGGCGCCTCGATCCGATGCATGGCGAGGATGCGTGCCGCCTTTTCAGGCCCGTACGCGACTTCCAGTCTTTCGACGAACCAGTCTGGTGCGTCTTTCGTCGCAGCAAGCGCTGCGGGCAGCGCGCGCTCCTTGCGCCTGCCGATCTCGCGCAGGACCGCGTTGACGAGGTTGGCGAAACGCGCGGTGCGCGGGTCGGTCTTTGCCTGCGCTACGGCCAGATCCACGGCCGCGCTGTCGGGCACGTCGAGAAACAGCATCTGCGCGGCGGCGACGTGAAGGATGTGGGAAAGCGCGTGGGCGTTTGCCGGTAGAGGTCGGTCGAGGCGCGTTGCGATCAGCGCTCCGATCGTGTTGCGGAAGCGCAGTGCGGTGGCGAGGATGGCGCGCACCAGTGCCCGGTCGCGTCCGTCGAGCGCGAGATAGTGCGGATGGCCGTGCTCGTCGTCGGTCAGGCCGTCGAGCGGGGTGTGCGCATCGACCACCGCGCCGAGCAGGCGCGCCGCCGTCCGGCGCGCGGAAAGGCCGGGGCGGTCTTCTTCCCTTGCCGGCCCGGCCCCGCCCCTTAAAGATCGATTGCCGGCCCGGCCCCGGCCTGCCGCTCCCGCCTGGCCGGAACTCACGCCCAGGGGTTCCGGCGGCGCACGCGCGGTCCGGTCGGGCTGCGGCCCCACGGATTGTGCGGATCGGGCTCGGCCTGCCGCGGCTCCTCGCGTGGCCGCATGCCCCACGGGCCCGAAGCCCGGTCGCGATCGGCCGCCACACCCGAGGCCGGGCGCAGGCCCGCGCCGCCCCCACCGCCACCGCAGCCGGCACCGACAGGCATCTCGGCGGCCATCGCCTCGAGCGCGGCGATCCGGTTCTCGGTGTCGGGGTGGGTGGAGAACAGGTTGTCCATGCGCTGGCCCGACAGCGGGTTGATGATGAACAGGTGCGCGGTCGCCGGATTGCGCTCGGCGGCCGGATTGACGATCCGGCGCGCGGCGTTCGCGATCTTGTCCAGCGCGGACGCCAGCCACAGAGGATTGCCGCAGATTTCGGCACCGCGCCGATCCGCCGAATATTCGCGCGTGCGGCTGATCGCCATCTGCACCAGCATCGCCGCCAGCGGCGCAACGATGATCGCGACCAGCACGCCGATGAAGCCGAGCGGGTTGTTGTTGTCGCGGCTGCCTCCGAAGAAGAAGGCGAAATTGCCGAGCATCGAGATCGCGCCGGCGAGCGTCGCGGTAATCGTCATCGTCAGCGTGTCGCGATGCTGCACATGGGCAAGCTCGTGCGCCATCACGCCGGCGATCTCTTCCGGCGAAAGCCGCTCGAGCAGGCCCGTGGTCGCGGCCACCGCGGCGTTCTGCGGATTGCGACCGGTGGCGAACGCGTTGGGCTGCGGGTTCTCGATGATGTAGACGCGCGGCATCGGCAGGCCGGCGCGCGCGGCGAGATCGCGTACGATGCCGTAGTACCGCGGCGCTGTCCGCTCATCGACCTCGACGGCATGATGCATGCTCAGCACCAGCTTGTCGGCGTTCCAGTAGCTGAACAGGTTCATGCCGGCGGCGATCAGGAAGGCGATGAACATGCCGCCCGAGCCGCCGACCAGATAGCCAACGCCCATGAAAAGCGCGGTCATGAGCGCGAGCAGCATGGCGGTGCGGATCGTGTTCATAGTCGTCTCCAATGTGTCGGCGCGCGAGCCGTCGCGCTGCAGGGCACGAGCCTATATGATGGGTGGACCAGCGTGCCCGTTCAATATACGGCAGCGGGATGATGACCGAAGAGAACTCCAAGCCGGCTGGCAGCGAAACCCGCCCAGCGAGAAAACTCTCGCCCGCCGCGCAGCGCGCACTCGCCGAGGCTGAGGCACGCCGCAAGTCGGCGGGCGCGCGGCCAACCCCGCCGAAGGAAATCGGCGGGCCGAAAGGCCCGGATCCCGTGCGCTACGGCGACTGGGAGATCAAGGGCCGGGTCAGCGATTTCTGAGAGGCATTGCATCAGCGCTGAGATAGGAATATTTTCCCGACATGTCGAGATTCGCGGTCGGGACAGCGTTCCTTCTGAGTGCAGCCTTTTGTCTGTCCATGGCTGGCCTGCCGGCGCTCGCCAGCGGCGAAATCGTTGCAGGGCCCGTCCGTGCCGATGTCGAACGGGTCATCGACGGCGATACATTCGTGGTGGTCGCACATGTCTGGCCGGGGCATAGCGTGCGGGTGGCGGTGCGCATCCGCGGCATTGACGCGCCGGAGATGAAGAGCCGATGCCGGGCGGAGCGGCAAGCGGCGGAGGCGGCCCGCCTGGCGCTGGAGGAACTCGTCGGCGGGGAGCCGGTGTTGCTCGCCAATATAGGCGGCGGCAAATATTACGGACGGGTGGTAGCGGATGTGGTCACGCGGGATGGACGAGCAGCCGCCGACGCCTTGATCGCGGCACACCATGCGCGGCCCTATTCCGGCGGAAGGCGCGGCGCCTATTGCTGACTGGCCACCATTCCCGACTGTGCCGAATCTGGACGGGAGAGGCGACTGCCGTCCGCCTGCAATCGCAAGCGTTAACGTCCCGCGAACCATGACTTCCGCGCGCCGCCAGCAATATCAGTAACTTGGCCGACGCCCACGCGCGACCGGTCGTTCTGGCTGGCCATGGCATCGGTCCTGCAAAGCCTTTCACGACGGCGCGACACCGTCGCGAAAGGAGAGACGATCATGGCACTCGGGTTCGGCAAGGCGGCGGCGCGCTTCTGCGGTGACCGGCGCGGCAATTTCGCGGTGATGATGGGGGCGGTCTGCTCGGTGCTGGCTCTCTCCGTCGGCTTCGGCATCAACATTGCCCAGCTCTCGCACGCGCGCTCCAACCTGCTCAACGCGCTCGACGCGGCCGTCACCTCCACGGCGCGGGACATCACGACCGGTACCATTGCCGAAAAGGATGCACGGGCCTCGGTGGAAACCTTCCTCCTGGCCAATGGCGGCACCGGCTTCGCCGCGGCGAAGCCCATCACACTCGACAGTCTGGTGGTCGATCGCGCAGCGAGCACGGTCCGGGCGAGTGCCAGCGTCGATGTTGATCTGGCCTTTCCGCTTTTCGGCATGGAGGACACGCGGCGCGTGTCCGCCGAGTCGGCCGCCGTCTACTCCGACCGCAAGATCGAAATCGCGATGATGCTGGACGTCACCGGCTCGATGGCGGGCCAGAAGCTGCGTGACCTAAAGACCGCGGCGACCAATGCCGTCGAGACGCTGCTTGCCGGGCAGGATGCCTCCGATCCGCGCGTGCGCATCGCCCTCGTGCCCTATGCCAATGCTGTGAATGCCGGCCGGCTGGCCGAGGCGACCGTCTTCGTCGAGCGCAGCGCGGCCGACCGCCGGGAAGCACCCGGCATGTACGATCCCCGCACCGTTTCGGCCGGTCGACCGGACAATTGTGCGACGGAGCGCAAGGGCCGCTATCAGTATTCGGACGCGGGCCCCGACATGGCGATGGTCAACCGCGACCTGCTTCTGTCGGCGTTCGCAACCAACAGCCGGAGCCGCGCCTGTCCGAGTACGGCAGTGATCCCGCTCAGCGCGGACGCACGCAAGCTGACTTCGGCGATCGGAAGCTTCGTCGCCGAGGGCGGTACGGGCGGTCACATGGGCATCCAGTGGGCGTGGTACATGCTGTCGGAGAACTGGGGCCCGGTGCTTCACCGCTCCGGGCGGCCGATGCGGGCCGATCCGAAGGAGGTCGCCAAATATGCGGTCCTGATGACCGACGGCGAGTTCAACCTCTCCTTCTTCGACGCCGACGGCGTAAACGAGGTCTACGACGCACGCGGAAAGGGGGCGACGCGCGATGCCGCGCGGCGGCTGTGCCAGGAAATGCGCGACACGGGCATTGAAATCTTCACGATCGGTTTCAAGCTCGAGAACCGCGCGGCCAAGGAGACGATGGCCGATTGCGCGTCGCCGGACCGCGGCAATGTACGCCACTATTTCGAGACCAGCAGCGGCGACGAGCTCAACGCGGCCTTCATGGAGATCGCACGCAACATCGAACAACTGGCGCTGATTCGGTAAGCGTCACCTGAAAAAAGCAAGGGCCGCCCGATGGGCGGCCCCCGTGCTTTCGTCCGAGGCGCGGCCTCTGGCGGCGATCCATCTCCCAGCCGGACGATCCGAAGACCCGATCCGGTGCGGGGACCGCCTGCCGCGCGTCACGCGCCTGTCAGGAAGACTGCTTCCTGAAAGGACGATCCGCGAGAGCCTCGCTACGGAAACCGAAACCACTCGACATCGGATCACCTCCTTTCAGTTCGTTGAACACAACGACAGAATGGGGATGCCCGGGCGCTTTGGCAAGGGCGGTGTGACTGCCGTTGCGTAAGGGCTCAAGCCCGCGCGGCGATCGCTGCGGCCGCGCCGGCCATCAGGCCCGCGCCGACGCGGTTGGCGATGCGGCGTGCCTGCACGCTTCTGAGCAGGCGTCGCGCGCCGCCTGCGGCGAACGCCCAGCCGAGATCGATGGCAACCAGCACGACCAGCATGGTTGCCGTCAGTTCACCCCAGCCGATCACCGTCACCCGGGTGAGATCCACGATCGTTGGCAGCAGCGCCAGGTAGAAGACCATGATCTTCGGGTTGCCGAGCGTGACGGCCATACCGGCCATGAACAGTCGCCACGGCGAATCGGAAGCGGGTAGCGGCTCGCCCCCGCCGCCGGCCGGTGCCGTCCACATCTTCCAGGCGAGCCAGGCCAGATAGGCCACGCCCGCCCATTTGATGATCGCGAAGGCGAACAGGAAGGTCTGCGCGACCACTGCGAGCCCGAAGACGGCCAACGACAGCCATGCTGCCTCGCCCACCCACATGGCCGCCAGAAACGGCAACACGTCGCGCACGCCGCGCGCGATCACGCGCGCGACGAGCGCCGCGATGCTGGGTCCCGGAGAGCCGGCCGCCACGATCAGCGCACCGGCGAAGATCGCGAGCGAGACGGCGTCCACGCCTTACGACTTTCTGTTCTGCCGGTTGGCGATCAGGTCGTCGACGACGCTCGGATCGGCCAGCGTCGAGGTGTCGCCCAGCGAGGAGAAATCGTCCTCCGCGATCTTGCGCAGGATGCGGCGCATGATCTTGGCCGAGCGCGTCTTGGGAAGACCCGGCGCAAACTGGATCTTGTCGGGTGCGGCGATCGGGCCGATCTCCTTGCGCACATGCGCGATCAGCTCCTTGCGCAGCTCCTCGCTGCCGGTCTCGCCTTCCACCAGCGTGACATAGCAGTAGATGCCCTGACCCTTGATGTCGTGCGGGTAGCCCACGACGGCGGCTTCCGCCACCTTGTCATGCGCAACCAGTGCCGATTCGACCTCGGCGGTGCCCATGCGATGGCCCGACACGTTGATCACGTCGTCGACGCGGCCGGTGATCCAGTAGTAGCCGTCCTCGTCGCGGCGGCAGCCGTCGCCGGTGAAATACTTCCCGTTGTAGGTCGAGAAGTAGGTCTGGACGAAGCGGTCGTGGTCGCCGAACACGGTGCGCATCATGCCGGGCCACGGCTCGGCGATGCACAGGTTGCCGGAGCCTTCGCCCTCGATCACGTTGCCGTCATTGTCCACGATCTGCGGCACCACGCCGAAGAAGGGGCGCGTGGCCGAGCCTGCCTTGAGGTCGGTCGCGCCCGGCAGCGGCGCGATCAGGATGCCGCCGTTCTCGGTCTGCCACCAGGTGTCGACCACCGGGCAGCGCTTCTCGCCGACGACCTCAAAGTACCATTCCCAGGCTTCGGGGTTGATGGGCTCGCCGACCGAGCCCATCACGCGCAGGCTCTTGCGCGAGGTCCTCTTCACCCACTCGTCGCCTGCGCCCCTTAGTGCGCGAATGGCGGTCGGCGCTGTGTAGAAGATGTTGACCTGGTACTTGTCGACGATCTCCCAGAAGCGCGAGGGGGTGGGATAATTCGGCACTCCCTCGAACATCAGGGTCGTGGCGCCATTACACAGCGGCCCATAAAGGATGTAGCTGTGGCCGGTCACCCAGCCGACGTCAGCCGTGCACCAGTAGATGTCCCCGTCATGATAGTCGAAGATGTACTGGTGCGTCATCGACACGTGGACGAGATAGCCGCCGGTGGTGTGGAGCACGCCCTTGGGCTTGCCGGTCGAGCCGGAGGTGTAGAGGATGAACAGCGGATCCTCCGCCTTCATCGGCTCCGGCTTGCACTCGGCCTTCACCGATGCGGTTTCCTCGTGCATCCAGTGGTCGCGCCCTTCCGTCCAGCCGATCTTGCCGCCGGTGCGGCGCACCACGAACACCTTGCGCACCCTGGTGCCGGCCCTGGCCGCGATCTCGATCGCCCGGTCGGCATTTTCCTTGAGCGGGATCGGCCTTCCGCCGCGCACGCCCTCATCCGCGGTGATCAGCACGTCGGACTTGCAGTCCTCGATGCGGCCCGCGAGAGAGTCAGGTGAAAAGCCGCCGAACACCACCGAGTGGATGGCGCCGATGCGCGTGCAGGCAAACATCGCATAGGCCGCCTCGAGGATCATCGGCATGTAGATCGTTACGCGGTCGCCCTTCTTTACGCCGTGCTTCTTCAGGACGTTCGCCCAGCGGCAGACGTGCTCGTAGAGCTCGCGATAGGTGATCTTCCTGTCGTCGTAGGGGTTGTCGCCTTCCCAGATGATGGCGACCTGGTTGCCGCGCTTCTTCAGATGGCGGTCGATGCAATTGTAGGAGACGTTGGTGACGCCGTCCTCGAACCATTTGATCGAGACCTTGCCCTGGAACGAAGCGTTCCTGACCCGTGTGTAGGGCTTGAACCAGTCGATGCGCTTGCCGTGCTTGCCCCAGAACCGGTCCGGGTTCTTGACGCTCTCGGCATACCATTTGAGGTAGGTGTCGTTGTCGATCAGCGCATTCTTCTTCCAGGCGGGCTTGACCTTGTGGACGTGGACTTCGGACATGTCTCCTCCCCTCGAATGCCAACCACGGCGAGATGTCGCCGCCGACTTTTTAGTATCATATGGCGGGCGACCACAATGTTGCCGCGACCTTGTGCCGCGCTCAGCAGCGGGCGAGCGCATCGGCCGAGTGTTAGCACTCGCTGCGCCATGCTGCCAACATCTTGAAAGAAAAGGAGAAATCTGGAACTGATAGTAGACGGTCAACGTTTCCTGTTGCACACTTGCGAACGGGAGGAACAACGTTCGAGGGAAACGGCCGCCATGAGTAACCATGCCGAGACCGAACTGATGCTCAAGGGGTACGGGCTGACCACCGCGCAGATCCTCTATCACATGCCGGACCACCCCCATCTGCTGCAGACCTTCCTGTGGCAGCACTTCGATATCGCGCCGAAGTTCCCCGCGCTCTTTCGCTTCCTCGATTTCTGGCAAAAGAAGCTCGACGGGCCGCTGCATTCAGTGACCTACACGCACCGCCGGCTGATCGCGCCGAACGAATGGCGCCGTGTCGACGGGGAACTCCTGCTGCACTGAGCGATGAGCCAGGCGCGGAGGCTCAGGCCCGCCAGGGGTTGATCACCGCCGCGCCAGTGTCGGCGAAGTCGGCCACGTTGCGGGTGACGACGGTCAGGCCGTGGACGACGGCCGTGGCCGCGATGAGGGAGTCAATGTCGCCCCGGGGACGCCGCGCAGCAATGCGGCCCCATTCACGGGCGATGTCCTCCGTAACGGTGAGGATGCGGTCCTGACAATCGTCTCGCAGAGCGTTCAGCCAGCCCGCAAGCTCGCGCGCCTTACCAGGTTTTGTCGTCCGGACCAGTTCTATCCCCCGTTCGATCTCGCCCAGCGTGATGACGCTCACGTAGATCTGCCACGGATCGGCATCAGCCAACCAGCGTGCCGGCTCCGGGACGCCCTTGTGCGCGTCGGAAAGAACGTTCGTGTCCAGAAGATACATCAGAGATCGAGCGGGGTTCGGCTCGGCGTCTTTCGGCGCCTGGTGACCTGCTCGACCATTTCTTCTGGCCATTCAGGGCCAGACAGAATGTGGTCGACGATCGTCCTCTTCCTTCCCGCTTTGAGGCGGTCATACTCTTCAGCGGACAGCACCACAGCCGCCCGCTTGCCGCGCAGCGTCAGGGTTTGTGGGCCTTCGTTGATCGCCTTCTGCACGACTTTGGACAGATGGTTCTTGGCGTCCTGAAGATGCCAGTTCATGGGCGAATTCTCAGCTAGCTATCTGGCTAGCTAGCTAGGGCGTGCGCAGCCAAATGGCAAGCCTTCCCCTAACGAAGGCTGGACGCATGTCGCCGAATGTCGCTACTGCCAGGACAGCTTGCGCCATCGCTTTCACGAACAACTGACATGTCCGCACTTTCGGCCATGCCGGAAAGATGGCGTCGTCGGCCGCCGACTTCACCCCTGACGGCGCGCCATGAAGGCGAGCTTCTCGAACAGGTGAACGTCCTGCTCGTTCTTGAGCAGCGCGCCATGCAGCTTCGGCAGCGCGTTCTTCGCGTCGCCGCGCAAATCCTCCGGCGCGACGTCGTCGGCGACCAGCAGCCTGATCCAGTCCAGCGCCTCGGAGGTCGAGGGCTTCTTCTTCAGGCCCGGCACCTCGCGCACCTCGAAGAACTGGGCAAGCGCCGCCCGCACCAGTTCCTTCCTGATGCCCGGATAGTGGACCTCGACGATTCTGGCCAGCGTCTCGGCGTCCGGGAAGCGGATGTAGTGAAAGAAGCAGCGGCGCAGGAACGCGTCGGGCAGTTCTTTCTCGTTGTTGGACGTGATGATGACGATCGGCCGGTGCCTGGCGCGGATCGTCTCGCCGGTCTCGTAGACGAAGAACTCCATGCGGTCGAGTTCCTGCAACAGGTCGTTGGGAAACTCGATGTCGGCCTTGTCGATCTCGTCGATCAGCAGCACGACCTTGCGTTCGGCTGCGAAGGCTTCCCACAGTTTGCCGCGCTTGATGTAGTTCCTGATGTCGTTGAAGCGCTCGTCGCCGAGCTGGCTGTCGCGCAGGCGGGTGACCGCATCGTATTCGTAAAGGCCCTGCTGGGCTCGCGTGGTGGATTTCACGTGCCATTCGATCAGCTCGAGGCCGAGGGCGGCCGCCACCTGGCGGGCGAGTTCGGTCTTGCCGGTACCCGGCTCGCCCTTGACCAGCAGCGGCCGCTCCAGCGCGATCGCCGCATTGACGGCCACCATCAGATCCTTGTCGGCGACGTATGCCGCCGTACCTTCGAAACGCATTCGCTTCACCCCGTCTGTCGTGGGCGGACCCTAGGGAGGCGCCGCGCGGCGCGCAAGCACCCAAGTTGCCTCTGGCGGGCTCAGCCGGGCTGTCCTATATTGGCCAGCGGCGTACTGCGCTTCCCGACAGGAGTAACTTATCCCCGGGGCCTTATTGATCCTGAGGGAGCTGTCCCTGGTCCGGCTCGTGGGCTGGATCATATGGCGCCCACCTACTTTGTAGGCACCCGGGATCAATCTCTCCATCGGTCGTCGCGGTTCGCCGCTCCATCTCCCGTCCGCCGCCCTCCCGGTTCTTTCTCCCCGTTTGCCACAGGATGCTGCGGCGCGACTTGCAATCTCCCGGACGATCGTCAAACAGGGCATGATGACCAGCCCGAAGGAACTCAAGAAGGCGTTGCGGGCACAGGCGCTCGCCCGCCGCGACTCGCTCGATCCGCAATGGCGCATCGCGGCATCGCTCAGAATCGCCGAGGCCGCCGACACGCTCGCCATCGAGCCCGGCGCCATCGTCTCCGGTTTCTGGCCGATGCGCTCGGAGGTCGACGTACGGCCGCTGATGGCGACACTGCGCGACAGGGGCGCCCGGCTGGCGCTGCCCGCAATCCTCGACAAGACCACCATCGTCTTCCGCGAACTTGTGCGCGGTGCGCCGCTGGTCGAGATGGGTTTTGGTACCTGGGGTCCGCCGCCGGAGGCGCAAGATCTCGACCCGACACTGATGCTGGTGCCGCTCGCCGCCTTCGACCTGCGCGGCCATCGCATCGGCTATGGCGGCGGCTATTACGATCGCGCGATCGGGCGGCTGCGTGCGGCCGGCCACGCGCCGCGGCTGATCGGCATCGCCTTCGACTGCCAGCAGGTGGAGCGTGTTCCGGATGAGCCGCACGACATCGTGCTGCCGGAAATCCTGACCGAAAGCGGCTTGCGCGCTTTCGGTCCGGCCCTGTAGGAGACGGGGCATGCGAGTTCTCTTTCTGGGCGACATGGTGGGCCGCACGGGCCGCACCGCGGTTTGGGAGCGGCTGCCCGGGCTGATCTCCGACTTCCGGCTCGATTTCGTCATCGTCAACGGCGAAAACGCCGCCGGCGGCTTCGGCATTACCGAGGAGATTTTTCGGACGACGCTGGAAGCCGGCGCCGACGTGGTCACCACCGGCAACCACGTCTGGGACCAGCGCGAGGCACTGAGCTTCGCGCCGCGCGAAGTGCGCTTCCTCCGGCCCGCCAACTTCCCGCAGGGCACGCCGGGACGCGGCGCCGGCATCTACGAGGCGCGCAACGGCGCCCGCGTGCTGGTCTCCAACATCATGGGCCGCGTCTTCATGCACCCGGAGCTCGACGACCCTTTCCGGGCCGCTGAGCAGGTGCTGGAAGCAGCCCCTCTCGGCCAGGCCGCCGACGCCGTTGTCATCGACTTCCACGCCGAGGCGACCAGCGAAAAGATGTGCTTCGCCCATTTCGTGGACGGTCGCGCCAGCGCGGTCATCGGAACCCACACCCACCAGCCGACCGCCGATCACCAGATCCTCACCGGCGGCACGGGATACATATCGGACGCCGGCATGTGCGGCGACTATGATTCCTCGCTCGGCATGGACTGGGACGAACCGCTCAACCGGTTCCTCTACAAGGTGCCGAAGGGCCGCTTCGAGGCGGCGGACGGTCCGGCAACGGTCTGCGGGCTTGGGCTGGAAATTTCCGACCGCACGGGGCTGACCGAGGCGATCGCGCCGCTGAGGCTCGGCCCGCGCCTCGAGGAGACCGTGCCGGCGTTCTGGCGATAATCGGCGCGGCAACATTGAAGCCAGGCCCGCGTCGGCCTATTTCTGCGCGACCCCTCCCGTTCCCGCGGACGAGATCTCCCCGATGATCGACTTCTTCGCAGCGCATCTCGACTGGCTGGCCGACCCGACTGCCTGGGTCGCTCTCCTGACGCTCGTGGTGCTCGAGGTCGTACTCGGCATCGACAACCTGATCTTCATCTCGATCCTCACCAACAAGCTGCCCGAAAAACAGCGCGGCCCGGCCCGCAGGATCGGCATCGGCGCAGCCCTCGTGCTGCGGCTGATCCTGCTCGCGACCATTTCCGTTATCGTGCAGCTCACCGAGCCGATCTTCGAGGTCGCCGGCCACGACTTCTCCTGGCGCGACCTGATCCTGATCGCCGGCGGTCTGTTCCTGGTGTGGAAGGCGACGAAAGAGATCCATCATTCGGTGGATCCCGAGGACAACAAGGAAGACCTGGTCGGCAAAGCGCTGGAGGTTTCGCTCGCGGGCGCGATCTTCCAGATCCTGCTGCTCGATCTGGTGTTCTCGATCGATTCGATCATCACCGCCGTCGGCATGACCGACGAGATCGCCATCATGTATGTGGCGGTCATCGTCGCGGTCACGGTGATGCTGGTTGCCGTCAACCCGTTGTCGCGCTTCATCGAGAACAACCCGACCATCGTCATGCTGGCGCTGGGCTTCCTGCTGATGATCGGCATGACCCTGATCGCCGACGGCATGGGCTACCACGTGCCCAAGGGCTACATCTACGCTGCGATGGGCTTCTCCGCCTTCGTCGAAGGGCTCAACATGCTGGCCAGGCGGCGCAGGGCGCGCGCCAGGGTCCGGGCGAAGAAATAGAGGCCGCCCTACACGCCCTGCAGCACGACGATCGTGGGCAGCCGGGGCAGGTCGCGCAGCGAGAGCGTCAGGCTGCGCGAATCGCGATAATCGACGGCAAAGCCCTCGCCCATCCGCGCGAGGAATTCGCTGAGCGGTGTGGCGTGGCGGTGCATCGGCAGGATGACGGACGAAAACAGGCGCCTTGCAATCTCGCTCATGTTGGCGAGCGACTGCGTCATGCCGCCATCGACCGGCACCATGAGGACGTCGAGCCGCCCGATCGCCGCGTAGTGTGCGGGCGTGAGGTTGTGGTGCAGATGGCCGAGATGGCCGATGCACAGGCCCGCGACCTCGAAGATGAAGATCGAGTTGCCGTCCTTCTCCATTCCGCCGCCCCAGTGCCGGATGTCGGTCGGCACGTTGCGGATGTAGACGTCGTCCACCACCAGCCGATGCCTGGCCGGCCCGCCTTCGGCGTTCCAGCCGCGCAGCACGTATTCGATGCCGGGGTCGGGCGCCGGTGTGTAGTGGGTGGAGTGGGCCTTGTTCATGGTAACGATGCGCGGCAGCGGATCAGTGCCGTAGTGGCCGGAGAAATCGGTGGCGATGCGCACGCCGCCGGGCGTCTCGATCACGTAGGTCGAGTGGCCGGCGTAAGTAATGGTGACGACGCCCTGCTCGGCTGCGGCCGGCGTGTAGTTCGCATAGATCACCTTCGGCAGCGACTGCGCCACCGCCAGGCACTGGCTGGGAACCGGCTCGTCATCTTCCTGCGCAGAGGCCGGTACGGCCAGGGAAAGGACCAAAGCAGCGATTGCAGCAGCATGGCTTCGCATGCCGACCTCCCGTCGCGTTCGCCCCCGCTCACGATAGGCACGACCCGCCGTGCCGCCAGCCATTTCCTGAAGCCGCGTTTTCACGATTGCGCGAGCGACGCAGCGGGCGGCAGACGCCCGTCACTGGACCTTCGGTCGGCCTTTCACTATAAGGCGCGCCATTCTCGACAATTCTGAAGCCTTTCGCAGGAGTGCCATGGCCGGCCATTCACAGTTCAAGAACATCATGCACCGAAAGGGCCGCCAAGACGCGGCCAAGTCCAAGATGTTCTCCAAGCTCGCCCGCGAGATCACCGTCGCGGCCAAGCTCGGCTCGCCGGACCCGGACATGAATCCGCGGCTGCGGCTGGCGGTGCAGGCGGCCAAGGCGCAGTCGATGCCCAAGGACAACATCCAGCGCGCCATCAACAAGGCGGCGGGGAACGACACCGAGAATTACGAGGAAGTGCGCTACGAGGGCTACGGCCCGGGCGGGGTCGCCGTAATCGTCGAGGTGCTGACCGACAACCGAAACCGCTCGGCATCCAATGTGCGGGCCGCCTTCACCAAAGCGGGCGGGTCGCTGGGCGAGACCGGCTCGGTGTCGTTCATGTGGGACCGGGTCGGCGAGATCTACTATCCGGCGGGCGCGGGCGACGCCGAGAAGGTGATGGAAGCGGCGATCGAGGCTGGCGCCGACGACGTCGAATCCGACGCGAACGGACATACGATCTACTGCGCTTTCGAGTCGATCGGGGACGTTTCGAAGGCACTGGAGGCCGCGCTCGGCGAGGCCGAGTCGGTGAAGGTCATCTGGAAGCCGAAGAACACCGTTCCGGTCGACGAGGAACGGGCGCAGTCGCTGATGCGCCTGGTCGCCACGCTCGAGGACGATGACGACGTGCAGAACGTCTATGCCAACTTCGAGGTGGACGACGAGACCATGGCGCGGCTGAGCGCGGCCTGAGGCGTCCGTGGCCGAAGCAGCCGGCAAGCCGCGCATCGCCATCACCTACTGCACCCAGTGCAACTGGCTGCTGCGGGCGGCCTGGATGGCGCAGGAGCTGCTGTCGACCTTCGGCCAGGACATCGGCGAAGTTGCGCTCGTGCCGGGCACGGGCGGGGTCTTCGAGATCAGGGTCGGCGACGAACCGGTCTGGGAGCGCAAGCGCGACGGCGGTTTTCCCGACGCCAAGGTGCTCAAGCAGCGGGTCCGCGATCTTGTCTGGCCCGATCGCGAACTCGGCCACGCCGACCGCTGAGGCTGGCCCAGCGGCCAGAGCCGGCTGAGGACTTGCGAAGCAGCTGCGGCTGTTGTTTGGATTCGGCGCGCACAGCCGATCCGGACTTTCCATGAACCAGCCTGCGTTGCGCGACGCAACCCGCGCCGACCTTCCCGCGATCACCGCCATCTACGCCGACGCTGTCAGCCGCGGCACCGCGAGCTACGAGCTGGAGCCACCCAGCCTGGCGGAAATGACGTCGCGCTTCACCGCGCTCGAGAAGGGCGGCTTTCCCTACATCGTCGCGGAACTGAACGGGAAGATCGCCGGCTACGCCTATGCCGGGCCGTTTCGGCCGCGGCCGGCCTACCGCTTCATCGTCGAGAACTCGATCTACATCGACCCTGCCATGCAGGGTCGCGGCATCGGCCGCCTGCTGCTTTCCGAGTTGGTCGAGAGGTGCACGGCGCTGGGCTTCCGCCAGATGATCGCCGTCATCGGTGACGGGCACGACGACAATGCCTCGGTCAAGCTGCACTCGAAACTGGGGTTCCGCCATGCCGGGCGGCTGGAAGGATCGGGCTACAAATTCGGCCGCTGGCTCGACACGGTCATCATGCAACTGCCGATGAACGGCGGCGCGGGCACCCCGCCCGACCGCGATTCGCTCCCCGAGCGGCGGTTTCGCGGCGGCTAGGCCTTCACCAGCTTCAGCTTGTTGTCGAACACACCGAGCACGCGCGCAAGTTCGTGCCCGCGCTTGAGGATCTTGCCGGTTGCGGCGACCACGGAATAGGCACCCTGCCGTGTCCTGAGCTTCGGCGCCTTGACGATGCGGAACAGCGGCACCTCGCTGGTGCGCCGGTAGACGGAGAAGATCGCATGGTCGCGCATGTGGTCGATCGCGTAGTCCCGCCATTCGCCGGCCGCAACCATCATGCCGTAAACGCCGAGAATCTGGTCGAGCTCGCGCCGGTTGAAGGTTACCGGCAGGTCGAGGCGCTCCCGGCGTACCTCGGCCAGCGGAATGAGTATTCCGGAATCGTCCCTATCCTCCGTTCCGCCTGCTCGATCCATGATCCGCGACCGTCGTTGATTGCACCTGAACCTTAGGGTCGCCCGAGCCGGTTCGAATTGCAAGTAGGTGCGCTCGGTGACGGGCCTCACGAAAATCGGACCGATGTTTGAATTGGTGATGCGTCGCCACATTATGGCCAAGAATAAACCAAGCTCGCGCCCCATTGCGCGGCGACCATCCCCTCGTTGCCTGAGACGGTTCGGTCCGGCACCGGTCCCGTAACCCCAAGCCCCCCGCCCACGGGGCCATCGCCGGATCGAACCAACCCGGGCCCTCCCCGGAAGGCAGACGATCCCAAAGCAGCCGGAGCCGGCTTCCCGTCGGCTCCGGTTTTTCCTGCGGACTGCAGGCCTCAGCTGTCGACCATCGAGACCAGCGTTGCGCCGAGGATCGGGCCTGGCAGGCCGTTCTTGTCGACTTTCTGCAGCAGGATCGCGCAGCCGCCCGCGCCGCGCTGTTCCATCTCCGCGACTGGAACTTCGAGCCGCTCCTGCTTGCCGTGCCACATGCCGACGGTCTGCACCGAGGTCACCGAGTTTCGGTAGGTGATCGTGCGGCCGGAATTTTCACCGCGGCTGATGGCGACCGTGCTCTCCGGCTCGAAATAGGCGAGCACGACGTGCGCCTTCTGATTCTCGGCGCCGTCGCCGAGGCGAATCACGATGGTTTCGCCCGAATAGACGGCCGAAACGTCGATCGTCATGCCTTCCCCGGCGCCGGCCATGCGGCTAATCGCCCCGAGCATGCCCTCGCGCTCGGCGCCGCTCATGTGCTGGCGGCCGTTGAGGACGGCCTGCGGCGTATAGACCGAGCGGCCGCCGAAGGAGCGGCCGTAGGCATATTGCCGTCCTGTATTGGCCGGCGTCGCCAATGTGTCGTGCCACCCGAGATAGTCCCAGTAGTCGACGTGGTAGGAGAGCGCGACAAGATCGCCGCGGTCGGCGAGTTCGGCGAGCACCTCGTCGGCGGGTGGGCAGGAGCTGCAGCCCTGGCTCGTGAACAGCTCGATCACGCCGACCGGACGCTCGACACTGCCGGCAAGCGACACGTTCCCCGCCAGCAGCACGGAAGCCGCAGCAGCCGCCAGCGCGAGAAGATGGTTAAGTCGCATGATCGTCCGATTGTCAGATGCGCTGCCGGCCGCTCCGCCGCGGGAGGGCATGCGTTTGTGCCATAAGATTAGGCGGAAGGGACAGTCAATCGGAAGTCACGTTGCGGTGAGACATCGCTGCGAATCAGATAGGCTTTCCATAGCGCATCGCCGGACGGAACAGCCATGAACTCAGCCCTGTTCGAGGCCATCGACAACTATTGCGAGCGGACCGGGCCGGAATTCTGGTCCGAACCGCTTAATGCGCTGACCAACCTCGCCTTCATTGCCGCCGGCATCTGGGGGATCGTCTTGGTGCGCAGGCACGAGACCGGCGCCTTCGCGGCGCTGCTGGCCTGGTGGGCGATCGTGATCGGCGTCGGGTCGGCGCTCTTCCACACCTTCGCCAACCGGCTCACGGTGTGGGCGGACGTGGTGCCGATCGCGCTGTTCATCTTCATGTTCGCGCTGTTCAGCATCAACCGTTTCCTGGGTTTCGTCTGGCCCAGGACGATTGCGATCTTCGTTGTCTTCATCATCGTGACCGGGGCGATCACCTGGGCGGTGCCTGACTGGCTGCGGGTTGCCACGAACGGCTCGACCGGCTACCTGCCGGCGCCGCTCGGGCTGCTGTTCTTCGGCGCGTGGCTGGTCGCCCGCGGCCATCCCGCCGGCATTTACGAGCTTGCCGGCCTCGCCATCTTCGCCATGTCCGTGACATTCAGGATCATCGACCCGCGTGTGTGCGAGCTACTGCCGATCGGCACGCATTTCCTCTGGCACACCCTCAATGGACTGCTGCTCGGCGTGCTGCTCACGGCGGTGGCGCGCTACGGCCACGCGCGGCAGGGCACCGGACAGCCCGCTGCCGTCAGCCAGCCGGCTTGAAGGGCGGCCTCTCGCCGAAGATCGCCGAGCCGACGCGCACGGAAGTCGCGCCGAAGGCGATCGCCTTCTCGTAGTCGGAGGACATTCCCATCGACAGTTTTTCGACGCCCGACTCGCGCGCAAGCTTTTCCAGCAGCGCGAAATGCGGGCCGGGGTTCTCGTCGACCGGCGGGATGCACATCAGCCCCTCGATGGCGAGGGCGTGCACGTCACGGCAGCGGACGACGAAATCCGCCGCCTCGCGCGGGTCGATGCCTGCCTTCTGCGGCTCCAGACCCGTGTTGACCTGCACGTATAGCCGCGGCCGCCGCCCCTGCCTGGCCATTTCCCTGGCCAGTTCGGCCGCGATCTTCTCGCGGTCGACCGTCTCGATGACGTCGAACAGCGCCACGGCCTCCTTTGCCTTGTTGGACTGGAGCGGCCCGATCAGGTGCAGCTCAATGTCGGGAAACTCCTCCTTGAGCCGCGGCCATTTGCCGAGCGCTTCCTGCACCCGGTTCTCGCCGAAAACGCGTTGGCCGGCCCGGAGCACCGGACGGATTTCGTCCGCGTCGAACGTCTTGGAAACGGCAACCAGCGTTACCGAGCCTGGTTCGCGACCGGCGGCCCGCTCTGCCTCGGCGATCGTCGCGCGGACCGCGGCGAGCCGCTCCACGGCCTCGCTCATGCGCCCACCCAGCCCGATTTCGCAGCCCGCCGGAGGCCACGCAGTTGACGCTTTGCCGAAAGCATGTTGAAGGTCCGCGACTTCATTTCCGGTCCCCTTTTATGTGAAATCCGGCGCATGGCAATCGAACGCTACAATCCGCGCGTCTCCGAGCCGAAATGGCAGAAAGCCTGGGAGGACGCAAAGCTCTTCGAGACGCGGAACGACGACCCCCGGCCGAAATATTATGTGCTGGAGATGTTCCCGTATCCATCGGGCCGCATCCATATGGGGCACGTTCGCAACTACACGCTGGGGGACGTGGTCGCCCGCTTCCACCGCGCCAACGGCCTGAACGTGCTGCATCCGATCGGCTGGGACGCCTTCGGCCTGCCGGCGGAGAACGCCGCGCGCGACAACAAGGTCGACCCGCGCGAATGGACCTATGCCAACATCGCCACGATGAAGGGCCAGCTCAAGACCATGGGCCTGTCGTGGGACTGGTCGCGCGAGATCGCCACCTGCGACCCGAGCTACTACAAGCACCAGCAGAAGATGTTCCTCGACTTCTGGAAGGCGGGACTCGCCGAGCGCCGGCCGGCCAAGGTCAACTGGGACCCGGTCGACATGACCGTGCTCGCCAACGAGCAGGTGATCGACGGCAAGGGTTGGCGCTCCGGCGCCCCGGTCGAGCAGCGCGAACTCACGCAGTGGTTCTTCAGGATCACCTCGATGAGCCAGGATCTCCTCGACAGCCTGGACAAGCTTCCGCGCTGGCCGGAGAAGGTCAAGCTGATGCAGGCGAATTGGATCGGCCGGTCGGAGGGCCTGCTGATCCGCTGGCCGCTCGATGCCGGCACGACGCCAGCCGGCGAGACGGAGCTTGAAATATACACGACCCGGCCCGACACGATCTTCGGCGCCTCGTTCATGGCGATCGCGGCGGACCATCCGCTCGCCAGGGAGGCGGCCAAGTCGAATCAGGCGCTGGCTGCCTTCATCGAGGAGGTCCGGCGCCGCGGCACCTCCGCCGCTGAAATTGAGGCCGCCGAGAAGAAGGGCTTTGATACCGGCATCCGCGCGGTGCACCCGTTCGATCCGGACTGGAAGCTGCCGGTCTACGTCGCCAACTTCGTGCTTATGGACTACGGCACCGGCGCGATCTTCGGCTGTCCGTCCGGCGACCAGCGCGACCTCGACTTCGCGCGCAAGTACGGCCTGCCGGTGATCCCGGTGGTCATGCCGGAAGGCGCCGACGCGGCGACCTTCTCGATCGGCGACGAGGCTTATGTCGACGATGGCGTGATGATCAATTCGCGCTTTCTGGATGGCATGAGGCCGAAACAAGCCTTCGACCAGGTGGCGCGACGGCTCGAGCAGGTGAAGGCGGGCCGCAACCAGCCGATGGCCGAGCGCAAGGTGCAGTTCCGCCTGCGCGACTGGCTGATCTCGCGCCAGCGCTGCTGGGGTGCGCCGATCCCGGTTATCTACTGCGACGATTGCGGCGCCGTACCTGTGCCGGAGAACGATCTGCCGGTCGAGCTGCCGCGCGACCTGTCCTTCGACAAGCCCGGCAATCCGCTCGACCATCACCCGACCTGGAAGCATGTCGCCTGTCCGAACTGCGGCAAGCCGGCGCGGCGCGACACCGACACGATGGATACGTTCGTCGATTCGTCGTGGTACTTTGCGCGCTTCACCGACCCGTGGAACGAGAAGGCACCGACCACGCTGTCGGCCGTCGACGGTCCAAACGGCTGGATGCCGGTCAACCAGTATATCGGCGGCATCGAGCACGCGATCCTGCACCTGCTGTATTCACGCTTCTTCGCGCGCGCCATGAAGGCCACCGGCCACCTCAACACGGTCGAGGAGCCGTTCGACGGCCTGTTCACGCAGGGAATGGTCGTGCACGAGACCTACCGACGCGGCAGCGGGGCGGGCGCGATCTGGATCACGCCCGCCGAGGTGCGGATCGAGGAGGCCGACGGCAAGCGCCGTGCGGTGCTGATCGACACCGGCGAGGAAGTCGAGATCGGCCCGATCGAGAAGATGTCGAAGTCGAAGAAGAACGTGGTCGACCCCGACGACATCATCGCTCGCTACGGAGCCGACACGGCGCGCTGGTTCGTGCTGTCGGATTCGCCGCCGGACCGCGACGTGATCTGGACCGAAGCGGGCGTAGAGGGCGCACACCGGTTCGTGCAACGACTGTGGCGGCTGGTCGCGGAAGCGGCGCCCGCACTGGCCGAGGTCCAGCCCGTGGCAGCCACGACCGGTGGTGCGGCAGCAATCTCCAGGGCGGCGCACCGGACGCTGAAGGCCGTTGGCGACGACATTCGCAAGTTCGTCTTCAACAGAGCCGTCGCCCGCATCCACGAACTGACCAACACGCTCCAGCCCGCGCTCGCCGATGCGGCGGCCGGCAGGGCCGACGAGGCGACACGCGCCGCAGTGCGCCAGGCGCTCGAATTCCTGATCATCATGGTCTCGCCGTTGATGCCACATCTGGCAGAAGAATGCTGGGCGGCACTCGGCGGCGAGGGGCTGGTCGCGCGGCAGAGCTGGCCCGAATTCGACGAAACCCTGACGGTGGATGACGAGTTCGTCTATCCGGTCCAGGTCA
>Ga0182792_1001338_pt1 | contig 20298 bp, 16 predicted proteins | sample Passage237B_FD_130497 | JGI IMG/M metagenome (GOLD analysis project Ga0182792, IMG submission 130497) | Cellulose adapted compost microbial communities from Newby Island Compost Facility, Milpitas, CA, USA - Passage2 37B (version 2) (version 2) ...
TCGTGGATGTAACTACCCACCTGGTCGACATGATCCAATGGGCAGCCTTCCCCGAAACGGTTATTGACTATGAAAAAGACGTCGAATTGGGCGAAATGAAGCGCTTCGCGACCAAACTGACACTCGATCAGTTTACAGCTTCTACCAAGGCAGAAAGTTTCCCTGACTACCTCGCCAAGGATGTGAAAGATGGCGTTCTCCACGTGTATGCCAATGGAGAAATCAATTACAAGCTTAAGGATGTCCATGCACGGGCGATCGTCCTTTGGAACTACCAGGCACCTGAAGGCACCGGTGACACCCACTATTCGATCATGAAAGGAAGCAAGGCCAACCTGGTGATTCGTCAGGGCAAGGAGCAGAATTTCAAACCTGTTCTGTACATAGAGCCTGTAAATCCGGATGCCAGTTATGAAGCTGAGCTAACCGAGGCGTTTAAAGCGGCACAGGACAAATACCCGGGAATCGAACTGAAGAAAATCGCCAAGGGATGGGAAGTGGTCATTCCCCAGAAATATGACGTAGGCCACGAAGCTCATTTTGCTCAGGTTGCCCAGAAATACATGGCCTTCCTGAAAGACGGCAAGCTACCTGACTGGGAAGTGCCCAATATGATCACCAAGTACTACATCACGACCAAAGCGCTGGAAAAAGCAAAGGCGGGTAAATAGGAAAGACGTATCGTCTGACAAATAACTTTAGGGGCTGTCTGCTGAATCGAAGGGAATTTCGTCCTTTCGAAGGAGGAGGCAGCCCCTGAATGTTTTTCAGTGGGCTAAGACAGTTGTTTTTTGCAGCGGGGTTAAGTTTCGTTTCGACAGGCCCGACGCGGTTGGACAGGGTCGAAGCGATTGAATGCTTCTGGTGCGGCGTCACGTCGGGCTCCGTCGAGAGCCACTGCTACCGGTCGGGAATATTACGATTTCCCTATCGTAGCATTGTTGACCAGTGGCCGGGCCCACAAGCCTATGCTGAAAATATAGCCCAGGGTAATCAAAAGGAAAAGCATTGCGGTTCTCAAACCCAGGAGGTCACCGAGGTTACCGATAATGAGTGGGACTACCGCGCCTCCGCCTATTCCGGTACAAAGGATACCGGCAAAGGTTCCGTGATAGGAGGCAACGGAATTAAGTGCCAGGGAAACGATCACCGACCACATCACGGAAGCAAAGAAACCTACCAGCGGAAAGGCAATCAGAGCCACATTTATCGGACCGAATAAGCCGGCCAGCAGGCAGATTATTGCCCCGGCGGTAAAGAGCAGCAATACCCGGCGGCTATCCCAAAGCTTGAGTAGCAGCATACCGAGCAGACAGCCTACCGTCAGCAGACCCCAGAACCAGGAAACGACCGTCGCTCCGGTTGTCGCAGGATCCGCACCGTGATATTCCTGCAGAAACTGAGATACCCAGTTCGCTACGCCCTGCTCTGTGCCTACGTAGCAGAAAATACCCAGGAAATACAGCCATACATATCGGTTTTTCAGCAGCACATCAAAGGCTTTGCCTGTATCGATCCGTTCGTCTTCTTTCAGTTCTACCTTGGGGAAATTCACAAATGAAACCAGGAGGACCATCAGTAAGGCGATTACTGCGAAAACCCAATAGAGGGATACCCATTTGAGATCAGGGGTTACCAGTGAGTTGAACAGGGCGATGATTCCTCCCGCCTCACCGCCCGAGTGGACGTTGCTTACGAGGTAACTGTACAACATGGGGCTCACAAAGGATGCGGCTCCGAAAAACAACTGGCCCATCACCGAAAAGAAGGCGAAATTGACGTCTCCGCCGGCAGTTCGCAGCAGCGGGTTGATAACCACCTGCAGGATGGCCATACCTATACCGATGAGGAAAAGGGAAAACAGTGCTGCCCCAAAAACCGGGTTGATCCCGAAATAAAGCGCTCCCAGAAATGCCAGCAGGAAAGCCACCAGCATCATCCTTTTCTCTCCATATTTTTCGACCAGAATCCCCGAGGGTATAGACCCTACGGCATAGGCCACAAAAAAGGCAAATGGCAGAAAACCGGCCAGTCCGAGGCTCAGGTCAAAACTCTGGATAATATCCGGAATCAGTGGCCCGAGGATATTGGTTAAAAAGGAAATTACGAAGAAAATAAAAAAAATAAGCAGAACTATGGGAGGTATACGCATTACTAACTACGGTTAACGGAACAGTCAGGTACCTGTTCCTGTCCAGGTTTAGTCAACAAATTGTTTAATATGTTTGAATTGAAAGTCCTGAAAATAGCAAGTATTTTTCAAACTACCTCCCATGTTATCCCAATTTGGGATGCGATTTACTTGGAATCGACCAGGGAACGCGAATGCTGAAAGGCGAGCAACGACGCGCCCAGCAGGGATATGGTCTCGTCGACCGACTGGTAGATCTTGAGTCTTTTGATTGATTCGGGATAGGCAAACTTGCTCTCAATCGTACGCCACATTCCTTTTTCAAAGTAGGGAAAGCCTTTGGCCAGGGAGCCTCCCAGTACGATCGCTTCCGGGTCATAGGCATAGATTACACTCATAAGCGCGTGGGCCAGGTGAAAACCATATTCGTCCCACATAAACTGACTGTCCGCCGGACTTTCCTGCATTTTGTGGGAGGCCTCTACTGCAGTGATTCCGTATTGCTGTTCGAAGAAGTTGCCCGACGCATAGTATTCCAGATCATGTTCCAGGTAGGGCAGATGACCCAGTTCTCCGGCGCCGCAGTTCGCTCCACTATATAGCTGGTTATTTATGATCACGCCGGTTCCTATCCCGGTTCCCACACAGACACCGACCACCGACTGATAGGCACGGGCCAGGCCAAAGCGGTGTTCGCCGAGTATGAAACAGTTTACGTCGTTGTTTACAAATACAGGGATTCTGAAGGCATCTTCCAGAATGTCCTTTAGTTCGACGCGTTTCCAGGAGGGAATGTTTACGGCATTGTAAACAATTCCATTCTGTACATCGACAACAGACGGCACCCCGATACCTATATTCCGGATCTCATGTCTGGTATAAGGCTTCAAAAAATCAATGATCTGATTCAGTGTTGCCTCCAGGCAATCCTTGTTTTCCAGCACGACAGAGCGTTCTTCCGAAATCACTCCATTCTTCTCAAGTCCGGCACGAATATTCGTCGCGCCTAAGTCTACAACTATGTTCATTTCTTTTTCGTAAATCGGAAGGAAGGCCAGTTTCAAAGGCAAAACTTTCCTTACGGATCAGTTCCTGTTATACTTTGTTTTAGTGGTTCAACTTGATCGTACGGCTTCCTCTTCCGCTGCTGTCAAATGTACGTATGCTAATTTTATGGGTATTAACTGACACAGGCTCTTTATACTCAGGGGAGGACAAGGATGGTTCACTGCCGTCAGTGGTATAACGGATGGTTAATCCGGGTAATTCCGTGTTTGCTTTGAGGGTTCCATTTTCAATAACAGCTCCGGGAGGCGGAACCCGGTAGTTGTAGCCACCGTTCCAATAGGCGAGTCGTGGTAATTCCACTTTGGCGAGTCGGTTCGCAAAGATATTCCAGTCGGCTTCCAGCTGCTGTTTCCGCCGGGCCGCGTCTTCGATTTCTTCCCAGGTCCGGCTCGACGACCAGGCACTTTCGGAGAAGGCTATCAGTTTGGGCAGAATGTAATATTCGGCCATTTCTCTTCCCTTGACCGTCTCCGCCCAGAGCTGGCTTTCGAGACCCAGGATGTTTTTCCGGGCATCCGGACGCAATTTTTCAGCTTTGGAAAAATCGAGCGGAGCTCCCATCTGGGTTGCGTGTGTGGTTCTGAAATAGTCGAAAGGAGCGAATTCCCAGGCTGCACGGGCATCCACGAAGCCCCCCCAGTAGGCTCCCGGCTCTTTGGGATCGTTGTTATAGGCCAGGTCCATGTAAAGATTGGTCACATTACAAAGCACGACCTGGTAGCCGGCATTGGCCAGACGGTTCCCGAGATCAAGATCAAAGAGGTTGTTCCAGATTAGGGGAACCACCTTGCGACCGATGAATTCGGGGTTGGGAACATAATCCCCCTTCTCGTTTTTCTCCAGCGCAATTTCTTCCCAGCCATGTACTTCCAGATTTTTCTTCTCCAGAATAGGCAGCAGTTTCCTTAGGAAATAAATGTGCAGGTTTTTCGGATCCCGCAGCGAAGGATTTGCCTTAAGCAACTCCGCCGCCATGGGTGATTTGGTCCAGGCCCCCTCAGCTACTTCATCCCCACCGATGTTGAATTTCCTGAGGGTCAAACCTGCCTCTTTGTACATGTCGACATAGGCGTCCACAACCTTTTCATAGAACCGGTACACCGATTCCCGGGCTACCGCCACGACATTGTCTTTGTAAAACTGTGCTGAAAGGTACTCTGACTTGTCATCAGGGTCGATAAGTCGGTATTCCTCTGCTTCTTCCGGTTTCCCTTCCTTCATCAGGCGTTCATAACGGGCCTCCATAGCTTTGATCGCAGCCCTGGCATGACCTGGAAAGTTCAGTTCCGGAATAACCGTAATATGGCGTTCTTTCGCATACTTAAGGAGCTCAATAAACTCCTTCCTGGTATAGTAGCCGCTACCGTGTTTACCCTTTTCATAGGGCACCGGTCCCGACCCGTAGGATGGATGCAGGGCGTTGGCCTCAATTCCCGAAACATGACCGCGTTGTCCCCCGACTTCGGTCAGTTCAGGAAGTCCTTCAATTTCCACACGCCAGCCTTCATCCTCCGTCACGTAGAGCAACAGATGGTTTACCTTATAAAATGCCAGCAGGTCCATCAGACGCATTACCGTCTCTTTGGTCTGGAAATTACGGCTGACATCAAAATGCATACTGCGGAAGCTGAACCGGGGTGCATCTTCAATTTTCACCCCCGACAACTGAATCGAACCCGATTTCGTCTTCCAGTGTTCCACCGGTACCATGGCGATCAGACTCTGAATCCCATAGAAAACGCCGGCGGGATCGGAGCCTGTAATTTGCACTCCGTTTTCATTCACCTCCAGCAGGTAGGCTTCGGAATCTCCTGCCTCTACCTTGCCAATTTTAAGGACCACATCGCCGTTACCCTCCCCTGCTTTCAGTTTCGAATCGAGGCCCAGATGTTGTTTGAAATGATTGTTCAGGAACCGCGCTTCGTTTTCGAGTTCGGCGGCATAGGCGACGGAAAATCCTCCGGCCAGGGTAAAACCCGCACTACCCAGCTGGAACTTTTGGGGAGCCGGTATAATCTTTTTTACCAGTTCTTCTGCCACTTCCGACATACCCTCATTCTGACGGTATATTTTGGCTGTTGAATGTGGTTCGAGTCGGTCGTCTTCTCCCCGTAATAACTGCTCCCGGGTTGTAAACTCCCCAATCGTGTAATCCTTAACCTGCGCGATTTCCTTTTCTGCGCCATCCTCGTCATAAAACACAAAGTACAATCCGAGCGGGGCATCTACTTCCTTGATGATACCTTCTGTTCCGCGGTACACAATGGTTATGGAGTCACCCGGTGCAAGTTTAAAACCCGATTCAGGTATCATTCGGTACCAGTCCCCATTGAGGTGTTCTACGATGGCCGGCTGAGGCGACTCGTTTTTATGGATGGCACGGGGCTGCATGCTGAAAAACAGCGCCCAGTTTTTATCATTCAGTTCAAAATTTCCCTTGTTATGAAGCTGAAATTTAGCTTCAAAGGTACTGTTTGGGCCGGCAAAGTTGCTCACCAACGACCATGAAACGGAAATGGGTGTGAAACCGGCACTTGCGTCTTCACTCTTTTGGGTACAGCCCCACAACAATACCAGAATACACAGGAAATTTAGCCTAAAAAATGCTTTCATAAATAACACAAACTAATCTGATAGCCCTATTAATACTCGGGTGCGTATAAAAAATACCACTTGAGCGGGGGGCGATTTAACATTGATAGCAAATGCCATTTCAATCCTAACCCAAATCGGCTAAACGGAATAAAAATATAGTGATGCTTCCATCCCAAAGGTTAATTTCGGTCGACTGTATGCGCGGATATACGGTAGCGGCCATGCTGGTTGTAAACTTTCCCGGAAATGAAAAACATGTTTACGATACATTACAGCATTCCCGCTGGAATGGACTCACCTTTACCGATATTGTTGCCCCCTTTTTTCTTTTCATTGTAGGAACTTCGATCGTTCTTGCATTCGCCCCCCGTCTGGAAAAGGGCGATAGCAAAAGCTCATTTCACAGGAAAATCATCCTCCGGGCAGTCAAGATATTCGCCGTCGGCATGTTCCTGAACATGCTGCCCGATTTCAACCTGAGTGACCTACGTTGGACTGGCACCCTGCATCGGATTGCTATCGTATACCTGGCCTGTGCTTTCCTATTTTTATATACCAACTGGAGACAGCAGCTGACGCTGGCGGCCGTACTACTGATCGGCTATTGGCTGGCGATGACCCTGATTCCTACACCCGGTTATGGAAAAGTGATGCTGGAACCCGGGGCTAACCTGGCTGCCTGGATCGACAGCAAGTATCTGCCCGGCAAAATGTGGCAGGGCACCTGGGATCCTGAAGGCATTCTGGTCAATTTCCCTTCCATAGCTTCCTGTATTACAGGGATGCTGGCCGGACATATACTGAGATCCGGCATTCCGTCCCTGGAGCGCCCCTTATGGCTGATGGTAATTGGCGTGGGCATGTCTACAACCGGTTATTTCTGGGGTCTTACCTTTCCGGTGAACGAAAATATCTGGACCAGCTCCTTTGTGATGGTTACGTCCGGATTTGCCTTCCTCGTCCTGGGGGCTGTTCACTTTCTGACCGACCTGAAAGGCTATGCGAAATATGCCTGGGCCGGTGTCGTTTTCGGAGCCAACGCGATCACAGTATATGTACTGGCTGACCTGCTTTCCTTATTGTTTTATCAGGCAGGTTTTGGTGGCAAAACCCTTAACCTTTGGGGAACTGACCTGCTTACGCAGGCAGGACTTTCCGCCAAACTTTCCAGTTTGCTCTATGCCATTGCCTTTGTCAGCCTGTGCTTTCTCCCCGTACTATGGATGTACCGGAGAAAAATCTTCATCAAGCTTTAAAATAGGAGTTAAGATTCCATTGCGTAATAAACCCAATATTCAAACCATCAATTTCACGAATAAATGAAACCAATCGTTCAGATCTCTCTTGACCTTACCAACATTGATGAAGCACTCGAAACGGCAGCCCTGGCCATGCGGGCAGGTGTCGACTGGCTGGAGGCAGGTACCCCGCTCATTCTCGCAGAGGGCCTGCACGGCGTTCGTAAGTTGAGAGAGGCTTTTCCCGACGTACCCATCGTAGCGGACCTGAAAACCATGGACGGGGGCTACCTCGAGGCCGAAATGATGGCCAAGGCAGGTGCCACCCACGTGGTAGTGATGGCCCGGGCTCATGAAGAAACCATCAAATGTGTCGTACAGGCAGGCAAAGACTACGGCGTCGCGGTAATGGGCGATAACCTGGGCTGCGAGGACATGGTAGCCGGTGCCAAAATGCTCGAAGACCTCGGCTGTGACTTTATCATTCACCACATCGGATACGACGAACGCCGGGGTATCGCCGCCCGGGGACTGCGAATGCCGAGTCCTCTCGATCAGCTCAGGGAAGTTGTGGCGGCTGTCAGCGTACCGGTACAGGCCGTTGGCGGACTCAGCCTCGAACAGGCGATCAGCTGCCCCGAATACGGAGCTCCGCTGGTGGTACTCGGTGCCCCGCTCACCATCGACGCCGACGCCTTTAAAACGGCAGACGGAGACCTGGAAGCCTCCCTGCGGCTAATCTGTGACAAAATCCATGCATACGGAGACGTTCCGGTAGGCAGAAAATAAATCCTGCTTTTGGAAAACAGGAAATTGAGAAACCCATCATTCACCTTTTGAGTAAAATGAAATCAGCAGCAGTAGTCAATTACGCGCCCGAAAAGGGATCGGTAGAACTCCGTGAAATTGAAATGCCTGAAATAGGCGATGACGATATTCTTCTGGAAGTTGCCAACGTAGGGGTGTGTGGCAGCGACCTCCATCAGTGGACAGCAGATCACAGCTGGCCGGTAAATTACCCCGTGGTACTGGGCCACGAATTTGGCGGGCACATTCATACGGTGGGTAAAAACGTCCAAGGCTGGAAGGAGGGCGACCGTGTGGTGAGCGAAACCGCGGCCATCATTGATCATAACAATCCCATGACCCGTCAGGGACTGTACAACCTGGATCCTACCCGCAAGGGATTTGGCTACGGTGTAAACGGCGCCATGACCCGCTTTGTACGCGTACCCTCGCGCATCCTGCACAAGGTACCCGATAACCTGCCTTTCGAACAGGCCTGTCTGACCGAACCCTGCTGCGTAGCCTACAGTGCGGTGGTAGCCAATGCTCGAATCAAGCCGGGCGACCGGGTGATCGTCATAGGTCCGGGCACCATAGGCATACTCTGCGCGGCCGTGGCTACCCTCTGCGGTGCTGACGTAGCGATCGTGGGTCTGGAGGCTGACCGGGGACGTATTGCCATCGCCGAACAGTACGGCGTTACAGGCATTATCGGCAACGCGAAGGAATGGGCTTTCGAAAGAGACGGTCTGGGTGCCGACTGTATCATCGATGCAGCCGGAGCGAGTGTTACCCTAAAAATGGCCCTCGAATGGGTACGACCCAACGGACACATCTCTAAAGTAGGCTGGGGACCGCAGCCACTGGGCTTCAACCTGGACCCTCTTGTACAGAAAAACGTCACTCTGCAAGGTAGCTTCAGCCATAACTGGCCCATCTGGGAAAGGGTTATAGCACTCCTTGCCAGCGGTAAACTCGACGTTAAGCCGATCATCGGGGGAGTTTGGCCTATTACCGAATGGAAGGAAGCTTTTGAAAAGATGCATCACGGTGAAGTGGTGAAAAGTGTGTTGCGCCCTGTCTAAGGGGTATATGGACCAAACTAGACATGAGACTTAAGGACAAAGTAATCATAGTTACTGGCAGCTGTACGGGTATAGGGAAAGCCATTGCCCGCCGGTCAGTGCAGGAGGGTGCGAGGGTCGTCATTCATGGGCTTGACGAGGCACCCGGGCGGGAGCTCGTCGCAGAACTGGGTGAAGATAAGGCCGTTCTTCACATCGAGGACCTCACCCGGGACGGCGCTCCGCAAAGACTGGTTAATGTGGCGGTCGAAAATTTCGGGCAGCTTCATGCAGTCGTCAACAACGCCGCATGGGTGAAAGGCTCGGATATTCACAGCACGTCTCTGCCTTTCATGAGGCAGATTCTGGAAATCAATACCCTGGCTCCCCTGGCCATGATTCAGGCTGCCCTGCCCTATCTGGCGGCCACCCGGGGGTGCGTATTGAATATAGGCTCGGTAAACGCTTACTGTGGAGAACCGGATCTGCTGGGTTACAGCATTTCCAAAGGTGCGCTGCAAACCCTTACCCGTAACCTGGGAGATACCCTGCACAGGGATTTCCACGTACGGGTAAACCAGATCAATCCGGGCTGGGTACTTACCGAAAACGAACAGCGCATCAAAAAAGCGGAAGGTTTTTCCGATGACTGGGAAACCCTTTTGCCGCCCGTCATCGCTCCCGCCGGGCGGATCCTACGGCCGGAAGAAATTGCGGCAGCTGCCATTTACTGGCTCTCCGACGAAAGTGGCCCGGTCAGTGCACAGGTAGTAGAACTTGAACAACACCCGCTGATTGGCCGGAATCCTCCTAAAAATCTGAGTGTATTTGAGATGAAGTGAGCCCCCTTAAGGGATACGTATTTGTTAAAAAACTAGTCAGAAAAAGATATGCCCAAATTAGCTGCCTTTCCGAAGGCATTTATGCAAGCCCTTTGCAAGGACGGTTCAATGAAACTGTCGGAATGGATTGAACTGGCGGTTAAACTCGATATCGACGGCCTGGAATGGTATGCCGGATTTCTCGAGATGGAAGACCACCGCAACTGGGCCTCCTTTCGGCAACAGGTAGAATCGCATGGAAAAACCATTCCGATGATGTGCTGTTCGCCTGATTTCACACACCCTGACCGGGAGTTCCGCAAAAAGGAGATCGAAAAGGAGAAATACTGGATCGATATGACCCATGAACTGGGAGGTTCCTACTGCCGGGTACTTTCGGGTCAGAAACGTCCGGAACTTTCCATTGAAGAAGGAATAGATCTGGCAGCTGAATGCATTGAGGAATGCCTCCCCTATGCACAGGCTAAAGGGGTAACCCTGATCATTGAGAACCACTATAAAGATGATTTCTGGGAATACCCCGAATTCGCGCAGAAGATGGATATCTTCAGCCGGCTTGTTGACAAGATCAATCACTCCAATTTTGGCGTCAACTATGACCCCAGCAATACCTATCTGGCCGGGGAAGACCCGATCGAGCTGCTGAAGAAAGTTTCACACCGGGTGGTGACCATGCACGCCAGCGACCGTTACCTCAAGTATGGCACCATCGAAGATCTGCGGCAGGTGGAAGGAGGTGCACAGGGATATGCCAAAATGCTCAGTCATGGAGAAATCGGAAAAGGTCTGAATGACTACGATGCCATCTTCACCGAACTGAAACGGGTAGGCTTTGATAACTGGATCAGTATCGAGGACGGGGTCGACGGTATGGACCAGCTCGAACGAAGCGTTGCCTTTTTAAGAAGAAAGATGAAGGAATATTGGCCCTGATATTCTTTCAGCTACCTTATTCCAGAAAAAGAGAGTCACACCAACTGGTGCGACTCTCTTTTTTTGGTAATAACTGTTGGATACTAAACTTTATCGATGCCGGGGACAGGCACTCGGTAATTTCCGTTCTCGTCGGGGAGGGAGAGCGGAGGCGCATCCCAGGCAAGTTTGGCCGGTACGATGGACTCAGTGGAGGCAAGTGCCTTTTCCCATTCGATCAGCTGTCCGGAATGGGAAGCCATGCGTCCCATGATGCTGGCCATGGTGCTCTTAGCACCCCATTCGGTATCGTTAATGTATTTGCCCCCGCGGATCGCAGCAAAAAGCTCGTCATGTTCGATCTGATAGGGATTTTCCTGCTTTTGGGCATATTTCCAGATCAAATTACCTTTATAATCCCTGAACCCATCTTTCAGGCTACCGTGGCCATTGGTGCCGTAAAATTCACTGCCCCCCTTGTTCCAGCAGCCATTGATATGCCGGATCTGGCTATTGAGTTTGAAACCGTCTTCGTACTCATATTCATTGTAGAAGTGGTCGTAGATATCCCCGTGATCGGGTCCATGAAGCGATGCCCTGCCGCCATTTCCGACTACCCTCACCGGAAAACTGCCCTTTACCCAGTTCACCACGTCATCGTTGTGTATCTGTAAACCGGCCGGGCTACCCGCCCACAACCAGTTGAAATAGCGCCAGTTACGAACCTGATATTCCATTTCCGTCCAGCCTGGCTGACGTGGTACGAGGTTGACCCTACCGACATTATAATAGGTCGAGGCCGAGATCAGGTCACCGATCATACCGTCGTGGATCCGTTTTACCATTTCCTGAAAACCCGGGTCATAGCGGTTCTGTAACCCAACCACTACGTTCAGGCCTTTCTTGGTGGCCAGCTCTCCGGTTTCCAGAATCAGTCTGATTCCGGGAGCGTCGGATGCCAGCGGCTTTTCCATGAATACGTGCTTTCCAGCTTCTATGGCAAACCGGAAATGCTCCGGACGGAAAGGTGCCGGGGTTGCCAGCAATACCACATCGGCCAGCTCAGTGGCTTTCTGGTAGGCATCAAAGCCCACGAATTTATGCTTTTCGGGAACGTCAATCTGATCCTGAATACCGGGCACCCTGGTCAGGGAATGATAGGCTGCGTCGAGCTGGTCGCGAAATGTGTCGGCCAGGGCTACCAGTTTGACGTTTTTGGAGGTTTTCAATGCCTGCGCCGCTGCACCGGCCCCCCTTTTTCCCGAACCGATCAATGCAATTTTGAGCATTTCCTCCTTACCTGTCTGGATGGAAGGAAATCCCGATATCAGTGCACTGCCCGCCAGCAAGGAGGAGCTTTTGATAAACGATCTCCGGGAAGTTGACTTTTCCATTTGATTTGGGATTATTCAAAAGTTGTTTTCTATGTATTTGTAAAATCACTTTTTGGAGATTTGATACTCTGTTTCGGACCGTTTACATCCCCATACCAGCCGTTCAATAAAAGAACGGGATTAATTACCAACCTAGCAAGATATTAGCTAATATTGCATCACACAAAATTGAAAAGTTACATTATTAGGTGAGTTCCCCTACTACCCAACAGAAATTAGTTAATAAAAAAGATGTTCTAGCCTATTTTTTTGTAGCAGGCACGGGAGCTTTGGTTCAGTTGCTCACCAGTAGTCTTGTACAGGATTGGTTCGGACTCACCTTTGATCAGTCGATCAATATTGCCTATCCCGTATCGCTGGTTGTAGGTTTTATTCTGACCAAATTGTTTGCCTTCAATGTCAGAAATACCAATCAGACGCGCAGGGAGATGGTCAAATTTGTCATGGTGGCCATGTTTTCCTGGGGTGTGACCTGGGTTTTCGCGGTGGGCTCTCTTTACGCTTCCACAGAAATTTTAAAAATTCCGATCTATCGTATCCAGCTCTGGTTATCCCAGAAAACGGTGAATATCAACGAGATGGTCTGTTATATCATCGGCCAGGGATTCAGCTTTATGAGCAACTATATTCTGCATAAAACCTTTACCTTTAAGAGCACCGGCTTCTACGACCGCCTCAAAGCGCTGATCACCGATTAATTCCCGGCACACCAATAAAAGTATAGCGCAATTCGTTGTACTCCTATACGCACGTCGTTTCGACAACAAACAAAATCTGAAATTAACCACACCCGAGTCATGAAATTGAGAACCATCTTTGCAGGTGTAGTTGCGGGAGCCGGACTTGCCTGCTACCTATACAATAAAGCACGTGCCCATAAAGCACCTCTCGACCCGGTGCACCCCTTTGATCCTGAAAAATACCTGGGCAAATGGTATGAAATAGTCCGGCTGGATACCTGGTTTGAGAAAAACATGAACAATACGACCGCCCACTATTCCATGAATCCAGACGGGACGATCAAGGTGGTCAATAAGGGATACAATTATGTAACCCACCGGCACAAGCAGTCAACCGCCGTGGCCAGGTTTACGGGGCCCACGGACATTGGAGCGCTGGAAGTTTCCTTTTTCCGTCCCTTTTTCAGCGATTACAATATCATCGCTCTTGATAAAAACTATCAGTATTCCCTGGTGGCAGGCAAGAATCTCGATTATCTCTGGATTCTCTCCCGGGAGCCCCACATACCCGATAATGTGCTGAACAGTTATCTGGAACTGGCCCATCACCTGGGGTATGATATCAGCAAGCTGATCAGTGTTGAACACGACCAGGTGACCGATCCCAAACAAAATTCCCTAATTGACAGGGCGCTGCACAAAATTTTCGTCTAACAGGAATAAGAGAGGGAGATCAACCTCCCTCTCCCATTAATTCTCCACAAACCGGTCCATCACTTCGAGGATGACTGCAACCGCCTCCCTGATCTGTTCTTCCGTGATGATCAGCGGTGGAGCGATCCGCATGGAGTTGTCACAGAACAGGAACCAGTCTATGACTACGCCGCGTTCGAGGCAGCCATCGATCACCTTTTTCAGCAGATCGAACGATTCCAGCTCAACGGCGAGCATCAGTCCTTTCCCTCTTACTTCTTTTACCAACGGGTGAGCACCCAGGAGATCCCTGATCAATTGTCCTTTGGCAGATGCGGTGGCGTGAAGTGCTTCTTCCCGGATTACCTGATAGGTCGCCAGAGCTGCGGCACAGCTTACCGGATGCCCGCCAAATGTAGTTATATGGCCCAGAATGGGGTTCTCCATCAGGGTAGACATGATCGTCTCGGACGCCATAAAAGCCCCGATGGGCATTCCTCCTCCCATGCCCTTGGCACTTACCAGTATGTCGGGGTAAATCCCCACATCCTCGAAAGCCCAGAAGGTACCGGTACGACCGAATCCCGTCTGTACTTCATCCAGGATGAGCAGGCTTCCGGTTTCGGTGCATTTTTTGCGCACGGCCTGGAGATAGGCAGCCTCCCCTACCCGTACCCCGGCTTCACCACTGACGACCTCGATGACTACGGCTGCGGTCTTAGGCGTTATCAAAGACAAATCCTCCATTACGCCGTAGCGGATCCGGGTAGTGCCGGGTAACAGAGGCCTGAAATTATCCTGAAAAAACGACTGTCCGGCCAGACTAAGGGCTCCCTGACTCGCACCGTGATAGGCATTGACGCAGGAAATAAAATTGAAACGGCCTGTAAACCGTTTGGCAAGCTTCATTGCCCCTTCTATAGCCTCGGTACCAGAGTTGGTAAAATAGACGCGGTTGATTTTACCATAGGGCGAGGGCACTTCCACCTCTACGTTCAGACTTTCGGTCAGGGATTTGGCCAGCAGCACCTGCGGAGCCTGTATGTATTCTCCATACACCATCAGGTGCATATAGTGATCTACCTGATTTTTGATGGCTTCGACGACCCTTGGATGGCGGTGACCTATGTTACTGACGCCAATGCCACTGATCAGGTCGTAGTAGGCCCTTCCCTCTGTATCATACATCAGGCAGCCTTCCGCCCGCTCAATTTCCAATGCCAGCGGAAAACGGGAAGTCTGCGCAAGATTTTCAAAAAAAAGCTGTCGATGGGTAATATGTGTCATGGTTACTTCTCAAAAAATACGGCGCTCCCGCCCACCCAGGTCATGTCCTGGTTAAACCGGACGCCAATCATCTTTCCTCTGCTCAGCCGGCTTAAAGCGGTCAGTAAGGTTGGCTTTTCCCGGGAATCGGGCCAAATATAAAGCATTCTGATTTCAGCCTTCACCTTACTGCCGTCGTTCGTAAGTATGGCCGGTTCATACTCCACCTTACGTTGCAGAATGTAATTCTCCGGATCCGGAATAGCCGCCAGCATAGCAGGGGTTACGTTCAGTTCGACTCCCGTACCCGCAAAGGAGAACAGAGGCTTCAGCACAAAATTTTCCAGATCTTCGGGATAATTGCCTTCGTAGGCGCTAAGAAATTCCGTCTCAGGAAAATATGGACCCTTCAGAAAAGGCAGGGTGAATTTGCTGATTCGGAAAAACCAGTTGGGGTGCCCAACCCACTGCACATCCACCTCATCAGTAAGCCGAAAATCGCTATGGAAATCGGGGAAATTGTTGAGGTCGTCGAATATCAGACGGTTGTAGATGCGATTTATGGGGATGAGACGACCCTCGTTTTTATAGTAAAGTTTACGCCCGTCCCTGATTACCTTACTGATGCACACGGGTTGAATACCCAGGTATTTGGAGGTAATGGCGAAATCGATGCGGGTCTTTTGCTTTTCGGGCATGATTTCGAGCAGGATGACATTCTCAGGGTCTTCCTCACCCAGAATTACCTCTTTCAGATGCCCCAGATAGGATACCATCTCGTCTTCCTGATCGGTGAAATTATAGAGAAGGCGATCGGAAAGCTGATACTGTTCCCTGAACAATTCGGACAGATACAACTGATAGCCGAACACGGAAGGAAATCCCTGCAGTTCAATCAGCTGGGGTTCCAGTGTACCGTCAGCTCCCCGGCAAAGGGCAAAGTCAATCGCCAGAAAGGAGGTGTGTTCATTTTCGAAGGGTACCCATTGGTTTACCGGAATCGCTCTTTCCGTCAACTCCCTGAAATCGGGACGGCAGACCGTTTCCACGATGGAATCACAAGCCCCTATCAGCTTGTCCCGCAAAGCCCGATCGATGAAGACAGGACTTTCAGCGACCCTGAAATCGAGCTGGCCCGGAAAATCACTGTTCAGTTTTTCAATAAATTTCCTGTAACTGTCCTCCGTGAAGGCAGCATTGAAACTTTGCCTGAATTCGGGATGCATATGTTTAGGGATTTAATTGGCAAGACAATATGTCCATTCCCGTCCAATATTCCAATTCAGACCGGCAGTGATTCGGCTGGGGTCATAGCCGCCCGTTTCACCGATTCGAGGAAGCGCGGGAGGATCACCGATTCGGTCAGGGCGATCTTCCCGGGATCCTGCAAATAGTGGATCATAGCTTCGTATTTTTCCTGCCCGTAGGTACTGATAATTTTCTGTTTGCGGTCTTCCTTGATGAAATGCCTGTACATACCTCCTGCGTCTGCTTCCGGGTGGAACTGGGTCCCCATGATATCCTTGGTAAACCGGATGGCCATAACCGCCCTTTCCAAATCGACATGAGGCCGTAATTTTTCCAGACAAAGGATTTTCGCCCCCATACGGTCGAGCACGGTTCGGTTAGGCTGAATCACCTGGAAGTCCCGTGAATCGACCACCCAGAACGGATCGGGCAGCCCTTCGAACAGGGGCTCAAGTTGACCCGGGCGCGTTTTGTGCACCGGAAAAACTCCAAAAGACGGGGATCTGCGGTTGGCGACCAGTCCTGCCTTCCAGTGTATGCAGGCCAGCTGAAAGGAATGGCAGATCAGGAAAAGCTGCTTCTTCTGCCGGTTTTTACGGTTGGCATTGAAATTTAGGATCCGGTCGAGAAAATTGAAATATTTTCTTTCCCAGGGTTCTCCCGCGGGGTGCGGATTTCCGGGCCCGCCGGAGGAGATATAGCCATCAAAATTCAGATCGGGGATTTCATTCTTCTGCCGCACATCGAAGACTTCGTAGGTAACGGGAAATGCCTGCGAGGCGGCAAAGTTTTCGACTGCTTTACGGATGCATCGCATACCCTCATTTTCCACCCCGTTGTTCAGATCCAGTAGCGCTATTTTCAGTGGAGTGGTCATAATAACCGAGGTGTAACTCGTTTGATAATCTGCAAATTTAGTAAAATTTGGCGGGCTGGCAGACACAAAACGGGCACAAAAAAGGGGAAGGAGCCTGGAAGCCCCTTCCCCTGGGAAAGCATTTTGAATTATGGGTTAAGCAACCGACGTTTTTTTGCCTCGCATCCAGAAGAACAGAATGGTGAAGGCCACGATAAGGATTACCGGGAAAGTCACCATGGTTGAAAGAGTCTGCTGACCGGCAAACAGTTCGGCTTCGTCGCCAGTCAGGCCGGCAGCGTTTGCCTTTTCTCGCGCGCTGTCGATCCAGCCTCCGATGATGGGCTGGAAGATGGAGCTGGAGAACATCCCTACGGCCCCGATGATTGACATCCCGAGTGCACCCGATGCAGGAACGTTACGGGCAACGATTCCGAGCATGTTGGGCCAGAAATAGGCAATCCCGCAGGCGTATACAAAGGCTGAAACATAAGCTACTCCACCGGTCACCTTACTCAGGAGGAAGAGACCGATAGCTGCCAGGATGGCTGAGCCCAAGAGTACCCCGGTCTGGTCGAGTTTCTCGATGACCGGTCCTGCGAAATAACGGGCGACTGCCATGGTACCGGTGGTAATCGCCAGCAGGAGCATTGGGTCTGCACCTGATTTGCTCAGGATAAGACCTACCCATTGCTGAGGACCGAATTCGGAGATCGCTGTGAGAGCCATGAAGATGAAAATGAAGATAAACAGGGGGGTAAACATGGCTTTGATATTCTCGGAAACAGAAGAAGCTTCCTGAACTTTGGGCTGAGGGAATGCCTGACCCCAGAACAAATAGGCGTAAATGAGGGTCGGAATCATAATAACCCAGATCTGAGCCTGCCATCCCAGGTTGGCGTCGGTCATGAATTTCGAAATGATTGCACCGAGGAAAATTCCACCCGGGAACCACATGTGGAAACGGTTAAGCATCTGACTCATCTTGTTACCCTCGTAGGCATCAGCGATCATGGGGTTACAGGCAGCTTCTGTACAACCATTACCCAAACCTATCAACAGGGTAGAAATCAGCAGGGTCATGTAATTTCCACCGGAATAAATGGTCAGCAGAATACCTACCGCATGCGCGATAAAGGCAAACTGCATGATTTTCTTTCCACCCACTGAATTGTAGATCAGCCCCCCGATGACCATGGAGATGGGGAAACCGAGGAACCACATGGAGTTGATTGTACCCAGTTGCTCAGCACTGAATCCGTACTCTTCCCCCAGCTGGGCTAGAATCCCGGCCCTGATACTGAAAGAGAAGGCCGTCGTAATGAGTGCGAAACAACTCGCATTAAATAGTCGGGACGCATTGATAGATTGAGTCATATTAAATATTGAGTTTAGTTAATCATTTTGTTTGACCTATAGAATATCTAATTATTTCGGGTTTATATCTAATTTAAAATAAAGCCGTAAAGGGTATTCCGACGAAACCTTTACTAAAAATGAGTCAAGTCAGATTTCTACTATTTTTATTTGTGCTGAAGTGCAATTTTTTTCAATTTGCATACAACACAGCTAGTAAAAATCCCCAGTAACAGCCTTTGCCTGAATAGCATTTCACGGACGGGAATGCCGGAAAATCGAATGGTTCTCAGATAAGGAGGATTAGGGCCGGCTTTACTGTTCCTGCGGCGGGAATTGTTTCCATTTTCCGGGAAATAGGTTCCGTTTAAGGGAATTTTGTAGTTTTAAGGACTGAACATTACATATTATTAATCATAAACCTGTCAACAAGAGTTAATATGTCCCGAAAACTGAGAATGGGGATGGTAGGAGGCAGTCTGGATGCTTTTATCGGAGCTGTCCACCGTATTGCCGCCGCCCTGGACGGCCAGATTGAGCTGGTTGCCGGCGCATTCAGTTCAAATCCCGAAAAATCCAAAGCTACTGGTAAAGCTCTCTATCTCGATGAAGACCGCGTTTACGGTTCCTATGAAGAAATGATTCTCAAGGAGAAGGAACTCCCTGAGGACAAGCGTATCGATTTTGTGAGCATCGTCACACCCAACCATATGCACTACGGTCCGGCCAAACTCGCTTTGGAAAACGGTTTTCATGTCATTTGCGACAAACCCATGACCATCAGTGTGGAACAGGCGGAAGACCTGGCGCGGCTGGTGAAGGAGACCGGACTGGTATTTGCGCTGACGCATAACTATACGGGTTATCCGATGGTGAAACAGGCCAAACAGATGATTGCGGCCGGCGAAATCGGGAAACTCCGGAAAATCATTGTCGAATATCCGCAGGGATGGCTGTCCCAGCCCCTCGAAGCATCGGGCAACAAACAGGCATCCTGGCGCACAGACCCGGCTCAATCAGGCGCTGGGGGTGGTTTGGGCGATATCGGTACCCATGCCGAAAACCTGACTGAATACGTCACCGGAAGTAAAATCAGCGAACTATGTGCCGATCTGAGCATCTTTGTGGAAGGGCGGCCCCTCGACGATGACGGGAACGTACTTATCCGGCTGGAAAACGGTGCCAAGGGTGTCCTGGTTTACAGCCAGGTGGCAAACGGGGAAGAAAATGCGCTGGCCATCCGGGTTTATGGGGAAACCGGCGGACTGGAATGGAGACAGCAGGAACCCAATAGCCTTATCCACCGGACCAACAGCAGCTACCGTGTACTGCGCACCAACGTGGGGTCCCTGCATCAGGCCGCATCCGCACACTCGCGCATACCGGCCGGGCACCCGGAAGGGTTCCTCGAAGCATTTGCCAATATTTACCGAAATTTTGCCTATGCGGTTCGTGCCCATCAGGAAGGCAAACCCCAGGATCCCTTGTACGACTTCCCTACCGTGGAAGACGGACTGAGAGGGCTGAAATTTATCGAAGCCGTGCTGGCCTCCAGCAAGAGCGAATCGAAATGGACCCAGTTGTAAGTATTCCAATCTGATCAAACATAAACACATTATTCATTTAGCACTCATTTTATGACAAAAATCAAAGTGGGAGTGGTGGGTACCGGATTTATCGGTCCGGCACACATTGAAGCACTGAGACGCTTACCCAACGTAGAAGTAGTAGCATTATGTGAGGTGACCACGGAGTTAGCTCGTGAAAAAGCCGCCGTCCTCGGTATCCCACGGTATTACACCTTTGAGGAATTGATTAAGCAGGAGGATATCCAGGCAGTGCATATCTGTACGCCCAACTTCCTCCACTATAGCCAGTCAAAGGCTGCCTTACTGGCCGGTAAACACGTCATTTGTGAGAAACCCCTGGCCAAGGATCTGCATGAAGCCGAAGAACTGGTAGCGCTGGCAAAGGAGACCGGGCTTGTCAATGCGGTTCACTTCAACCTCCGATACTATCCACTCGTTCGGCACATGAAGGCCGCCCGTGAAAGCGGAGAACTGGGCGATATCTATTCGGTAATCGGGTCCTATCTGCAGGACTGGCTTTTCTACGAAACCGACTATAACTGGCGTCTTGAACCCGACAAATCGGGTGCCTCACGTGCCA